>Ga0209427_10005849_pt1 | contig 14081 bp, 15 predicted proteins | sample DeeMarSWOR136_30_FD_187465 | JGI IMG/M metagenome (GOLD analysis project Ga0209427, IMG submission 187465) | Marine sediment microbial communities from White Oak River estuary, North Carolina - WOR-1-36_30 (SPAdes) (version 2) | ecosystem: Environmental > Aquatic > Marine > Intertidal zone >... | reverse complement strand
GAAAGGTGCGGCGTTCACGACGCGGACCCTCGTCCCCTTGGTGAGCCCCATGTCGAGTAGGCGCTGGCATGCAGTCGTCCCGCCCCTGATGAAGGCGACGACTCCCTCCTCGCCCGGCTTCAGGTTCGAGAGCTCGGTCAGGAGCCTGAGGCCCCCCTCCTCCCTGGCCGCGGCGCAATCGTCGCAGTTCTCCACCTCCAGCAAGCATGGAGGGATCAGTTTCCCATCGTCGGGGCAGGTCTCAGGCTTGTCCAGGGCCTTGCAGAGGGCAGCGGCGGCCTCGTCGGAGAGGCTGTGCTCCATCCTACAAGCCTCCTCGTGGACCTTGTCCCGCCCAAGGCCGAGAAAGTTGTGCAGGAACCTCTCAAGAAGCCGGTGCTTCCTGACCACCTTCTGAGCGTGGGCCATCCCCCTCCCGGTGAGGGTGGCCCCCCTGTAGGGCTCGTACTCCACGAGGCCCTCGTCCGCCAGCCTCTTCAGCATCTGGGTGACGCTGGGGGGCGCGACCTTCAGCCTCTTCGCTAGCTCGGTGGTCTTCGCCAGCTCCCCCCTCTCGTTGAAGGAGTAGATCGCCTCTAGGTACTCCTCGACGCTCTCGCTGCTCAAGGCGGATCAGGATTTAGGTATGCCTAAATATTTAAACATTTAGGACAGCCTAAGAACTTTCTTCCGGATCCCCCGCGCTCCTCAGGGCAAGGGGCTCGAACATTATCACGTAGGAGGCCCCTTGGCTCACGGGGCTGTGCTCCACACCCCTGGGCACGACCGCCAGCTCCCCGGCGCTCAGAGTCACGTCCTCATGCCCCCTGATCCGGATGACTATCCTCCCCCGGTATACGAAGAAAAGCTCGTCCTCGCCTGTGTGCTTGTGCCAGTGATACTCGCCGAGGAAAAGGGCCATCCTGAGGACCTGGTCGTTCACTCGCGCGACCTCGACGGGGGACCACGGCCTGTCGATCTCACCTAACGCCTCTTCGAGTTTCACAGTCGGGATCATGGTACAGGGTGGGCAAAATGGGAATATCTTGTTTGCCTTTGGTAAAAAGGGGCTAGGCTAGGGTGTAGGAGAACCTCGGCGTATCGGGGACTCCCCCCTCCATCCTCAAGTCGATCTGCTCCCGGATCCTCCCCTCCGATATCAGCATGTCGACGACCTCGATGTAGGGGTTCACGATGCTGACGCCAGCCTTCCTATACTCCGCCCACTTGTCGACGGAGACGCCATACGCCCTCGCCCACCCCTCCTGGGAAAGCGCCTGGCCTATCTGCCTGAAGTCGAGCCTCCTCGATTTCCCAAGCAGGGCTATGATGTTCCTACCAAGCTCGTTCCTGTCTAACTTGAGTTTAGGGACCTTACGGTTAGGGTCCAGGGGCATCACGTCCACTCGGCCCCTAGTCAGCCTGATGAGGGAGTTCTTCGGGGGCTCGAAGATTCTGTCGAGCTCGTCGCGGACCTCGTGGAAGCCTATTTGGCTGCTGCAGAACATCGCCTCGCCCTCCCCCACGGCCACGACGCAGGGCTGGTGCCAGTTCGCGATCCACACAGTCTCGGGTCGCTTGGTTGAGATGACACCGAGCAGGAAGGAACCGATGATCCTGGAGGCGATGCTCCTCAGCCCCTCCTCCATGGACATCCCCTCTTCCATGGCGTCGCTCAACATGTGGACCGCAACCTCGCTGTCCGTGATGTCATCCACCTCGGCGGAGTAGGAGGTGAACTTGTGCTGGTCCCTGAGCCTCTCCCAGTGATCCTTGTAATTTGAGATGCCGCCGTTGTGCATCAGGGCTATAGTCCCTGTGTCGTCGACGAAGGGGTGAGCCATCTCCTTAGTGTTGTACCTTAGATCGTCCTTGGCCCTGCCGTTGTACCTACTGTGGGCGATCCCGGTCGTCCCCTCTAGGGAGGCGATGTCCGTGGTACTCCTTACACGTGCTACGTGGCCGAAGTCCTTCTCGACCCTAAGGACCCCGTCGTCGATCACTCCGAGGCCGGAGGCATGGGCACCGTAGTAGGGCTCCTGGAGCTCGATCGCCCTGAGCAGTAGGGGCGCTATAGGCCTGTCCCCCACATACGCAGCAAGCTGACACATACTGAAATCCCATGAAATTGGGTCAGTAGTAGATAAACGCTACTTTTCGCCTAGATTCGCTTTGATCCTCGTCACGTACCGCCACTACCATGAGTTATGTGGATGTGACGGACGCTGCTTTGAAAGACGAGGGGGGATTCATTTTTCGAGGCCGGACATCCGGCGGACCTCTCTGCCAACCCTCTCGATCTCCAGCCCCTCGCACTCTTTCACGAGACGCCTGAACTCCTTGGAGCCGGCCGCGTACTCGTCTATCCACCGCTTTGCGAAGCTGCCGTCCCGCACTGCCTCCAAGGCTTTCCTCATGTTCTCCTCGACGCGGTCGTCGACGATCGATGGGCCGACGGCCATGCCGCCGTACTTCGCCGTGTCCGAGACGGCGCGGTACATGCCACTGATCCCTGACTTGTAGATTAGGTCGACGATGAGCTTCAGCTCGTTGAGCACCTCGAAGTAGGCGAGTTCGGGGGGGTAGCCGTTCTCCGTGAGCACCCTGAAGCCCCTGCGGATGAGCTGGTCTACACCGCCGCAGAGGACGGCCTGCTCCCCGAACAGATCGCTCTCCGTCTCGTCCTTGAACGTCGTCTCAATGACGCCGGCCCGTCCTGATCCGAGGGCCTTCGCGACGGCGAGGGCCGTCTCCTTGGCCTTACCAGAGGGGTCCTGGAACACGGCAACGAGGGAGGGGACGCCGAAGCCTTCCTCGTACTGCCTCCTCATCTCCGGTCCCGGGGCCTTCGGCGCGACCATCACGACGTCCACGTCGCTCGGCGGAACGATCTGCCCGAAGTGGACGTTGAAGCCGTGGGCGAACTGGAGGGTCTTACCCCTCCTGAGGTTGGGCGCGACCTGCTCCCTGTAGAGCTTGGGCTGGGCCATGTCGGGTATGAGCATTAGGACGACGTCTGCCCCCTTCACCGCCACCGAGACGGGTTGCACATCGAGGCCGTCCGCCTCGGCCCTCTCCCACGACTTGCCGGGCCTGAGGCCGACGACGACGTCGACCCCCGAGTCCCTCATGTTCAGGGTCTGGGCCCTCCCCTGGCTGCCATAGCCGATTACGGCCACCTTCTTACCTTCAAGAACCTTCTCGTCTATGTCCTGGTCGTGGTAAACCTTCACCATCTTCCATTCCTCCTACAGCTTGAGCCTCCCCTTCTCCAGGGCGGTTACCCCCGTCCTCGAGAGCTCCTCTATGCCTATGGGGCGCATGAGGCCTATGAACTCGTCTATGGCGCCGGGCTCCCCCGTGATCTCGGCGATGATGTTGTCAGGGTCTATGTGCAGTATTAGGCCGTGGTAGGCGTTAACATGGCCCAGGGTCTCCTCCCGGGCCATCGGGTCCGCGGTGTTCACCTTGATGAGGAGCATCTCCCTCATCGTAGTCCTCATCGGGTCCAGGCGCTTCACACTCACCACGTCCACCATCTTCGCGAGCTGCTCCACTATCTGGTTCAGCTCCCGGCTGTCGGCGTCGACCGTGACGGTCATCCTTGCAAGCTCCGGGTTCTCGACGGGGCCGACGGAGATGCTCTCGATGTTGTAGCCTCTCCGCCGGAAAAGGTTGGAGACATTGTACAGGACGCCGGGCTTGTTCTCAACGAGGAAGGCGACCGTACTCAGCTGCCCCATCCCTATGCCTCCACGAGAATATTCCTCAGCCCCTTCCCCGGAGGCACCATCGGGAAGACGTTCTCCTCGGGGTCTATGGAGACGTCTATGACAGTCGTAACCTCGGCATCGACGGCGTCCTTCACTGCCCTCTCGAAGTCTTCGACGGTCTCAGGCCTCACGCCCACAGCGCCGTATGCCTCGGCCAGCTTTACAAAGTCCGGGGAGTTCCCGAGGTCTACTGCGATGTGCCTGCGGCCGTAGAAGAGCCTCTGCCACTGGGCGACCATGCCGAGCACCCTGTTGTTCAGGACAACAACCACGACCGGCAGCTCCTCCTCGACGCACGTCGCCAGGTTGTTCTCGGTCATGCAGAAGCTCCCGTCGCCCGCTATGTCCACGACGGGCAGGTCCGGCCTCGCCGCCTTAGCGCCGATGGCGGCCGGGAAGCCCCAGCCCATAGTCCCCAGCCCCCCTGAGCTGAAGAAGGTCCTGGGAGCGTAGGCGTCGAAGTAGAGGGCCGCCCACATCTGGTTCTGGCCCACCTCGGTGGTGGCCAGGGCGTCCCTGGGCAGGGCCCTCCTGAGGGCCCTCATCACCTCCGGGGCCCTCATGTGGGGGTTCCCCGAGAGCTCAGGGGGTGCGTACTGCCTCCTGAACTCCTGTAGCTTCTTGAGCCAGACACCGTTGGTCTGCCTGTCGAGCCTCATAGCGGACATCCGGTCGAAGATGCCGCCCAGGGCGAGCTTGGCGTCGCCAACGACCCTCGTGACGGTCTCGACGTTCTTGTCGATCTCGCTCTTGTCGATGTCAACGTGTATGACCTTCGAGCCGGGGGAGAACTCCTCGAGCCTCGCCGTGGTCCTGTCGGACATCCTCGCCCCCACAACCAGGAGGACGTCGGACTCGGAGACGAGCATGTTCGCCTCACCGGTGCCGTGCATTCCACAGAGCCCCGCGAAGAGGGGGTGGTCGCTGGGTATTACCCCCTTCCCCATGAGGGTCGTGGTCACGGGCGCCATGAGTAGCTCCGCCAGCCTGACGAGCTCCCCCGACGCGTCTGCGGCGACCACGCCCCCGCCCGCCATGATCACGGGCCTGCGGGCTTTCGACAGCAGGGTCACGGCCCAGTCCATCTCCCTGGGGTCTGGAAACGGGTTGGGGTTGTATCCCCTGAAGTTCACTTTCTCCGGGAACTCGACCTCCTCGCTGTCGATCTGCGTGTCCTTCGGCAGGTCTACCAAGACGGCGCCGTGGCGCCCCGTGGACGCTATGTGGAAGGCCGACTTGACGGCGTAGGGTATCTCGGACGGGCGCCTCACCTGCATGTTGTACTTCGTCGCAGAGGCGGAGATGCCAATGATGTCCACCTCCTGGAAGGCGTCGGTCCCGACTACGCTGAGGGGTACCTGACCGGTGAAGGCGACGAGGGGTACCGAGTCGATGTTCGCGGTGGCTATCCCCGTAACGAGGTTGGTCGCCCCCGGCCCGGAGGTCGCCATGCAGACGCCGACTCTTCCGCTCGCCCTGGCGTAGCCGTCCGCCATGTGGGCCGCCCCCTGCTCGTGACGGGCCATCACGAACCTGACGTCGGAGCCGTAGAGCTCGTCGCAGATGGGCAGGACCGCCCCGCCTGTGACCCCGAAGAGGGTCTCGACGCCCTCCAGCTCGAGGGCCTTCACGAAGGCCTCGGCGCCGGACATCTCAACCATTGTTGTAAGCCTCCTGGCCCTGAGGCGATGCGGCAACGGCGCTGTCGGCCTCGTTCAGATTTCTCCCGAAATGTTCCGGGCCCGGCTTCCTCAGCTGGGTTGGTTGGTTTCTATTCTCGGGGTCCTTATGGAAGAATAAAACAATACCCCATTCAGCTTCCCCCCTCCAATGGGGGCTCGACAAAGTTATACCCCATTTGTGAGCCTCCGATAGGCTTGTGGATAGGGGAAGTGGGTATAGAGAATAAAAACCTTACTGTGTCAGGCGGGCTACACCCTCACTCCACTAGGTGGTAGACGATGTCCCCCTTGCGGACACGGTCCGCCACCTTCATCCCGATGTCGTCCCCCCGCTTCGCCTCCTCGATGTTCTTACCCTCGATCTGCATCGAGTCGACAGTCTGCTCGAAGTTGGTAGTCATCCCCTTTACCGCTATCCTGTCCCCGACCTTGATGGGCGCCGTGACATCAACTACGGCGACGCCGATCTTGGTGAAGTAGTGGGTGACCTCGCCTACCTTCTCCAAACTTTTCGGCATGGTTAACCCTAACACCGCACTGATTAAAAGACTTTCCAGTTCCCAGGGCCGGGCACGGAGGCTCAAAGCTTAAAGGTTGAGCGACGTTTCTGATCTGAGCTGTCCGGAATGAGCTACCTAACGCACCTGGAGTGCTCCAAATGCGGCAAGAGGTTCGACGCGGACAGGGTGCAGACGGTCTGCGACTCCTGCGGCAAGCCCCTCTTCGCTAAGTACGATCTAGAAGCCGTCGGCGGGGCGGTGTCCCGCCACGACCTCGTCGGCAGAGAGGCTAGCATGTGGAGGTACTGGGAACTCCTTCCCGTGAAGGATGCGGGGAACAAGGTCTCCCTGGGGGAGGGCTGGACCCCCCTCACCCCCGTTGGGAGGCTGGGGGAGGCCATTGGGCTCCCCGACCTGTGGGTGAAGGACGAGGGGATCATAGCGACAGGGACCTTCAAGGCGAGGGGGCTCGCCATGGCGGTCTCCAAGGCGAAGGAACTGGGTATTACGCGGCTAGCCCTGCCGTCAGCGGGGAACGCGGCGGGGGCGATGGCGGCGTACGGCGCGAGGGCGGGGATGGAGTGCTACGTATTCATGCCGGTCGACGCCCCAAAGGTGAACGTTGTGGAGTGCCAGGCCGTCGGCGCCAGGGTCGTCCTCGTCAAGGGCCTCATCACCGACTGCGGGAAGTTAGTCTCAGAGGGCGCCGGGGAGATGGGCTGGTTCCCCCTATCGACCCTGAAGGAGCCGTACAGAGTTGAGGGCAAGAAGACGATGGGGATGGAGGTCGCCGAGCAGATGGGCTGGGAGCTCCCCGACGTCATCGTCTACCCGACGGGTGGCGGCACCGGCATCATCGGCATGTGGAAGGCCTTCGACGAGATGGAGAGCCTCGACTGGATCGGGAGCGAGCGCCCCAGGATGGTCTCCGTCCAGGCCGCGGGGTGCGCGCCGATACCGAGGGCCTTCGAGGAGGGGAGGGAGGAGTCCACCTTCTGGGAGGGGGCCGAGACCATAGCAGCGGGCCTCAGGGTGCCCAAGGCCCTCGGGGATTTCCTGATCCTCAGGGCCGTGAGGGAGAGCGGTGGCTCGGCCCTCGCGGTGACCGACGAGGAGATCATGGACGCCGTTGGTCTGATGGCCCGGAGGGAGGGACTCTTCGCCTGCCCCGAGGGCGCGGCCACGCTCTCCGCCCTCAGGAGGCTATTGGACGGTGGGCAGGTGGATAGGGGGGAGAGGGTCGTGCTCTTCAACACCGGCACGGGCCTGAAGTACACTGACCTGTTCGAGGTGGACGCCCCCGTCGTCGACCCAGGCGACAGGCTCGACTACAGAAACCTCTGACAGAGGACGCTTCCCACGACAGCAATATATCCAATATCCACATATTTTTCAAATAAGACAATAAACAAGCATCAAAGGTGAGTGTGTGAGAAGCAGCCGGGTTCTCTCACCAGACCCACCGGCTGAAGGTGGTCCAAGTAGAATAGAGAGGGATTGAATCAGGATGACCGAGAAGACTCACGTGTTACACGGGCACCCGCGGGCAGAGTCCATACGCATAAGGGAGAAGCTGACGAGGAGCCTGGAGGCTAACGTGTTAGCCCCCGCCGGCCTCATAGCCCACGGCAGGGGCGAGGCCTTCGACTACATCCTCGGCGAGAGGACAACCCCATCCGCCATGAGGGCGATCACGGCATCGGCCGCCACCCTCCTGATCGCAGAGCGCCCCGTCATCTCGGTGAACGGGAACATCGCCGCCCTGTGCGCGTGCGAGCTTGTTGAGCTCGCTAGGGCCTCGGACGCCAAGCTCGAGGTGAACCTGTTCCACAGGCTCCCCGGGAGGGAGGAGGCCATAGAAAAGGCGCTCAGGGCCGCCGGCGCGGAGGATGTCCTGGGGGTCGGGGGAGCCGCCTCGGCCCGGATCGAGGAGGTGAACAGCGAGAGAAGGAGGGTGGACCCGCGGGGAATACTCGTCTCCGACGTCGTCCTCGTCCCCCTGGAGGACGGAGACAGGACAGAGGCGCTGGTGCGGATGGGCAGGACCGTCATCGCCGTCGACCTTAACCCGCTCTCGAGGACTGCCCAGTTCGCCTCGATCACCATAGTGGACAACGTCGTCAGGGCGATGCCCCTCCTGGTATCCGAGGCGAGGAGGCTGAGGGGGGCGAGCGCTGAGGAGCTGCGCAGAACAGTCTCTGGTTTCAGCAACAAGGACGTACTGTCCGAAGCCATGAGGGTGATGGAGGAGCGGCTGCACGCTCTCTCTGAGAAGGGGGTGTATCTCGAACTGCATGGCAGGGAATGAAGACAAGGGTTTCAAGCACGTCATAGTCCTCGGGGCCGGAGCGATAGGCAGCTACTACGGCTCCTCGCTGTCAACGAAGGTCGACGTCCTCCTCATCGGACGAAGAGACCATGTCGACGCCATAAACGATGGTGGCCTCGTCGTCTTGGGGTCCCCGGGAGGCAGGTTCCGCATAAAGGCTTCCACCGAGCTGAGGGATGTCCCCCAGGACTCCCTGATAATGCTCACGACGAAAGCCCACGACTCGGAGACGGTCATCAAGGGTGTCAGAAAGATTTTGAAGCCAGACACCACGATCCTAGTCCTCCAGAATGGGCTGGGGAACGAAGCCCTGGTTAGGGCCCTCATAGGTCCAGGCGTGGAGGTGGTGAGGGGCCTGGCTTCGAGCGGCGTCGAGTTCCTTGTACCGGGCAGGATCGAGGTCAAATTCTCGGGGGAGACGGTCCTGCCGAAAACCCAGGCCTGCGAGCGGACGAAAAGGCTCTTCGATTCGTGCGGCTTGGAGACGCGCCTGGCCGAACGGATGGACGTCGAGATCTGGCGGAAGCTGACCCTCAACTGCGTGATCAACCCCCTCACAGCCCTCTTCAGGGTCCCCAACAAAGAGATCGCCCATGACTCCCTCAGGGAAATACGCCGCGGAATCGTCGATGAGTGTATCAGGGTGGCTAAAGAAGAGGGAGTTGTCTTGGATCCCTCTCTGCAGGAGGAGGTCAACACGGCGACGATCTCTTACTCGAATAAGTCGTCAATGTGTCAGGATATAATCAAGGGGAGGAAGACGGAGATAGACTTCCTAAACGGGAAGATCTCGGAGCTGGGGCAGCGGCACGGCGTCCCCACCCCGGTGAACGACGTATTGACGGCTCTGATCAGGTTCATGGAGGGTAATGAATGAACATAGAGCAGCTAAGGCACCTAAAGGGCGTCAGGAAGGTTGTGATGCTCACAGCGTACGACTACCAGATGACCAGGATCCTGGACGCGGCGGGATTGGACATGATCTTGGTCGGTGACAGCCTGGGAATGGTCGTCCTGGGCTACGAGGGCACGAGGCAGGTGACTATGGCCGACATGATCAGGCATACTGAAGCGGTGGCGCGAGGCACTGAATCAGCCATCATCGTGGGGGACATGCCAATAGGCACGTACGGCAACGTCGGCGACGCGCTGAAGAACGTGCAGAGGTTCATCGACGCAGGTGCGGACGCCGTGAAAATCGAGGGAAACAAACCCGAGATCGTGGAGGCCCTCATCTCATCCGGCGTACCAGTTATGGGGCACCTGGGCCTGCTGCCCCAGACTGCCGAGGAGTTCAAAGTGAGGGGGAAGAGGAAGGAAGAAGCCGACAGAATCTATGCGGACGCCGTAGAGCTGGATGGCCTCGGCGTCTTCTCGATTGTCCTGGAGTGCGTGCCGATAAAGTTGTCCAAGAGGATCACGGACTCCGTCAGCTGCCTCACCATCGGGATCGGCGCAGGGGCTGCCTGCGACGGGCAGGTCCTCATCGTGAACGATCTGCTCGGAATGGATGAGGGCTTCAACCCGAAACACGTCAAGAGATACGCCCACCTCAGCGAAACTATCGGGGAAGCCGTGCTTAGATTCATGGAAGAGGTTAAAAACGGGAAATTCCCCGACGACGCGCACTCATTTCACTAAGCCACAACGGGACTCCGTAACCCTTATCGGAGGGGTTGAAGGGGGAATAAAGAACCGACATGAGGGAGGCCTCAGCCTTTGCTCCCGGCCATCTTACCGGGTTCTTCCAGATCTGCGATGAAGCTGATGACCCGCTGTACAAGGGCTCCCGGGGGGCAGGCGCCTCCATAACGCTTGGAGTCCACACGCGAGTAAGGGCCGAGTCATCAGACCAGAACAAGTATACCATCAACTTCAATGGTAAAGTCACGGACGGCTTCTTCGTCTCGGAGAACGTGCTCGGCAGAATGCTGAGGAGAACAGAACGACGCTACAGGATTTTTATCGATCATCGATTGGAGACCCCGCTGGGAGCAGGACTCGGATCGAGCGGAGGAGGCGCCCTCACCCTCGCCCTGGCGCTGAACGAGGCCCTGGAGCTGGGCATGTCCTACATCGACGCCGCAAGGGTGGCCCATGTCGCCGAGATAGAGTGCAAGACGGGCCTGGGGACCGTCTTCGCCGCGACGGAGGGGGGCTTCGGGGTCCTTTTCAAGCCCGGCGCTCCTGGGATCGGGGAGGCGCTGAAGTATGATCGCAGCGAAGATTTGGCTGTCATTTTCCTTCACTTCGGCCCCCTTTCCACGAAGGAGGCCCTCTCCAATCCAGCCCTAAGGCGGAGGATAAACGAGTTGGGAGGCAGGTTTGTGAACGAGTTAAGTCGGGATCTGAAACCCTCCACTTTCATGGACCTCTCCCGGAGGTTCACAGACCACCTGGGGATCGCGACGCCGAGGCTGAAGGCAGTCCTGAACGACGCCCGCAGGGCCGGTATACCCTGCACAATGGCGATGTTCGGTGAGGTCGCGTTCTCGCTCGTCGAGAGGGACGAGGCCGAGGTGGTCGCCGAGTTCCTTAGTGGCGCCGCACCGGGCCGCGAGGTTAAAATAGCGAGGATAGACGACCGCGGAGCTCGACTGACCTGAAAAAGAGCTCCGGGTTAAAGAAGTGTAATCGGGTCCGATCTTCGCTACATGAGATTCTGCTGCATCAAGATCTCGGTTATGTAATGGGGCATGCACGGCGGGCGCTTGACCTTCCTGCCCATCTTCAGGAAGTCGTCGTAGCTGTTCGTCTCGAACAAGCTGACATGGTTCCACTTTTCGTTCATCGACCCGTAGAGGCCCATGTAGTTGATGCCAATCTCGCCGCATGCCTCTGATACCCTGTCGCACCAGTCTTTCAACTCCTTCCTGCTTCCGCACCAGTCGAAATACAGGAGTATAATCATCCTCGATCCCTTTTTCCCTAAACACAGTGCCATTGATATATTTGTTCCGATTATGAAGGCCCTTCCCTAAGCCTAACACGACTAATCAAAATCATTATTAGCAGGTGGCAAATCCTATTCTCCGTCAGTGATTTCGAATGTATAACGAGGACATATTCAACTCGATGACCATCGAGGGGATGCTGGCGGGCCCAGGAAGGAAGTGGCACCGGGACCCGCCTGACGTGATCCCTCTTTGGCTCGCCGACCCTGACTTCCCCACTGCGCCGGGCATCAAGAAGGTGCTGCTCAACGCCGTGCACGACGAGGACTTCCTCTACGGCGATTCAACTCTGGCGCTGGAGGCGATGGCCGAGAAGGTGAAGAAGGTGAACCACCTGGACGTCACGAAGGACAACGTGATGATCACCCAGGGGGTCATACCCGCGATGTGGCTCGCCGTCAGGCATGCCTGCAGGGAGGGGGACGAGGTCGTAGTCACGAACCCGATGTACGGGCCCTTCTACACCTCCATAGAGGTCACTCGAACCAGGCCCGTCTACTGGAAACTAGACATGGACGAGGGCTACAGGTTCGACATCGAGAGGCTGAAGGAGCTCGTGACCCCGAAGACTAGGCTCATCTTCGTCTGCAACCCCCACAACCCCTGCGGGAGGGTTATGACGGAGGAGGAGCTGAAGGGCATAGCCGACGTAGCCGTGGACAACAAGATCTACGTGATGGTGGACGAACTATGGGAGGATATCATTTACGATGGCAGGAAGCATATCAGCCTCGCCAGCTTGAACCCGGAGATCGCCAACCTAACAATTACGAGCTGGGGCTTCAGCAAGACCTGGGGGGTCGCCGGCCTACAGCTAGGCTACCTTATCGCCACGAACGACGTTATGATGGAGAGCCTCCGAAGCCTCGCTAGAGGCGTCATGAGAGGAGCCTCAACCCTCGCGATGGCAGTAGCGCCCGTGATGCTTGGCGAGGGCCTAGACTACTGGAAGCGCGACATGATCAAGCACCTGGAGAAGATCAGGGAGCTTTGCTACAAGAGGTTCGCCGAGATGGGCGGCATCACCTTCCCTGAGCTCCAAGGAACATACCTGACGTTCCCCAAATTCGACTACGGCAAGACAAGCGACGAACTCGACAGGTTCCTCTTCGAGGAGGCTAGGGTACGTCTAAATCCCGGATCACACTTCGGGACAGTGGGGGAGGGGCACATGAGAGTGCTCACGGCCACAAGCGAGGCGATCATGAACGAGGCCCTCGACAGGATGGAGAGGGCCCTCATAAAACTAAAGTAATTTCGTGGGCATCAAATTCCTGTACAAAATAATCTATTTCAGTCCACTATTTTTTTAAACAGAATGCTGATTTGCACTCAATTCGAACACAAGAGTTCCTCGCATTAAAAAAGCCTCTCACCATTTATTACTTCTATTCAAAATTATTTTTTCTTAGCAGATACGAAATTATAATTCGCGAAATATATAAATTGATTACTGAGACATCAAACATAAGAATTCTGTTAAAAAAAATTACATAATAATTCCTAAGAATGTAGTATTCATAAAAAAAGATGTGCTTGCTTAGCTTTGTTCTTTTGTACTTTCGTATTCTTTGATGAATTCAGAGGCATGAATAATAGGTTGAATCTTAGTATTTTTTAGTAAAGACCCGTAAAACTCCATCCAATTCTCCAACTGTTGTTCGGTAGCCTCAAAGAGAGTAAATCCTCTTCTCGGGCTTTGTAACACAAAAGATGAGCCTAGAGATTTCGGAAACCTCGCGCGCGCCTGATCTTCCTCTCTCAGTTTGTCGATTTCTTTAGATTTTTGGATTCCCTTTTCAGTTTCGTCTTCGTCCCATTCCCAAAACACTATATATTTTTTCATTTCTTCAACCCCTTTTTTCGGAACTTTAGTTTTCTCCAACGTGGAACTAAGGTTCTGTAGAATCCCCTTCCAGTATTTTACCAGAACCTTAAAATTAAATTATATGCGCCCGTATTTAATAATATTCATTTACGAGTGGCGCGCGCGTCTCATCGAACAGGGGGGATAAATCTGCCTAGTTCAGTAGAAGATGTTATCGCCTGGTACGAGAGAAAGACTAAATCTATTCTTCGAAAATACGGGCCAGGGCCACAAATTCATTTTCATACAGGCTTAGTAGAGCCAGATGCGGTTGCCGCTGAGGATATCGAGGGGCTTAGACTCCAGTTGGTCGAATCCCAAGAGAGATTGCTTGTAGAAGCTGCACGATTTTGGGAAGCAGAAAAACATCTTAGAGGAGTAATATTAGATGTGGGTTGCGGCCTGGGAGGAAGTTCCATCTTCTTGGCTCAAAAATATGGATCACATGTTCATGCGCTCACCAATGTACCTGGCCACATTGAGTTGATCAAAGACTTCGTAAACAAAGCAGGAGTAGCTGATAAAATTACTACGATCCTAGGTGACTCCTGCGCTGTACCTGGAAATCAGGTTTTCGATGCTGTAGTAGCCATAGAAAGTTCGTGTTATCTTGACAGGGATGTTTGGTTTAAACACCTAGCTCAAAAGGTGCGGTCTGAGGGTCATGTGTTCATCGCGGATTGTTTTGCTATAAGCGAAGAGATACGCGAACCATTCGATAGCTACTGGTTGACCCGAATCGGCACACTGAACGAGTATGAGCATGCCTTCCAAGCGGCAGGCTTCAATTTAGAAGGTTTGTTTGATCTTACCTCCCGAACTGCCCGATTTTGGGAATTCAACATCCTTTACTCGCGTAGATTACTCAGAGACCTAAAAGAATCAGAGCATGAGGAGGAGAGGCTTCTTCGGAGTATAAAATGGCAGACCCAACTTCTGATGAGTTGGAGGGTCGGAGGGATCATGTGCGCATTGCTTCGATTAAAGCATTCCTGAA
>Ga0209427_10005848_pt1 | contig 14082 bp, 9 predicted proteins | sample DeeMarSWOR136_30_FD_187465 | JGI IMG/M metagenome (GOLD analysis project Ga0209427, IMG submission 187465) | Marine sediment microbial communities from White Oak River estuary, North Carolina - WOR-1-36_30 (SPAdes) (version 2) | ecosystem: Environmental > Aquatic > Marine > Intertidal zone >... | reverse complement strand
GGGATTATTTCGCATCCGTTGTATTTCGTGTATTCAAAATCTTTTTGGCTGATTTTTTTATTCTTCATAAGTTTTTTGATTCTGTGTGTCTCTGTTCGTATCGCATTTATTAGGTTCTGTACTGTTTTGCATACTAGATTATATGCTCCAGGAGACCATCTTCTTGTTTTGTTTGCATATAGACAACGGCCACCACAGATGTTGAAGATATCACATTGCGTGCATGGACTGTCGACGAAGATTTTTTTCAGCTTTAACGGATTAGTGTGATTTATGTGTCCCAGGTAATAGTTTTTCATTCCCCACATGGTTGAACATGGAACAATATATCCATCTGTCTGTATGGCATAGTTTATCCATCCTGCACCACAGCGTAAGAGAGTTTGTTCTTCATTCAGGAGAAATGATTGGGTTACTCCCAGAAATGGGTAAAGCTTCAGAACTTCACCCTTCTTTTCCATGTGATCAACCCAGTACTTGACAAGTCTACGGACTTCAGGGTTATAGTTTTCTTCACTCCATTCTTTGAAATGTCTGCGGGGAAAATCGTTTTTCCAGAAACCTGCATTTAGCTGCCAGTGCACCGAAGAAAAAGAGAATTCATGATTACCTAGTAAGTATGTCACTTGTTTGTAAATGTCTGTCTGCTCCATCACGGTCATTCTGGCAATCAATTCACCTGTAAAACCGTTTCGTTTGATAAATTTCAAATTGTCAATTATTCTTCTAAAGGTGCCTTCTCCCCTGTAAAAATCTGTTAAGGTTTTATCACCATCAATAGAAATAATAATTGTGTGTAAACGGTTGACGTATTTAGGTGGCAAATGGTCAAGGAGTAACCCGTTAGTTTGAATTAGGAAATGCTTAGTCTTCACCTTATCCATGATTTTTTTAATATCGTCGATACGGAGTAGTGGTTCGCCGCCATAGAAAATTAGCACACAATTATTGTCTTGCCTGGAAAACTTATCTAACAAACCAATATCATAACTTATTCTCTTAGGTAAACCATAATCAATTTCAGAGATTGGAAAATCAGGATCTATATCCTCTAACGCCTCGCCAAAACAATATTTACATTGAAGATTACATTCCGTTGTCAATATCACATGAAAAAACATATCTCTTCCACCAATAAGCTCAAGATTTAACCTGATTTTTCCTTGATCTTCTTCGCTTTTTCAATATACTTCTTAAGCTCTCTTTCCTTTATCTTCTTTTCAGGCAAAGTTTCAGGAGCATACATCAAAGGCAAAACAGCCAAAAACAAGAAAAAACTTGCTATTGGGAAAGCAGCATAAATAGTTTCTTTTGAGACTCCTTGTGCTAATGGATATACGATTGCACCGACGAGTTCTGCTAGGAAAAAAGGAATATTTCCAATTGCATAGTATCTTTCGCGAAGACTTCCAGGGGACGATAGATCACCCCATAACACCAATACAAACATGACGTAAAATATTCCCCAAGCGGTCGCGTCCACTGCAGAGACAACATACCAAAAAACTTGCATTGTCGGCGCCAAACTCAAAATGGCAAATGTTAGACCAAGCGATAGGAAGCCATAGATTATCACTTTCTTTCGACCAATCAGATCTGCAACTAGACCGCCAATGAATGCAAACAGTACACCGATCAAAGGTTCGAAAATTTCATCAAATGCTATGAAATCGGTTGCATTGGACATTTCTACGAGAGAAAGGAAATATGGCCTCTCTATGCTATCTATAACAGAGAATAAGAACCAGGGTATAATGAAATATATGAAAGGTTTAATGCTGAGGATCGATCTGAAAGACGGGTGGGTACGCACCTTTGGTTCTCTGTTAGTTTTTGTGGGCTTTAATACGAAAAGAACGCTTAGACCCAAGGTCCTCCAGATTGCAGAAGCAAATAAGACTCCAAACCAGCTTTCTCCGAGACAGCTGAGGAAAAGAAAACTACCTATGATGGATATACTGAACAGTAATCCGCTACTTCGACCTCTATTCTCAAAACTAGTGCAATCTGCAAAGTAGGCTAGGCTTGATGGCATGCCAAATCCAAATGAAAATCCGAGTAGGAAAGCTATGAGAGGCATGTTGTAAGCTACATTTATATCCAAGAACATTGTGAAAAGAGAGGACATCACTCCAAGAATAACCCAAAGATACAGTATCTTTATTCGCTTTACCTTTCCGGCTACAAATGCTCCCAGTAAGCTTGAAAAAATTATCGTGAAATTGAATGTAGCAAAGAATAACAGATTATTCGGGTTTTGTAAAGCATTATTTATGATTGCCCTGATTATGTAAAACCATGTAAGAGTGTTGAACAGTATAATGGATGAGGAAATAAAGTCTGCAGATAATGTAGAGAAATCTTTGTTGAGGAAGTACTTCCTAAGCATTTTTCAGACACTGTTCTAGCCTTGTTACTCTTCTATTAGCTTCTTTGACTTAAATCTTTCATCAGGTCACCGAGTTGTGAGGTAAATCTTATATATGCATACATGTACAACACATATACAGTGAGGAAGGATGAAGAAAAAGGAGAAAAGAAAGCCAACGAGATTTTTGCGTTGGGGTTAAAAGGCTAAGCCTTTAATCTATATTCGCAATGAATTCAAGCAGTAGTAACAAGTTATTGTTATTAATGTTTGCTTTCATCAACTGTTCCTTAGCTTTTCTTGTAAGATTTAACATAAGCTGAGTTGTCTGCTTGAAACCTCCAAACTTATCCGTAATTTGAAAGAGCCTTTCAGCATCTTGCTTGGTTATTTCCTCTTTTTCAAAAATCCGCTCTATCTCCAACCTTGCCCGTACATCTCCCAGAGTATAAATCGTTGGTAAAGGCAGATTTTCAAATTGCAATCTATGTATTGCTTCTTGATAATCAAGCATATCAATCCAATCATCTCTTAAGATTGACAGTAGACCAAAAATCCTTCCGTAACAACCTAGAGCATCGATTTCTTCAGTTGACCCATCACCTATTATAGCCCCGATGCGCAGTAAACCCTCGATATCCGCAGCTTTCTTCTCCATATTGAGAATGTACTCTTTAGGTGTTGTGTCCAGATTCTTTCTCAGTTTACGCTCTAACGTTTCTGCATCGCCAAGTTCAAAAAACATGTTGTTTACGATTTTCACAATGTCCAAAAACTTCTTTTGTGAAAAGAATCTTGTTGCATTACACAATAATGTGAAGCCCTTTAGTAAAAGAGCGTCACCGACTAGAAGAGCAAGTTCATCACCATATTTTCCGAAAACTGTCAGACGACCGTACTTCATCTTCGATTTGTCGATTATGTCATCGTGTACATCGATACCTCCACTCATGAGAATCATAGGCAAAGCTAAAGGAATAGTATCATCTATATCACCACCTACAGATTCACAACCTAAAGAGACCAGAGTGGGGCTCGCCAAATCGTTCCAATACTCATTTATGAAATATTTTATGGCTTCATGTGCTTCATGGGATGAAACATTTCTAATTTCCTCGAACATCATTTCCTTTGCGATCTTCAAAGCCTTCTGACCCCTCTCTCTGAAGAGATGTTGAACGACTTCTTCAAGCTCATCGCTCTTCGCTTTTCCTCTCGACATCTCAATTTTCATTCCTATTCGTCCCTTCCTATATCTTATTTTATATTTGTTCTTTTAGGCAGCCTGCACACTAATCACCTAGTGAAAAATATGATTGAATGAAGAAACACATATGAACAAAATGTCTTTGTGACCTACCGTCATGATACGTGTACATGCACTCGAATTTTTGCCTATCCTCTTCATTATCTAGGTTTTTTCTTGTGGTAAAATTAGAAGTCAGGCAAGGCTAGGCCAACTAATATTGAAGATATCGTAAACATTCTAGTCATCAATACCTGAAATCTACAGAGACAAACATTTATTCTCAACTAATTATTACTCCGTACAAGCTGGCTCAAGATTGTGCTAACTTCCAACTATAAATGGCAGAAAGTTACCTTTGGTTGTGATAGTTTCCATGTTCAAAAGCTTCAGAATTAGGGTGGGATTTACTTGGAAAAACCTTGCAGAACTTGTTGGTGTTTCATATGTTCACAACACCAATAGAAGAACGTTTTTGAATATTTCTTCGTTCCAAGTTCTCGCTATGTTTAGAAGAGGATTATTTTACAGTTTTCTATCGATTTATTTGCGGTTTTTCCTCGGTTTAAGTGTTACTGAAACAACGTTCTTTGCTACTTTCCCAATGGTTTTGAATGTACTGTTTCAAACATTTGTGTGGGGGGTCATTTCAGATAGATACCAGTTAAGAAGGACGCTGATAATCCTTGGGGAGATATCTGCTGCGATAAGTACATTCTTTGTATGGTACATACACACTTTGCCAGAGAGTAAGCATGTTGCAGGATATGCGATAATAATTGGTTTGTCAATTGTAGAAATTTTCTGGTCAATGTCGAATGTCGGTTGGAGTGCACTCCTCTCGGATCTTTATCCTGAAGATAAACGGGCAGGTCTACAAGGTAGACTCTCAAGTATAGGTGCTATTGGGCGGATCATCGGTGTCTGGATAGGTGGACTCGCGTATGATGGATTATCACATTTTTATGAAGGCTGGGGTTTTCACAAAGGATTGCTTTTCTTTATTGCTTCTGGTGTGATGCTCGTTTCCACAATTCCCATGCTGTTTGTGCCTGAAGGAGGAATTAATAAAGATGTTAAGAGATCAAGTCTCCAAAAAAATGAGGAAATCACCATCTCCCGTCAGTTCCTCATACTTTTGCTTGCCATGATATTCATCAACTTCGGGAGTAACTCTGTTGCATTAATAAAATCACAGTATCTTTCATTAGATGAAGGTTTCAATGTATCCAGCAGCATATTGAGTTATATTGTGAACACGAGTTCAGTTGCAATCTTCATAGTGGGATTATTCATTAGAAAACTTTCGAACCGTTTAAGAGACGAAATCCTACTGCTTATTGGCACAGTCATCGTAATAATTTCTCTGTCAGGATATTTCCTTGCAGAAAAGCTAGCCTTAATATTCATTAGTGACTTCCTTGCTGGTGCTTCCAACGTAATCATTCTAGCCTCCTCATATTCCTATGCGTCGAAACTAATACCACCAGAAAAAAGAGGAAAACAATTTGCACTTTTCAATGCGACGTTCTTCTTAAGTTGGGGGATTCCAGGAACCTTAGTCGCTGGTCCAGTTGTGGATCAACTGATTAAATCAGGAGCAAACCAGATTTTTTCATACAAAATGTCATTTCTCACAGCAGCAATCCTTGTAACCATAGGAGCATTCATATTACTGTTTGTTATAAAAACGAATCAAAGCGCCATGACACGTGCAAAAATTGAACATACAACATTCAACCAAAAAGATGAACAAATCTACAATGCAGCCCCCAAAGAAGCTAGAGAAATAAAACAATTGCAAGAAATAGACTTCAATAAATCCGCACATTCAACAACATGATATTATCCTGGAAGTGAAGATAACGAATAGAAAAGTATACATTATATAATATCTGAGTTTTCTACTTGTTCTTTCAGTATACTACTGTATGCTCCTAGATACTGTATTCCCTTCCTGGTTATTGTGTAAACTTTTCTGGTTCTTCCTCCTCGTAGTTGTTCTGTGCTTGTTAAGAATCCTTTCCGTTCCATTTTGTTTAGCAGTGGATATAGTGCTCCATGTCTCAGCTTCACATCAAATAATGTCTTTACTTTCTTTTTTATTTTGTAGCCCCACATGGGTTGAGTTTGGATGAGTCTTAGCATTTGAATATCCAGTAGGTTTCTGGTTATGCGGTGGACAATTTCGTTTCTGAATGTTTCCGTCAATTTTTCCTTCTCCAGACATGTTCCATTTTGAACTGGTTCACGTTTCAACCTATTTAGTAAGCATTCAATTTATTTATCTTACTTATTCATTCAGATTCAGAATATACAAGAAACCATGAAAAAAGCCAGCAATCTTTTAGCTCTGAACGCTTTGGAATGGAACCGATATGTGTAAGTGGTTTAGCTCTCTACAATTTCTGAGGATATATCTCACGCGTGATTTTTCGCTTATGATCAGAGCACTATGGAATAGCATACTAATTTTTTGTAAGAACCTCTCTGTTATGTGCAATATGCATACGCTTTGTATAGTTGTGACTCTTCAGCGTGTTTTATTAGCAATGTTTCAAAGTTGTAGTTACTGTAGTTCTGTAGTTCAGTTCTGTTTTTTCATCGAGTCTTGAATATCTGATGGTGCCTTTGCGTCTTCTTTTATTGCTGATGTGTCGTAAATTGTCAAATTATATAGCTAATGAGTGTTTCGGGTATGCTTATGTATGCTTTTTTATGTTTGGGGTGAACATGAACCTTTATATGTCTGTTTAGGGTATATAACGTCTTGAGATATGTCATAAGAAGGACATATTGTATCCATGTCCAACAGAAGAACTGTTGGACAGAAACACAGAAAAGAAGTGAGCATATGGTTAACAACTCAAAAGAAGTTCAAGTCAAATTGATGAAAGGACTCCTAGACCTCATAATACTGCAGTTCTTAAACACGCAACCTATGCATGGATACAAAGTAATAAAGAAAATCCGAAAAAGCTTTGGAGTATACTTCGGACCAAGCACCATCTACCCCCTCCTGAACAAACTGGAAGAAAAAGGATATGTGAAAAGCGATTGGGACATGCAAACTGACAGGCCCAGAAAAGTATATGCACTAACAACAGAAGGAAGAAATCGGCTAAACTTCACAGAAGACTCGCTAAACTTCATATGCAGGAAGATAGGCACAGAAGGAACAAACCAAACAATCTTGACGAAGGACGCATCAAAACCAACCCTAGAACCCCTACTGAAAAGAATCCACCCGCAAAGACCACACATCTAACCTTCTTCCCATCTTTCAACAGCAAAAAGTCTACAAAAACACAAACCTTCTTTTAAGCTGCAACAGCACCCTATTAGATAATCGCCGAAAAGGTGAGATCTTGGAAAAAGTAGATATTCTAATCTATGGGTGCCACATCTTGCCGATGAATGGAAAAGACCCTATAAATGATGGCGTTATTGCAGTAAAAAACCGAAGAATAATCTATGCTGGCAAGAGGTCGGCAACAACCAACATAAAAGCGAATACAAAAATCGATGCTAAAGGAAAGGTAGCCTTACCAGGTTTAATAAACCTTCACACGCACGCGGCTATGACTCTCTTCCGTGGAATAGCAGAAGATCTACCATTGAGAAAATGGTTAAAAAAAATTATTTGGCCTTTGGAAGCTAAACTGAAACCAGAAGATGTTTATGATGGAGCCCTATTAGGCTGCCTAGAAATGGTGAAAAGTGGAACAACGTGTTTTGCAGACATGTACTTTCATGAAAATATGGTTGCAGAAGCTGTACAGAAAAGCGGATTAAGAGGCGTTTTGGCGGAAGGCATAATCGAGGCTGGGAACAAGAAGCAAGGTGAAAAAATGCTCAAAAAAAGCGTAGATTTCATTGAAGAATTTGATGGATACGCCGAAGGGAGAATAACAGCCTTTCTTGGGCCACATGCAACTTATAGTTGCAGTCCGGAACTTTTATATAACATCTGTGAGAGAGCTTTCGACCTAGATGTGGGTATACATCTGCATTTATCAGAATCTAAAGAAATGTCTAAGGAATTCGAAAAGAAATATGGCTCTGGAGAAGTTGAATTCTTAGATAAGCAAGGTCTTCTAAAAAGGCATGTTCTTGCTGCTCACTGTATAAATTTGTCGCGAAAAGACATGAAGATCCTTTCTGAAAATTGTGTCAACGTAGCCTATGTCCCTGTGTCTAACATGAAACTTGGTTCAGGTTCACCAAGAATAAATGATCTAGTTGATTTAGGTGTCAACGTAGGCTTAGGAACGGACGGTCCAGCAAGCAACAATACTCTGGATATGGTTGAAACCATGAAAACTGCAACTTTACTTCAAAAGCTCATTTATCTAGATCCTGAAGTTTTACCAGCCCATGAAGTCTTAAGAATGGCAACAATAAATGCTGCTGAAGCCTTGAAACTTAAAGAAGAAATCGGTTCTCTAGAGGTTGGTAAAAAAGCTGACATAATCTTAATTGATATGTCGAAACCTCATCTGAAACCTCTACATAATATCTACGCTTGCATCGTTTATTCTGCCCGTGGAAGTGATGTAGACACCGTTATTGTTGATGGAAAGATAGTAATGGAGAACCGACAAGTGAAAACCTTAGAAGAGCAAGCTATTATTGAAAAAGCTGAAAAAACAACATTAGATCTATTATCACGGTAAAGCTTATTATGTGGTAGGTTCCCCGTTTTTCTTCAACGTGAAAATAGTCACAAGAATAGGCTTCTCCAAGTTTTTAAGGTTAGATTTATGAATATGAACAACCTATGTTTTTCCCTTCATCTTTACATACAGATTTGAAGGTTAAGTTTATGGATGGAGTAAAGGCTATCTTCGAACCGAAACAGGTGGTCTTGATAGGTTCAAGCAAGATCCGAGAAAAAGTTGGAATGGCTTCTCCAACACTTTTCAAAAATATCACATATAATATGAAGAAATTCTTCAGTGGAAAGACCTTCGTCCTGGACATCGATAGAAAGGATGGTTACAAGCACATAAGAAGATTACCAGTGACTCCGGAACTTGCAGTCATAATGCTTCCGCCAAAACAATCGGTTGAACAAGCAGAAGAATGTGCGAAAACAACTGTACAAGCTCTTGTCATGATTACTGGAGGGTTTAAAGATGAACACCGCAAACAACTGCTCAAGATCAAAGAAAAATTTAACGTTAGAATACTAGGACCAAACACAATCATGGGCATCATAAACACCACCAACGGAATGAACACAACTTTCGAAAGAAACATTATGCCCGAAAAAGGAAACATTGCTGTCATATCTCAAAGCGGCGGAGTCGGCGCATGTCTACTAGATTGGGCGTGTTTCTATAATATAGGCATAAGCAAATTCGCCTTCGTAGGCGACAAAATAGATGTTGATGACGTTGACTTACTACGGTATTACAGAAGTGACAAAAATACAAAGGTCATATGTCTATACATAGAAGGAATAAAAGAGGGAAGAAAATTCATAGCAGAGGCAAGAAAAACAGTGAAGAAAAAACCCATCTTAGCTTTGAAAGGTGGAATAACAGAAGAGTCAGCGAAAAGAGCCAAATCGCATACAGCCTCAATAACTGGAATTGATAAGGTTTTTGATGCAGCCTTCAAAAAAGCTGGAATAATAAGGGTTAAGGACGTCGAAGAATTAATGAATGCAGCTATAGCTCTTTCGAAACAGCCGCCCATGCATAGAGACAACATAGCCATCATAAGCAATGTAGGTGGACCTGCAATATTAGCTGCAGATGCTGTCGCAAGAAACAACTTGAAGCTTGCAGTTTTATCTGAAAAAACCAAAAAGAAAATCGAAAACCTTTATTCAGGCGTAGATGCGACAAACCCTATAGATATAGTAGCTGATGCCAGAGCTGAAAGATATGCCAAAGTACTGGATTTAGTGCTTGCTGACAAGAATGTGGATGGAGCCTTAGTGATAACTATGCTTAAATCTTGCTTCTTCAAACCTGAGGACGCCAAAGTAATTCCAGAAATATCTGCAAGATACAAAGAAAAACCTGTCGTTGACGTGACACCAGGCGGAGAAGATTTCACACTTGTCCACAAAGTATTGAGCAACACAAACGTCCCTTTATACAACTTGCCAGAAAAAGCCGTGAAAGCCTTAAAAGTCTTAAGAAATTATGGTGAAATCATCGAAAATCAACAGCTATAGCTCGAGCGTTAGAGACCGAAAGTAAAACTAGAAATATGATCGCTACAGGCTTATTCCTTCTTTAGGCATCCATTCAGGCCAATCCGATAGTCATTCAAGGATTTGCGTCTCTTTAACACTATCACACACGGTAAAGTATGCCTTCAAAATCAATAATCGATGCATCATCATACGTGTCAATGTCTACAATCTATACGATTCCATTCGCTTCCTCAACCCTAGCGCGCTCGGTTTAATGTATCTCAGAAAACGTAAATAAGCGTGCGCTACAGTTTACCTTCTAAGCGTAAAAATAATCTATCAGGTGGAAGCTTGTCTAGACGGCGAGGACAGCCAGACAAGAAATTAGGAAAGCAAATTGCTGATTTCTGTAGACACATTGCTGGTTCAAGCCAAATCGCCGCTGCATGCATAGTGGGTGATTATACTCTTTGTGAACGTGACCCGAAAAAGGTTCTAGAACTACTACTTGTGGTTCACGATTTTCAACCTAGGTTGATGAATTACATCAAAGTCTTAGGTAGTAAAACCATTATCTTTTTGGCTGTTGACCAATGGGTTTTTGAAAGGGATGTAGATAAAGGATTTTTAGGCGAGGCTTTGGCTGGAAAAATAATTTTCCCGTATGTTGCCATAGCAAATGAGGATTACTTACATTTTCAAGAGGTTAAATTAAAAAAACGTTTGATTCTTGAACTTTTGGAAAACCTCGTTCTCGATTTCCCGGAGCTATCCTACAATTTTCATATAAAACCAGAGTATTTTCTATATGAAACCTTGATGAGTAGAACTCGCCTTTTCCCACCGATGATCCATAACGTGTTAAGTTTTTTCCAAGAAGATGTCAAGAACAGAAATGTCAAATTGGCCATGCATGGATATTTGAAGGCGTTAAAAGAATTAGAGAAGGAAGAAGCGATAGAGCTTTCAGATGGATATGCAAAATTCACCAAGAGCTTTGTAGAAAGGATCGAAAGCAAGAAATATCGTTTCGTAAATCTTTTTAAAACCGCCCAAAGAACATTGTTTGCTTCTTTGCTTGGGGCCTTTTCAAAGACCTTAAGTTTTCTCTCGGAAAATAGAGGAAGATTTCCAAAATTCCACAAGGATACTGGGGAAAACTCAGAAGTTATTCATCAACTTGAGGACCCCCTCAGATACTTGTTTATTCCTACAGCTCGTGGACTTGTGCCGTTGTCAAATGAAATGGACATCGTAGCTTTTGCAAGAAAAATGCTTTCGAGAGGAGAGGAAGCTGAAATCGAGATTGGAAAAATCGGTGGTGTTTTGAACGATGTCTATTTGATCAAAGCCTTTGTAAATGGCAAGGAGAAGCGAATTGTCGTCAAAAGATTTAAGGACTGGTCCAGTTTCAAGTGGTTCCCACTTAATCTATGGACTCTAGGAACGACAACTTTTGCCGTTTCGGCACGCTCTAGGCTTGATAAAGAATGTGCGATAAATCAGTTTTTGTACGATGAAGGTTTTGATGTTCCTAGGATTCTGCATGTGAGTCATGTCAAACGTCTAGTTTTCCAAGAATATATTGAAGGAAATAAACTCAATAAAACAATAAGACATGTTTTGAAACCAAAGAATGATGATGATTTGGAAAGCTCTTTGAATATCATAAATATGGTTGGCGAAAAATTTGCAGAAATACATCTGCTAGGCATAGCTTTAGGAGATACAAAACCTGAAAACATTATGGTTCGAAGAAAAAACAAAGAAATCTGCCTTCTGGATTTAGAGCAAGCATCACGGAACGGCGACAAAGTCTGGGATATAGCCGAATTTCTATATTACACAGGGCACTACATCTCGCCTCTGGCGGGAACACGCCCAGCTGAACTCATTACTAAAGCCTTTGTGGGAGGATATTTGAAGGCTGGAGGCGATATCAAACTTGTTGAAAAAGCTTCGAATCCAAAATACACAAAAGTTTTCAGCATATTCACTCTACCCCATGTAATTCTAACTATTTCCAATATTTGTGGAAAAGCAAGTGAACTGAAACGGCAAAGCGTAGATAATAGACATTCCTCAACATAATTTCTGAATGCATTTGCGCGCTGATTAATCCTTACACACGCCTGATAGTATCTCCACTATAAGAAGAATCAGATACCACAACTACACCAAGAAAAAGCGGCTTCGAAACAAAGATTTAAGATACTTGTAGACATGTTACATACTTGTCTGCGAGGAAAACGTTCATGGACATAAAATCAATCAAGACAGAAAAAGACGTGATTGAAGCCCTAAAAAACAAAACACAGTTTGAAAGAGACGTTTATGTTGCCACATTCAAAATCCCCAAAGGAAAAGTCAGCACTTACAAGCGTATAGCTGAGAAAGTTGGCAAGCCAAAAGCCTACCGAGCAGTAGCCAACGCTCTTCATAAGAACCCTCTCTCACCAATAGTTCCGTGCCACCGCGTTATAGGTTCTGATGGTTCGTTCGGTGGAGACAAAAAAGGAGCTGAATGGAGAAGAAACATGGTTAAGAAAGAGGGAATTCCCATCGAGAAAGGCAAAGTGAAAATTAGCAACAAAATCCTGTATTGACGTATTTCCTGACCTTTACAAGTACATGCGCGCGTTCTTTCATAAACACTTAATATCATCCAGCTCGCTTAAGCCAAATCACTTATACATAGTCGTTCATACGAACGTGTTAGTTGTTAGAGGGAACAACGATGAGGTATTGGTGTATATCGACATCTACCAGAAACTGGGCAATTTGCAGAAGATACAATGTGTGGATAATGGATATTCAGCAATTTTCTAACTTGAGCAAAATTTCTTAAAGCGACGGATAGAGTCGTGGTCTACATGTATGATTGAAAATTCGTTACTGTTATCGAGTTTGTAGATGACTTTTTCTACATGAAAGAAGATATTGATAGGACAAAAGCCAAAGCGCGCGTTAGTCTACTCAATTTTTCTTTTTTAAGTGGCTTCATGAAGTATATTATGAAATGAATAAGTGTCATGAAATCTAAAATTATATAGGTTTCTATTGCACCAACTTTTATATTGTGAAAATTATATATATTTATGGAGGATTTTATTTTGAATGGTACGAAACGAATGAAGCTTCAAAACTACAGTATCAAAACACATGAAGAGAAAGGAGGAAGGAGCAACGAATAGGAAAACCGTAATTTGGATTGCTATCCTCCTTTTACTGTCAGCCACTTGTCTACAATCCAGTATGTCGCTCCAGACAGAGAAGAAGAGCAGAGTTACACCATACATAGAGGCTATGTCGTCAACGTCAACCACTGTTCATCATAGTGGATTACCCAAAGTTGATGACATATACTATAAGGCTTATCCAGGTGCTCTTCCAGAAACCGTCGTGGATGAGTTTCTTGCAGGAGTAACCGACTGGATAGAAGGGCTGTTCAGAAGCGACTTGTACCAATTGGTTGTGGATGCAGGACACAAAGTGTCTAGGATGTGTCCAGAGGCAGAATTCACGTTCTTTCCAATAAACTGTCGCGATTATAAACTTACTAATGGAAATCCGAACGCGCCTTTAAACGACAGCAACTGGAGAATTGCTTTATCATACGTTTATGGCGTGGATGACAAGCAAGCTGACATCTACGGCTATTACGGTGTCAACTGGGTTTATGCCTTGGACAATCCTGTCCCTCCTGCCCAGGAGCCATGGTACGACGCTTCAGTCGTGATGCCAGACACTGACAATGAAACCGCGTGGAACATTCTCTCAAGTGCTGGCTACACAGTTCAAGACTACAACGGACAACCTTGGTTATATAGAAACAGCGTACCTGTGAGGCCTCCAGACGGACCGAACAATGGAAAGATAATGCTTCTCTACGGTGGTCCTCTAGTCTATCCTGAAGGGCCTTTAGGAGGAATGGCTGACAATTGGAACGCTTTCATCCAAGACTACCTAAACGCCAACGGTCCACTGATGCAAGTTGCACCTACAGACTTTTTCAGTTTGGTTAATGATCTCTTAACTCTCCGTAATTTCGACGTCATCGCTATAGGTTTGAGTAATCTGGGAAGATATGCGGATTGGATTTACGATTGTTTCCACTCGGATAATGATGTGTCTGAAGGTTGGAATTTCTGTGGAATCCATGACCCTGACTTTGACAGGTGGAGTGAGATCATAATGACTAGTTTGAATACAAACGAGGTTATTGAAGCTACGGAGAATTTTACAAGGAAGTTTGTCTATGAACTTATGCCTTGGATGCCTGCAATCACAGGTTCATATTTCTGTACAACGGCTAGG
>Ga0209427_10005846_pt1 | contig 14085 bp, 8 predicted proteins | sample DeeMarSWOR136_30_FD_187465 | JGI IMG/M metagenome (GOLD analysis project Ga0209427, IMG submission 187465) | Marine sediment microbial communities from White Oak River estuary, North Carolina - WOR-1-36_30 (SPAdes) (version 2) | ecosystem: Environmental > Aquatic > Marine > Intertidal zone >... | reverse complement strand
CAGTATTCTGAGGCCAGCACCGTAGTTCTCAGCCAACACGTCGAGGAAGTCGGACAGGAACTCATAATCCTTCTGCCCCCAGATGGCATTAATAATGTTCAGCCTGAACCCTTCGCCGTCCTTGCCTTGAGCGCCTTCACCTCTTTTGGCAAGTTCTGCGTCGAGCCAGTTAAACGCCGGGTGCAGCCTATCCTGTTCAAGAAGAAACCGAAGGGTGGCGGCCATCTGCTGAGCAGTTTCCCCGCGCGCTCCAGCATAAGTCATGGCCAGCGCCACTGAGATGCTGTGAGGGGAATAGAAGAGATTACCTTCTTGTTCTCTGAGCGCCTGATAAAGCTCAAAGGCGAAGGCGCTGTTCCCTTCAACCAATAGTGCCTGCTCACTCGGATTGACATCCAGTGAAGTTATCCGCTCTTTATCTGATTTGAGCAACTCGCCTCCCGCCGCCTGAGTACAGGCTATCAGCGGCAACAACAACACTATCACTAATACGGCTATCAATTTCCTATTCATATCATGCACCTCCTACAAATATTCACAGTGTCTATCTTGCTGTTCCCTTCAAATTCAGCCACTTCGGAACCATTTCACCTCCAAGTTTAACAATCCAAGCCATCGCGTAGTACAAGCGGCATCGCCTCATGCACCCGGATCCATAACGCGCCCGACGAAGAGAATGGCACCCGTCTCAATGTCGCGTATCAGGAAGATGAAGGGGCGGTCTATGGTGACCTCGGCTGGCTGGCCTGGCATTGCAGTTTCTTTCATTATTACTGCCGTGGCCGCTGCCGCCTCCGTGCCTGCCTCATCCACCGAGACAAAAGCCTTGTGCAGCACTTCACTTATGAATAGGTCCCGTCCACCCGTCATGCCAGAGAAATCGGCAGTTCCAGAAAAGGCAACCGGCATGCCCATCCCGGCAAGGGTGTCCTTCAGACTGAACTCAGAGTCGAATTCAAACTGCGGCATAGTCAGAGCGACCTCAGTAAGTTCTAGACCGCCTATGATATCACTGACTTTGTCAGCCTGAAGTCCTTCTTCAAAAACTTCGAACTGTCCATCTTCGGGAAGCATGATAACCATGGAGAGTTCATCGCCATCATATAGCAGTTCGATCGCCTGGTATCCTTCCCCATCGGTGTAGCCGAAGGCCTCTGTCTGCTTCATCATCGGAACTGTTACCTGCCCCCCGTCAATAAGATAGAACGGACCATCTGCTGTTATGTCCCCATCGAAAGGATACGCCCAGGCAGCGTTGAAGTAGATAGCATTGGTTAGCACGAGGCGGGTCAGAGCATCAATTGCGCCCTGCGGAATAAGGTCCTCGATGCGACCTTCCGTCTGGTCACTGACCCAATCATTGATGGCGAGGCGGGACTCCTCCGTCTCGTTTATGAAGTCCAGTATTCTGAGCCCGGCACCGTAGTTCTGGGCCAGGACATCTAGAAAGTCAGACAGGAACCCGTAATCCTTTTGCCCCCAGATGGCGTTAACAATATTCAGCCTGAATCCTTCGTCGTCCTTGCCTTGAGCACCTTCACCTCTGTTAGCGAGTTCGGCATCAAGCCAGTTGAACGCCGGGTGCAGCCTCTCCTGTTCAAGCAAGAATTGAAGGGTGGCGGCCATCTGTTCTGCAGTATCGCCGCGGGCTCCAGCATATGTCATGGCCAGTGCCACTGAGATGCTGTGAGGAGAATAGAACAGATTACCCTCTTCCTGTTTGAGCGCCCTATAAAGGTCGAAAGCGAAGGCGCTGTTCCCCTCGATTAGCATAGACAGGTCACCTTCGCTGACGTCAGGGGATGTCTCCCGCGGTTTGTCTGACATCAGCAATTCACCTGCTACCTGTTGGTCACAGGCCATCACCGGCAGCAGTAGCACTAGAACTAACACAACTATCAATCCCTTCATTTCATTCACCTCCTACAAATATCTCGACTGCCCATTCTTTTGTCCAGTTCAGATTTTGCCACTTAGAACCTATTCATCTCCAGATTCACCGTCCGGAGGCGGAGCCGGTTCCTCCGCCCGGGGCTCTTCAGGGTACTCGTAAGGTGTCCAGCTTGAGTATGGCAACTCCACCTCGTTGATGTAATCCAGATTATCCAGGTTGTTCATCTTTATCTTGGCCTGCGAGATAGTGTAGAGAACATCATATATGTAGAGAGACCGCTCTACTGCGAAAGGAGAGTAATAGTAGTAATAACCTTCTTCTAGCTCAGTGAGGTCATCAATGTGGGTGATCCTACCTCTAATTTGAAGGCCATCATCTATAGATATGTCAAATACATATGCGCCTTGCCAGACAGGATCGCCGGAAGTCCAAGCGGGAACTCCTTCAGGATACTGCGTCACATCAACCTTCGCCTCCAGAATGGGCATCACCATCAGGTTCCTGGACTTGTCGAATAGAAATGCTTTGTGGTCCCACAGGACCGGCGAATCACTGCCCCTGTCACCAATCTCCAACTTATCTATCTCCTGCGGGTTGCTGACATCGCTGACATCAAAAAGCGATATCTTCACTCCCTGATACCAGGCAAATTCTCCCGCATCCGTCGTCTCCTTGCCTATCCCTATGAGGTGGGTCTCGTCGTAGGGATGAAGGTAATCCGAATAGCCGGTTACCTTTAAGTACCCCAGCTCTCTGGGATGACTGGGGTCACTCAGGTCTATGACGAATAGTGGGTCCACCTGCTTGAAGGTTACCAGATAGCCTTTTTCGCCCATGAACCGCGCTGAATAGATGGTTTCCCCGGGAGCCAGGTCTTCCACTGAGCCTACAATGTTGAGACCCATCTCCAGAATGTACACATGGTTTCCGGTTGTTTCCCCCCAGGTTGTGGTCGCCACCCTGAAGTAGCCGTCATACTCATCCATGGAGAACTGGTTCAGCACCATGCCGGGGACCTCGCCACTGGCCACATACTCGATTTCATCACCTTCTATGTGAATCCGGTGGATAGAGGTTCTTGGGGAATCCCAGACCTCCCTCCCCAATATGTCAGTACCCCACACAGGGAAAGTCAGGTAAATATTGTTCACAGAGACATGCAGGGTGCTGCTGGCTCCCAGCAAGATTGTCTCATATGTTGGCTCCTGCTCATCGTTCTGTGTGTTTATGGCCATAATAGTGGTGTACATATAATAGTAGTCAGACACATTGGAGTAGCAGATATCTGTGGCGGGTATTTCTGTCTCGTTGCCGCCACAATGAATCTTGGGAAGGTTCACTTCACCTTCTTCTTCGTACACGGGCTCACTTGTCACTACATAGACGTAATCGCCGATCATCCGCGAACTGACATATTGACCATCACTAGAAATCTCTCTCTGCAACTGAGGGTCTGCCCTGTCGGACACGTCATAGACTCTGATAGACATGGTTGGTGATATGTAGCCGGCGTAAGATTCCTCTACAGCGGGCACATCATCATAATAAAGGTAGTAAGGCATTTCCTGCTCAAACAAGACCAGCCTATCCCCGTTGACAAATATTCCTATTATGGTCCCCTCCAACTCAATTTCAGACACGATTCGAGCTTGTTCGGGGGGATAGGCCTTCACGATGATAGTCTTGTTCCCCGAAACGAGGTAAATGTACTCCCCGTCGGTCTTGACGATATCTGCCTCGTCCACCCCGGCAACCTGAATGTTGGTAGCAGAGTAGTCGGAGTCACCGGCAGCGGGAGCAAGGGCATCCTCTTCGGCAGCGCCAGACCAAAAGCGGTCCGGCATGCTGAGCATACCCTTATCCTGTGTGTTCTCATTCACAAATTCTTTCAACTCCTCATAGGAAGAGAACCTGCTGATTTCCAGAGGACCGGGATTCACCTCCATACACTGCAGAGTTACCAGTGCAGCGCCGATCAAGGCCAGGCACAAGGCCACCCTAAGAACATTACTTTTCATTTTCACTTACCTCCTTTAAACATCCGTGATTTCATCCTCCATTCGCTGACTGCAAGCGTTAGTCTACAGTCTGCCATTTCACGCCCTACTCGGGTTCGTCACTCTCTGGTGGTTCGAACTTGGCGAACTCTATGTCCTCAAGGTCTACGTACCGGAGGCCTTTGGTCTCATCTACCTGTCCGAACTCAGTCACCTTGTCCTCTGCGAGATCGACCTTGAGGATGTATCCGGAGACAGTTATGTTGCCTGTGGAAGTCGATTCCTCCCCGGGGACAGTCAGTATGTCTCCACCAGTGTCCGCCTCCCAAGAACGAGCTTGGCAACCAAGCAAAACATATGCCTCACCTTCCTGTAGTCTCACTTCTGTAATCTCAAGTGCGTTTTCCATCATCAGTTGTTGAACCTGGGGGTCACTCATGGCAATTTCCCTGGCCTGGGCCATTTGCAGTCGGGGTTGAATCACATTGAAAAACCCCACAACTGCTATCAGAAGCACAACAGCGGTGACGGGCGCTAATATTTTTGCCCAATCCATAATGGTCCTCCCCCTAAAACGGCCGGAGCTAAGCAAAACCGCTCTTAATGCTTGTCTATGACCGAGAAGTTCGATTTCTGGAGTTTCAAGGTTCTCCAGTCTCTTCATTAAGTCCTCATGTTTCATAAACTCTGTCTCCTTGTATCTATTAGTGTAAATGCACAGGGCTGAAAAAGGTTGCATTAGCTGGGCCACTGAGTAACTTTGACTTTGGTCTGATGGGACGGCTTAATCCGTTTCTCTTAATTTCTCCACTGCCCGGTGGAGCAAGGATTTCACCGTTCCCTCTTTTTTCCCCAGGATTTCAGAGATTTCTTTAATCTGTTTCTGTTCAAAAAATCTGAGAGCTATGATCTCCTGGTATTTGGCCGGGAGCCGAAGGATTTTCTCCTGAATTTCCAGAAAGTCCTGATATTGTTTTAGTTTTTCCTGCGCTTCTATCAGTGCGCTTTCGGGGTCATGGGGTGATATGAGTTCAAAACCCTGCTCCTGTAATTCTTCCATTGATATGGATTTCTTGTATTCGGCTTTTCTGAAGTACTGGTTGACCTCGTTGGTGGCGATTCTATAGAGCCACGATGAAAAAGGGACATTGCGCCAGCGAAATTGCCAGAGCTTCCCCAGTGCCTTCAGGAATGTCTCCGAAGTGATGTCCTGGGCAGCTTCAAGATTGGCGGTCCGCCTCAAGACGTAGCCAAAGATTTTGGGATAATACTGGTCGTAAAGCTCGGCAAAAGCATGGGGTGCTTTTTGTGCTTGCCTGACGAGCTCCCTTTCTTCGTTTAAATCCATATCATCCAGCAGAAAAAATGAGCTTAGCCCCCCACTAGTATAATGCACCGATAATCTAGTTTCACCAAAATCTTGGTTTATACTGTATCACCCATCCACCCACTGTCAAGCGTTTTTCGTTCTTTCCAGATACTGTTGGCGGACTGGCGAGGAGTCGGTAAATCGAGTGATAGGCGTTGAGCGCTAGGTCGCAAGCTAAGAAATGGTGGTAAGGTGATGGGTTAGCAGATCGTTAAGGCTTTCGGAGAAACTCCCCTGTTAACAAGACGAGATTCTGTCGGACCTTTAACAGGTTGGGCTGTTTGTCATCCTTACCTAATCATAATCCTGTGCTATAGCTCTCCTGCCTTGGCCATGGTGTCCATCCGTAAGAAGGCTTCGGCAATATTCAGCTTGGAGGTGGCAGGGTCTTCGCCGCGGAACTCGCGCCACAGGCGCTCCAGGTTGAGCAGAATGCGCTCGTGGTTGGGCCATTGCATGAATTGCCCTAAGTCAATGTCCTTGGCAGCTTGCTCAACTGTCATGCCTTTGTCGAAGCGCTTTTTGGCCTCACGTTGGACAAAGACAAGATAATCTCGACACAGATTCAGCCCTTCCGCTCCACACACCGGCCCGTGGCCGGGAACGTAGGTCTGAGCACCGAGCTTCGCCAGAGCATCCAGGTTCCTGAGCCAGCCAGCAAAAGACCCTTCCATGCCCAGTGGTGTCGAATACAAGAAAATGAAGTCGCCGGCAAAGATAATACCCTCTTCGGGTAAATACACAATTATGTCGCCAATAGTATGACCAGGCCCGAAGTGCAGCAGCCTGACTTCCCGCCCATCCATATGCAGCGTAAGCTGCCTGTCGAAAGTGATATCAGCTGGCGTAGCCGCGATTCCCCGGAAATCGAACTCCGGAAAAATGGTATTCCACACGTCAGGATCCGGGATACCTGCCTCTGTTACTTCATGGCGGCAGTAGTCATGCGAGATTACGGTAGCCCCGGCGAATACATGGTTTCCATAGGTATGGTCCCCATGGTGGTGGGTGTTGATCAGGTAGCGAATTGGCTTATCGGTGATCTTTTTGATCTCATCCTTGAATTTCTGGGTCAGACCAACCGTAGCCAGTGAATCCACGACCACCACATAATCCTTGCCCACAATGAATCCGGCATTGTTCCAGTACCAGGTAGCTTTCGCCTGTATGTAGGCATAGATATTGGGAGCCAGCTGCTTGACCCCCGGTTCCCAAGTCGGAACTGTGTATTCCTTGTTCATAGCAGTGCCTCCTTCTTTCTAACTCTGCTTAATGCCCATCATCCAAGATGCCTAGCGGTGCGCACAACACCTTGCAGGAAGAAATATCAACGGGTGAACATGTGCTTCGGCGGCTTCTCTCCAACGCGGTTCCTGAGGATGCCGATACCTTCCACCTCCAGCTCGACGATATCGCCGGACTGAATCCAACGGTTAAGCTCCATACCAGAGCCACCCTCCACAGTCCCCGAGCCCAAGAAATCACCTGGATATAGCGTCTCCTCCATCGAAGCAAACTCAATAATCTGAGGCCATGTCCAGTAAGCCGTGCCGCTGTTATTATCCGACCATAGCTCATCGTTGACACGGGCCATCATCCGCAGCTTCTTAGGGTCCACCTCTTCAGGAGTTACCAGGCAAGGCCCCATGACGCTACAGGTATCCTTGCCCTTGGCCGGACCGAGCCCACCCGCCAGCATCTCCTGTAACTGGATATCGCGGGCACTGATATCGTTGAAAATTGTATAGCCGGCAATGTAGTCCCCTGCTCGTTCTCTGGGGATGTTCTTGCCTTCTTTGCCAATATAGATGCCGTATTCCAATTCATAGTCCAGCAAATCAGTGAACGCAGGCCAGGGAATGACCTCATCGGGACCGATGACAGTGTCAGGGTTCCCTTTGTAGCATACTGGTATCTCATACCAGCCTTTGTCGAGTTGCCTCTTCCCTGAAAAGCTGGCGTGGCCCTCGAAGGTGAGATAATCCCGCAGGGAATTCGGGCGCGGCACCGGCGCCTTCAGTTTGACCTCACTCATCTTGTAGACTATCTTCTCTCCCCGGGGACCAAGCAAGTCACCTCTGCCCTGGTGTTTCGCCACATAGTCGATGGTCAACTCAGCCTTGTCTTTCCCCTCTTCTCCCCTCGTGAAGAACGCAATCATGTCAGGCGGCAGCATTGCCGCTGCTAGTTCGTAGGTTTCACTATCACTATACTTATCAGCTAGATAACGCGTATAGCCCATATTGAGATCGATGATCTTGTTCTGGTGCACGGCTCCGATGCGTTGTATCTGCCCAACCGGTGTGGAAACCCCGAAAGTCACTAGCTTCATTTCCTCTTGCTTCCTTCCCTCCCTTGCATACCCTGGCTTTTCGTATCTTATGTGAATGAATTAACATCCTTTACAAGTCAGACAAATCTGCAATCCCGTCCTCAGGCACACCGTAGACCATTTCTTGGCCACTCAGTCGCCCAGATAGCCACCCTGCCTGAAACCTTCACAAAGCCAGGCTGGTGCGGTACCCCTCATCAACAGCCTCCAGTATTCTCCGCGGCTTGGCGGAATCCCCTACGCAGTATAGTTGGCGGACTCTGCCTTCCAGCTCTTTGTATAGACGATCGCTTGCCTTGTAGCCAACTGCTATAGCGATTGTGTCAGCTGGAATGGTCTCCTTCTTACCTTCAGCAGTAGTCACCAGAACCCTACCTTCCTCTATTTGTTCACAGGTGGCGCTGGTCAGCAGGGTCACCTTTTTGCTCCTCAATCCGTCCATCAGCCGGCGTCTTGTCATGGGGAACATATCGCTAGCCATTCGCTTCAAGATTTCGACGATGGTCACCGTCTTTCCCTGTTCCGCCAGATAGTGCCCGGTCTCACAGCCGACCATCCCCCCGCCGATGATGACCACATTCTGCCCTACCCCGTCTTTGCCCGAGAGTATATCCTGGGCAGTAACCGCGCCTGACTTGTCAATGCCAGGCATGTCCGGCATGATTGGAATCCCTCCTGTGGCTATGATAACGGCGTCTGGTTTCCTGCCAGTGATGCTTACAGCTGTGGCATCCATATTCAGTTCAGCCTTCACCCCAGTCTTCTCAACCTGATTGACCAGATAGTCTATCCAAGGGAAAATGTCACCTTTGAACGGAGGTAGCGCGGCTATATTAAGTTGCCCGCCCAGCTTGGCCTCCCTTTCGAGCAAGGTAACCTTATGACCTCGCTTTGCTGCGACAATGGCAGCCTGCATGCCAGCCGGACCACCACCAACCACAACCACATTCTTAGCTTTTGTCACGGGCTCGATTTGGTATGCCCTTTCTCTGCCAGTAGCGGCGTTGACAACGCAGCTTACGCCCTCGCCCCGTTCATCGAAGGCCAGCCGCTCAATACACTCCATACAGCCTATACACGGGGTGACTTCGTCAAGCCTTCCTGCAGCTGTCTTATTGGGCAAATTCGGGTCGGCTAAAAGACGCCTGCCTATGGCTATAAGATCAGCTTTGCCATCCTCGAGAATCTTCTCGCCAAGCTCAAGATCCAGTCTGCCCACCGCAATCACCGGTACCCTGGTCAGCTTCTTGACCTCCTCAGCCAGAGGCACCAGAAAGCCCGCGGTATCTGAAATTGGAGCAGCTGTTATATAAGACCCAGCGCCATAGCCCGATACGTGAAGTGCTTGAGACCCGGCCTCCACCACCAGAGGTACCATCTGTTTGGTCTCATCTATAGTGATCCCGTTCTCGACTCCCCATTCCTGGGCATTGAACCTGACCCAAACAGGAAAATCTGGGCCCACCTCTCTTTTGATAGCCTGAAGTATCTCTACCAAAAATCTTGTCTTATTCTCAACCGAGCCACCATATTTGTCTTTTCGCTGGTTAGTAGCGGAGGAGAGAAATGCAGCGACAATGTATTGGTGAGCGCCATGGATCTCCACCCCATCAAAGCCAGCCTCTTTGGCACGTCTGGCAGCCGAAGCAAACCATTCTACCCTTTCCCCAATTTCCGGCACGGTCAGTTCATGAGGAGGGCCTGCAAGGATACCCATAACTCTGGAGGGTACTACTAGCGGACTCGGACCCACCTGCACTACCTTTCCATCCCAGTTCTCCAGGGTGCCATGCATTATCTGGATGGCTATCCTGGCATCGTATTTATGAGCTGCATCCGTCAGTTTTCTCCATCCGGGAATGAACTTATCGTCTCCGAGGGACGCCTGATGCGATGGGGATGCCTGTGGATAGGTGATGCATTGCACGCTGGGAGCGCTCCCTTCCACAATAATCAATCCTACCCCACCCCTGGCCCTTGCTTCATAGTAGTCGATCATTCTCTGACTGACCGCACCACCTGCTTCGGCGTAGTTGGTCCCCATCGGCGGCATGACTATGCGATTCTTCAGTTGCATCTGGCCTATGTTCGTTGGTCCAAAAATCTTCTTTAAGGGAGTGGCAATCATCGCTAGCTCCTTTCCCTGTTCACGAATCGTATTGCATTTTCTCCCCAGTTTACCACAAAACCAGAACCTACCATCCACACCTATTGTCTCAATCTGCTTCTGTACAAGGTCATGATAGCCGTTTGAAAGGCCAAACCCTGGGGCTTAGCCGAAAGTGCATACAAATAGCAGTGCCATTGTTACGAAAAAAGAAATTTCTGATAGTCATAAATTCCGCGTTTAGGGCTCTCGGCACAAGTGCTATAATCTAGCTAATGCCACAGAAGTTCGCTCACCTTCACGTCCATACTGAATATAGCTTGCTCGATGGCATGTGCCGCATTCCTCAGCTTATTGCCCGAACCAAAGAATTGGGCATGGACAGCCTTGCTATCACTGACCATGGCGCCATGTATGGCGCCATTGATTTCTATGTGGCGGCTAGGGAAGCAGGCATAAAACCAATCATTGGCTGCGAAGTCTATGTCGCCGAGACCGATTGCCAGAGCCGAGAGCCAGCGCGCAAGACTCCCTATCACCTTACTTTGCTGGTCAAGAATGAAAAAGGCTATCGCAATCTATTACAGCTTGTTACCAAAAGCTACCTCGAGGGATTTTACTACAAGCCCAGGGTGGACAAAGAGCTTTTGAAGCTTCATCATGAGGGGCTTATTGCCCTTTCAGGGTGTGCTCACGGGGAACTGGCTCGATTTATCCTGGATGGACGAACCGACGAGCTTGTCAAGGCGGCGTCATGGTACAGGGAAGTCTTCAGCGATTACTACCTGGAGATTCAGAGGCACCCTATGCCTGAGCTGGAGCAAATCAACAAAGAGCTTATTGCATTATCCACTAAGCTCAATATACCACCGGTAGCCACCTTTGATGTGCATTACATTGATAAACAAGATGCCCCGGCCCATGAACTTCTTTTATGCATACAGACCAATACTTCCGTTTATGATGAGAAAAGGCTGAAGCTGGCCGGCGACTTCTTTTACCTTAGAAGCCCTGAGGAGGTGGAAGAGCTGTTTGCTGACTTACCTCAGGCCGTGGAGAATACCCAAGCCATTGCTGATATGTGCCAGCTGGAACTGGATTTCACCAAGCTGCATTTGCCACACGTGGAATTGCCCCAGGGCAGAAAAGCCGATGATTTCCTGGCTGAGCTCTGCTGGCAGGGCTTAGAAAGACGTTATCCCAAGCCAGGCTCAGGGGTCAAGGAACAGCTCAGCCATGAGCTTGATGTTATCCGCAAGACAAAGTTTGCCGATTACTTCCTGGTTGTTTGGGACATAATCTCCTTCGCCCGAGAACGAGGCATCTATTTCGGCGTGCGCGGAAGTGCTGCTGCCAGCCTGGCTCTTTATTGCCTGGGCGTAACCGACGTCGACCCCCTGGCATATAGGCTTGTTTTCGAACGATTCCTTAATGTCGAGCGCCGAGAGCTCCCTGATATTGACCTTGATTTTCAAGACGACCGCCGCGATGAAGTCCTATCGTACGTCAACCAGAAATATGGCTCCGACCATGTGGCCCAAATTATTACCTTTGGCACCATGGGAGCCAGAGCCGCGATAAGAGATACGGGGCGGGCTCTGGGCATGCCTTATGCTCAGGTCGACCGGGTAGCCCGACTCATTCCTCTAGAGCTGACCATAACCCTGGATAGAGCTCTGGAACAGAGCCGGGAGCTTCATGACATTCATCAACAGGATGCGGCAATACGTAACTTGGTTGACTCGGCCAAGAAATTGGAGGGAATGGTCAGGCACGTCAGCACTCATGCCGCCGGTGTGGTTATCTCACATCAGCCCTTAATCGAGTATGTGCCACTACAGCTGCTGGGCAAGGGTGAGCAGCACACTGTCATGACCCAGTTTCACATGGAGAACATTGCCCGGCTGGGACTACTAAAAATGGATTTCCTGGGACTGTCTAACCTGACTATTCTGGCAAAAGTCAAAGAGATTATTGCTCAAAATCGTGGGGTCTCCCTGGATTTGCAGCATATTCCTCTCGACGACGCTAAGACTTTTGAGTTGCTGTCCTCGGGGGAAACAAAGGGCATCTTCCAACTGGAAAGCGCCGGGATGCGCCGTTATATCAAGGAACTCAAGCCTACTAATTTCAGCGATATAGCAGCTATGGTAGCGCTCTATCGCCCGGGCCCCATGGAACAAATTCCCACTTTCATTAGGGCTAAACAGGGTATTGCCCCTATTCACTATCCTCACCCTATTCTGGAGGAGATTCTAAGAGAAACCTACGGAGTCATCGTTTATCAGGAGCAGGTAATATTCATCGCCCAAGCTCTAGCCGGCTACAGCCTGGGCCAGGCTGACATTCTTCGCAAAGCTATGGGTAAGAAGATACCTGCGGTGATGAAGAAAGAAGAACACAATTTCATCGCTGGAGCTAAGAAAAACGGCATATCAGCGGAATTAGCTCAGGAGGTATTCTCCTTAATCGAGCCCTTCGCCGGATATGCTTTCAACAAAGCCCACAGCGTCAGCTATGGCCTCATTGCCTACCGCACTGCCTATCTCAAAGCGAATTACCCCATCGAGTACATGGTTGCCTTTCTCAATACCTATTCAGATAACATGGAAAAGGTCCGTTCAGCGATCGCTGAATGCCGCAGGCTGGGCATCACAGTCCTCCCGCCAGACATTAATAGGAGCTATGCCAGCTTTAGCATTGAGACCTTATCCTCGTCTGCCTCTCCAGTGACCGGAGAGAGAAAGGGTGAGGCCGCTGTCCGCTTTGGGCTGGCTTCTATCAAGAACGTCGGTTTTTCCCCGATTGAGCATATACTGTCCGGCCGGGACCCAGGAGGCGATTTTGAGTCCATAGAAGATTTCTCCTATCGAACCGACCTCCGCAACATGAATAAGAAAGTATTAGAAAGCCTGACAAAAGCTGGCGTTTTGGACTCGCTAGGCAGTCGTAAAACGTTACTCGAGTCCCTGACTAAAATTATCTCCGTATCGCAAACAAAACAAAGAGCCAAGGAGTCGGGACAAGTCAGCATGTTCGACTTATGGGGTCAGGGATCCCCCACGCCCCCCGTTAATTACCAGACAGCCGAAGATGAAGTATCCGCCAAGCAAAAGCTTATGTGGGAAAGAGAGCTATTAGGTGTTTATTTCTCCCAACCTTTTGACTTCCTGGCCGGGGAACCGTCTTCACCAAGCGTTGTTTCCTGTGGTGAAATCAATAGGGACATGGTTGACGAGACAGTGACCGTTAGGGGAATGGTGGTCGCGCTACGGCAAGCCCACACCAAGGACAATCGCCCCTTTGTCGTCGCCTCAATTGAAGACCTGGACGCCAGTATCGAAGTCATCGCCTGGCCCAGACTGTACGAGAGCACCCAGGGAATATGGCAAGAGGGCAACATTCTCAGTATCAAAGGCATGGTGAAGGTCAGGAATGGCGAAGTGCAGCTAAACTGTGAAGATGCGATGCTCCTGCCTGTCAGACAGGAAGTGCTCAGAGAGCCCGAGCGTCGTCATGTCATGATAGAAGTCAACCAGTCCGGCGACGCCGAGAAAGACATCGAATGTCTTCATAGAATTGTTGATATCCTCAAGAGTTATCCCGGCCCCGATAGAGTCTCTCTAGCTGTGGTCGGCGATGGTGAGATAACCAACCTCGACATGCCCGACATAACGGTCAACTACTGCCCAGATTTAGTCGGAGAATTGAGCGAGATAGTAGGCGAAGGCAACTTCAGGCTTGAACCGTAGGGCAAGCGTGTACCGCCAGGCAATCTAGAAACGGAATTGGCCGCCCGTGAGGTCACAGAAATAGACGGTGTCCCCGTTTCTTGCTATATTTGAACGCTATGTTTGACTGGATTCCTTCAGGCAGTATTACTTCGGTTCCGGGATTCCTGGCCGGGGCAGTGCATTCTGGAATAAAGAACACAGATGATCTTGATTTGACCATTCTTTGCTCTGAAGTGCCCTGCAAGACTGCCGGCGTTTTTACCACTAACCAGATTAAATCGGCACCCGTTATGTTGTCCCAGCGGCATATAGCAAAAGGGCGGGCGCAGTGTGTAGTGGTAAATTCCGGTTGTGCCAATGCTTGCACGGGGCAGCAAGGACTGGCCGATGCCCTGGGAATGGCCAGTCTGGCAGCGGCTAAGCTAGGCATATCTCCTGAGGAAGTGCTTGTCGCCAGCACCGGTATCATTGGCGTGCCCCTGCCCATGGATAAGATCAGGGCCGGAATTCCTAGGATAAAGCCAACCGCAGGAGGCGGTCATGATTTTTGCCGGGCAATAATGACCACAGATACCAGACCCAAAGAAGTGGCCATCCGGATAGATTCAAAGGAAATCAAGGTCACCATTGGCGCGGTGGCTAAAGGGATAGG
>Ga0209427_10005845_pt1 | contig 14085 bp, 9 predicted proteins | sample DeeMarSWOR136_30_FD_187465 | JGI IMG/M metagenome (GOLD analysis project Ga0209427, IMG submission 187465) | Marine sediment microbial communities from White Oak River estuary, North Carolina - WOR-1-36_30 (SPAdes) (version 2) | ecosystem: Environmental > Aquatic > Marine > Intertidal zone >... | reverse complement strand
CCCGATTCTGCATGGATCATCGCCTTGATCAAGGCAAAATCGACCTGATATTTTTCGGAAAATTCAGAGATCAGACGATCATAACGGTTTGAGTCTCTCGTGGAAGAGAAAGAAGCTATTTCTTCCCAGTCCTCTTTGTTCTCCTTAATATGGAGTTTGAATTTCGCGTCCCTTGGGCAATTGGTAAAATGGATTACTCCCCTTTCATCTTCGTAACGATAAATTCCCCCAAAGGAAGGAGATGTTAAAAATGAAAGACAGATAAATAAGAAAGTGGCGATTGCATATTTCTTCATTAAAATTCAACCCCCACTATAAAAATTGGTAAAAAAATTAACATAAGTTGTCCCTTACTGTCAATGAAATAATGGTCATGGCTTTCCCTTCAAACTTGGAACCCCTCAAAAACTAAGGACATTTTCAGAACAACCAGTTATTGAGCCGTAACTAGTTAATGCAACCTCTATGCCACTTATCCCTCTCTAAAAAGAAACCCCTAAAACGAAGCTATGGGTATTTATCCGCATATCATCGGAATCGAATGGATCTGAAATGTGTTGAAACCTGTACTCGCCATGGAGCCACCACCTCTTTCCTATCTGGGTATTGATTCTTGACCCCACTTGCAGGGTACCAGCAATGTGTGAATCTCCGATCTCCCTTACGCCTCCGTTGCCGTTATTATATCCCAGACCTACTCCTCCAATGGCGAAGAGAGACCCCTTCTTCCATCGATATGGTTTAAAAAGGAGATTGCCATTACAACCTACGACGTAAAGATCCTTCTTATCCGAAATATTATAATAGGAAAAATTCCCTTCGAGTTCAAAATCTCAATACTTGTGGAGAAAAAGACCCCATCGTGGAATAACGGCAAAAGATATAATATCAGGTTCGTTGCGGGCATTAAACCCTCCTAAAAGAGAGAGGCCCCATCCCGTCTTATCTTCTTCCCCAAAGGCGAGGACCACAAATGATCCCACCACAAATACCCTAATGATAATCGAAACCAGACCCCCATTAAAAATTTTTCTCCAATCTCTTTCCATACCCCTTTCCTTTAGTCTGGAAGACCCTGAGGGAAGGCACGGTTTCTCGAAATCCATTTATTGAAATCAACAGGACTCTATTAAACCACATTTTCAAGGGGCAAGAGAAAAGCCTTGATCCCTTCTTTCCCTAGGGGAGTGGTCTTTAATTCCTGCACCTTTTTTATAAGTTGGGAGGCCTGAAGATCTTCAAGGGCAATAGATAGAAAGGCGTTCGTCTTCGGCCATATGTGTGTCCCCAAGTGAGGGCCACTCGTTCTTCCACGACCTAAAGCGCGCTCCCACTTGGTATACCCTTCAATTCCGAGGGATGATAGAACTTCCATCAATTCTTCTTCGATTCCCACATAATACGAAATCAAAACCATCTTCATTTTCCGTCCCCCTCACTCCCCCTCGTTTTCTTTTTTCTTTCTGCTCTCTCTTCAAACACTGAGTAAAGCGTAGGAACGAATATGAGGGTGATGAAGGTAGAAACAACAAGTCCTCCTGCAGCCGGCGCAGCTAAGGGCTGCCAGAATTCTGAGGCTTCTCCTCCCCGAATGGCCAGAGGCAAGAGTCCGAAAAAAGCAGCAAACGCAGTCATCAATACAGGGCGGAGCCTGGTTCGGCCGCCAATCATCACCGCTTCTTTTACACTCATCCCTCTGGCCCGCAGCGTGTTGATGTAGTCAATTAAGATAATTCCGTTCTTGGCCACGATCCCAACCAGCATGATCAGACCGATGAAGGAGGGGACAGAAAGCCGATGACCAGTTATCAAAAGTGTCCAGATCACCCCGGTCAGAGCAAACGGAATGGCAAAGTACATGATCAGCGGGTCGCGGATGGATTCAAACTGCGAGGCCATAACCATGTAGACCAAAACCATACCTAACAGGAGCGAGAGGAGAAGCCAGCGGAAAGATTTCTCCTGTTCTTCTCTGGCTCCGCCGAATTTCAGGCTGAACCCTGGAGGAAGGGCAAGGGAAGAAAGCTTTTCTCTGGCTTCCTTGACGACGCTTCCGAGGTCCCGTTGGTAGATATCGCCCATCACTTTCACGATTCTCTGCTGCCCTTTCCTTTCGATGCGTACAGGTCCTGTTGCTTCTTCAATCCTGGCTAAATTGGAGAGGCGAATCTGTTTCCCCGAAGGAGATTTAACAAAAAGCAATCCCAGGTCTTCAATTCGTTGCCGGTTCTCCTTGCGCAGCCGGGGATAAATGTCAAACTCTTCCCCTCCTGCCCGGAATTTGGCCGCCTTCTCCGCCTCTCCCCCGATGGCAATCTTCACCGTGTTGGCGATCGTGGCCACGTCGAGGCCAAGAAGGGACGCCTTATCCCTGTCGATCAAAACTCGTAATTCGGGTTTTCCTTCTTCCCGACTGATCTCGACATCGGTCAGACCTTCGATTTGCGAGAGGATTCGCGCGACTTCATAAGAGACTCGCCGGGCATCTTCTAGATCCCATCCCCAAACCTCAACTTGAAATGCTCTTCCCCCTCCATACACTAAACCAGATATCGGATCCTCGGTACTGAATCGAATGACTGACCCCGGAATTTCTTTTGTTAGGGGCCTTAAGGACTCGACGATCTCTTTGTTCGACCTGTGGCGATTATTTTTGGAAACCAGCCTGCCCATGACCATGCCCAAATGGGTCCCTTCTTTGCCGCCCAGAAAAGCCCCAAGGCCGGCCGCACCGTACCCCCAGCGGGAAAAATAAGTCTCCAGCTCCGGGATATGGTTGACCATGATCTCTTCCACCGCTTGTATTACTTTCCCCGTCTCCTCAAAACGGGTTCCCACTGGAAGTTCAACACTGACCCGCATCAGGTTCATATCGGATTCAGGCATAAACTCCGTTCCCACAAAGGGGATGAGAAGAAGGCTCGAGGCCAATAATCCTATTCCTCCTCCGATAATGATTTTTCGATGATTCAGGGCCCATCCTAAGGCATTTCGATACCTATTATCCAATCCCTCAAAAACTTTCTCGCCGAAAGCTTTTAACCTGGTGAATCCTCCTTTTTTCTCATGTTCTTCCAGGTGTAATAACTTGGAGGAGAGCATGGGAACTAAGATCAAGGCTGAGGCCAGGGAGGCCATTAGAGCCAAGATGATCACGAAAGACATCTGCCGGAAAAGAACCCCAGATACTCCTTTAACGAAAACGATAGGAAGAAATACAGCCGCCATTGTCAAAGTGGCAGCAATGACCGCATTCCCTACTTCAGAAGGAGCAAAAATGGCCGCGGTCCTTGGTCTTTCACCAGCGCTCTGGTGCCGGTGGATGTTTTCCAATACTACTATGGCATCATCAACCACTAGGCCGATGGCGATGGTCAAGGCGCTCAGAGTCAAAACGTTCAGGGTATAACCGCCAAAGTACATCAGGGCGAAGGTGATGATCAGGGAAGTAGGAAGGGAGATAGCAACGATCAGGCTGCTGACGAGGTGGCGGAGGAATATGAGAACAACTAAAACCACCAGGACAATGGCGATGATCCCTGTTTCAGAAACTCTGGCTACGGCGAGTTTGATTTCCCGAGCACTGTTACGGGCCACACTCATCTTGACGTCGGAGGGGAGACTTTCTTTAACTTCCTTCAATGCCTCCAACACCCGGTCTGAGACCGCAACCGTATTTGCCCCTGATTGCTTCTGTACCATGACGTAGAGTCCTTTTCTACTATCCACCCGAGCCTCTTGTGTCAGTTCTTTAAAATCATCTTTCACTCTGGCTATATCTTTGAGGTAGATCGGGGCCCCCTGATTTCTCCCAACGACGACCCTTTCCACTTCCTCTACCTTCAGTTCCATGGGCGTACGGACGAGAAAGTCCGTTCGGCCGGCCTTTAAATGTCCTCCAGGGAGATCCAGGTTGGCTGCATGGATTGCGTTCACTACTTCCAGGATGGAGAGATTTCGAGCCTCAAGTCGCTGCCGATCGATATCTACTAAGATTTGCCGCTCCAGCCCTCCCCGAACTGTAGCGGTGGCGACGCCAGGAATAGTTTTTAGAACATCGCAGACTTCTTTATCGATGATATGATAGAGTTGAGGAAAGTTCTCTTCAGCAGTGAAACCAAGGAATATAATCGGGAACATGGAAATGTCGAACTTGAAGATGTAAGGGTCCTCAGCATCGTCGGGCAGCAGAGGTTTGACAAAGCCTATTTTGTCTCGCACGTCATTGCTGGCGGCATCCAGATTGGTTCCCCAGTCAAACCGCAAGGTTATCACGGAGAGGTCATCCTGAGAGATCGATTCAATTTTATCCAGGTTGGAAACAGTGGCCAATTGCGTTTCCAGGACCTTAGTGACTCGGCTCTCGACCTCTTGGGGACCTGCCCCTTCGTACCTGGTGATCATCCCGATCGTCGGAATTTCGATCTCTGGCATTAGGTCGATACCCAGGCCGGTCAAGGAAAATAAACCGAGAATGATCATGCCAAGAAAGATCATCGCGGTGGTGATCACTCTATTGACCCCAAACTCTGGAAGTCTCATCGAAACCCTCGCTGATGTTTATTGCACAATTTTAACCCTAGATCCGGGCTGAAGTCTGTTTTGACCCTTGATGACTAAGTTTTCCCCTTGCTTCAGACCCTCCAAAACTTCAATTAAGAGTCCGCTCCTCTCCCCCAGCATCAATCTTCGGCGAACCGCCTGATCCCCCTCTACCACAAAGGCGTAAGAGACACCCGTTACTAGATCAGTGATGAGGATATCCCGAGAGATAGCAAGGGCTTCTTTCTGTCCTACAAAGAGGCGTATATTTGCGAACATTCCGCTTTTCAGGCGTAATTTGGGGTTGGGAATCTCCACTTCCGCATTGAAATTGCGCGACATTGGGTCGATCTCCGGAGTGATTCGGGTGACACGTCCCTGAAAGATTTCTCCTAGCAGAGCATCCAGTTTAATCTCGGCGGGAGTCCCAATTCTTACCCTGAGGAAATCTCTTTCTGAAACTGGAACCTCGATCTTCACCCGGCTTATGTCTGTAAGCTTTAGGATATCCGTTTTAGGAGCTGTATAGATCTGCACCCCTTCATCGACGAACCTGGCCGTTATGAAGCAGGCAAAAGGGGCTTTCATGGTTGAATCCTCTAGGTTCTGTCTGGCTACTGCCACTCCGGCCTCTGCCTGCGTTACCTGCGCACGGGCAATTTCAATTTCCTCCTCAGTAGCCCCCTTCTCCAACATATCGAGTTGTTCCTTTGCCTGCTTGACTTGTGCAATGGCTGATTCATACTGGGCAACAGCCGCATCCAATTGCCGCTGGGCCACAGCTCCAATGGTTGCTAGTTGTTTCATTCGCTGGTAGTCCTTCTCCATGTTTGTAAGGTTGGCCTCGGCCTGATGAAGTGCAGCCTTGGCTTGCTCAATCTTCTCAACTCGGGTGCCGGCCAAAAGATTGGCCAGGTTGGCTCTGGCCATACCCAATGCGGCTTCAGCCTGTCTGACAGCTAGGAGGAAATCGGTCTGATCGAGTTGGACCAGGATGTCGCCGGCTTTGACAAAATCGCCTTCCTTGACGAAGATCTTATCAATCTTTCCAGCAACTTTAGGGGTTACGACGACCTCCTGAAACGGAAGGACCGTGCCGACCGTGGATATCTCCATCCGCATAGTCTCTTTTTTGATTCTGGTTACCTCGACAGGAATAGTCTCTTCACTCCTTTTATTTTTATTTTTAGGCTCTCTACTCTTCGGCGAAGAGCAACTCATGCATAAAACGATAAAGACACAGATAAAGGGAAATAATTTTTTCATTTCTCTCCTCTTAATCTTATAAATACTCTCAAAATTATCTTAAGCAATATTAGTTATTTTGCTAAATGTCAAGTCACCGGATAGCAGAATTGATTATGAATCATCTGAGTAACACCTATAATATCGGGGATAACTAAATGGCAGTAGACATATTCATGGAAACTCAACCTCTTCGTGGCATCGACGATTGGTTCGTTGAATGGTGTGTCATAAATGATTTCAATGGACTTCTTTTGCCACTCCTTCTCCTCTTTTCAGAAATCGGTTTATCCCTGCTTGCACATCGTCGAGTAAGGTGTAAGCTACGGGAACGACAAACAGTGTGAGCAGGGTCGAGGCAAACATGCCACCAAAAGTGGCTCTTCCCATGCCAGCCCTCACCTCCCCTCCCGCGCTATAACCCAAGGCCACGGGGAGAACCCCAAGACTGGTCGTCACCGCTGTCATCAATATAGGCCGAAGCCTTACTGGAGCAGCCTGGAGAATAGCCTCATTCCTCTGCATTCCTCTCTCCCTTAGCGTGTTCGTGTAATCGACCAAGAGGATGGAATTCTTGACCACCAGTGCGGTGAGAGTGATCATTCCGATCATACTGATAATGGAGATTGTATCCCCAGTGATATAAAGGGCGCCGAAGGCACCCACCGTGCTTAAAGGCAAAGCCAGCATGACAGTCAGGGGATGGAGAAAACTGTTGAACTGCATGGCCAAAACCATATAGACGATGATAATCGCTTGGACAAGGGCCATGATCAAATATTGAAAAGATTCCTTGAAGGCTTCGGCTTGCCCAAAGAAACTGTAGGAATAACCTGTTGGAATAAATCTTTTGGCTAGGCTTTCAACCTCTGCAATCGCCTCTCCCAAGACCTTGCCTCCAGATGTATCCCCGTAAATCGTCGTGCTCCTCTGCCTATCCCTTCGATTGATCAAGTTGGGTCCAATGCCTTCATCCACATTCACCACCTGAGCCAGTTTAATCAAGCCTCCCCTGGGAGTTCGAATGGAGATCAAGGCGATGTCCTCGGGGTTCATTCGCTGATCCTTAATCAACCGGATCCTCACATCATACCGTTTTGCCCTCTCGGTATCCTTAAATTTTGATACCTCCTGCCCACCGATCATCTGTAAGACCGCCGAAGAGATCTCCCGAATATCCACCCCCACGTCCGAGGCCTTATTTCGATCGACGAGGACCCTGACTTCAGGCTTTGTCAGTTCGAGATCAGAGCTGACATCCACAAAACCTGGACTTCTAACCATCTCTCCGATGATCTGGTTGGAGATCTTCTCCAACTTCTCTAACTCGGGACCCTTAATATCAAACTGCAGCGGAACTCCCCTCCTGCCACCGACAGCAATAGGGGCAAAATATTCAACATAGGCCTTGACCCCTGGAATCTCCTGCACCTTCTTACGTATATCGGCCATCATCAGATGCTGGGAACGCTTTCTCTCTTGACGATCTTGCAGGGAGACGATGAGGTAACCCTTATTGACCTCTTTTCGGGCTCCCGTTCCGATCGCCGAAAAGACACTTTTCGTCTCGGCTTCAGACAGGATGAGATCCTCTACCTTCCGCATCTTTTCATCCGTATATTGCAGGGTAGAACCTGTAGGAGCCTCGATACGAATCATAAAACGGCTCTCGTCCGATTTTGGGACGAACTCCCTTTTCAAATTCATGAGAATAGCAATGCTTCCCATCAGAATGATCACCGCAATGAGAATAATAAGCCAGCGGTGTCTTAGGGAGAAGGCTAAAGCGCCCCGGTAGCGGTTTTCAAGTTTCTCATAAGATCCCTCGAAGAATTGGGTAATTTTACCCTGCCTCGCTTCCACCTTTAAGAATCGTGAACAGAGCATAGGAATTAGGATAAGTGCAATGAGCAGTGAGGCAATTACGGAAACAGCCACGGTCACACCGAACTGGTAAAAGAATCGACCGATGATTCCACCCATAAAGGCAACAGGAATGAAAACAGCGGCAATGGAAAATGTGGCAGCCATGGCAGCAAAGGCGATCTCCGAAGTCCCTTCCTTTGCCGCCGTCATCGGGTCCGCCCCTTCTTCCATGTGACGGTACGTATTTTCAAGAACGATGATCGCATCATCGATGACCACCCCCACCATCATGGAAAGGCCGAGCATGGTCATATAGTTTCTCGTAAAACCCATAAAATGCATGATGCCGAAACTGGTGATCAAAGAGGTTGGGATAGCAATGGCGGTGATCATCGTACTTCGGATGCTTAGGAGGAAGATGAACATGACCCCAGCGGCCAGCAGCCCGCCGAGGAAAACATCGTACCCGACATCAGCAATGGCTTCTTCAATAAAATTGGAGGAATCGAATGAGATTTCTACCTTCACGCCTTCGGGAAGGCCCTTCTGTAACTCTGCAAGTTTCGATTTAACACCCCGGGCCACTTCTACCACATTCGCCCCGGATCTCGGGATAATGCTTAACCCTATCGATGGAATCCTGTTAAATCGGGCAATGCTTCTGACCGGTTCAGTTCCATCTTCTGCCCAACCCACATCCTTCAAACGAACGGGTGCTCCATTCTGGTAATTAATGACGAGCTGATTAAATTCCTCAATGTTCCGGAGCTCACCCAAACTCCTTACCGTGAATTCTCGATCAACGCTTTCAATAATCCCACCGGGCAATTCAATGTTCTTGGCGAGAAGGGCCTTTGAAATATCACCGGAAGTGAGCCGGTGAGCCTCCAATTTTTTTCGATCAAGCCAGATCCTGATTTCCCGTTTAGCATATCCATCCAAATCAATCGTGCCCACCCCTTTGATGGACTCCAACTGGGGCCTTAGGACTTCATCGGCCAACATCCCCAGCTTTTGAAGCGACAGGTTGCCACTCATGGAAAGCCAAAGAATAGGAATGGCATTGATATCGAGTTTGTCAATGATCGGTGGATCAATATCGGTGGGCAACTTCCGTTTGGCCAAATCGACTTTCGCTCTCACATCCTGGACAGCAGAATCGATGTCCCGAAAAAGTTCAAACTCCACGACGACCTGGGAAAAACCGTATCCACTCGAAGAGGTGATGTGCTTCACTCCTTCAATCGTATTGATTTGTTCTTCGATGGGATCCGTGACATCGGTATCCATGACCTCTGGCGCAGCCCCGAAGAGGGTTGTTGTAACGGTCACATACGGGAACTCAACCTTTGGAAAAAGGTCAATCCCGACTCGTTGATATCCGAGAATCCCAAAAAAGACGAGGGCCAGAGTAATGACGGTGGCGACGACAGGCCGTTTCACCGAAGTATCTGAGAGAAACATCGTATTTACCCTTGATATATTAAAAGATTAAGGTTGAGGTTGAAGTTGAGACGGAGAAGTTTTCGTTTTAGGAGAATCCAAAATTTTAACTTTCATGCCTTCTTTCAACTGCTCCTGTCCGGCAGTGATGACCTGTTCTCCCTTCTCAATCCCTTTCAGAATCTCGACTTTTCCTTCGAATCGGAGGCCGGTTTCGACCTCCTTAAGACGAGCAACTCCCTTCTTAACAACAAAAGCAACAAATTTTCCTCCCTCGCTAAAAAGAGCAGATTCTGGAATGACCAGAGCAGTGGGATTTCTGCCTGTCTGGACCGTTACTTCTGCAAAGAAACCCGGTTTCAAACGATAGTGAGGATTTTGAACCATTGCCTTCATCTTCACATTTCTTGTGGAAGGGTCTGCAGTGGGGCTGATGAATTGGAGGCTGGCTGAAAACCTCTCTTCCGAGAATGCCTTCACGGTAAATTGGACCTTGCTCCCCAGACGGATCTTCCCCACCCAATTCTCCGGAACATAGAACTCCAATTCGAGAGGGTCCATTTGGACAATCGTCAATATCTCATCCTTCGGGGCCACATTGACATGTTCTCCCAGAGAGGCAATCTTAAGGTTGATGACACCCTCGATGGGGGAGACGAGCCGATGGTCGAGAAGATTCTGTTTGGCTAAATTCAATTCGGCCTTAGCCAGATCAAATTTCGCCTCATCCACCTTTATCTTTAGAAGAAGGTCATCAAAAGTCTGTTGAGGAATCACCATCGTTTCAAAAAGTTTCTGGTAACGAGCGATGGTGTTTCTATTGTTCTCTACCAAAGCCTCTGCTTCCCGAAGCCTTGCCTCTGCCCTTTCCACCTCGAGCCTTGCATCGACATCGTCCAGTTGAACCAAAACCTGTCCCTTCTTGACTCGATCGCCCTCCTTGACAAGGATCTTCGCGATGATTCCTGCTTTTTTAGGACTGATGACGACGTTCTCAGGCGACTTTAGACTTCCTACCGCAGAGAAGGTATAAATGATGGATCTGGGTGTAACCGTCATGGCTTCGACCTGTCTTTCTTCTGAAATTACCGTTTGAGGTTTCGAAGGAGCTTCAACACTCATGGACTCCTTTGAACCACATCCCGTTAATAGGAGCGCCACCATCAATCCCGATAGGTAATATATTACCCCCCCCATCCTTTACTCCTTATCCTCAATCGTAAAATCCAAAGCCATCGGAAAATCATTATTTGTAAAATTTTGAAATTTGAACTTTGGAATTCAGTTTTATGGATACATCCTCCCCATAGCTCGCTCTAATCTGGCCCTGGCAATATTGAAATCGCTCAGAGCGCTGTAGTAATTCACCCTTGCCTGAGCCAGAAGTACGACTGCATCAAGAACGTCGGTTGCCGTCGCTACCTGGTATCTATATCGCTCTTCATTCATCCTTAAATTCTCTTCAGCCTGTTCGATAGATTTCTCTGCAACGCCAATGTTCCTTTCCGCCGTCAACATATTGAGGTAGTCCTGCTTCACTTCCAAGATAATCCCCTCGATTAACTGAACTCTCGAATCTTCGGCCTGAGTGACTTTTACCTTATTCTCTCCCACTTTATAGCCAGTCTTTCCCCAATCTCCCAGCGTGATGGTGACCAATGCCTGTATGGTCCATCTTTCACTTGTATAATCACCATTGAGCCCCAACTCTTCAGAGAATCGATTATAGTTGCCCGCAAGATTGAGTGCTGGGAAGAATCCACTTTTGGCGATCTTGACATCCTCTTTGGCTTGGCTGACTTTTAAACCAGCGCTCTTGATCTCTGGTCTCTGTCGTAGTGCCTCCTCGAGACTTTCTTCGAGCCGGAGCACTGAGGGTTTGTATTTAAGAATATCCACTACACTCAAAGAATCGTTTATATCTCTTCTGAGAAGTATATTGAAGGAAGATTTTGCTAAGGCCAGATCATTCTCGGCGCTGACTAAGGCCTGTCTCGCATTTGCCAATCTCACCTCGGACTGAAGAAGGTCATTCTTTGGGGTGATGCCCACTTCGAAGAACGCTTTAGCCACCTCCAGTTGAGCTTCGAATTGTGTGACAGCCTGCTTCGCCACATCCACAATTTTCTCAGCCCTTAAAATGTTGAAGTAACCCTCCCTCACCTGAACGATGATATCCATTTTTACTGTCTCCACATCAGCTTTCGAAATGGTAACTCCATACTTCTTCAGGCGATAGTTCGACAAAAGCGATCCTCCGGTGAACAGAGGTTGACTAACGGTGGTCGTTAAATCGTAGATGTCCCTGCTCGTGCTGAGAACCCGTCCAGAAGGATCAGTTACCTGCACAGATCCGACGTTCACGGGATCATTATATCGAGTATAACTGTACTGCCCTGTCCATCTCGGAAAGAAATCTGTCTTTGCTCCCTTCCGCCTGTATTCAGAACCCACCACTTCTTCTCTTGCAGCATGAAGCCTCAGGTTTTTCTCTAAGGCAATTTTTATACTCTCTTCAAGGGTCAGCGCTTCTTTTGAAGCCTGTCCCCATGCCGTCCCGCCTGCAAAAATGACCAACAGGATGAGCCCTACAGTCCAGTTCTTTCTCATTGACCTATGTCCTCCTTTCCTTTCTCTGAACCCCTCCCAAAAAGATATCTAGAACGGTTTCGACCTTCGAAATGAGCGAATAGGGTTGAGGTGCGATCAACCATTCGAAGACGAAAGAGTTAACAATACCCACCAAGGCGTGAGCCAAATCCGTTGGGTCCTTCGGTATAAACTCTCCTTCTTTGATCCCCTCCCTCATCACCTTCGCAAGAATCTTGATATAGGTCACCATCTTATCGTGAATCCTTCTCCCCAAATCCTCTTTGACCGTCCACTCGAAACGGTTCCTTTCTGAAATATAAATTCTAAAAAAATCTCTGTTCTCTTCTATGAATTCGAATTGAAGGCGTAATACCCTCTCCACTCTCTCTTTTACGGGAATCTTTTTAGAGAGTTCGGCCTTAACGAGACGATTAATCTCATCGGTCTTTTCATCGATGAGCGTGAAGTAGAGATCTTCTTTTGATTTAAAATATTTATAGAGAGTACCTGTCCCAAATTCTGCTTTCTGCGCAATTTGACTCATCGTGGTTGGAAAGAATCCTTTGGCAGCAAAGAGCTTTTCTGCCACCGAGAGTATCTCCTGTCGATGGGTCAAATGTTCTCTTTCTTTTCGATCGAGCTTCCTCATACTTTCCACGTTAGAAATCCTCATTCATTTTATGAATAGCAATTCATTTTTAAGACAAAAAAAGGGATTTGTCAAATCATTTTTTGAGATTTCTGAAACAATTCAGAAATCTTTGAGAGAGCATACTCCAGACTCCCAGGAGTCTCTTCTTACTGATCTTCCTGGCGCGGAACCCATATCCTCCCTTTCTCAATAATATGGATGACCTGCCACCCCCTTTGGATCAGCCTCCTTGCTACCCACCGCCGATGACATCTCCACGGGAACCTTTCGGAGCAGAAGAAGGCTGCCCTCCTCTCCCCCCCTATCTCCTCCAACCTCTCGAGCCCTTTTTGAAAAAAATCGGTTTTCATATAGGCGGGATAACCACCTTTTCGGAACCCCCCCAACTCTTTTCCTAAATAGTAGTAGTCGATCCCCACGGATTCAAGCGTTTTCTGGAGAGAGCTCTTTATGAAATGCGGAAACCGACTGGTAGGAAAACTTCGAATGTCGACGCCGACTTCTATGGCGTGTTCTTGAAAAAGAGTTAAGAATTCTTCGAAGGTTCGTGTGCTTGTTCCCAGGGTATAGATGACACGCTCTGGCTCAGGATTTGGCGGCAATGGAGACAATCTTCCCGCTCACCTCCAACGTATGGGCGATGACCCCTTTCAGGGATTCGAGGATCCCCAAGTACATTGGCGAGGATTTAGGCAGGCAAATGCCCTGGATCAGCCTCTCCTCATGCTCATCTGAGAATCCATTTACAATTTTGAAAACTGACCTCACCCGTTCCCCGATATGTTGCGCCAGACTTATTTGTTGGGCGAGAACGAGATCAGGAAGGCTCTCCAGAAGAACCATGGCCTCCTGAAAAATATCGTTGACCTCTATGAGAGCTCGATCGCTAAAGATGATTTGTCCAAAAACCATCGCCCTCAATTGTTCCACAATGCCCTCGATGTTGTGAGTCATTCGGTCAAAACTGGAGGCTATCGAGAGGTAAGGTTTCACCCATTCTTTTCCTTTCTCATCTGTGGAGCTCTTTGAAATGAGAAGATTTTTCAATTCTGTGGAATGGCCTTCGACTTCCTTTTTCGTCTCCTCCACTTTGTTCAGTGACTCTTCAGTGAGTTTTCGAAAGCCCTGGAAGGCCAACTCCAACATCTTGATCAGACTTTGACAAACCTGGATGATCTTCTCCTCAGCCTCTTTGTCCATTCTCCTCCTCCAGCAGCTTTTTGAAATGAAGAGCATCTTCGTACATACTGACGTTGTTAAACATTAGGTAAGCCTGAGGGTAACGCCCTCCATTCTGAATCAATTCTCTCATCTCTGACTCTGAATAGGTATAACGATAGCCTTCTCTTCCATGTAACCGGACATAAAGGAGATCCCCTTGGACCGATTCTCCTTCGAAAGGATCGAGACAAGGAGTAATACCCAATTCCATGCAGAGCCTCTCGACCACCTTCCTCTCCCACCTACCCCTCGGTTCCCAGATGAACCTGAAGGAATCGGTCTTGATCTTTTTGAAGAAAAGCTTTATGTTTTGAATATGGTCACTCGATGGAAAAAATGATGCAGGAGACTGGAATACAATTTTTTCAGCACCTAGGGCGTCTGCAAACTCAGCCGTCTTCGACCAAGCCTCCACCACCTCCTCTGTACTCTTAAAAAAACCATAATTCTTTTTCCCCTTCTCAGGAATCTCCATTCGTAACCTTCTGTAGGTTGGGCTAGAGGGCTCATGAGTGATGAGTTGC
>Ga0209427_10005844_pt1 | contig 14086 bp, 8 predicted proteins | sample DeeMarSWOR136_30_FD_187465 | JGI IMG/M metagenome (GOLD analysis project Ga0209427, IMG submission 187465) | Marine sediment microbial communities from White Oak River estuary, North Carolina - WOR-1-36_30 (SPAdes) (version 2) | ecosystem: Environmental > Aquatic > Marine > Intertidal zone >... | reverse complement strand
AAAAACCAAAAGATTATAATCCCATCTTTAAACATCCTAAAACCTAATATTTATCTGGTGCGGAAAGATATCAAAGAATGGAATTTCTCTGATCTCGATCCCTTTCCCGACGGCATAGCTCTTGAGCACCGACCGCACGGTGGGAGAGAGTGCTCGAGGGATGATCACCTTACCCCCGCGCCGTATACTCCAGGCCATGAGCATTGCCTCCGCGAGCGCCGTAGCACCGTCGTACAGAGAGGCATTAGCGGCATCCATACCCGTCAACCTGCATATCATCGTCTGGTACTCATAGATAGCCTGGAGGGTACCCTGGCTGGCTTCAGCCTGGTACGGCGTGTACGAAGTGTAAAACTCACTCCGCGACAGGACGTAATCGACAACCGCCGGAATATACCGATCATATATCCCCCCACCCAAGAAACTCGCCGTTCTCGAAGCCGGAAGGTTCATTCCGGCAAGCTCTGTGAAGAACCGCTCGGCTTCGGCTTCACGCAAGGGAGGAGCGAGTTTCAGGTCACCCATCACTCTAAGCTCGGGTTTTATCGATTCGAGGAGTTCCTCAAACGAAGAAACTCCAATTGTCTCGACTATTTCCCTTCTGTCGTCATCAGTATTCTGAACGTAACTCATCTACCCTTCCTCTTCTTCCTCGTCACTCTCTTCAGCTTCCTCTGTTTCCTGCTCTCCAAGATAATCCTGGTACTCGTCGTAGCTGAAGAGGACGTCCAACTCACCCGGATCATTCATCTTTATCTTTACGAACCATCCATCCTCATACGGATTCTTGTTGATGATCTCGGGGCTGGAAACAGCATCCTCATTGATCTCAATAACCTCACCGCTTACCGGCGAGAAGAGTTCAGCGACCGTTTTAACCGCCTCGATTGTACCCATCGGATCCATCTGCTGGACTCTCGATCCGACCTCTGGCAGCTCGATGTATACTATATCTCCTAGTTCACCCGCCGCGTAATCACTGATACCGATGACCGCCGTATCACCTTCAACGTAAATCCACTCGTGCTCTTTTGTGTACATGCACTCCTCGGGGCTCATCGTCCACCTTCCTTTCTGTGAATCGACTCACTCGTTCGCACGACTCTTGTAAAATGGTAAACTTACACACCTAACAGGAACGGACCTGCCTCTGAGTTCTATGGCAAATCCCTCACTGTCTTTTGATGCGGAACTCGAGACAAGCGCCATCGCCAGGCTCTTTTTCAGGTATGGTGCGAACGTGCCCGACGTGACTCTACCGACCTCCGTACCGCGATACGTGATGGTATACCCTTGCCTCGCTATGCCCCGCCTTTCTATCTCAAAACCGGCCAACCTCCTCGGCGACCCTGATTCCTGTTCGGCCATGAGGGCTTCACACCCAATGAATTTTCCTTTTTTCAGCTTGACGAGCCACGACAGACCCACTTCGAGAGGCGAGGTCTCCTCATCCAGCTCATGACCGTACAGACAGTAGCTCGCTTCGAAGCGTAACGTATCTCGGGCGCCAAGACCGATAGGAGTTACCCCCATCGCTTTCCCCGCCTCAAGGAGCTCGTTCCAGACTCCTAACGCCTCGTCTGCCGCGATATATATCTCGTACCCGAGTTCCCCGGTGTATCCGGTGCGTGAGAGCAACACCTCGCTCCCGGCTGAATTGAAGGTAACAAAGTGGTAATACCGGAGCGCTTCGAGGTGATCCCGTACCGGTGAACAGAGATCGCTCCGGAGCAACAGTTCGAGTGACTTGGGTCCCTGAACGGCAATCTGCCCGACGCGATTGGAAAGGTTTTCGATGATGACACCATCGGTGGCGACGTTTTGCAGGTGAGTGAAGATCTTCTCTGTATTGACTGCATTGACAACGAGGAGTATCCGTTCCGGGGAAAACTTGTACACCAGAAGATCATCGAGGATCTTCCCTCTCTCGTTACATGCCACCGTGTAGCAAATCTGCCCCTCTGTGAGTTTTTCGACATTATTCGTGACAACGTAATCCGCAAACGCACTCGCGGAGCTTCCCGTGATCTCAATCTCTCCCATATGGCTCACATCGAAAAGCCCCACCGCGTTGCGTACCCTCTCGTGCTCGACGACGATGCCATCGTAAGAAACGGGCATTAAGAAGCCAGCGAACTCGACAACACGACCCCCGCGTTCCACATGAGATTCGTACATTGGTGTCTTTTTCAGTGCCATATACAATTCCTACATCGGTGTTTTCTTCAGTACCATATGCAATCCCTTTGAATAACCTCAATGACTGCCTTCGGTCAATATCAATTTATCCGCGTCTGTACCTGTTTCGTATTCCTCCTTGTCAAAGCAGGTTTGAGAAACTTCCTCAGCATGGCACCAGTGTATGATCGATTGCACTTGATAATCTCTGTTGGACGTCCGGCAAAGACGACTTCCCCACCCCCATCACCACCTTCGGGACCGAGATCAATGATATGATCCGCATGTCTGATGATGTCAGGATTATGCTCGATCACAATAACCGTATTGCCCCTGTCCACGAGCTCTTCCAAAACCGCCATCAGCAGCTTGACATCCTCGAAGTGGAGGCCAGTACTTGGCTCATCGAGGATGTAGAGCGTTCTTCCTGTTCCTATCTTTGAAAGCTCGGTGGCCAGTTTGACTCGCTGCGCCTCGCCTCCGGAGAGGGTAGTCGCAGGCTGTCCCAAACGGATATAACCGAGCCCCACGTCGCGCAGAACCTCGAGCTTCCTCTTGACGGGAGGGACATTTTCAAAGAAGAGAGAGGCCTCTTCAACCGTCATCTCGAGGACCTCAGCAATATTCCGATTCTTGAATGTAATTTCGAGAGTCTCACGATTGTACCTCTTCCCCTTGCACTCTTGGCAGTGTACGTAGACATCGGGAAGAAAATGCATCTCGACCTTTATCATCCCTTCCCCTCTGCAAGCCTCACACCTGCCACCCCTTACATTGAAGCTGAACCGTCCTGGCATGTATCCGCGCATACGTGATGCGGGCAACCGTGAGAAGAGTTCCCGGATAGGGCTGAACACACCTGTATATGTCGCGGGATTCGAACGGGGAGTCCTTCCGATAGGTGACTGGTCGATGTTGATCACCTTGTCGATGTTCGATATACCCTCGATGCGATCGTGTGCACCCGGGAGCTGCGTGTTGCGATAAAAATGACGGTGAAGAGCCATATAGAGGATATCATTCACGAGAGTGCTCTTTCCGGATCCGGATACCCCTGTCACGCATACGAGCTTTCCGAGGGGGAATGTGACATCAATGTCCTTCAAGTTGTTCGCTCGCGCTCTCCTCACCACGAGCCGCACACCTGATCCCCTCCCATCCCCCTCCTTCAGCTCGAAGTAACGCACCTTCTTCAAGTAGCTTCCCGTCAGGCTCGCAGATGACTTCTTGATCTCACCCGGTGTCCCCACCGCCACCACCTCACCACCCATCTCACCAGCTCCTGGCCCGAGATCAATCACATAGTCAGCGGACAGTATCGTTTCGCGGTCGTGTTCGATGACAATAACGGTGTTCCCTGCATCACGGAGTTCCTTGAGCGTTGCAATGAGGCGAGCGTTATCCCTCTGGTGCAGCCCGATCGATGGTTCGTCGAGAATATACAGGACACCGACCAGTTTCGAACCAATCTGGGTAGCGAGGCGAATTCGTTGAGCCTCTCCACCCGCCAGGGTCCCCGCCGAACGATCGAGGGTCAGGTAATCGAGACCTACATTCCGGAGGAAGGATAGCCTCGCTGATATCTCCCGCACGAGAGGTTCCCCGATGATCTTTTTATTTCCCTTGAGTTCGAGACCTTTGAAGAAATCGATAGCCTTCTCAATGGTGAGCCCAGCAACATCCGCAATATTATTACCGTCCAGTATCACCGAAAGGCTCTCGGAACGAAGCCTGCTTCCCCCACAATCCGCACATGGGCTCGTGGTCATGAACGACTCTATCCATCTCCGGATTGCCTCTGACTTTGTTTGATGGTACCGCCTCCGAAGGTTCGGAATAATCCCTTCCCATGTTGTGTAGTACTCCCCCCTCCCTTTCTCGAAGTCATAGTGAACGACAATCTCAACAGTTGAGCCGTGCAGCACCGCGTTCTGGTGCTTCTGAGCGAGTCCCCGGAAAGGGGTATTCAGAGAAAATTTGAGCTTCTGCGAGAGGGCATCCAGTCGGTAATAAAACCAGTTGGTTTTGAGTGGTCCGACCGGCGCGAGTGCTCCCTCACGTATACTGAGATCAGCGGTCGGGACAACGAGCTCTTTGGCAAAATCGATCCTCGTGCCGAGGCCGTGACATTTCGGACAAGCCCCGTATGGGGAGTTGAACGAAAACATCCGGGGTGATATCTCACCCAGGCTCACGCTACAGTACGGACAAGCGTACTCGAGGCTGTAGAGGAACTCTTCACCATCCTGGAGAACGAGAACGACCCCATTACCAACCTTCGAAGCGAGCTCGGTCGAGTCAGCCAATCGTCTGTCAATCCCCGGTTTGACCCGCAGTCTGTCGACGACAACCTCGATCGAATGCTTCTTGTTCCTGTCGAGATCGATACGACTTCCCAATTCGATCATGTCCCCGTCCACACGCACCCTGGTGAAACCGTTCCGGGCTAATTTCTCGAGCAGCCGCCTGTGTTGCCCCTTTCGACCACGAACGACCGGCGCCATAATCTCGAGCCTCGTTCCTTCTCCCGTTCCCCTCAGCCGGTCAACGATCTGGGCTACCGTTTGCCTCGATATTCGGCGGCCGCAACCCGGGCAGAGTGGATCACCCGCCCGGGCGAAGAGGACCCTCAGATAATCGTAGATTTCGGTGATAGTACCGACCGTTGAGCGGGGATTTCTGGAAGAAGTTTTTTGATCTATTGAAATAGCGGGAGAGAGCCCCTCGATGCTATCGACATCGGGCTTCTCCATCTGCTCCAAGAACTGCCTCGCGTAGCTCGAGAGTGACTCCACATAGCGGCGCTGACCCTCCGCGTAAATGGTATCAAATGCCAGAGAGGATTTTCCTGAACCACTCAAGCCGGTGATGACGACGAGCTTATTTCTCGGTATCGTGACCGTGATGTTTTTCAGGTTGTGTTCACGTGCCCCCTTCACAACCAGATTCTCACGCCTCATCTCCACGCTCCCCCCCACCGGAAGACGACCGGGATTCTCGATCGTTTCGGGATTTACCTTCGCCTTGCTCCTTCCCTTCGAGGAGGCGATCGAGAGCCTCCTTGGCAACCCGACCCCAATCCGACTCAGCCCCGTGCGATGAGATGACGGAGCGGTATATCTTCTCTGCCTCGTCAAACTCCCCCATTCGCTCGTAACAGGCGGCCGCCTCAAGTTTGGAGGTGATCCCCCACATACCACCTGTTTTCAGATACGGGACACGCAAGAATTCTCGGACGGCTTCAGCAAACCTACCCAAATGCTTCAGACTTATTCCCGCCCAGTAATGTGCCCTGCCTCGCTGCTCAGCGGTCGATGTCACGTTTGGAATCCTCTTGTACACTTCATATGCCAGCTCATGCCGACCGGTTTGGTTGTAACTGAAACCGAGGTTGAAGAAGATTTCGACGATCTCTTCCCTCTCTGGAAAGAGCTCCGTGATTCGCCTCCAGGTATCTGCAGCCTTCTCCCAGTTTTCGAGCTCCTGATAGACACGTCCCAGATTCTTCCAGGCAAGATACGCGAGTTCACCGTCGGTCAACGTTTCTGCTGCCAGAGCGTAGTTCGTTGCGGCCAGATTCAATTGGCCCGCTCCCACGTGAGCAGAAGCCAGCTTGAAATATGCATTCCCCGTGAGCGGAGAGTGGGGGGATTCGCCAAGAAAGCGATTGAGTTTGTCTGTCGCCTCTCGATACCCTCCCCGCTTCATATCGCAGAGTGCTAGATAGTAGAGGGCATCAGAAGCCTCTCTTGTACCTGGATACCTCATTCTCACCAGATACAGGGCACTATCCGCGTCGGCGTAATTCCCGTCTTCGAGTTCAACCTTTCCCTTCTCGAGCATAACATCCCGGACCCCATCATATCCCGGGCATCGAGCGAGGAGGAGCTTAAGATCCCGTTCGGCCTCCTTGAACTCACGGAGGTGAATCCTGGCCTTGATTCTGCCAGCAAGAAGCCCACATGTGTCAGTGCTCTCATACTTCAGGGCACTCGTGTAATGCTGAACAGCCCGCTCGTACTCCCCTGATCCGAGCTCTGCCTCTGCAGCCAGCCCGAAATTCTCGGGTGACCGCTGTAACGCGAGCAATTCCTCGAGAAAGGGCTTCGCGGTTCTATACTGCTTCTCATCGAGCATCCTCCTGCCCAGTTTGCGGAGCACTCTGACACGAAGGCCGGGGGAGGTATCCCGACTCCCTGCAAGGTTGTCCAGGAGCGTGTCGACAACACTATCCTCACCGAGTTGTTCAAGTGCCAGGGCCTTCCGGTATGTGGCCTCGTCGGCGATTTCGCTATGCGAACCTTCATCGGCGAGTTCGCCATACACATCGGCTGCGGCCTTGAACTCGTGCCGGTAATACAAACAATCACCTTTCCGCAGCAGGCACTTCCTGGTCAGTGACCGGGACGGATGCTTCACAAGACACCGGTCGAAGGCTTCACCGGCCTGGGAGTACCTTCTCAAGTTCAAGAGGGTTACTCCGAGATCGAAGAGAACGAGCGTACTCCGGTGATCGTCTCCGTATTGTGAGACAAAGTCTTCAAAGGCCGCTGCAGCGCCAGGCAGGTCACCGCGCATTCTCAAGAGGTATCCATACTTCAACGCTACCTCGTGCACCTCATCCACTGGTGCTGTACTGCCGATTAACTGGCGACACATGGTAATCGCATTATCCGCAGCCGTCGTGTCGCCCTCCTGTGCGAGCTGGTAGAAGAACTCAACCTTTTTTGAGAGGGCCCACCATCCCCCCTTTCCCTCACCGTAGTAACTCAAGAACTCATCTATTCTGGCCAATCTCTCAGAGATCTTATACTCCGGGAACTTTTGCTCCAGGTAAGCCCGGTGCCCTCGTTCGCCCCAGTGCGTTCTCACGTAATCCCTAGCCACCTTCAACCAGAGATCCAAGGCTTTCCTGCGTTCCCCCCCGGCATTTTCTCCTCTACTCCGTGCGATTGCATACCTCTTCATTCGCGCTTTCCCAAGGTGGTACATACCCTCTGCCCGTAATGAATCGGGGAGTTCACTCTCCAGAGCCTTCACAAGGTAACTGAGCGCACCATCGGCATCGCCGGCACGGTTTATGAGTATGACACCGATTCGTAAAAGCCTTGATCCTACCTCTTCTGTGGCAACAGAGGTGCGTGCGATTTCTTTCGCCACGTCCTCTCCCCAGCTCTCTCTCAGCTCCAATCGCATTATTCCCTCGTGAGCATCCTCCTCATAAGCGCCCCCGGGAAAGCGGGTCATCAGGTCCTGGTACCCTCTCCGTGCCCCTTCAATATCGCCCTGTTCCTCCCTGATCGAGCTTGCATGCCACAAAGCCTCCTCAGCCGTTTCACCATTGATATCTTCTGCCACGATCATCTCGAAGTAGCGAAGGGCACTCAGGGTGTCACCGAGGTCTCGTGCTGATATTTCCGCCAAGCACTTCAGCGCATTTATTCGCTCATTACCTGGACCCCATTCAAGGAGAGCAAGGTGATAGAGACGTGCCGCCTCCGCCGGATTGTCCAACCGCTGCTGGAGCTCTGCTTCGATGACGAAGGCCTCCTTCAGAAGGGGTGATTGTGGATAATGATATCTGAAATCCTTTAGTTGCTTGAGAGCATCCCTATGCCTTCCCTTTCTGGAAAGAATTTTCCCTCTGAGCAGGTGCATTGCGCCGGTACTGTCCGGGACTGCTTCCTCTGATGTGCACGATGTGATCAGGGCGAGCGCTTTATCGTCATCACCCAGATTCCATGCCGCATCTATGGCTCGCTGAAAGACGTCGCCACGGCTCTCCGAATCGGTATGCCTGTCGAGGAAGTTCCTCGCTTCGTTCAGCAGCGCCCGTTCATCCCCTCTCCGCGAATGGATTTCGATCATTAACAGTGAGGCTCTTTCCTGGAGCGCCTTCTCCTTGAAGTCCGTTTTAACCTTACTGAAATACTCCTCAGACTTTTTGAGATCATCGCGAGCCAACACCTTCTCGCCGAGCATGAGGAGGGCATGCGCTGCCATCGGAGATTTCGGATAATTCGAGATCAGTTCCCGCAACACCTTTTCCGACTCGAGATCTCGACCCATATTCGTCAATGCGATGGCGAGACTGAGACGGGCCCGCGGGGCGATATCTGTTTTTCCCCGTTCCCGGACGAGGCCGTAAAGAACTCTGACCGCTTCCTCCGAATCGCCGGCCGAAAGGAGACAGTCCCCTGCCTCAAGCGTTGCTTGTGCGACGAACCGGCAGTCCACGTACGCCTCAGGTATCGCGAGAAACTCACCAGCCGCATCCCGATACCTGCGGAGAGCCTTAAGGATCCGGCCTCGACGGAAACGGGCGGAACATGCATTCTCATGCCCTGGATACTCATCGAGGAATGATTCAAACACCTTGAGAGCTTCGCCAGCTTTACCGGCTTGCATGTACGATTCACCAGCGTTCATAAGAGCGCTCGGACGCAAGGCACTCGCTGGATAGTTCTGTGCAAATCGCAGGAACTCCTCGGCCGCCGCGACAAACATGCCATCCCGTTGAAGCTTCTTTGCAAAGCTGAAATCTTCACTCTCTCCAGCATTGAGGACCGCATGAATAGGCGGGAGAAAAAGGAGAACTCCCATGAACGACAGCACGTACTGAAAGCGCAACAAGCGTTTTCTCAACTGATTTCCTCCTTGTTGAGAGGGAGGTTTCTGGAGAAAGATATTTTAAATTAGCAAATACAAATTCTGAGGTCAACAGGGAAGCGGAATGCCATAATTAGGTGATAGAATGCACCAGATGAACTTAAGGCGAAAGCCTCTTCAGGAGCCGAGGGTACGGAATCGTCTCGCGGATATGCTTTATACCGCAGATAAATGCCAAGGTTCTCTCCAGGCCGAGCCCGAAGCCCGAATGTGGAAACGTCCCGTAACGCCTAAGATCCAGATACCACTCGAACGCCTTCCTCGGGAGGCTATGCTCCTCGATTTTTTTCTCAAGGAGCTCGAGGTCGTGAATTCGCTGACCCCCCCCGATGATTTCCCCATACCCTTCAGAGGCGAGCATATCCACTGACAGGGTGAGGGTAGGATTTTCAGGGTCCGGCTGCATGTAGAAGGCCTTTATTCCCGCCGGAAACCTGTGAACGAAGAAGGGCCGATCGAAGTCCTCGGCGAGCACTGTCTCATCGGTACCGCCGAAGTCGTTTCCATATTCAAACCCCGTCTCCTTTCGCTTCAGGATCTCAACGGCCTCATCGTATGAAATCCTCGGAAACGGAGGCTTCACCCGTTCAAGCGGTGTGAGATCTCTCCCGAGCACATTCACGAGGAGATCCCGGTACTGTTCGACTGTCCGCCCGACGATATCGACGATAAAGTCCTCTGCAAGCTGCATAATGTCATCGAGTTCCGCGAAAGCAACCTCCGGCTCGACCATCCAGAATTCGATGAGATGGCGCCGCGTCTTCATCTTCTCAGCCCTGAAGGTGGGCCCAAAGCAGTACACCTTTCGGAATGCCGCTGCGTTGGCCTCGTTGTAAAGCTGACCGCTCTGCGTCAGGTACGCCTTATCACCGAAGTACTCAGTCTCAAATAGGGTGGTCGTCCCTTCACACGCACTCGGTGTGAATATCGGTGTATCGAGGCAGACAAATCCCCTGTTATCATAGAATTCTCTTATAAACCGGATCAGACCTGCCCTGATCCTGAGAATCGCATGCTGGCGAGCGCTCCGGAGCCAGAGATGCCGGTGATCCATCAAGAAGGGCGTCCCATGCTCTTTCGGCGTTATGGGGTAGTCTTCTGCCACCTGAATCACCCTCATTCCGGTCGCTCTCAGCTCGTAGCCCCCGGGAGCCCTCTCGTCTTCTTGTACTATTCCGGTCACTTCGAGCGAAGATTCCTGTGTGAGTGTGGATGCTTCTTCGAAGAGTTCCTCACCGACTGTCGAAGGCTCCACAATACACTGAATGACCCCCGTACCGTCTCTCACCAGAATAAAGAGGATCTTACCGCTTGAGCGTATGTTGAATATCCACCCCTTCAGTAACACCTCTCGCCCGACAAACTGTGAAATCCTCTCTATCTCTACCAACGCCATAACACTCCCCTCTCGGTACACCAATTTTCCACTGCGGGTATGTCATACACCTTCTCCACGATCACGTACGTCACGCGACTGGCCTTACCTTCCCTATGTATCATTCTCTCTTTTAGTTGTAAATATCGAAAATGCCTGCCAGAGAAACAAAGTTATTCGGTGGAGCAGACATGGTGCCTGGCACCGAAACACGAAACATCACAGCTTCTGTTTTCTCTTTTATTTCTTATAGATACAGTGGCAGAGCTGCGGCATGATTTTTGCCGAAATTTGATAAAATGAAACAGATCCGGATACCTTACGAGCCGGTAAAACGGCCCGGAGATTTGAAACGCATAATCAAATAAGCAATTATGGTTCATCAGAGAATCGTGATATCGCTGGCCCTTGCCTTCGTCGTTGCATTTTGCACGCCAGCTTTCAGTGACTCTATCGATCGCATAGATAACGACGCGCTCAAGAGTTACACCCTCAAGCAACTCAATGTGGGTGCACCCCTGATGAAGGTGCCGGCACGCGCCCTCTACCGGGAAGCGCTGGAACTGATTGAACGCGGTAACTGGCAGGAGGCGAAGGTGAAGCTCCTGCTCGCTGCGAACCTCGCGGGGGATTACCCTGATCCCATGTTTACTCTCGCAAAGAACGAGCTGCTCAATGCCGATCCGGAATTCCTCCCCCATGCTGTCGAGGGATTCAAGCGGCTCATGAATAACTTCCGCTCACAGTCACTCCTCGTCGCCAATATATCGTTCCTGGTAATCGTTGCCATCATGGGAGCACTCCTCGTGACGCTCGTAACACTTACGATCAAGTACTGGCCGTTAATCGCACACTCGTTCGCCGAACAGTATACAAAGAAGTTGTCTGTCCCCCCGACGAAATTGATAGGATTTTTGGTTGTCGTCGCCTTCCTCATAATGCGAGTGGGATTAGCACTCTACGTGGCGTTACTCCTCACATTTCTCTGGACCCTCATGAACAGGAAGGAAATGAGCGTTGTTCTCACCATGGTTATCATACTCTCTGGTTTGTCCTTCTTCGCCGAATACACCAATATCCTCGTTCCCATAATCGACCCGGACAGTGTCACGCGGCGTCTCTCACTGATCAATGAGCGAGGTGCAGATCAAAAGCTCGTCGACCTTGTCGATGACGTCAACGACCCCAGTTTCAGCGCAGAAAGGGATTACGCGTTGGGCACGCTCATGTACAGATTGAAAAACTACGAAGATGCCAGACGCTACTTGCTCAGTGTCGTCTCCGCGCGACCGAATATCGCCGAGGCATACCTGAACCTCGGAAACGTCTACTTCCAACTGGAAGACTACGACAAAGCGGTGGCCGGGTATCAGAGCGCCATTGCCCTCGATTCTACGAATGTCATCGCCTTCTACAACCTGGGGCAGGCATACATCAAGAAAATGCTTTTCGCCCAGGCAAGTAACGCCCTCAAGAAGTCCACAGAGTTGGGTATCGATAACTATAGAACGACGCATCCATCAGCACAGATCAGGAACCTCACTATATACGATCAGGGATTCGAGAACTCCTACCTCTGGTCTGTCGCCCGACGCGAGGGAATACAACGGGATAACATTCTCCTCAGTGAAATATTCCAACCCATTCTCCTCTTCCCCTTTCACAAGCTTTTTATGCTCCTCGCAGGTACGATCGTTATCGTGTTCTTCATCAGTATCAGGATACCGAGACGCAAGCGGGTATTCCGTTGCGATAACTGCGGGGGAGCAACATGCCCGACCTGTGCGGATACCGAGACAGGTATTGCCCTTTGCCGTGACTGCGCAGGCGTCATCGAAGGCCTCAGCAGCATAAAGGTCATGGAAGCGTTGCTCAGACATAGACGACAGAAATTGCGGGCAAGCAGAAATAAGAGACACCGATGGAAAACACTCTTTTTCCCCGGTGCAGCATTCATCTACAACGGAAAGATCCTGACGGGGATCTTCATCATATCGATTAATATCGGAGCATTGATATCCCTCGTCAGCAAAGGATTCTTCTTTACGGATCCCGCCGTACTCTCTGTTTCAACTCCGTTATGGAAACTGATAGCACCAATCGTCGTACTCGCGATGAGCTACGTGATCTCGCTGGGCGTGCAATCTCAGCAGGAACCGCGCAACTACCGCATCCTGCCACCGGAGTTAAAAGAAATGGGAACTGTGGGGAAGAGGAAAGTAACGATCGAGGAAATGGAAAGTACCGGAGAGCCCATCGGTGCTTTTTAAGATCATATCAAGAAAGGATCGCGTATGGCGCTGGAAGGAAATGTCAAAGATTTCGGCCTGAGCGAGATCCTCCAGCTCATTGCCCTCCAGAAGAAATCGGGCATGCTCTCGATCACCGGTGATACATCGATAGTTATCTTCTTCAGGGACGGGCAAGTAATATCGACACGGGACCGTCGAAACAGATCTCGGGATCCACTCAAAGACTACCTTCTTCGATACGGATTCATCGGTAGAGACGAGATGAACAAAATCCAGCAGATCCAGACCGAAACGAACATGGACCTCACTGAGATTCTCATTTCAGAAAAGCATTTCTCTGAGGATGAGCTAACGACTATCTTCGTTGACCAGATCCAAGAATCGATACAAGAAGTGCTGAGCTGGCCCAAGAGTTACTTCAAGTTCGTCAACGGTAAGCATGTCCTCCAGGGTGTCAAATCGTACGCATCGCTCAAGGTTGAAGGGATGCTCATGGAGAGCATGCGGAGAATCGACGAGTTCCCGGAACTTCTCCGCATTTTCCCCTCGGTTGAAATAGTTCTCGCACGACTCAACATGCCAGCAGAAAACCCTCCACAGCTCGATTGCCAGGAGGAAATTATCTACGATTTGCTCGATAATGAGCAACGAATATCAGAAATCGTTTCCCACGCCACCATGGCTCGCTACTGCACGTACGAGGCACTGAAGAATCTTCTTGAAAAGGGTCTCCTGGAAATCGTGGAGAAACCAGAGCCTTTCGAAGAAAAGATCAAGGATCCCGTTGTCAAAAAGAAGAGAAGACGAAAGGGTCGAATAATTCCTACCATGGTTGCAGTGATGCTCTTGATCGCCTGTTTCGCTCTGGGCGAATACATCGTCCCCGCCGTCTTACCACCTGGCTGGAATGAAAAAACGTTTGACCGGGTATCCGAACGTTCCGTTCCCGGCTCTGGATCCCTCGCCGGAGACATCGAGGAACTCAACATACGGCAGCTTGAAGCCTCCATGAAAGAGGGACTGGAGCAATATTACGCTGTGATGGGTTCATATCCTTTTACGCTGGAAATCCTGGCAGTCAGGAGGTTCGTTCCCCAAGAAGTTATCAGCAAGGTACACAGGTACGGTCTGAGATACCGGGTCACAGAGAATGGCACCTCTTACTTCCTGGCGAGAAATTGAGGATTTGTACGGTGATCACCCTTCAGTATCGGAGTTAAAACAGCAACTCTGTTAATCGTTCTTCCTTTGAGATCCTCGATCCAGAAAAATATACCGCTCCCGAGCTTGTTCCGCAGCGTTGCGATCGTATCGATTACATAGACTCCCTCTCTCCTCAGATTGAAGGGATCGATCGTGGAGTTCGATAGCAACGGGTACATCGAGAAAGCTGCCCGGTAACCGGTTCGAGCTACTTCCCTTGTGATACGAGTATCGGTACGACCGAACGGATAGGAGAGGCATCGAACGGGAGATTCCAGCCGCTCTTCCAGCTCTCCTTTTGATCGAATGAGTTCATCACGGACAGCGCCCAGCGGAATGCGTGTGAGATCCCTGTGGGTACAGGTATGAGAACCAAAGGTGCATCCTCTCCCCTGGAGATCGAGGATCT
>Ga0209427_10005842_pt1 | contig 14087 bp, 12 predicted proteins | sample DeeMarSWOR136_30_FD_187465 | JGI IMG/M metagenome (GOLD analysis project Ga0209427, IMG submission 187465) | Marine sediment microbial communities from White Oak River estuary, North Carolina - WOR-1-36_30 (SPAdes) (version 2) | ecosystem: Environmental > Aquatic > Marine > Intertidal zone >... | reverse complement strand
AGGGAAGTCCTTGACATGGGCTGGAATCATATTTTAAGTTGATTTTTTGAAAGAAGGTACAGAATGAAGACATATCAAGCGAAAAAAGAAGAATTGGAACATCAATGGTACCTCGTGAATGCCGAGGGGAGGGTTCTGGGGCGACTGGCTTCAGCGGTGGCCAAGATATTAAAAGGAAAGCATAAACCTACGTATACTCCCCACCTCGATACAGGGGATTTTATCGTTGTGGTTAATGCTGAGAAGGTGACTTTGACCGGGAAGAAGCTGAAGCATAAGATCTACTACCACCATAGCGGTTACCCAGGGGGGATTAAGGCGGTCAGTGCGGAGAAACTGCTGGCGAAGAAGCCGGCGGAAATGATCAGAATGGCAGTGAAGGGGATGCTTCCCAAAAACAGTTTAGGGCGGCAGATGCTTCGAAAATTGAAAGTCTATGCCGGGCCGAATCATCCCCACGGGGCTCAAAAACCTATTCCACTGGAATTATCTTAAGGACAATTTGGCCTCCTTCCTACCCCTCCCCTCAAGGGGGAGGGGTAGGGTGGGGGTGAAAAGGGAGAGAAGACGTGGCAGATACGATTTATGCTACAGGGAAAAGAAAGACATGCGTCGCACGGATATGGCTGGAACCTGGAGAAGGAAAATTCCTTGTCAATGAGAGGGCGGTGAAGGATTATTTTGGACGGGAGACAAGTGAGATGGTCGTCCTTCAACCATTCGATCTCACGGGAACTCGAAACCAGTTTGATGTGACGGTCAATGTCCATGGAGGAGGCACCAGCGGCCAGGCTGAAGCGATTCGACATGGAATTTCGAAGGCATTGCTTCAATACAATCAGGACTTCAAAGACGCTCTGAAGAAGGCCGGGTTTTTGACCCGAGATTCTAGGGTGAAAGAGCGAAAGAAGTACGGAAGAAGGGGAGCAAGAAGGAGACCCCAGTACTCCAAGAGATAATGGCATGGCCATACTGATCCGAGTTGAAAGGGGAGGTCACGTGGCTTCCCCTTTTTTAGTTTCTTGAGTTTGTTGGGTTCATGGGGTTCCTTGGGTTCAGTATCTAAACACATTAAACGCAACAAACTCAATAAACTCAACAAACTCGATCAACCCAATGAACTCAGAAGGGGTGACCTATGAAAACGAAAGTGGGTATCATCGGAGCAACGGGCTATACGGGAGTGGAACTTCTCCGCCTTCTCCTCCACCACCCCGAAGTGGAGGTGACGGCCTTGACCTCTCAAAAATATGCTGGAGTTCCGATCGATCAGGTATTTCCATCCCTCATGAAACATCATCAATTGAAGTGTGAGGAACTTAGTGCTGATCAAATTTCAAAGAAGACAGATTTCATCTTTACAGCAGTTCCCCATAAAACTGCTATGGAAACTGTCCCACTCTTTTATGGCCAAGGGAAGAGAGTCGTTGACCTCAGCGCGGATTTTCGTTTTCAATATCCTGGGGTATACGAACGGTGGTATCAGAAACACACCTGTCCGGAGCTTCTCAACGAATCGGTCTATGGTCTCCCTGAACTCCATCGGGACAGAATTCGAAACGCGAAGATCGTGGGGAATCCGGGGTGTTATCCAACCGGAGCATTGATAGGTCTTATCCCTCTGGTCAAGAAAGGGATTGTCTCACTGGAAGGTATTGTCATTGACTCGAAATCGGGTGTTACCGGTGCGGGAAGAGATGTCGTTCTGGAATCCCTCTTTTGTGAGGTCAATGAAGGGGTGAAGGCCTACAACGTATTCGCTCACAGACACACACCTGAGATCGAACAGGAATTGAGCCAATTGGCCGCAAAAGAGGTCAAAGTGACTTTTGTTCCCCATCTCATCCCGATGGATCGGGGCATTTTAACCACCCTATATGTTCGTCTCACAAAAGCATTGAAGACGGATGATCTGTTGGCCACTTTCCATGATTGTTATCGAGGAGAACCATTTACTCGGATCTATCCGAAAGGAAAACTTCCCAATACGAAAGATGTCAGAGGTTCCAACTATTGCGATATTGGTGTGACGGTGAGTGAGATAGATGGCCGGGCTGTCGTCGTCACCGCTATTGATAATCTGGTGAAGGGCGCTTCAGGCGAAGCCCTTCAAAATATGAATATCATGCTGGGATATCCAGAAACCATGGGCCTCGACATCCTGCCGCTCTCTCCTTAAGATGCAGAGCGCCCTCAACCACGTAGGCGCAGGCTTTAGCCTGCGATAAGACGCAATCTAAAGCCTGCCTGCGCTGTACCATGTTGGGTTCATGGCCTGCCGGTAGGCAGGGTTGTAGCTATCCCGAACCATCTTCGGATTTCCATTTTACAACCCGTTGTGATTTTGTTAAATTAACTAGAAATGTGGTGCGCTCAGGGAGCGCATCCTACAATACTACAGCGCCCGTTCCCCCTGCCTGCCGGCAGGCAGGTGAAGGGCCTTTTTCGTAGAAGCCGATGAAGCCATTGACCCCGATGATCAAACAGTATCTCCAGATAAAGAACCAGTATCCGGACTCGATTCTTTTCTTTCGAATGGGAGACTTCTATGAGATGTTCTTTGAAGATGCCCATCTCGCATCGAAAGAGCTGGACATCGCTTTGACGTCGAGAGATAAAGGGCAAAAAGATAGTATCCCTTTATGCGGCGTTCCCTATTTTACTGCTGAAACCTATATATCCAAACTGTTACAGAAAGGTTATAAGGTCGCCCTCTGCGATCAGGTGGAGGACCCAAGGTTTGCCAGGGGAATTGTGAAAAGAGAAGTCGTAAGGGTCTTCACTCCCGGTCTGACAACGGAGGCGATCCACCTAGGTACGGGAGAGAATCATTACTTGATGGGGTTCTGCGCAGAAGGAGAGGTTTTTGGCGTTGCCTTCCTTGACATCTCAACAGGGGAATTGAAAGCCTGCCAGATTTCAGGATTTGAGCCTTTTCTCAATGAAGCGATGCGGAACGACCCAAAAGAAATTTTATCTCTCAAAGGATTTCAAGAACATCCCTGTTTTGAGAGATTTAAAAAGAGTTTTGAGAATGGTTTGATCAACCTCCTAGAAGATTCCAAATTTGACTCGCTCCTTCCCTTCGATGAGGCCGAAGGGGCCGCCCGCCTTCAAGGAACTCCATTAGCCGCTCAGGCAGCAGCGATGGTTCTTCACTATGCTGAGGAGAATCAGAAGAAGCCTCTCTCCCATATCCGCTCGATGCTCTATTATCAAGTTCAGGACTTTATGGTCGTCGACGAGGTGACTAAAAGAAACTTAGAACTCACGCAGTCCCTCTTTGACCAAAAGGAGAAGGGCTCTCTCTTCTGGGTTCTGGATGAAACCATGACGGCAATGGGAAGTCGGAAATTGAAGCAGTGGTTAAATTACCCGCTGATAGATATTGCCGAAATCGACCACCGGTTGGAGGGGGTTACTGAGCTCAAGGAGAAGAAAATTGAGAGGAAACAGCTGAGGGAAGCCTTGAAAGGAGTCCAGGACATCGAACGGCTGACTTCCAGGATCTACCTTGGATATGCCAATGCGAGAGATCTCGTGGGATTGAAAAATTCGCTCAAACATCTTCCCGATCTAAAGCTTCTTCTCCAAGCCTTTGGCTCACCCATCCTTAAAGAGGTTGCATCAGAAATAGAGGGGTTTGAAGGTCTCTTTTTCATCCTGGAATCCTCTATCGTTGAAAATCCACCCTTGACCGTGAAAGAGGGAGGGATCATTAAGCCCCACTATAACAAAGAGCTCGATGATCTGAGAGAGATCGGCCGGGAAGGGAAGGGATGGATCCTCCAGTTGGAAGCAGAGGAGAGGAAGAAGACAGGGATTTCATCCCTGAAGGTTCGGTATAACCAAGTCTTTGGGTATTACATCGAAGTGACCAAAAGCAATCTCCACCTGGTGCCCACCGACTATGTGAGAAAGCAGACGCTCGTGAATGCAGAGCGCTTCGTCACTCCGGCATTGAAGGAATTTGAGACGAAGGTGCTAGGGGCCGAGGAAGCGGTCTGTCAATTGGAGTTTCGAATTTTCGAAGAGATACGGAAGAATGTCTCCGACGAAACGCCAAGACTCCAGAAAACAGCCTCTGCCATCGCGGTGACCGATGTCCTCTGTTCCATGGCTGAAATTGCGGATCGTTATGATTACACCCGACCCGTCGTGGATGAAGACGACGAGATCGTGATTCATGACGGAAGACATCCTGTGCTGGAAAGAATGACGCTTTCTGAAAGATTCGTCCCTAATGATACGCTCCTTAATCCCCGGGAGCATCAGATCCTCATCATTACCGGACCCAATATGGCCGGGAAGTCGACTTATTTAAGGCAGGTTGCTCTCATCATCCTGATGGCCCAGATGGGCTCCTTCGTCCCGGCGGCAGACGCCAAGATCGGCGTGGTCGATCGGATCTTTACCCGGATTGGGGCTCTGGACAATATTATGAGAGGTCAAAGCACCTTCATGGTCGAGATGACTGAAACGGCACGCATATTAACTCAGGCCACCTCGAGGAGCCTTGTCGTTTTGGACGAGATCGGAAGAGGGACTAGTACTTTTGATGGGCTGAGCATTGCGTGGGCAGTGGCCGAGTACCTCCATGATCATCCCTCGCTTAGGCCGAAGACTCTTTTTGCGACCCACTACCATGAATTGACGGAATTGGCGCTCACGAAGGAGAGGGTCAAGAATTGTAATGTGGCTGTGAGGGAGTGGGCTGGGGAGGTCATTTTTCTCAGAAAGATTGTGGAGGGAGGAACCAACCGAAGCTATGGGATTCAAGTGGCACGGCTGGCAGGCCTACCCAAGAAGGTGATCGATCGGGCCAAAGAGATCCTTTCCAATCTCGAGAAGGGTGAATTAGATGCGATGGGGATGCCGAAGATTGCGCGGACGAAGATGGGGATGACAAAACCTCCTCCTCTTCAGCCCTCGCTTTTTGTTCAGCCGGATCCCCTGCGATCTGAATTGAAAAAGATCAAGATCGATCAGCTGACGCCTCTCGAAGCATTGAATGTCCTGAACGAACTGAAGAAAAAAGCAGAGAAAGATGACTAAAAAACCTAATTTCGAAGCACGAATTTCGAAATTCGAAACAAGCACGAATGTTCAAAATAGAACTGACCAAAACGAATGAAGATGGTTTGGAGATTTGAAAATTTGGAATTGGGATTGCCTGCCCTGTTAAGTAGGTTTTGCGCAACCTCAGGCGCGACGCATCCCAATCCATCTGCAAAAAGTAAAACCGTTAGCTTCGAAAGAAATTACTTAACAGGGTAAAGATTCGGTATTTGAAATTTGAATTCTTGATTCCCCGGCAGGGGGTTCAGAGGGATGATCGATTTTCCAAAGGCCAGATTGAAGATGGTTGAGGAGCAGATCATCTCAAGGGAGATCAGAGATGCCAGAGTGATTGCAGCGATGAAAAAAGTTCCACGCCATCGCTTCGTTGAAGAAGCCCTCCAGAACCAAGCGTACAGTGACCATCCCTTACCCATCGGCGAAAAGCAGACGATCTCCCAACCTTATATGGTAGCTCTAATGACTGAGGCCCTTCAATTAACAGGAAAGGAAAAAGTCTTGGAGATTGGTGCAGGCTCCGGTTATCAGACTGCCATTTTGGCCGAACTCGCTGAAAGAGTTTACTCCATTGAAAGAATTCGTTCATTAGCCATTAAGGCAAGACAGTTACTCTATGAGTTAGGGTATTTTAATGTAGAGATCAAAATTTTCGATGGTACCTACGGATGGGTAGAAGAGAGCCCTTTCGATGCAATCGTTGTCACAGCCGGAGCTCCTGACATTCCCCAGCCTCTTCTCGAACAACTTGCGATGGGCGGTCGATTAGTCATTCCCGTCGGGGACACATTTGTTCAAGACCTGATTCGAGTTACGAGGTCGGAAGAGGGAATAAAAAAAGAGGATCTGGGGGGTTGCCGGTTCGTTAAGCTGGTCGGGAAATATGGATGGGATGAAGAATAAGAGAATGTTCAGGGTTTCTTTATGGATTCTCTTTCTTTCGGCGTTTCTCCTCATCCACGCCTGTTCAAGTCACAGAGTGGGAACTAAAAAATATCCCTCTCGTCCAGTTAAGGGCAAAGGGGTTTATCATGTGGTGGAAAGGCATCAGACGCTCTATCGGATCTGTAAGACTTATCGAGTCGATATCAATAAGGTGGCATCTCTAAATGGAATTAGCGATCCCAGCAAAATTGACGTTGGGCAACGGATTTTCATACCCGGGGCGAAGAGGGTTTTAAAAGTTGAAATTGTTATCGACGATGTGGCGGCCGAATCAGGAGGGATGGGGAGAAGAGGGCCAAAAACCGGTTATGGAAAGATGGATTTTCTATGGCCGCTCGAAGGGAAAATAAGTAAGCTCTTTGAAGACGGTGAGAGACAAAGACATCAGGGCATTGACATCACCGCTCCGCTCGGAACTCCGATCAAGGCTTCCAATACCGGGAAAGTGGTTTATTCCGGGAATACGATCAAGGGATATGGAAATCTGATCATCCTTCGTCATTCGGAGGAATATGTCACGGTCTATGCCCATAATGAGGTAAATCTGGTCGAGGAAGGGATGTGGGTGGAGAAGGGAAAAATCATTGGTAAAGTGGGCAAAACAGGGAGGGCTTCGGGGCCTCACCTTCACTTCGAAATCCGAATAGACAACAAAGCCGTCGACCCCTTACTTTATTTGAAATAAATTTGTCCGAGGCTATGAGGGGTTGAAAGGCCGTTTAAGAGCAAGATACTTAAGGTCTTCAACCGTGTCCATGTCTCTCTGGTAGGGCAGAATATGAGCCAGTCGCCTGAACCTCTTTATTTTTTTCACAGTTTCGTCGAAGACGGTTCTTGTTCCCCAGGCTATTCCCTCAAAAACTTGAGGAGAGAAGGTCTCATCTTTGAAACCTATCAGATAGTATCCGCCATCGTAAGCAGGGCCAATCACGGCATCCTTTTGCTCAAGAGAAGTGAAGGCCTCCTGAATAAACTCCAGTGGCAAATCCGGTATATCGCTTCCAATGAGAACGACTCTCTTAAAGCCCATTTGAAAAGCCTCGGTGAAACCATTCCGCATTCTCTCGCCCAGATCCGCTCCCATCTGTGGAATATAATGAAATTGATTACCCAGCCATCGCTTGAGATTCTTCATAGCGTCCTTCGGATAGAAGCAGATATAGAAAGGGAAATTCCCTTTCTTTAGAGTTGAGAGCATCTGCAAGACAAAGCTCTTGTAGAGTTTTACAGTCAATTCATCCCCGATCGCAGCTGCTAGGCGAGACTTAACGTTCCCTTTTTCTGGACTTCTTACAAAAAAGAGTAGACATCGATCATCCATTTTCATGCTTCTTTGAATCATTCCACGCCCGACTTTGGGGTCAGGGGATACCTCCCCATTTTGCCGATAAAGGGAAGGGCAATCAACCAGGGCAATGTCAATTTGTTGGGCTCTTTATACTGATCAAGGCCGATCGTCATTTGCAGGTGCCCCTTAAAAGGTTGGGGACGATAGGTTCCAAAGAGTCTGTCCCACCATGGGAAGTTGAATCCAAAGTTGCAATTGGTCTCCCACCGGATCGTTGAATGATGAACACGGTGCATCTCGGGGGTGACAACCAGAAGGCGGAGGATGGAATCGACGTTTTTAGAATAACGCACATTCCCATGGTTAAACATAGAGGTTCCGTTTAGAAGTACTTCGAAGATCAGAACCGCTAACGGAGGAGGCCCGATTAAAATGACAACTGTCATCTTGATCCCCATTGAAAGGATAATCTCTATCGGATGAAAACGGACTCCGGTGGTGACATCGTAGTCCATATCTGAATGGTGGACCATATGGAGGCGCCAGAGAAGAGGGATGGCGTGAAACATGGCATGTTGAAGATAGATGGTGAAGTCGAGGGCAAGGACGCTGATTAATACTTTCAGCCAGTAAGATAACTCCCATTGGTTCAGGAGGCCCCAGCCCCGTTGCTGGGCCAGGATCGCAATCCCCGCTAATGGAATTGAGAAAACGAGTCGAACTGCAATCGAATCGATCAATACGAGACCAAGATTCCCAACCCACCGTGTCAACTTCGGTGTGCTTAATGGACGGCGGGGCAAATAGATTTCCCACAGTACCATGATAACGAGAATACCAAGAAAGAATCCAAGTCTGATCACGATTTCATCACTCTTCGTTAGAAATTCCATTGCTTAAACCTCGCTCTCCTTCGGTAGCCACCGTATAGAAACGTGCCAGTCTATCGGCTGGAACCCCTAGAAAATAAAGAGTCTGAAGTATCCAATTTCTAAGAATGCAATAGATAACTCCTTCTTTCTCCCACCTTCTCGGTGAGGTCATCACCCGATCATAGAAAATCCATATCTTATTCCCAAATCTCTTAATCCGTCTCATCAACTCCACATCTTCCATCAAAGGGACCTCTTTGTAGCCTCCTATTTTGGTGAAATATTCTTTTCGAATAAAAATAGCCTGATCTCCGTATGGAATTCTGGTCAAACGGGAACGTAGAGAGCCCAGAAACGCAATGACTTTGAAGATCAATTGATTGGACTGAATACCCAGATCGAAAGCACCCGCCATGTACCCCTTTTCTACAACCGCATCCATCTTTTTCAGCGCCCCGATGGGCAGCTCGGTATCCGCATGGAGGAAGACTAGAATCTTTCCTCGGGCTACCGATGCGCCGACATTCATCTGCTTGGCGCGCCCCTTTTCTGAGGAAATTTTAACCACATCGTTCGTATGAATTGCCTCAAGGGTATCTCTTTCCCGGGCCCCGTCAACGACAATGATCTCACAGGTTTTTTCGGAATCCAATTGTCTCAAGTGACCAATCAAATCATTAATTCTTTCTGCTTCATGGAATACGGGAACGATAATTGAGAATTTAACAGGATTCATTAGTAAATCCCTACTAACGATAGATTAGAATGTCGTCTCTCTATCGTCAAGGATTTTTGACATAAATTTCTTAAAGCTCATTTTAGGAAAAATATGAAATTTCCTCCCTCCTTTCTTTTTTTTGCATCTGTCCAAATTTTACGGTATTTTGTACCTTAGAGGAATCAATGAATAATTTAAAGAAATATATGGTGCGTTCCCTGAGCGCACCGATTAGGCGGTACCGCCTGCCTGCCGGTAGGCAGGGGGATCACGCCCTACATTAAATGATTTTGTAATATTGAGTGGACCCATGCGAATCCTGGCCATTGAAACATCCTGTGACGACACAGGGGCTGCCGTCGTTTTGGATGGAAGGAAGATCCTCTCTAACGTGATCTCCTCCCAGGTGTCCATCCATCAAAGATATGGAGGAGTTGTCCCTGAATTGGCATCGAGAAGACATATCGAATCAATTGTGCCTATCGTAGAAGAAGCTCTGGAGACGGCCAAATTGACGCTCGGAGAAATTGACGGAATTGCGGTAACTCAGGGCCCTGGATTGGTGGGATCCCTTCTTGTTGGCCTCTGCTTTGCTAAATCCTTATCCTTTGCCACGGGATGTCCTTTCGTGGGGATCAATCATATCGAAGCGCATCTCTCAGCGATTTTTCTTGAGGACAAGCCTCCAGAGTTTCCCTTCATTGGATTGGTTGTATCGGGAGGGCATACCTCTCTCTTTCGAGTGGATGGATTCGGAAAGTACAGAAGATTGGGGCAGACCCGAGATGATGCGGCAGGGGAGGCATTTGACAAAGTAGCGAAACTTCTCGGTTTGGGATATCCAGGAGGCCCCATTATTGACGAACTCTCCAAAACAGGTAACCCGAAAGCCATCAGATTTCCAAGACCCTCCTTAGGCAAGAACTCCTTCGATTTCAGTTTCAGTGGGCTCAAGACCTCGGTGGTGAATTATGTGAAATCCCATCCCGCGCCTGTAGAGGATTACCCAACGAACCTTATTCGAGATATTGTGTCCAGCTTTCAGGAGGCAGTCGTTGAAGTACTGGTGAGGAAAACGCTTCAAGCGGCCCAACACCAGGGATTGAGAAAGATCGTCCTTTCAGGGGGGGTGGCAGCCAATCGTCTCCTGAGGAAGAGGATGAGGGAAGAGGCTTCCGATCAGAAGATGCGTGTTTATATTCCTTCTCCTGCCTTTTGTACGGACAATGCCGCTATGGTGGGTGTGGTCGGGTACGAATATCTGAAGAGAGGCATTCGAGCACCCCTGTCTCTAAACGCTTTCTCAAACTTGCCTCTTTAATCATTTAGGGATCGTTTCAGTCTATATGACAACTAGGTCCCAAATTGGAAATTCCAAATCCCAAACAAATTCCAATGTCCAATTTCTAATGACCGAATCGCTCTGTTTGGAGTTTTGAATTTGTTGATTGGAGCTTATTTGGAGGTTGGTACTTGCCTGCCTGCCGGTAGGCAGGGAATTTGGTGCTTACGGGGAGACGGCTTCCATTGAGTGATGGCTATGATATCTATTAAGAGAGAGCTAGCCGAATACGGTTTCACTCCGAGAAAGCGATGGGGTCAACATTTTCTCATCGATCGAAATATCTTAAAGAAGGTTATCCGAACTGCCGACCTTCAAAAAGGAGATGTGATCCTTGAGGTAGGTCCAGGTCTTGGAGAGATGACCTATGTTCTTGCCCGTCAAGTCAAAAAGGTGATTGCTGTTGAGATCGATTCAAAATTGGCGGGGATACTGAGAAAGAAGACATCTGGCTCTTCGAACGTGGAGATCATAGAACGAGATATTCTAAAGGTCAATTTCAACCAACTTCATACACAAGAAGGCCAGCGGCTCAAGGTGGTAGCCAACCTTCCTTATCAGATTTCGACACCCCTTCTCTTTCGTTTTATGGAGTCAAGGAAGGTTTTTTTGACTCTGACCTTAATGCTTCAGAGAGAGGTTGCAGAGAGGATGGTAGCCCCTCCAGGAGGGAAGGCGTACGGCCCACTATCCGTCTTTGTGCAATCCGTTTCGGACCTCTCCATCCGTTTCTTCATCAAACCATCTGCTTTCTTCCCCGTTCCAAAGGTTGAATCAGCCGTCATCCACATGGTTTGGAAGGAAAGTCCGATGGTGGGATTCGAAGAAACATGGTTTAAAGAAGTGGTCCGAGGCTGTTTTGGTTACCGTAGGAAGCGATTGGTGAATGCACTGAAACATTCCAACATTCCTCTCCCAGCTGACCTGGAGCAAAGAGTGGAGAGAATTGGAATCGATCCTCAACGTAGGCCAGAGACCCTAACGATCCCAGAATTTGCCCGTTTGGCAGAGGCTATAAGGCAGTAACCATATAATATCTCAGCGAATTTTCTATGCGTTTTTTTGAGCCCACTTTATTGAAAATACACCGGGGGATGATTAATTTAAGGTAGTGATTAAACCAAGGAGTGACATGAAATGCAAATAGAAAAGTTTACCTTAAAGGCTCAAGAGGCTTTGCAGGAAGCCAAGGCCATTGCTGAAAGAAGAAACCATCAGCAAATCGATGTTGAACATCTTTTGTTAGCCCTCTTGGAACAAAAGGAGGGGATTGTTGTCCCTATCCTCCAGAAGTTGGGGGCAAACACAGATCTGATCGTCTCTCAATTGGAAGGGGAGTTGAGCCGGATTCCAAAGGTCACAGGAGGAGGAGCAGGGCAGGTTTACCTCTCCAGTCGGCTTAATGAAATTTTAAACGCTGCCTGGAAAGAGGCTGAAAGATTGATGGATGAGTACCTCTCCACAGAACATCTCCTCATAGCCATCGCCGATGAGAAAAGAGGAGCTTCTTCCCAGATTCTTCAGACAAATGGGGTGACCAAGGATGCAATTTTTAGGGTGCTACAAGAGATTCGAGGTCCTCATCGGGTGACGGATCAGAATCCTGAAGAAAAATATCAGGCTTTAAAGCGTTACAGCAGGGATCTCACTGAGGAGGCAAGAAAGGGAAAGCTCGATCCGGTCATCGGAAGGGATGATGAAATCCGACGAGTGATCCAGGTCCTCTCACGAAGGACGAAAAACAATCCGGTATTGATTGGAGAACCTGGGGTGGGAAAGACGGCGATCGTCGAAGGTTTGGCACAGAGGATCGTCAAGGGAGATGTCCCTGAGACATTAAAGAATAAGAAGTTGGTGGCCCTTGACCTAGGGGCCTTGATCGCCGGCGCCAAATTCAGGGGTGAGTTCGAGGAGAGGCTGAAGGCTGTTCTGAAAGAAATTACAGCGGCTGCAGGGAGCATCATACTCTTCATTGATGAACTCCATACCCTGGTGGGCGCAGGAGCAGCCGAAGGGGCCATCGACGCCTCCAATATGTTGAAGCCAGCCTTGGCCCGAGGGGAACTGCGATGTGTGGGTGCAACCACGCTCAATGAGTACCGGAAGTACGTGGAGAAGGATGCTGCCCTGGAGCGTCGATTTCAACCCATCTATGTGAGTCAACCAACGGTCGAGGATACCGTGGCCATTCTAAGAGGACTGAAAGAACGGTATGAGGTTCATCATGGTGTGAAGATAAAAGATTCAGCTATCATTGCTGCGGCCATGCTTTCAAACCGCTATATCTCAGACCGATTTCTTCCAGACAAAGCCGTCGATTTGATCGATGAATCTGCCTCGAGGTTGAGGATCGAGATCGATAGCGTTCCCATGGAGATAGACGAAGTTCAACGAAAAGTGATGCAATTGGAGATTGAGCGTGAGGCCTTGAAAAAGGAGAGGGACAAGGCCTCCATCGAACGATTGAAAAAAATTGAAAAAGAGTTGGCCGATCTGAAAGCTGAGGTGAAGGAGAAATCCCTGCAATGGGAGAATGAGAAGGAGTCCATCTCCAAGATTCGAGAGATTAAGGAGCGAATAGAGAAAACGAAACAGATGATGAAGGAAGCGGAACGAGAAGTAAACTACACAAAGCTCGCGGAATTGCAGTACGGGGAGATGACCCACCTCGAGCAGGAGCTAAAGAACGAGGAAGAGAGGCTTGCTGGGCTCCAAAAAGAAGGGAAAATGCTTAAAGAAGAGGTGGACGAGGAGGACGTGGCTGAGGTCGTCTCCAAATGGACCGGCATCCCCGTATCAAAGATGTTGGAGGGTGAGGTTGAGAAGCTCGTACACATGGAGGAGAGGCTGAAACGGAGGGTGGTGGGTCAGGATGATGCCATCCTCGCCGTCTCCAATGCTGTGAGGAGGGCGCGAGCCGGCTTACAAGATCCAAATCGGCCTATTGGCTCCTTTATTTTTATGGGACCCACGGGTGTGGGAAAGACAGAGTTAGCTCGTGCTCTGGCCGAGTTTCTATTCGACGATGAGCAGGCCATGGTGAGAATCGATATGTCAGAATATATGGAGAAACATTCTGTTGCTCGATTGATCGGTGCCCCCCCTGGTTATGTGGGATATGAGGAAGGTGGATTTCTGACTGAAGCGGTTCGAAGAAGACCTTATTCCATTGTCCTGATGGATGAAATTGAGAAGGCTCATCCAGAAGTTTTCAATATTCTTTTACAGATCTTGGATGACGGAAGGCTGACTGATGGTCATGGAAGAACCGTTGATTTTAAAAATACGGTTGTCATCATGACCTCCAATATCGGGAGCCAGTGGATCATGGATTTAGGGGAGAAGGATTACGAAGAGATGCGACGCCGGGTGATGGAGGCGGTGAAGGCCCACTTCAAACCGGAATTTTTAAATCGTGTCGATGAGTTGGTCTTCTTCCATGGCCTTGGGATAGAAGAGATCAAGGCGATTGTCGAGATCCAGGTGAAAAAGCTTGAACAGCGCCTTTTAGAGAAACGGATACAGCTAAAGATGACTGAAAAAGCTAAGGGATGGCTTGCTCAGGAAGGATTTGATCCTGCTTACGGGGCTCGCCCTCTTAAGCGAGTGATTCAAAAAGAGATTCAGGATAAATTGGCACTGACGATTCTGGAAGGAAAGTTTAAGGAAGGTGATAACATTTCTGTAGATATGAATGAAAAGAAAGGAGAATTAGTATTCAGGGCATAGAGTTGTAACTTAAGAATTTTCTTGACAATATTATAAAAATCGGTTATGAATTCGGGTATTTTCGGGAACCTGTATGTTTGTAGGCAAGGAGGAAGAAGGCACGTAGCTCAGGGGGAG
>Ga0209427_10005841_pt1 | contig 14088 bp, 14 predicted proteins | sample DeeMarSWOR136_30_FD_187465 | JGI IMG/M metagenome (GOLD analysis project Ga0209427, IMG submission 187465) | Marine sediment microbial communities from White Oak River estuary, North Carolina - WOR-1-36_30 (SPAdes) (version 2) | ecosystem: Environmental > Aquatic > Marine > Intertidal zone >... | reverse complement strand
ATGAAATCTCCTTATGATCCCGCCTTTAAAAAATGTCCTCCATAGTCACGCGCGCACATGTTCGCTGCGAGCCCCCGCATCATTGCGAACATGTGTGTGGGGGTTAAAATTTTACCCCACACACACACAAAGATGCGCGCGCACAACAAGAATCCCTAAAGATATTCTGTACGAATTAATTGGTGAGTTATACGCGCACGCGAAAAAGTGTTAAATCCCCAAAATTCTACCTATATTCGCGCACGCAAACGGTTTTGAACGCATATGAGAAGAAACAATGTAATCGGAATTGCGTTTATTATATTGACAGTGTTATGTGGAACCAACGCTATATGCCCCTCAAGTAGAGTATACACGCAACCAAGCGAGGAATGGAGTCAAAAAATCGGAGGATGGGACTGGGATTTCGGCTATTCTGTACAGCAAACCGATGATGGCGGTTACATAATAGTAGGATATACTGAATCCTTCGGTGCAGGTGCTGAGGATGTGTATCTGGTTAAGACTAACGCTAATGGACGCGAATTATGGCGTAGAACCTTCGGTGGCTCAGATGAGGATTATGGCTATTCTGTTCAACAGACAACAGATGGCGGTTACATAATAGTTGGAGAAACATGGTCCCTAGGCGGAGGCGAATGTGATGTTTATCTCATAAAGACTGATTCTAAGGGAAATGAACAATGGAGTAACACTTTCGGCGGTTCAGATGAGGATTATGGCTATTCTGTACAACAGACAACAGATGGCGGTTACATAATAGTTGGAGAAACATGGTCCCTAGGCGTTGGTGGTGATGTTTATCTCATCAAGACAGACTCCGATGGAAACAAAGTGTGGAGTAAATATGAAGGTGGTTCGGGTCATGATAGTGGCTGGTCTGTTCAGCAGACCACGGATGGTGGCTACATAATAGTTGGTTATACTGATTCCTTCGGCGAAGGCGATTACGATGCTTATCTGGTTAAGACAGACTCTGAGGGAGAAAGGATATGGGATGAAACCTTCGGTGGCTCTGGGTATGATGAGTTCATATCTGTTCAGCAGACGAAAGATGGCGGCTACATTATGGTAGGAGACACTGATATTATCGGATCGGGCGTTTACGATGTTTATCTCGTAAAAACTGACTCTGAGGGAAATGAACTGTGGAAGAATACCTTTGGTGGTTTATATGATGATTTTGGTTACTCTATTCAGGAAACCACAGATGGCGGCTACATAATAGTAGGAGACACTGATTCCTTTGGTGAACGAGATTGGGATGTTTATCTCATCAAGACAGACTCTGAGGGAGACGAACTGTGGAGTAACACCTTTGGCGGTTCGGATGATGATACAGGGTGGTGTGTTAAGCAGACTACTGATGGTGGCTATATTATTGCTGGAGAAACATGGGATGAAAATATAGACGATGTTGATGTATATCTAATTAAATTAGCACCAGAAAGTGAACCAACTCCCTCCCCAACTCCCTCTCCTTCTCCCACTCCTTCTCCGACTCCTTCTCCCTCTCCTTCCCCTACACCTTCTCCAACTCCTGGAGAAGAAAAGGGGCAATGCATTATCGCCACAGCTACATACGGTTCTGAACTCAGTCCAGAAGTTCAGTTCTTGAGGGGTTTCCGTGATAACTACGTGCTTAACACATATGCAGGAAAAAACTTCATGACCATCTTCAACGCTTGGTACTACTCCTTCAGCCCTGGAGTGGCCTCAGTAATCGCAGCCAACAATGCCATACGTGGCATCATGAAGATCCTGCTGTATCCACTGATCGGGATCCTCCATATCACGGCTACAACATACTCTCTACTCAGTCTTTTCCATGAATTCGCCATCGTGTTATCCGGGTTTGTCGCCAGCTCACTAATCGGTGTCATCTACATCGCGCCCCTTGCTCTGATGATCCACGTCATCAAGAAGGTGAAGGTTAATCCTAGAACGCTTCGTGCTGTGTCGATGATCTGGGGGTTAAGCATTGGAGGTATTGCGGCTGCTGAAATAACCAGATGGTCGGCTATGATGCTGTTCTCCACAATCGTATTCGTGATTATCACAATGATTTTAGCAACTCTGACCTCAGTGAAGTATATCACAAAATACATCCAGCACTAATCATAACTAACCACATCACTTTTTTCAAGAATTTTAAATTGTTTCTGTGGCGGTAGAACGCAAAAGAAGCCCAAAAACCACACCCAAACACCAAAAGAAGCAAAAAAACGGCTTCCCGACAACTCGATGGGAGGAAAATGCGCGCGCGCGGGTGTTTTTCAATATATTTTTTACAATATTCTTCAATGTATGAAAATGAAAATGTCAAAGCCAAAAGACGTTGATTCTTACATTGCCAATTCAGATAGAGAAGCCCGTCCAATACTCAAAGAAATCCGGAAAATAATAAAATCCACTATTCCAGAAGCAGAAGAAGGAATAAGCTGGAACGTGCCAATCTACAAATATCACGGTATTCTTGCTGGATTTGCCGTATACAAGAACCACGTTAGCTTTGGCTTTGGTGCGGCCGTGCTTCAAAGTAAAGACCGTAAAATGCTTGAAAAAAAAGGTTACAAAACCGGAAAAGGAACCATGCAAATCAAGTTCGACCAAAAAGTGCCGACCACAGCGATAAAGAAAATTCTAAAAGCAAAAGCAAAAATGAATGAAGCCAAAAGCGCGATGAAATAAATTTACAATCAAGATTAATAATTCTCGATGCATAGAATAATGGGGTGGGATTATGGCAAGACTTCTTACTGTGCGCAGGAAATCATATACTAGGAGCATAGCGCGCGCGTTTTTAGGGGGGTAGAACGCAAACCAACCCCAAAAACAACACCAAAACCAGAAAAGAACCCCTAAAACAGCTTCCCCACACCACGAAGTGAGGAAAATGATAAAAAGATAAAATTTAACCCCCCACACACACGGGATACGGGTACGGCTTCTTTCTTACGCGCTATTCAGATCCCCATTTCAGCTTCTTGGCAACTAATAGTACGCTCACCGATAACCAGGAAAGCAGTGAGATGAACGATAAAATCGGGTCGCATTCGGTTGGAGTATGGATTACCCATCGTGCCATTTCCATCAAAGAGACAGTTGGTATGATCAGGCTAGCTTCCCTCAACATGCCAGGTAAGAACGCCAAAGGATAGTACAAAGGAGGCAGATTTATCGTGAGGGTGCGCAGCGTGTTGGTGATCGCTGATATATTTGTAGGGGTCTTCAATCGCAAAATGATGGACAGCGACAGGAATGATCCAAGGATCAAGGACACAACGGCGACGAACATCAACGGTAGAAAAAGCAAGAGCCGCATACCTGTTGTTGCTGCCACTGCCATTGATATGACTAGATTGACGAGGAAATATGGTGCCAGCCCCATGATCTTGCCAAGGAAGTATATTGGAAGAGTAATGGTAGAGGCCACATTGGAATCATAGATGAGATCCAATCTTTCCCAGCCTATGGACTGTGCAACCGTGTTCATTCCGAGCGCCCATGAACCAGCGACGATATACACCAATACCAAATTATCGAGGGCACGTGTGCTCCCCCAAGCATACATAGTCAGCGCCCACGCCGAAACACTGATGGTTGTTTGGACTATCCAGAGAGGCTGCCTCTGAATCGCTTTGATATTAATTATTGCTACTCCTATGATCTGCCTTATCGTTCTAAACATACGACTCATCCCCCTTGATCAAGCGCAGATACACGTCTTCTAGACCAACTCTGTTTACGGAGGCTATGCCTGTCAGATCGTGGAAATCGGCTTGAAACCTTCTTACTTCATCTTCGTCCTTGGCGTAGACGACAAGCCTGTCGCCCACATCAACGGACTCCTTCACGAATCGATCTCCTAACGCTTCTTTCTTGATCGTGATCCTGTATCTGCTAGGCAGGCTGTCAATCAGTTTCTGAGGGTTATCACTCATCAGGTTCCGTCCATCTTTGACGAATATGGCAGTATCCGCAAGTGTCTCAGCTTCCTTCATGTCGTGAGTAGTTAGCAACACCGTCGCTCCGTCTTTCAGTGAATCCCTGACTATCTTCCATGTGGCGTAACGCGCTTCAACATCGAGCCCCGTCGTTGGTTCGTCGAGGAAAATCAGATCGGCGTTCGTGGATAGAATGATGGAAACAGCCACCCTCCTTCTTTCTCCACCACTTAAAGCCCAGCACGACCTGTCTTTGCATTTCTCAAGGCCCATTTTTTCGATCCATTCTATGGCATCTAAACCGGCTTCGTTGATGGGGGCTCCTCTTGCCACAAGGTTCCATTTGATCGATTCAGCAGGGGTCAAATTCCTGTTCACTTCGTATCCTTGTGGCAGGTAGGCTATTCTCTTCCTGATCTTCTTGAAATCCGTCAGAACGTCCATGCCCAGAACCTCTGCGCTGCCTTTTGAGGGTTTCAGCAGCGTGGACAGGATTCTAATCGTGGTTGTCTTTCCTGAGCCGTTTGGGCCTACCAAGACGGTGAGCTTGCCCTTTTCGAGAGTCAACGACATGTCCTTCAACCCCCAATTTTCACCGAATCTCCTGCCTAGGCCATCTGCTACTGCTACCAGCTTGGTCATCTCAGCCCATTTTCACCTTACGGGAGATCCTTACTATAATGTAACTCACTTAGTGCAATCACAATATGTTACTAATTCCTGTGTGCGCGCGCGCAAAGATCGTGTATACGCCTTGTTTGTATATCAAATGATGTTGTGGATGCTATCCCTTATTTCGCCTATCCGGCTCAAGTTGTTTATCACGACCCCTATCCGGTACCTGCTACTAAGTGTTCTCGCCATTTGCCTTAAGATAAAACCCGGTCGTTGCATAAACTCGGAGTAGGCTTCGTGGATCATCTTCATGATCTCCTCGACTGGCACTGCCGATGGAGATACCCTAGAGGCCTCGATGGGCCTGTCCCAATTCTCTTCTTCATCCAGAAAGCCCTTTGATCTCATCTCGTCCCATATGTCCATTCCAGCATGGATCCCCAGGATGTTGATCTGGGGGATGTCGATCGGAAGCTCCTTGGCGAATTCGAGAGTGTTCCAGATCTCCTCCCTTGTCTCGTCTGCGGCGCCCACGATGAAGGACCCTACTATCACGTCAATCCCGGCCTTCCTCGCCTTTTCAACCGCCCTTCTCGATTGTTGGGGCGTGATGTGTTTCTTATAGTAATCTAGGATCCTCTGGTTGGCGCTCTCGATCCCGAAGAAAATGATCTTGCAGTTGGCTTTCACCATCTCCCCGAGCATTTCATCTGAGCAGCTGTCAACCCTTCCCTCGCAAAACCACTCCATATCTATTTTCTCTTTTCTCATCCTCCTACAGAGTTCGATCACCCTCTTCGGGTTGAGCGTCAAGCTGTCATCAACGAAGATGAACTGCTTGAATCCTTCGCTTGCGAGATAATGAAATTCTCCCATGGTGTTCTCTACGGATCTTGGTCTCCAGATGCCGCGGGCAAATTTATGGCAGCTGCAGAATCTGCACGAATAGACGCATCCGCGGGAGGAGATGACACTCGTGAATTTCTTCACCGCTATGTTTACCCCGGCGATCGTGGAGTGATACTCTACATCCAGGAGACGTCGGTCCGGGAATGGGAGGGAGTCGAGGTCTTCTATGAGGGGCCTGTCTGGGGTGGAGACTGCGTCGTCGCCGTTCCTGAAGGTGATCCCGAGGATATCTCCAAGATCGCCACCTTTCTCCATATGGTCCACGAGGTCGACGACGGTGTATTCTCCTTCGCCACGGACAACAACGTCTACAGAGGGGATTTTCCTAATAATCCGATCTGCGTTGAACGTCGCATAGTAATTACCAAAGACAGTGGTGATGTCAGGGTTCCATCTTTTTACCTGATCACATATGCATACAGCCATGCGACCTGAGGTTGCGAAGGCGGAGAAGCCGAGGATGTCTGGGTTCTCCCTCTCAATCCACCCAAGGGTCTCGTTCACCGTGTAACCTTTAGCCGGTTGATCTAGGACTGAGACTTCTACGCCACGTTCTCTGAGTGTTGTGGCCAGATACAACAGCCCCAATGGGGGCCAGGAGGCGATGGACTTGCACTTTTCCCTCTTCGATAGAGTCTCATTGGGGCTTGCGTTGATGAAGGAAAACTTCATCAACTTTTAGGTAGGGTATTTACAATATATAAAGACATTACACACTCTCATGTCGCGCGCGGGTGAATTCAATAATTAGGCTTTTTAATATCGCTGGGATGCTTATCACACGTTCTTTTAACCTCGTTCCCAGTGAAATACAGCTCAAGACCCCTTTGAAAGCCGTCGACAGAGGAGAACAGATGCCGAAGAGGGCCTCCCATGCACCAATGGATGCAGGGCATCCTCTAGCCCATCCGTCCATCTCCATTCCTCCTCTCAGGCGAAGAAGGCCATGCTCTGCCGGAGCTCGGGCCTCCCGGGGCCTTCTGTGGAGGTCCGTCCAGAGGATGGAATGGATAGGAGTTAAATCCAAGTTCTCGAACAGTAATATGGGAGAACCGACCTCCTTCATCCTTTCCTCAAGATGATGGAGTATGGCTCTCGCAAATATCTTCGTGAATTATTGAATTCGCCCGCGTGCACGCCCGCGCGCCCGCGCGCGACACGATGAATACATTTACCCTAAATGATATATACACCTACTTGGAAATGTAATTTCAGATTTAATTAAAATATAGGGAGGTTAGAATATAAAGTCGAAATTTACCGGCGCACAGTTCCTGAAGGAGAAGCGTCTTCTGGAGATGTGGAAAAAGGTAATCAGCAGATCGGCTAACCGCACCTTTGATTTTATGACCGCCACTCAGTTAGATGAAGAAACCCAGGGTGTAGTGACCGAATTTGTTAAGGCGATCAGCTCAGAGAACTACGTGGACATCACACGGCCTGAGTATGAGAATTTGCTGACGATGCTTCGGGGAATAAGCGCCGATAGGGCTGAGCTTGGGTTTACGCCGACGGAGACCGCTGCCTTCATACTCGGCTTCAAGGAAGTGATTAACACGGTTCTCGAGGAAAAAGTAGAGGACCCGAAGGATCTGGCCTCCGATGTGCTCTTAATGGGGAATCTAATCGATAAACTGGCTCTCTACACCTTCGAGACCTTCGTGGAAAGCAGAGAAGCAATAATCAAGAAGCATGCGGTGGCTCTTGAATTCACGAATCCCATGATCATGGTATGGGACAACTTGATCGCCTTCCCTCTTCAAGGGGTTCTCGACACTTATCGCATGGCCAAGTTCACCGAGGAGATGCTTGACGCTATAACGAGACATCAAGCAAGTGTCGTCATCGTAGACCTGACGGCAATACCCACCATGGATACAGCCACGTGTCATCGTCTCATACAGGCCATTGAGGCCGCACGTCTCATGGGGTCTGAGGCCGTCGTCACGGGCATAAGCCCCTCCGTCGCATCAATCATCGTGAAGTTGGAGGTCGGCCTCAAAGCCCGCACACTCCGGGAGCTTAGGGAGGGCATAAACTACGCCTTTAAAGTCATGGGGTTGAAGGTCGTAGAAGAAGTCTCCTAAGGTGACTATCATTTATGGAAGAGGTCAGCAGATCATCCATCCTCAAGATCGAAGACTTCCTCCTAGCCACACCTCAAGAGGCGATGCACGACATCGCAGCTATCAGGTTTAGAGACGACATTCTGAGAAGGTTGAAGGATACTAAAGTCAACGGTCTCATAATTGACCTAAGCGGGGTCGATGTCGTTGACAGCTTCATGGGACGAACCATCGGCGAGATCGCCAATTCAGCGAATCTCATAGGCGCAGAAGTCGCGATGATTGGCCTGAGGACTGATGTCGCAATAACAATGGTGGAAATGGGGATCTCTCTGGGCAATGTTTACCCGCTCCTCAACCTCGATCTAGCCCTGAAGTTTCTACGCAACCAGAGGAGAGGCGGATGAAAACATTTTCCGATGAGGGGTCCTTACAGGTCGAAATACAAGAGGAATTCGATATCATCAGTGCTCGGGCGAGAGCTAGGGTTTTCGCCGAGGCACTCGGCTTCGGAATAGTCGATCAGACTCGCATCGCAACAGCTGTCTCTGAGATCGCCAGAAATGCCTTGATCCACGGCGAAGGAGGGAAGATGATTCTCCGTGCCTCTAAGGACAAAAAGGGTCTAGAAATAGTGATTGTTGATGAAGGACCAGGTGTCCCAGACATAGACCGAGTCATGGGTCACGAATATTCAAAGCCCGGTGGTCTCGGCTTAGGCTTGGCGGGGGCTAAGCGGCTGATGGATGAGTTTTACTTCGAGTCGAAGCCTGGTGTAGGGACCAAGGTAACCATGAGGAAATGGCTCCCCAGCGGGTTCCGTTGGTGAAATGATGAAGGTTGGAGCAGTATCCAGACCCGTGAAGAATCGGGAACTATGTGGAGACGCGTACCTCTTCTTGGAGCGGAACAACGAGACCCTTATAGCGGTAATAGATGGGCTTGGCCAAGGTGCCGAGGCCAATAAGGCCTCACAGAAGGCCCTGGAATACGTGAAGGATCACGCCGGTGAAGACCTCGTGGAGATCATCAGGGGCTGCCACGGGCATATTAAACAGACGAGGGGTGTTTCCCTTGGGCTGGTTAGAGTCGACAGGAAGGCTAATCGGTTCTCGTGCTGCAGCGTCGGCAACATAGAGACCCGAATCCTAAACAAACGGTCCAGACAACCTATCTCAACGGCTGGGATTGTGGGATATAAACTGAGTAAGATCCGCAAATTCGAGTATCCATACGAGTCTCCCGGCGTCGTACTACTCTACTCTGATGGTGTATCCACTGGATTCGATCCATCCGAGTACCCACACCTTCGACTAGACCCGCAGAGGGCAGCTGAACAGATAATTGAGGAGTGGGGCAAGGAGACAGACGATGCCACCATACTCATTGCGGTGGAGACTCAGTAATGGCGATCAGGGAAAGATACATAGAGACGTTGATTGAACTCTTCAAAGCATACTTCAACAGTGGAGGCTCATTGGAAGCTTTCGAGGAGGTCAGGTTCAGAGCAAATCAACTCGGGAAGAGGCTTTTCAAAGAAAAAGTACCTCTAGACTGGGTTATAGGGCTCTACATTGAAGCCACCAGAAGACTAGAATCCGAAGCCCAGGAAGAAGCTCTCGAACTTTATGGGTGCAAAGCCCTTCTGTTAGAATTGGTGATCACCTACAGCATAAATTTACTCGAGAACCTAGAACTCGAAGCGCAGCTCCGAGAATCAGAGGAGAGATTCAGGCGTATTGCCGAGAGGAGTTTCGACGCGATACTTACATGGGATACGACGGGCTGCATTACCTACGCTTCTCCGGCAGCTGAGAGGATTTGCGGTCGCAAGCTCGAAGACCTTTTGGGGAAACCTTTCCACGATCTTGTGCACGAATCGAGTATACCGAGGGCGATGCAGGCTCACGCTGAAGCATTGAAGGGCGAGAACGTTAACGGTCTACAAATAGATCTAGTTGGTGGAGATGGCTCGATCGCCGCTGAGGTCAATGCGTCTGCGATAATCAGTGGCGGAGAGGTAGTCGGAGTAGAGGGAATCTTCAGAGACATAACTAAACACAAACGGGCAGAAGAGGCTTTGAGAGAATATGCGCGCGCGCAGAAATGAATCAAACGACATAATGAGCACAGCGGATGAGAGTGGAAGATGAACTTTCTTTAGCCCAGCAGTCAAGAGGATCTTGGGCTATGAGCCATCTGAAATAGCCAGCAGATCTACTTTTGATTTCATGTCAAAGGGCGAATTAAGGCGCGTGCAACTATCAAGATTTATAATAATTCTTCGCTTGCGTGATGGATGTATGAACCATAATGATAATATATAACGTAAATGGTGTCTGTTGATGCCCAAGCGGGAGCGTTTGAGGGTTAAAAAAGGCAGAAGACCTAAAGACGCAGAATCAAAGAGATGGGCCTTTAAAATCTCTGAAAAGCTTTGGCTTAAAGAGAAACTACATCTCTCAGATGAGAACGCTTGGGCATCTTCATTATCGAAAACATCTGCGCGAGCATTGAGTTGGAATACGCTCGCTATCTGTCCAAACTGCAAATGCGGTGGTGCCTAAAAAAAGGCTCTCAGCTTATCGATGATCCCTCTGCCGGTCATGTACCAGAAGATCCTTCTCTTCATCTCGTTCCTCGAGAATATGCCCTTGATCCTCCTTTTCCAGGAGCCGTAGAAACTCCTGTAGCACTTGTAGAGCTCCTCCTGCACCTGCTTCGTGGAAAGCGTCTCCGTCGGCATAATGGCATGGATCATGTCGTAGTTTGACCAGTTCGTGTCCTCTATCCAGCCGTTCTTCTCTGCCTCTTCGAAGAGCCCGGTCCCGGGGAAGGGAGTGAGGATGGCGAATATGGCAAAGTCCGGGTTCAGGGCGTTGGCGAAGCTCCTCAGGTGCTCGATCGACTCGGACGTGTCCTTTCTCTCGCCGATGATGAACATGGCTTGAGCGAAGATGTCGTTCTCCTGGAGCAGCCGAACAGCCTTCTCGGAGTCTTCGGGCATGATCTCCTTGTTATAGGTTTTGAGCGTTGCCTGCGTTGAGCTCTCCACCCCCAGTAAAACCCAGCAGAGGCCTGATCTTCGCAGCTTTGGGAGGAGATCCCTGTGCCTTACGACATCGTCGCACCTCGCCTGGGTGAACCACATGAGCTCCCCAGGGGGCCCACGCTCAATTATCTCGTCAGCGAGCTCGCTGGCGCGCTCGCCAAAACCGAAGTTATCGTCTGTGAGCCAGATGAATCTGCTCCCAAACTTCTCGTAGCAGTACATCATCTCGTCGGCTATCCTGGAGGGGGACTTCGCCCTCCACCTCCCGTTCCAGTGGCCCCACTGAGTGCAGAAGGTGCACCGGTGAGAGCACCCCCTGGAGCCCTCGATCAGAGCGTACGGCGCGTTCCGTCCCGTCATCGCGGCGAAGTGATACCTATGGACCAGATGCCCAACGAAGTGATACCCCGGAAATGGAAGGTCGTCCAGGTCCTCGATGAGCGGCCGACACGGGTTGTGCAGGATCTCCCAGTCATCCCTGAAGGAGATCCCCCTCACGTCTCGGAAGGACACATTGTTCCTAGCCTTCTCGACGAGTTCGGTGAGAGACAGCTCCCCCTCGCCCCGCACGATGACGTCGATTTCAGGGAACGCCTCCAAGCTCCTCTGGGCCGTAGCCGTGAAGTGCTGACCCCCGGTCACGGTGAGGATGCCAGGATCCGCCTCCTTGGCTATCTGGAGGGTTCGGGCGACGGCGTACGCGTTGCAGGTCGCCAGCGAGCTCGAGGCCACCACGTCCGGCCTGGAACCGGTTATCTTCTTCCTCATCTCGTCCCAGTGTACCTGCTCAGCGTTGCAGTCCAAGACCTCGATTTCTAAGTCATCGATTTCCCTTTCCAGATACGCAGCGAGCTGAATAATCCCATAAGGTGGGGGCAGATACTCCCCCATGACGAACCAAACGTCCTTCGGCGGCTCGACGAAAAGCACCTTCATCGGCAGTTCAACTATCCAACGTTGTTACACGGTTATGACGCTTGAGGGGTCTTAAGAACCCTTGCGAAAACGAAAATTGGTAACCTTTATAGATTGCGGTACAGAGGACGCCATATGGTCTATTGTCCCAAATGCGGTAAAGACAACAAAGAGGACACGAGATACTGTGTCAACTGCGGGTCTCCACTCTATGAAAACGCCTCCGTAAGAGCAGTCCGAGAGAAACGCGACGAATGCTTCGGGCTTCCTCACGGCAGCGCGATCTTTGGCTTAGTCTTCGGATTGATCATAATTCTGTTTGGGGCGCGCGAGCTCCTGGGGTGGACAATCGACTTCGGGCCATTCATAATGATCGTCATTGGGATACTCATCGTCGCAGGCGCCATATACGGATACACCAGCAGAAAGAGCTGACACACGCCCGCCTACAGGCAACATTATCCACAAATCCAAATAAAAATTTGAATGGTCGTATCTCTCTTTCTCTGACAAATCCATCTATGTACCAGAATGATCCATGTTAATTGTAACTAAGATAGACCCACACGCGAACAATATAAAACATAATTCCTAAGATGATCGCGTAGTGATTCTTCGATCAAAAAGATCGCCTACATTAGGTTAGATGTCGAAGACATTGACAGAGCCAAGGAGACCTTCACCCGAACCCTAAACTCGGAGGTAATCAGAGAGGGAACCAGTCAAATAGACTAGGTGAAGAACGCCTTCATCGCGATAGGTGAGGACAAGATCGAGCTGATGCAGCCGTATGCCCCTGAGAGCTCAGTGGCCAGGTTCATCGAGAGAAGGGGAGAGGGCGTCCAGTACATCGGATTGGAGGTTTCGTACCTCGAAGAAGCCCTGGACGAATTAAAGAGGAAAGGCATGAGGCTCAAAAGCGAAGAGCCAGTCGTATATCCAAACGGGAGCAGATTGTTCTTCATGCACCCCATGGCTATGTATGGGATTCTACTGGCTCTCATCGAAAATCCATAATAAATATCCAAGTGCTTAAAGGTGTGCGCCAATACCATTTGAAGAAGACATGACGAATGAGGCAATTTATCGGAAACTAGCTGAGCACCTAGATAGGCTCCCAGGCGGTTTTGACCCCAGTAACAACGGCGCAGACCTTCGATTGTTACAAAGGTTGTTCACGCCCGAAGAGGCAGAGTTGGCAACGTATTTGACCTTGTATCGGGAAGAGGCCCAAGCCATTGCCAAAAGAGCCAGTCTCCCGCTGGCCGAGACAGAGCAACGGCTCAACGAGATGTCAGACAAAGGGCTCATCTTCTCCGTTCAACCAGAGGATGGACCAATCCTCTACCAAGCTGCACCGTGGGTCATCGGGATCTACGAATTCCAGGTCAATCGCCTAACCAAGGGATTTCTCCAGGATCTAGACAACTACTGGAGCACAACGATCCCGAGACCACTACCGGAGACAATCCCTCAGATGCGCACAATCCCCGTAGGCCAGAGCATCGAGCAACCCCTCGAGGCGCTCCCGTACGAGCAGGTCGACGAGCTCGTCAATGCCCACGACAGGTTTGCGGTGGCTCCCTGCATATGCCGTCGGAGGGCAAAGATGATGGGAAAAGGCTGCGACGCGCCCGAGGAGAGCTGCCTGCTATTCGGCGATTTCGCGGACTTCTACGTTCGAAGCGGTCGGGGCCGCTCCATCGACCGGTCCGAGGTGATGCACCTCCTGGCCAAGGCCAACGAAGCCAACCTGGTACTCAACCCGACTAACTCCAAGTTCGTCGCTGCCATCTGCTGCTGCTGTGGCTGCTGCTGTGGCATACTGAGAGGGCTCCAAAGCTACCCCAAGCCTTCCGAGGCCGTCGCCAGCTCATTCATAGCAAAGTTTGAGCCTGAAAAATGCTTAAACTGTGGAACATGCCTAGAAAGGTGCCAGATGCAAGCCCTCACAGCCGGGGAGGTCCACGTTGCGTTTAATAACGATCGCTGCATAGGTTGCGGGCTCTGCGTCTCGACCTGCCCAAGCGGAGCTTTAACGCTGGTACGTAAGCCAGAGCGAGCACAGGAAGAAATTCCAGCAAACTTCTATGAAACTTGGTGCACCATAGCCCAGGATCGCGCTCGCGCGAAAACCTGACAACAAACAGATGGCAATTGGTCTTCCAACCCTTTAAAAAAAGTGAATAGGTATCCTCCTCTAGAGCAGCCCCATGAACTCCGAGATGTCCTCTAGCTCGTCCAGCTTGAGCAGGGCTTCCCAGACATCCTCCGCCTTCTCCTGGGCGATGCTCGGGCTGGACCAACTCGCGAACTTCTCCAGAAGCTCATCGTCGGTGAGGGGGTTCCTGGGCTCGCCCTTCGGGTAGTCGATCCTCTTTGTGAGCGTGGCTCCGTTCCTCAGCTTGACCTCTACGGTGGTCGGCCTGCACTCCTCCGGGTAGACGGAGTCGAGCCCCTCGTCAGGCGTCACCTTCACCTTAGTAGCGAGCTCGTGGAGGGCGGGGTCTGCTATCCTCTCCCGGGTGAACTGGTACTCCGTGACCTCGCCGTCTGCAATGGCCGCGGCTACTATGTATGGTAG
>Ga0209427_10005840_pt1 | contig 14090 bp, 9 predicted proteins | sample DeeMarSWOR136_30_FD_187465 | JGI IMG/M metagenome (GOLD analysis project Ga0209427, IMG submission 187465) | Marine sediment microbial communities from White Oak River estuary, North Carolina - WOR-1-36_30 (SPAdes) (version 2) | ecosystem: Environmental > Aquatic > Marine > Intertidal zone >... | reverse complement strand
CCAGACATTGTGATCAAAGACTGTGCAGAGGTTGACCAGGCATTCCATGCTCGATATGATGCTCGGAGCAAGGTCTACGATTACCGTATCTTGAACCGGCCGACTCCGTCTGCCCTTTTTAGGCAGTATGCGTGGCACATGAGAACCCCCCTTGATCTCGACGCGATGAGGACAGCTATGCTTTACTTGAAGGGCCATCACGACTTTTCGGCCTTTGAGGCAGCCGGTAGCCCGCGATCGCAGGCTATTCGAACTGTAACAGGTGTGAACCTGACAGAAAGGGATAAGGACGGTTACGTGGTTTTCAGCATTGAGGCTGATGGGTTCCTGCGACACATGGTACGAAACATTGTGGGAACTCTTGTTGATGTGGGGCTTGGGAAAATCTTGCCAGGGGCCTTTGAGGACATTCTGATATCAAAGGACCGCAGACAGGCTGGGATAACAGCTCCTGCCCACGGGCTGTTCTTAAGGGAAGTAAAGTACGAACGCCCCAACACTTCAGTCGGCTGACTTGTCCGTCAGAACCCTTCTAATAACAATGAAGCATCAATCTTCCAAAAAATATTCAATTCTTAATGTCTTAATAACCAACGAACATACAATTATGGCCGTACTGGGTGCTATTGTGGGGCTGGCCGGTGGTTTTGGAGCGATCGGTTTTCGGTATCTCATAAGGGTTTTTCAGACAGTTTCTTATGGGTCTGATGGCAATTTGCTTGAGCTGGCTTTGTCTACACCATGGTATTTCAGGATATGGATTCCCGCTCTTGGGGGTTTGGTGGTTGGTCCCGCTGTCTATTTCCTGGCCAGAGAGGCCAAGGGGCATGGTGTTCCAGAGGTCATGGAGGCTGTTACCTTAAGAAGCGGTATGATTAGAAAACGGGTCGTTTTTGTCAAGTCTCTGGTATCTGCCATCTGTATCGGGACCGGGGGTTCCGTTGGAAGGGAGGGACCGATTGTTCAAATTGGATCTGCTATTGGTTCGGGCATAGGCCAGGTGCTTAGGCTTTCAGCTGAACGCATCAGGACCCTAGTGGGCTGCGGGGCCGCAGCCGGTATTGCCGCCACCTTCAATGCCCCCATAGCCGGTTCCATGTTCGCCCTTGAGATCATCCTTGGCGATTTTGGCCTGGCCACATTCACCCCCATTGTTATCTCCTCTGTTGCAGCAACGGCTGTTTCGCGCCATTTCCTCGGGGATTCCCCGGCATTTATTGTCCATGCCTACCGACTAATCAGCGCCTGGGAACTCCCCCTGTATGTTATCCTGGGTCTTTTCTGTGCCTTAGTTGCCGTGACTTTTACCACCCTACTTTATCGGGCAGAAGACATGTTCGACAATCTAAGAATTCCCGACTATCTGAAGGCTGTGTTGGGGGGATTGATGCTGGGTAGTATGGGACTTCTTTTCCCCCATATTTTGGGTGTAGGTTATCCGGCCATTGATCTGTCTCTTATGCAGAAGCTTTCCTGGTGGGTCATGTTCCTTTTAGTCGTATTCAAAATCCTAGCCACATCCATTACAATTGGTTCAGGAGGATCTGGCGGTATCTTTGCCCCTTCACTTTTCGTGGGGGCCATGGCGGGAGGGTTTTTCGGGACGGTAGTTCACCATATCTTTCCTGAAGTGACAGCCCCTCCCGGGGCTTACAGTATTGTGGGTATGGGAGCAGTGGTGAGCGGGACAACTCATGGACCCTTAAGCGCAATACTAATTCTCTTCGAGATGACCGGTGACTACAAGATTATCCTTCCCCTTATGATCGCCTGTATCATAGGCTCCTTGGCAAGTGGCCAGTTATTAAAGGACTCTATCTATACCTTAAAGCTGGCAAGGAGGGGGGTAAACATCAAAGCAGGAAAAGAGGTGAATGTTTTAAAGTCAATATCTGTTGAGGATGTCATGAATCCTGAAGTAGAAACCGTACCTGAGAATATGGCCATAGGAAAATTAGCCGAAAAGATGACTAAAAGCAAGAATAACAGCTTTCCTGTTGTAGATGAGGAGGGTAATTTGACAGGTATTCTTTCGTTTTTTGATTATCGTGATGTGGTCTTTGATGAGAATCTGAAAGATCTGGTGGTGGCCAAAGATATAGCCACTAAGAATGTGGTTACAGTGTCACTTGATGACAATCTCTACGATGCTATGGAAAAAATCACCTCAAAGGATTTTTCTATCCTACCCGTTGTCTCCCCACGTACCCAATCCCAATTGTTAGGAGTGTTGACTCGCAGGGACATCATTGGCGCATATAACAAGGCCGTGATCAAAAAATCCATCGTTCATGATTAGGTCCTGAAATCGGTGGAACCTTTTCTTTCAAAGGAATTGCCTTTTCATTCAACCTTTGGTACTGGAGGCGAAAAGCGTGATTCAAGAACTGATTTATAACGACGCTCAAACCCCCGGTCAGGAGAAAAGGCTCAAACGAGGAGATTAAGGAGGGACTAATGCTTTTGTCCGAACGAATCAAGGCGATCAAGCCGTCTCCTACCCTGGCCATAAACGCAAAGGCCGTTTCCATGAGACAGGCGGGTGTGGATGTGATCAGCTTCGGTGTTGGAGAGCCCGATTTTGATACCCCCAAACATATCAGGGATGAGGCCGTGCGAGCGATGGAGGAGGGATTCACACGATATACGGCCGTGGGTGGTATTCCCGAGCTTAAAGATGCTATCATAGAAAAGTTCCGGCGCGACAACAACCTCAGTTACGAACGTGAAGAGGTGATGGTTTCCTGCGGAGGGAAACACGTTCTCTACAACCTGGCTCAGGCCTTGTTGAATCCGGGCGATGAGGTGATAATCCCGGCGCCGTACTGGGTATCCTATCCACCGATTGTCATTCTTGCTGGTGCTGATCCTGTGATTGTTGAAACACGGGAAGCAGACGGTTTCAAATTGTCGCGAGAGTCTCTGGAGTCTGCCGTTACACCTCGAACAAGACTGTTGATTCTAAACAGCCCATCCAACCCGACCGGTTCGGTCTACACCAAGTCCGAGTTAGAGGCCTTGGCCGAGGTGATCTTGAAATATGATATTGGGGTCGTTTCAGATGAAATCTATGAGAAACTGATTTTTGACGATAGACCCTTTTGCGGTATTGCCCAGGTGAGTGAGGAGATAAGATCCAAGACCTTTGTTGTAAATGGGCTATCCAAGACGTATGCCATGACGGGCTGGCGTATCGGATATGTGGCCGGAGCGCGGGAAATCATCGCAGGGATGACCAAGGTCCAGAGCCAGAGCACCTCAAATCCCAATTCCATCGCCCAGAAGGCTGCGGTTGCCGCCCTGAATGGACCACAAGATTCCATCCAGACCATGCTCCGGGCCTTTGACGAGCGACGGAGATACTTATTGCAGCGCTTGAACGGTATTACGGGGGTCCATTGTGATATGCCTGGTGGGGCCTTCTATGCATTTCCCGATTTCGACTATTATTTCGATACCAAGACGGAGGGAACAACCATAAAGGGCTCGACCGACCTTTGTGATTACCTTTTAACTGAAGCCCGCGTGGCCCTGGTGCCGGGAATAGCTTTTGGTGATGACAATTTTGTTAGATTCTCGTATGCAACAGGTCTTGAAACGATAAAGCAGGGGCTTGATAGGATAGAGGGTGCTCTAGGCAAGCTCGTTTAGTCGTTGGACAGTGGACAGTGATCAGTCAGTGGTCATTCCTCGCTGATCACTGACCACTGTCCACTGTACTTCAGGCCTAGCGGGCCTTTCTCTTGGATGCCTTGAGCGGATTGATCTTGGTACTCTTGACCTGGTTTCCCTTTGTAATATGGGTGGCATAGTTGCAATCGCCATTTTTCCACTTGACCAAAGGATCTGGACAGGCTGTGCAATACCACCCGGAAAAAAACTCCGAAGCGCGGCTGCATCCATGACATTCCTCCACGGTAGGGTGACAACTCCCTCCATTAAAAGAACAACCTTTCTTGGTCATAAAGATGCACTCCAATCCTTCCTTTACACTTGTACAAACCATCGGAATCACCCCCTTTCCATCTGATGTCGTTCAATGATTTTGCCAATCCTAAGCAAAAATCTCAGCGTTATTATCAACACGTTTTGGACTTGTCAACAAGATTTTGGATACCTTTGGCGACGCTGTCTCACCAGGCAGGCTTTGTTCATCAAGAAATCCCTGATTTTTGAATTGAGAGCTTATTGAGTGGCCAGTTTTTTGCATATGATTCTGGGATGGGCGCCAGCTAAGACGGAGCTCCTGTTGTGTTTTACCAATGTTCATGATAAATTTTATATAATCCATCAGTTGAATCATTCAGTGAGGTGAACTATGCCGGTCTTTCTGTGGAAAGGAGAAGACAGGAAGGGGACAGCCCAGAAGGGTGAAATAGAGGCCCCTGATGAGAGTACGGTGCGCGCGCAGCTGCGTCGCATGCAGATAAAGCCAACTAAGATAAAGCAAAAGCCAAAGGATCTTTTTGAAAATGTTGCCTTCTTGCAGCCAAAGGTACAAACTAACGATGTGGTGGTCTTTGCAAGGCAATTTTCAACCATGATCGATGCCGGACTCCCGCTGATTCAGAGCCTTGATATTCTCCAGGCCCAGGAAGAGAACAAGACCTTTAAGAAAACTATAAAGGAGATCAAGGACGCTGTGGAACAAGGCTCAACCCTTGCTGATGCCTTAAAAAAATACCCGGACATATTTGACGATCTGTTTGTCAACATGGTTGCAGCAGGCGAAGTGGGCGGCATCCTAGATACGATTTTAGAGCGCCTTTGCGGTTACATGGAAAAGGCTATGAAACTCAAGAAACAGGTCAAGGGAGCCATGACCTACCCCATTATCGTCCTTGTTATTGCCGTTTTGGTAATCGGTGTTATCTTGATCTTTGTAATCCCGGTTTTTGAGAAGATGTTTTCTGACTTTGGGGGGGCGCTTCCAGGTCCCACCCAGCTTGTTGTGGGGATGAGCAGGTTTGTCAAAGGCAATATCCATTACATTATTGGCGCACTTGTGGTTTTTATTTTTGCATTCAAGCGATTTTATTCCACTGAAAAGGGACGTGTGCTGGTGGATGATTATATGCTCAAGCTGCCTGTGTTCGGCCCTCTCTTGCGCAAGGTCGCCGTGGCCAAGTTTACGCGCACCATGGGCACTATGATTAGCAGCGGGGTGCCCATCTTGGAGGCACTGAACATTGTGGCAAAGACAGCAGGCAACAAGACCGTTGAGGCTGCTATCTACAAGGTCCGATCGGCTATCACCGAGGGGCGCACGATGGCAGACCCCCTGAGTGAGAGCGGGGTGTTTCCATCCATGGTGTGTCAGATGGTGGCAGTGGGAGAATCTACAGGGGCCTTGGATGCCATGTTGGATAAGATAGCCGATTTTTACGATGATGAGGTAGATGCAGCGGTCGGGAATCTTACTGCCATGATTGAGCCGTTTATGATGGTTTTTTTGGGTGTTACCATCGGTGGGCTGGTTGTTTCCATGTATTTGCCCATCTTCAAGATGGCCGGGATGGTTGGCGGATAGGGTGGTGGCTGGAGCTACATCTAACAAACAAGCTTCACACGAATACTTGTCTGGAAGACTCCAGTGGTTGATGTTTTTGCGACTTATATTTGTCACCGTTCTTCTCGGCTCAAGCATCCTGGTCCAATTCAAGGACCGTGCATCCCTCATCGGCCCCCCACTCTTGGTGCTTTATGGCCTGATTGCAACCGTCTATATCCTCACCTTTGTATACATTATAGTCCTTAATCGACTCGGGCCCAGTCTCAGATTTGCCTATGTCCAAATCGGGCTGGACACCCTCTTTGTCACTTTTCTGATCTACGTGACCGGCAGCATTGCCAGTGTCTTCTCCTTCCTTTACTTGGTAGTTATTGTTTACGCCAGTATTCTTCTTTACAAAAGGGGGAGCCTGATTATGGCGACCCTTTGCAGCGTTCAGTATGGGGTCATGATAGATCTGGAATACTACGGAATCTTGAAGCCGTTTTATACCCCGGCCAGCCGGAGTATAGAGGGATGCGATGAGTCCTATGTGCTTTACAAGATCATTATGACTATGGTGGCCTGCTTCTTGGTTGCCTTTTTGAGCAGCTGGCTTGCACAACAGAGCCTCAGGACGGAGAAAGAGCTTAAGGCGAAACAAAAAGACCTGGAACAGTTGGAGGCCATTAATGCCAGCATTGTACACAGTATGAATAGCGGGCTTCTTACATTGACCTCCGCCGGTATGATAACCAGCTTTAATCGCGCGGCTGAGATGATAACCGGGTTTAGTCGAGAAGAAGTGGTGGGAAGGCCCCTGTCAAACATATTCCCCCATGCGGTTCAGCGTGTAGCCTCATCAGACGCCCCCCTCAAAAAGAAACCACACCGTTATGATGTGGAGTTTAAGAAAAAGGACGGGACACCCGGTTATTTGGGTTTTTCCATGTCTTCATTGAAAGAGCCTGATGGAAGGTCTGTAGGTAAGTTGCTAATTTTTCAAGATTTAACGGCGTTCAAGAATATGGAAGAGCATGTCAAAAGGGTGGAGAAGCTGGCTGCCGTTGGAGAGATGGCAGCCGGCATTGCGCATGAGATAAAGAATCCGCTGGCATCCATGAGCGGCTCGACCCAGCTGCTTAAGAAAGAGGCCAACAACACCCCAATGGCCAGAAAACTAATGGATATCGTGCTAAGGGAAACCGATCGGCTCAACGCCTTGGTCAATGATTTCCTTTTGTTTGCACGTCCCAGTTCCTACAAAACAGAACCCGTGGAGCTGAGTTCAGCCATTGGCGACACATTGGAGCTTTTCAAGAAAAATGGCTGTTGCCAGGGCATGATCACCGTGGGTCAAGATCTTGCACCTGAGGTGTGGACTGAGATGGACCCTAAGCATACACGGCAGATCCTGTGGAACTTACTCTTGAATGCTGCTCAGGCTATTGATGGGACGGGAACCATACAAGTCTCCTTGAAGATAGCAGAAGATGAGGTTCAGGTGACTGTGAAGGATACAGGCTGCGGCATGTCGGAAGAAACTGTCAGCAAAATCTTTGATCCCTTTTTTACTACCAAGGCCCAAGGAACCGGCTTGGGACTTTCTATTGTCCACAGGCTTCTGGAATCTTACAACGGACGACTGGACGTTCAAAGTCAACAGGGCCAAGGGAGTACCTTCTACCTATACCTCAAGAGAATAGACCCACCGGGCCTTTTACCTTGACACCTCCAGGCAAATAGGTTAGCTCAATCGCAAATCTTGAATCATGTAACCGCGAATCGTGAAAAAGAATCTATCACCCTTTTTTTCGTGCTTTCGTACCTTCGTGATTGGGTTTTAGTGAACAAATAACGATTTCTGAATAATGAGTGTAGCACTATGGACGAAACGAGCGAGGTAATCCGCCGGCGACAGGAGAAGGCAAGGGCGTTGGCTGATGAGGATATTGAACTTTATCCCAACGACTTCAAGGTGTCACACGCGGTTGAAGCAGTAAGAAAGTACATTGATCAGCGGGCAGGTGCCGTGGACACTACGGCGATGTTTACCATGGCAGGCCGCATCGTGGGGCTCAGGTCTTTTGGAAGGGCGGCCTTCCTCCATTTTAGGGACTATACCGGACAGCTTCAAGCGTACGTAAAACAAGACAAGATTGGCCGGCAATCCTATGCCTTGTTCAAGCAATTTGACGTTGGCGACTTTATCGGGATAAAGGGAGTCATGTTTCAGACCAAGACAGGTGAGTGGACGCTTCTGGCCAAAGAGATTCGACTCCTTTGCAAGGCAATCAGGCCACTGCCAGAAAAATTTCACGGATTAAGGGATCCAGAAAAACGATACCGTCAAAGGTACCTTGATCTCGTCATGAACCCGAATGTTCGGGATATCTTTATCAAGAGGGCTCATATCGTTCAATCCTTCCGGAATTTCCTTTTGGAGCGAGGTTTCTTGGAGGTGGAGACACCCATGATGCAACCCATACCTGGGGGGGCTGAGGCAACCCCTTTTGAGACCTTCCACGACGCCCTCGGGATGGGGCTTTTTTTACGGATTGCACCAGAGCTTTACCTGAAGCGACTGGTGATAGGGGGATTTGATCGGGTCTTTGAAATTAATCGGAGTTTTAGAAACGAGGGGGTTTCAAGCCAGCACAATCCCGAGTTTACCATGTTGGAGTTTTATAAGGCCTATGCGAGTCACAAGGACCTCATGTCCCTAACCGAGGAGATGTTCGGATTCGTGACGCAGCAGGTTTTGGGAGAAATGCACTTCACGTATCAGGAGCACACGATTGATATGACCGGGCCGTGGCGTAGGTTAACGCTGAAAGATGCGTTGAGTGAACTGGGCGGCATTGACCCTTCTATGTTGGATGATAGAGAGCGTTTGCTCGATTTTGCCGGATCAGAGGGAATTGAGATTAAAAAAACACGGCGGGTTGGCAAGATCCTGACGAAACTATTTGATGTGTTGGTAGAACCGAAGCTCATTGAACCGACGTTTGTTGTAGACTATCCCGTGGAGATCTCACCCCTTGCCAGGAGGAGCAGTTCAGACTCTAACATGGCGGAGCGATTTGAGCTCTTTATTGGAGGGCGGGAGATTGCCAACGGGTTTTCGGAATTAAACGATCCGGTTGACCAGAGAAGGCGATTTTTGGATCAAGTTGCGAACCGAGAGGCTGGTGACCAGGAGGCTCACTATATGGATGAAGATTACGTTATGGCGCTGGAATACGGCATGCCTCCCACAGCAGGCGAGGGCATTGGGATTGACCGATTTGTCATGCTGCTGACCAATGCGGCCTCTATTCGTGAAGTGATCCTTTTTCCGCAGCTAAGAAAGCAGGGTCATTAGTCATTCGTCATTGGTCATTGGAGTCAGTAACCGATGCGCGATACCGGTTGTCGGACAAACGTTTCATATGTTATCCGGCATCTGGGATCCGGCATCCGGTATCTATCAACCAGCAACGAGCAACCAGCAACGAGCAATCATGTCATTTGAATTCTTTGTTGGTCTTCGATATCTTCGGGCCAGACGAAAGCAGGCTTTTGTTTCGGTTATCACAATCATTTCCGTCGCAGGGGTTATGCTTGGAGTAATGTCTATGATGGTCGTACTGGCGGTGATGACCGGGTTCGGGGCAGACATCAAATCCAAGATATTGGGGGCAAATGCTCATATTAGGGTCATGAGCCGCATTGGCAAGTTAGACCAATATAAGGAGGTCATGACAAGGATTGAGACCGTGGAAGGCGTAAAAGCTACAGCTCCTTTTACTTACAGCCAGGTCATGCTCCGTCGTGGTTCTCGTATTTCCGGGGCCATCTTGAGAGGGATTGATCCATCGCGGGCCGGACGGGTAGTGGACCTGGAAAAGAGTGTGAAGGACACCAATTTGTTGGCCTTGGCAAGGACAACCTATTCTCACCCAAACAAAAGAGAGGGAGGGGAGGAGCCGCCTGGCATCATCCTGGGAAAGGAACTTTCCCGGCTGTTGACAGCGTATCCAGGAGACGAGGTCTACGTCGTGTCACCCTTTGGTGGTAGTCTGACACCCATCGGTGGAGGTCGCATACCTCATATGAAGAAGTTTGAGGTCGTGGGTCTTTTTGACTCAGGCATGTACGACTATGATACATCCTTTGCCTACGTTTCCATTGAGTCGGCGCAGAGGCTTCTCAGACTTGGCCAATCGGTTCACGGCGTAGAGGTTAAAGTGGACGACATTTACAGTGTTGATAAGATCTCAAGGTCTGTTCTCGAGCGTCTGGGTGCCGCCTATTGGACACAGGACTGGATGCAAATGAACGAAAATTTTTTCTCGGCCTTGAAACTGGAAAAGGTTGTGATGTTCATCATCTTGGTCTTGATTATTTTAGTAGCCGCCTTCAATATCATTAGCACCCTGATTATGATGGTCATGGAGAAGACCAAAGATATTGCCATACTCAAGTCTATGGGTGCTAGTAGCAAAAGCATCATGAAGATCTTTATGTTGGACGGTCTTGTCATAGGGGTCGTTGGTACCATCCTCGGAATAATGGGGGGGGGCGTGCTTTGTTTTCTGTTGAAGCGGTATGAATTTGTGAAACTTCCGAGCGATATCTACTATATTTCTACGCTTCCCGTCAGGGTTCAGGTGGTCGATGTGGCCCTGATAGCCCTGTCTGCCATAGCCATCAGCTTTTTGGCTACCCTCTACCCCTCCTACCAGGCGTCCAGATTGGACCCTGCCGCAGCCATCAGGTATGAATAGCCAGCAACAACCATTGATAAGTGTCATAGATGTCCGGAAATCCTTTGTCACGAATGGTAATCGTGTGGAGGTGTTGCGAGGTGTCGATCTGAACATTTACAAGGATGAGATGGTCGCTATTGTGGGGGCTTCCGGTGTGGGTAAGTCAACTCTTCTCCATGTGCTGGGCACTTTGGAACGACCAGACCATGGCGAGGTCCTTTATCAGGGAGAAAGCGTTTTCCATTACGATGACCAAAGGCTTGCCTCTTTTCGCAATCAGACCATCGGCTTTGTGTTTCAATTTCATCACCTGCTGCCGGAATTCAATGCCCTGGAAAACACCCTGATGCCTGCCTTGATTAAAGGTATGAATACCCAAAAGGCTTGTGAGCAGGCCGAAGCTATCCTAACTCGTGTGGGCCTGAAGGATCGCCTCAGGCATCATGTTGGAGAACTATCAGGGGGAGAGCAGCAAAGGGTGGCTGTGGCCAGATCTCTGGTATTGAAACCATCGATCCTTTTGGCGGACGAACCCACTGGTAATCTAGATGCCAGGACTGCTGAGTCGATACATGATCTTTTGATCTCATTGAACCGTGACGATGGCATTACGACTGTGGTAGTCACTCACAACATGAAGTTAGCTGAAAAATTATCACGCAGGGTGACACTAGTGGACGGCAAAGCATTGCCAATAAATTGAGGTGAGGATGTTCAAGTGGTTATTGTTTGTGTTAATAGTACTGCTTTGTGGATCCAGCGCAATGGCTCAGGGGGAGATTCATGTCCTTGTCCTGCCGTTCGAAGTTCATGGACCCGAAAGACTCGACTACCTAAGGGGGCAGATCCGGGATCTTGTTGAAAAGCAGCTAATAGACGAAGGGGTCGTGGTTATGGAGTCTGGCGGACTTCTTGAAGGACTGCCCGGAACGGAGGAAGCCAGCCCAAACCGTTTGCGGACATTGGGCCTCCGCGTAGGAGCTGATGTTGTGATATGGGGCAGTTTTACCCAGATTGGCAAACGCTACAGTTTGGATGTGAAGGTTATGGGCTCATATGGGGATGCTCCTCCAGAGCCGGTTTATGTGGAAGGGGAGGGCCTCGAGACCCTGCTCGATGCTGTTCAAAGACTGGCCAAAGATGTTGGGATGAAGGTGTTCAGGCGGGAAAAGGTGGCAGAGGTCATTATAACGGGGAATAAACGGATAGAATCTGAGGCGATCAAAAGAATCATGAAAACCAACAAGGGAGATATCTATCTGGCAAAGCATGTCCAGGATGATCTAAAGTCAATTTATAAAATGGGGTATTTTGGTGACGTCCGCGTAGAGGCCTCCAGCACCGCGAGAGGCAAAATAGTGACTTTTCGGGTCGCTGAAAACGAAACAATTCGCAACATCAGAATCAAGGGTAACAAAAAGTTCGATGATGAGAAAATCAAAGATGTCATCAATGTCAGGTCAGGTTCCATCTTGAACATAGATAAGCTTCAAGGCGACCTGAAGCAGATTGAAAATCTTTACAAAGAAAAGGGATATCATCATGTCAAGGTGACCTATGAGACAAAGCCCGTGTCAGAGAGTCGCGCTGATCTTGATTTTGTCATCGCAGAGGGTGAAAAGGTATTGATCAAGGCGATTTGTTTTGAGGGAAATAAGGCCTATGACAGTGAGACATTGAAGGACTTGATGAAGACGCAGGAGAAAGGGTTCTTCTCATGGCTTACCTCGTCAGGAGATCTGGATCATGAAGCCTTGGACCAGGATGTGTCCAAGATAGCTGCACACTATCATAATCGTGGTTATATTCAGGCAAAAGTGGCTGAGCCAGAGCTTATCTATAAGGGAAAGTGGATTTATGTCAATATCAAGATTGACGAAGGGCCCCAGTTCAAAGTTGGGAAGGTGGACATTGAGGGGGCTTTGATCCAGCCAAAAGGGGAACTGCTAAAAGAGATAAGAATCACTGAGGAAAAAGTTTACAACCGTGAACTTATACGAGAAGACGTTTTGACGCTTCAAGACATATACTCAGATGCAGGTTATGCCTATGTAGACATTTCACCACGCATTGACCAGGATCCGAAGAAACTTACGGCCAACGTCACATATTTGATAAACAAGGGGCCACTGATCTATTTTGAAAAGATCATTATAACGGGTAATACCAAAACCCGTGACAAGGTCATTCGCAGAGAGCTGAAGGTGTATGAGCAGGAACTGTTCAGCGGCAAGCGCCTAAGGCGTGGAGTACGAGATCTTTACCGTCTTGAGTTTTTTGAAGATATAAAGGTGAATACCACCAAGGGAAGTGCTGACGACCAGATGGTTCTCAAGATTGATGTGACTGAAAAACCGACAGGGGCTTTTAGCTTTGGTGCTGGATACAGCTCCATGGACCGGCTGTTTGTGATGGCTTCGATTTCACAAAGAAACCTGTTTGGACGTGCCCAAATCCTGAATTTGAGGGCCCAACTGGGCGGAAGAAGCACCGCCTACACACTGGGCTTTACTGAACCTTGGCTCTTTGATATTCCCCTGTCAGCAGGTGTTGATCTTTACGACACTACTCGGGACTATTATACCTATGACAAGGATAGCTTCGGGGGCACCCTTCGGTTTGGCTATCTGGTTTTCGATTACACGCGGGTCTCCCTTTCCTATAACTATGACCGGGCGGACATCGAGATCGATGATCCTGATGAAGTCGCCTCGATGATCAAGGATATGGAGGGGGAAAACGTTGGCCATACGATAACCGTCATACTGCGCCGCGATTCAAGGGACCGCATTTTCAATCCTACTGAAGGCTCGAACAACAGCATTATGGTCAAGCACGCAGGAACACCCATGGGCGGGGATATTGGGTTTACCAAGTATGTTGCGGATTCTGGATGGTATATTCCCCTTTTCTGGGATGCAGTTGGCCATTTGCATGGTCGCATCGGCTATATAGGCGACGGCCTCCAGGACGACCCGGATTACAAGGTGCCTGATTGGGAGCGTTTTTACTTGGGCGGCATGGGCTCGGTACGGGGTTATGACTGGCGGGACATTAGCCCCAGGGATGAAACAGGCGATAAGATAGGTGGCAATAAGATGGTGCAGTTCAACGTGGAGTTTCTCTTTCCGCTCGCAAAAGAGGCGGGGCTCATGGGGGTCCTTTTCTACGATATGGGCAACGCCTATGACAATGGAGTAGATATGGACCTCGAAGAGCTGCGAAAAAGTGTAGGCTATGGTTTTCGATGGTATTCGCCCATGGGCCCCATCCGTTTGGAGTATGGCTACATTTTGGATGATAGAGAAGGTAAGAAAGGCAAAAGTCGCTGGGAGTTTACCATGGGGGCAGCATTCTAGTCATTTGTCATTTGTCATTGGTCATTAGTGTTAGTAACCGATGCCCGATGCCAGATACCGGATACTGTCTGGTGGGCAAGCCTTAAGGGTCTTGCATCGGGTATTTGGTATGAGGTAACTGCCGGTGGCAAATGACCAATGACCAGTGATTAATGACCAAAAAAGGAGGTTCTTCATGAATATGCGTAACGTGTTCCTAACTTTAAGTCTTTGTTTGTTTGGTTTTAGCGGAATCGTTTATGGGGCCGAGGTCCAAAAAATAGGAGTCATCGACCTCCAGAAGATAATTGACAAATCGAATGCTGGCAAGCGGTCATCCGTTGAGATCAAGAGCCAAGGAAAGAAGATGGAACAGATTCTTAAGAAGAAAGGTGCTGAGATTGAAGACCTAAGGAAGGCTCTGGATCAAAAGGCTCTGGTCATGAGTAATGAGGCACGTGAGGCAAAGGAACAGGACCTACGTGTCAAGATTGATGACTTAAAGTCTCT
>Ga0209427_10005837_pt1 | contig 14093 bp, 8 predicted proteins | sample DeeMarSWOR136_30_FD_187465 | JGI IMG/M metagenome (GOLD analysis project Ga0209427, IMG submission 187465) | Marine sediment microbial communities from White Oak River estuary, North Carolina - WOR-1-36_30 (SPAdes) (version 2) | ecosystem: Environmental > Aquatic > Marine > Intertidal zone >... | reverse complement strand
CTGACCGAAGTATCTCAGGGTGTCCCAGAGCAAACATATGAGCCCTGCGGGTTAAACCTGGCTACCCCACCCCGCTAGCCTGAGGTAACTTCTAATAACCAACGCAAGTTATTAACTATACATCTACTAGAAGTCACTTACTACTAGGAACCAAAAATTTGCTTAAAAAGATTACTTTAGAATGCATCAATAGAGATTTCAAACTACAGATTTGAATTCAAAAGAACATAAATATTTTCAAAATTATAGCTTGTGCTATTTGATTTCTTATTAAATACTAAGCAAGCTTTGTTTTGGAGATAGTCTATGCCTTATGTGTTAATTTGTCCACGGTGTAAACGGATACACACAAAAAAGGAATATGTAGAGAAGTGGTTATGCCGCCAATGCGGAACATATATTCCACAGAATGCTAAAACTCTTAGAGCTGATTTTGAGATAGAGAGGCTTAAGAAAGAGAAAATAGAACCCGATAAAATAAAGAAACTTGAGACATATATTAAACCCCCTTCAGAATTGACTATTGAAGACGTATTAAATAGATTTCCAAGTGAATCTCTTAGGTCTTATCAAAAAGAGATAATAATTCAAGCGGTTGAAGCATTTCAAACTGGCAAAAAATGTATAATACTCGCAGCTCCAACTGGCTTCGGTAAGTCTTATGTAAATGCTGCTTTCAGCTCAACAACTAAATCATTTTACGCTACACCGCAAATTGTTCTGATAGATCAGATTTTAAAGGATCCACTTTTACGTTCACGCTTTGTTGAAATAAAGGGAAGACAGAACTATCGATGCCACTATCAGGTCAACCGAAGCGTAAATATGGGAAAGTGCGTGACAGAATTTTATCCTTGTAAGGAGCGTTATGATTACTGCCCTTATTGGATGAAGAAGAGAGAGGCCCAAAGAGCTCAAAGTATATTGTCAAGTTTTGCATATCTTTTAGCAGAGGGACAAACAGAGGGTAAGAGTGAGACCTATTTAGGTAAGAGGGATTTGCTAATTCTTGATGAAGCTCATAATATTGAGGAGCAGGCGCTTAACCATATTCTAGTAAAAGTCAATCCTTTCACTATACCTTACAAGATTTACGATCAGATTTTACCTCAACTTAGAGAGGTAATAACTGAAGTTCAGCTAAAGGAATTTTTAGAAAAACTTGAAGATCGCCTACAAAAGATTCTAGATAAGTCAAAGATTATAACAGAGAGCACCGGGCTATCAGTTGAACAAGCCGAAGATAATGAGAGGATTGAACGCTATTTAGATAATTACAACCTCTATAAGAATTCAAAAAGTGAGTGGGTTTGGCAGATAGAAAACGATCAATTAACATTACAACCAGTATTTGCTAGGGAATTTATGAAGCAGTTACTCTGGAAAAGGGCTGAACATTATATTATCTCCTCAGCAACAATCCTAGATCCCATAGAATATGCCAGCTTATCGGGTCTTTCAGATTTGTTACAGGAAGATGAAATTTGTTTCCTTCAGGTTCCTAGTACATTTCCAGCCGAAAATCGGCCTGTTATTGACAAAGTTGTGGGGCCTTTGTCCATGCAGGAATGGGAGAATAATAAGGATAGAGCTCTTCAAGCAGTAGAAGAGATATTGAGAGAAGAGCAAGGAAATGTTGCAATTCATTGCCATAGCTATAGGCATCAGCAATGGTTAGTAGAGAATATTTCAGAGGATCTTAAACCAAGATTAATTACACATTCTAGCAGAGATCGTGAGAGGAGACTTAATGAGTGGATGCATTCTAGTGGGAAGGTATTTGTTTCTGTAGCCTTTAACGAGGGGCAGGATTGGAAATATGACTTGTGTGACGCTCAGATTCTTCTAAAAGTACCTTTTCCATATTTAGGGGATAGAAGAGTAGAAAGGCGACTGAATTTAGGACTTAACCAATGGTACAAGAATTATGCAATGTCTGAAGTTATCCAGGCTTATGGTAGGGCGATAAGAGCCGAGGATGACAAAGCTCGATTCTATATTGTTGATGGAAGCTTTATCGGATTATTGAGAGATTGTTGGCGGTTTATGCCTGATTGGTTTAAAGAAGCATTGCCTCAAACTTTCAAATTGTATTATTAATGCGCATGCGTTAGGAGAGGGAGGTCTATCACATGACCAGGAGCAAAGAATTCTACAAAATCACATATGATGGTAAAATTTACAATAAAAGAAGCTACCACACTCCTACTTATGCAGACGTAACGGTTTACGATTAGATAAATTTTTACAAGTTTTAAGGTTTTATACAATTCCTTAAATACTTTATTTAAAAGCTCTTATTGGCAGAATTAAAAGGTGAAGTCAATGCCTTTTCTCCAGGTCGGCGTAGATGATACTGATTCTAAGGACGGAATGTGCACTACTTATATAGGTGCATTAATAGTCGAAGAATCAAAACGAATTGGTGCTGAAATTATAGATTACCCACGACTCATTAGATTAAATCCCAATTGGCCCCACAAGACTAGAGGTAATTGTGCTATAGCCATCACAATAAAAGCAACTGATGAAAAGGTCCTATTGGTTAAAAAGAAGATTATAGAATTAGTAAAAGAAAACGCTGAATTAGAATACGAAACAACTAATCCTGGAGTGGTTTTTTATCATAGTCTAAAGGCACCAGAATCTTTGAAGAGATTTTCTGATAGCGTTATTAAAGATATTGTTACAATACAAGATGCGGAAAAACTTGCTGCGGAAATAAAAGCTGAAGTTCATAAGATTAAATCTGGTAATGGAATAATTGGAGCTCTTGCAGCCATAGGTGAAAGCTTGGATACCGATAAAACCTTTGAGTTAGTTGCTTATAGGCTTCCAAAGAATCGGGGTACACAAAGAGACATTGATAAAAATTCCGTAATAGAGATGGATGAGATCACCCATCCAAAGACTTTTGATAATTATGATCCAGTGACAGGTGAGATCTGTATAACTCCTCACACTCCTTGTCCAATTTTATATGGAATTAGGGCTGAGAATCCTGCAATTGCTATTGATGCACATAAAATTGTCAGGTCTGCAGAACCTATTGAGAGATGGATCGTCTATAAAACTAATCAAGCAACAGACTCTCATTATCAAAAGCTTAAGATAAGAGATTTGAAACCTTATGTCTCCGCCATAATTGAAGGAAAAGTCTCATCCAAACCAAGAATTATTCAAGGCGGCCATATAATCTTCAAGATCAAAGATAAAAGTGGTGAATTGTACTGTGCGACTTTCGAACCTACTAAACAATTTAGAAAAATAATAACAAAGTTAATCGAGGGGGATCATATTACAGTATATGGAGGAGTAAAAGAGAAGTCTAATTTACCACTTACTCTAAATTTAGAGAAATTGGAAATTCTAAAATTATCACCTTTGATCGAAAAGCATAATCCCATATGTAATAAATGTGGAAAAAGGGCAAAATCATCTGGCAAGAATGACGGATACATATGCAAAAGCTGCAAGAAAAAATTTTCAAAAGATTCTTTTATACTAAAAGAAAAGATCAGAGATTTGAATATTGGATTCTATGAAGTCCCTCCACGTGCAAGAAGACACTTAGCTAAACCATTGATTCGAATTTTTATGAAAGGATCTAATATGCCAAAACCTTTTGATGAACAGCTGCAACCAAATTCGCTAAATTAAATAAAAACCTGGATTCCTTAGTCGATTCAATTGATTGTATAGGATCTCTTATTTACCTTCGATAACAATCATCGTTAATGTGGATTTTACTTTATCCAATCGTCTTATATTCCATGAAATAGCTTCTTTTAATTTATCCATCGATTCAGCTTCGACTCTAGCGATTATATCGTAGACGCCATAGATTACGTGTGCTTCCTTTACTGTTTTGATTTTTTTCAATTCTTTTAGAATTTCGTTTTCATATCCTATTTCAGTATTAATCAAAACAAAAGCAGAGGGCATTAATAATCACTAGTAATTGATCTTTTGAGATCTATTATACTTACCTAAATTTTGTAATAGTTAAATATTTATGGACCATCTAGGTCGCGAGTGGATTATTAGATTCATTTTGAATGAGATATTTCAATACTTCTTCATCCGTTAAATCGTACCAGATTTTATACGCATCTGCAACAGCAAAAAGAGGTCCTGATCTTAGGTTTAAACAAATAATTTCTTCAACATGTTGAGATAGAAGCTCAATCGATGAGGCAGAAGCCGTTGGAACAGCAATCAAAATTTTTTCTGCATTCCTTTTTCTCAGAGACTTAACAACAGAAAGCATAGTATAACCAGAAGCCAAACCATCATCTACAAGGACGACTTTCTTCCCTTTTATATTCGGAAATGGTTTATTGCCTCTGAATTTGTTAATTCTATGGTTTATGCTTGTTTGAGCTTCTTGAATAATTTTATCTATAGAATCTTCAGATAAATTCAACTCATATAGCAATCGTTCATTGAATACTACTTCTCCATCACAACTAATAGCTCCAAATCCGGCCTCAGTGTTCCATGGAATCTGTAGCTTCCTCGCAATCAATATATCGAAATCAGTTTCCAATTTTTTCGAGATCGCATAACATACAGGAATTCCACCTGATGGAATAGCGAATAATATGAATCTTTGTCGTCGTTTTTTCAATATATCCCCTAATAAATTTCCAGCACGAACCCTATCGTTAAAAAGGTGAGTTTTATTTCTGTACTCAATATTCTCCGTTAATTCTGCTTTCATAATTAAACGCTTGTCCATTGAAATTTAAGTCATATAGTTTTATTTTCTGTAGTCCAATATAATCTCTCCAAGAAGGTCAATCTATTTGGGTGAAAAATTGAATGATTACAAAGGTTCTATAACGTATAGATATGGCCTATGTCCTAACACTATTTATTTGAATATAACTAACCGCTGTACAAATAATTGTATTTTTTGTATAAAGACATATTCCTCTGGTTTACAAGGGTATAGGCTCACATTAGATAAAGAACCGACTTTGCAGAAGATTTGGGAATCTATAAAAAAAGAGGTTAAAAAATCCGATAGAGAGATCGTCTGGTGTGGATTTGGAGAGCCAACAATCAGGTTAGATATAGTCCTTAATTTAACTAAGAGAATAAAAAAAGAGTATCCCTTAATTAAGGTCCGATTAAATACGGATGGCCTGGCACAATTAAGAAATAAAAATATGCAAGTTGCTAAAGAATTGAAAGATGCGGGTATAGATTCTGTATCAATAAGTCTGAACACTGAAAGCAGTGAAAAATATGAGGAGATTTGTAGACCTTCAATATCCAAAGCATATCAATCAGTACTCGATTTTGCCAGAGATTGTAGAAAATATTTTTCCCAAGTTATTTTGACAGTTGTGAGAATGGAAGGCATTGATATTTTACAATGTGAAAAAATCGCGGTGAATTTGGGATGTGATTTCAGAATTAGATAGTAAATTCGAATGTGTATTACTGTCATAAAAAGTAGTAACTTATTTTATCATTTGTTTCTTTCTAACATCACTTGATGTCTCACCATCAAGCACGTGCGTCAATGTTCTTTTGTTTCTCATTCTAAACCTTTGTACTAATAATAATGTAGCAAAAAAAGTAATTATTGATAATATTAAAAATAATAATGAAATCTCTAGATTGTATTCTAAAATAATTATTTGGTTTGGAATTTCATATCTTTGCCAAATCGCATCGATCTTCAATGGCTTTGTTACATTTATTTGATCTTTGAAGAATTCTCCGCCTTCGAGTTTCCAACCATCGAAAACATAGATTTCATTATATTCTTCTGATATTTGTGGCTCAATTTTCAAGGAAGCGGTAGAGTTTTCGTCATACCATCCATCACCGTATACAATTCCTTTATAAGAGTTTGCTTCAACAAGAAATTGATTCGCATATAGTAGAAATAACTCCATATTCTCAGAGGCTTCAAAGGTTATAATTGTCGAATTCTTTTCTTTGAGATAGATTCTTTTTCCAGTTTCCAATTCAATATCTTTTGGAACTTCCAAAGTATGATTTCCAATAGTTGTTTCTATTGTTGTAGTTCCGTCTCTTTCAGTCATATACTCAACCTTATCCAACAAAAATGGTATTTCATTAAATCCAGTAGTGATCTTTATTCTTACAGGAATTTGTCTAACAACCTCAAAAGATCCCAAATCCATGACTCTTTTTGAAACCGAATATAACTTCACATTAAAGATTTTATTGGGTGCTTTGGGAATTGTCAGAAGAACTTCATTTGCTTCTTTTGAAATACTCCTGTTGGTTAAAGAGGGTTCGGTTCCCTCTATCAACGGTTTAAATAGGAGTATATGGCGTTCGTTATTCAATCCATCAATCTTTAACTTAATTCTAATAGGTTCTTCCAAGTCCGAACATGGTACCACAGAAAAATTAACCTTAATTTCTCCCGATATAGGTTCCATATCGTTAGATTCAATTTTTTCCAACACATCATAGCTCAATACTTTTGACTTTTCTATGAACCTGACAACAATCCACGCTGCTTCAGGAAAATATTCACCACTTTCAGCTACGGTCCAGACTTCATGAGCAACTTCAGGAATTATATGGAACTCTTTATGAAGCCATCCCCATTCATTTAATCCTTCTTTAGGTACACTTTGATAGAATTCCTTACTCGAATTAAGAAGATAATCAGGCATTCCCTCACCAAATAGTATAAGAAGATTGCCTTGAAGCTTATAGGCCGAAGATAGTATCCCTGAATCAATTGGTGTAGTTATCAATATTATTCCATTTGGGCTGCTCCAATGTTCGGGATTAGCTGAAACAACCTCTTCAGTTGCAGCCAAGCCACCTACCGAATAACCCATTAGGTAAATATGGGAATAACCCGATTCGATAATCCATTTTCTAGCACGTTCAAGAAATTTGCCCCCATCATATATCTCACCATTGACTTCTCTATGCAGACTTTTATCAAAACGAGATTCTGAGCCCTCCTCAATAACTAGAATTGAATAGAATTTTGATAGATCTTGAATGAATCTCATTGTATTATAGGATTCTAACCAATATGGATTTATGAAGAGTTGGTGGGTCGAAATTCCTCCTCCAAGCCATATTATGCATGTATCGCTATTTGCATTATGCCAATAACGCCATACTGTGTTTTGTATTTGAACTCTTGCAACTTCTGTATTTCCTTGGTCTTGGGCTTGTGCAATGGGTGATACAAAAGATAGAATAATCAAGAAAATTAAGAATAAATGAACAATTCTGGTTTTCAATCTTTCAAATGTAAATACTGATGCTATTATCAGTGAACCGATGAAAAAAGCATAGGAGAATAATAAAATAATATTGGATAGATCCCCGATTCTGCTAGGTTCGTCTTCCCATACAGCTTCAATATTTTTTGCTTCATTCATCTTAACTTCTATTAGGCGGTTATCTGATTTTATATCACCTTCCCAACCTTTGAAGAAATATAGTTCATCATCAATGATCGCTTTGGAGGAAGCTTCTATCTTTGCTATACTTCCTTCATCATACCATCCTCCTCCTTTAACGAATCCCACTGGAGAAGATATCTCCAAAAAAAATTGTCTTACATAATTAGGAGAGTAAATTGTATCTGAGATCATTAGGACTTTTCTTGGATTGGATCCTATACCGTCGTTCCAACTTTTAAATTTAAGTCTTACATTTTCCGAGATCTCCACTGTATCTTTTACCCATAATATGCTTTCTTCTCTATCCATTTTCTCAATTTGAATTTCAAATTTCATAGTTCCTTGCGACGGATCAGCGTACCAAGCATTTCTCCACCAGGCCCTTGTCATAGCCTCCAATTGCCAGAGTCCTTCTTTCTTTGGGGCCGTTAAATTGAAAATAAATAATTCTTCCCCAGGTCCATGAAAATTACTTATCAAAGTAAGAGCTTGAACAATTCCATCTCTATCGATGTCCTGTATTCCAACATCCACATATGAAGGTTCCATATATTCTGCTGTTACAAGAACTTGGAATGTTTGAAAAGGTTCCACTGATTGTGGACAATCTACCTTTACGATTCTTGCAACTGAAAATTCGGACGCTATAGCTAAAGGAATGAAATGGTATTGAACAATTATTGCACATATATAGATTATCATAATTAAAGTAAGATCATTTCTTTTTTTCGCTTTCAAAAAATTTCCTTCCATAGTAAGTATAATAATTTTCTAAATGACAAACTTAAGTCTGAATTCAATAGGTGTATGGGTATTATTTTTTTTATTTTGTTTTTTGTTTTGCATAATATATCTGCTAAAACTAACATTTCTAAAGAAAATATTTTTACATAACACAATTTCATTAGTTTTAAAAGGAGGGATTAAAGTTGACCGATAAAACACTTTTACGAGTGTTGGACGCTGAAAGTAGGGATGTTGGCAGAGGCATAGCTAGACTTGACCCAAAGATAGTTAGTGAATTGGAATTAATCGCTGGGGATGCTATTCAAATAATTGGGAAAAAGAAGACTTCTGCCTTATGTTGGCCAGGGCATCCTGAAGATGGTGGCAAAGGCATCATTAGAATTGATGGTTATATTAGAAAGAATGCTGGTGTAGGAATAGACGATAGAGTGGAAATCAAAAAAATTGAGGCGAATAAAGCAATAAAAATTACTCTTGCACCGACTGAGCCTCTTCGAATTGTAGGTGGCGAGGAATATATCTCTCAACTCCTAGAGGGTAGAGTCATTTCAAGAGGCGATAACATTCCTCTTAATATCATGGGAAGGAAAATTGATCTAGTTGTTACCTCTTTACAACCTTCTTCAGATGCAGTTATTATTACTGAAACTACGGAAGTCTCTATTGGAGAACAAATTAAGGAGCCTGTAAGAGCAGTTCCTAGGGTAAATTATGAAGATATAGGCGGTCTTAGAAATGAGATCCAAAAAGTCAGAGAAATGATAGAGCTACCGCTACGCCATCCTGAATTATTTGAAAAATTAGGTGTGGAAGCTCCCAAAGGAGTTCTATTACACGGTCCTCCTGGAACCGGTAAGACGCTTTTAGCTAGAGCTGTAGCAAGCGAGACCAATGCTAATTTTTCATATATTGGCGGACCAGAAATAATGAGTAAATTTTACGGGGAGAGCGAAGAACGCTTACGTGAGATCTTTAAAGAAGCTCAAGAAAATGCCCCAAGTATTATTTTCATAGATGAGATTGATTCAATAGCTCCGAAAAGAGAGGAAATCACAGGTGAAGTTGAAAAGAGAGTAGTCTCTCAACTATTATCTTTGATGGATGGCTTAGAACAGAGAGGTAAAGTTGTAGTAATCGGTGCAACAAATAGACCTAATGCACTGGATCCTGCACTGAGAAGACCAGGGAGATTCGACAGAGAAGTAGAGATAGGTATCCCCGATAAGCAAGGACGTTTTGAAGTCTTACAAATCCATACTAGGGGCATGCCTTTAGCTGAAGATGTTGAACTTTTGAAAATGGCCAATGTTACACATGGATTCGTGGGAGCGGATCTATGGGCTTTATGTAAAGAAGCTGCAATGAGGGCTTTAAGAAGAATTCTTCCAGGTATTGATTTAGAGGCTGAAAGTATCCCAGCTGAAATATTGAATAAAATAAATGTAACAAACAAGGACTTCCAAGAAGCTTTGAAAGACGTTGAACCATCAGCTATGAGAGAGGTATTGGTTGAAATCCCAGATGTAAAATGGGAAGAGGTAGGAAATCTGGAAGAGGCAAAGGAAGAGTTGAGAGAGGCAATTGAGTGGCCATTAAAGTATCCAGAGTTATTTGCCAATATGGATGCAAATCCTCCAAAAGGAATCCTATTGTACGGTCCACCGGGTACAGGCAAGACCTTACTTGCTAAAGCTGTCGCTAATGAAAGTGAAGCTAACTTCATATCAATAAAAGGCCCTGAACTACTTTCAAAATGGGTTGGAGAGTCCGAAAAAGCTGTTCGTGAAGTATTTAGAAAAGCACGCCAAGCTGCTCCCTGTATAATATTCTTGGATGAGATAGATTCAATAGCTCCTATGAGAGGGGGTAGTTTTGGGGACTCGAATGTAACTGAAAGAGTGATAAGTCAGACTCTTACAGAACTTGATGGATTGGAGGAGCTTAGAGATGTTGTTGTGATTGCGGCAACTAACCGACCTGATATTGTTGATTCAGCTTTATTGAGACCTGGCAGATTTGATAGGATGCTGTTCATACCATTACCTAATAAAGATGCTCGTATGGAAATTTTCAAAATACATACAGCGAATAAAAAAATGGATAAAGATGTGAATCTAGGAGATTTGGCGAAAAAAACCGAGAGATACACTGGAGCCGATATTGCGGGTATATGCAATGGGGCAACCATGATGGCTATACGAGAACATCTTACAAAGTATAAAGATGAAAAGGAAATTAATGAGAAATCAAAAGATCTAAAGATTTCAATGCATCATTTTGAAGAAGCTATGAAAAAGGTCAGGCCGCTAACTGAGCAAGAATTAAAACAATACGAACAGGTTTTTCAAAGATTTTCTGAAGATGGTCAAAAGGGAGAAGTCAAACCCAGCAGTACAATAGCTTGATTATGAGTGTAACCTTTAATTTTCCAACATTATCGAAATATTAAACAACCGGAGTCTGAAGTTTGGATTGAGTGAAGAAAAACAATCAGATCTTGGGATCACTGTAAAGAAAAATGAAAATTTTTCAGAATGGTACGTGCAGATAATTAGAAAAGCAGAGTTAGCGGATTATGCAAAGGTAAAGGGCTTCACCGTAGTTATGCCCTATGGCTACTCAATTTGGGAGAAAATCAGAGATTATCTTGACTCTAAATTTAAAGAGACTGGCCATAAAAACGCATACTTTCCTTCGCTCATCCCTGAGAGCCTTCTAGGTAAAGAGGCTGAACATTTCTCTGGATTTACCCCGGAGGTCTTTTGGGTTACTCATGCTGGAAATTCAGAGCTAGGAGAAAGATTGGCAACAAGACCAACCTCTGAAACTATTGCCTACGACTCTTATTCAAAGTGGATCAAAAGTTGGAGAGATTTACCTCTATTATTGAATTTCTGGAACTCTGTTTTAAGGGCGGAGATCACTGGAACTAAACCTTTTATCAGAACTTCAGAATTTCTATGGCAAGAAGGGCACACTGTTCATGCTACTCAAGAGGAGACCGATGAGGAAGTGATGAGAATGTTGAATGTTTACAAGGAATTCGTTGAAAATATCTTGGCTGTACCTGCGATGACCGGGAAAAAGAGTGAGAGTGAAAAATTTGTTGGTGCCCTGTATACAATGACACTTGAGGGGCTTATGCCCGATGGCAAAGCTCTACAGATGGGGACTTCGCACAACCTTGGTCAGAATTTTTCCAAGTCCTTTGAGATAAAATTCATAGGCAAGGATGAGAAAGAGCACTTTGCTTGGCAGGCGTCTTGGGGGGTTTCTTGGAGACTTATTGGCGCTATTGTAATGGTTCATGGTGACGATAAGGGATTGATTCTTCCGCCGAAAATTGCACCGATAGAAGCTGTAATAGTCCCTATCTTCTATAGTGATTCTGATAAAGAAGTTGTTCTACAAAAAATTGAGGATATTTCACAACTTCTTTCCAATAAAGGAATGAGCGTTTATGCAGATACGAGGGAACAATATACGCCTGGATGGAAGTTCAATGAGTGGGAGCTTAAGGGAGTACCTTTAAGAATTGAAATCGGTCCAAGAGACATAAAAAATAAGAAGATTACAATAGTCAGAAGAGATACGTTCGAGAAGCTAGAAGTTGAAGAGAAATTAATCTACCAAGAGACAAAAAGAATCTCCGAAGATATCCAAGGGAATTTATTCAAGAAAGCCAAAGATTTCATGGAATCTCATACTACTGAGGTAGAAAATTATGAAGATTTTAAAAAGGTTCTAGATGAAAAAGGGGGATTTCTAAAAGTATTCTGGTGCTCTAAACAAGAATGTGAGGAAAAAATCAAGGATGAGACCGGTGCGACTATTAGATTGTTGTCAGAAGAGCAAAAAATTACATCAAATTGCATCTATTGTGGTGAAAAAGCTCTTACAGAAGCGTTTTTTGCCAAAGCATATTAATTTGGTAAGTTTTAGAGCACTCGCGCTCTGATTTTAAGAAAATAGTAAAATACCAGATTTTTTTTAATCACTATTTAAGCAATTGATGCTAAATTTTATATAAGCTATGCAAAGACTTAAGGCTAGATTGGGACTTACTTTTTAATTTATTAGCGTGTACACGCTTGAATAGGTGTTTAAAAAAAATTGAAAGTTAATAACTCTAGCAAAGGCAAGAAAAGAACAAAGATCTATCTACTATTAGCCATCTTATTATCAATGGCATTTACAAATATATCCTTGCTTATGCCTACAGAAGCAGCAGGAGATTTCTCCGTTTCAGTTTTAGTGCCAAAAATTGATACAGACTATTTAAACAATAGGAATGCATATTTTCCATTTTACCTTGCTTTCACTGGAGGATACTCCAGCAAAGTTTCCATATCCGCTACTTTGGGTAATTCTACATTTCCTTTAACAGGAAAAGCGATCATTGTTCACCCTAGTCCAATTACCCCACCGGTAGGTGAGGAAGCCTACGGATATGTTAAGATTACTGTGCCGACAACAGGTAATGGTGGGACGTATCAATTAATGGTAAATGCAACTGGAACCGACGGAACTATGCGATATGGATATGCTACGTTAATGTATCGAAATGCCACATGGGGTTATCCTGGACTTCTTGACGACTTCTCGGTTGATTCAGCCAGTTTAAAGATGAAAGAAGGTGGAAGTGCTAGTACAACCATACGTGCTTATGATAGAAAGGGATCTGGTGCTGTTTATGTTGTTCAATGGGCAGTACATAGTCTTGGAACGGGTTTAAGTTGGAATGCGACTCCGTCCTCTGTAAACCTTGCGAATTATAATTCAACAGGCTCCAACCTCCGTATTGATGCAGGTAGTGCAGCAAGTTCTGGAGAATATTATGCTGCTATTGTTGGAACTAATCCTGGTCCTCCTATTGTAGTTCATACAGGTCTTCTTAGCATAAATGTTACAGACTTTAGTATCAGTGCCACGCCATCAACAATATCTATGATTCCTGGAGAGACTGAGATTTCAACAGTTAATGTAACATCACTTTACGGATTCGAATCTACTATCAATTTATCCGCAACTGGTGTCCCAGCTGGCGCTAATGCCACGTTTTCAGATGCACAAGTGACTTTGACTCCAGGTAGTTCAACCTACTCAACTTTGACAATAGATACTGACGTCACTGTAATGCGTGGGACTTATTACGTTACTATATATGGTACTGGCTCCATGACGCGTTCAGTCATTTTGACACTCAATATAGGTGACTTCGAGGTTGATGTAGCCCCACCAACCCTGACAGCTAGTACTGGAAGCGAGGTTGATTACACTGTTACGGTTACTTCATTCGGTGCATTCAGTGAAAAAGTCTACCTTAGTTTGACTGGATGGAGCAATTATTCATTTGCTGCTGCATCAGTCACTCCGTCAACAGGAGGAACAACTACTACTTTAACAATTGGTATACCTTCTACAGCATCTGCTGGTACTTATACACTTAAAATAACCGGCACAAGTGGTGCGCAGTCAAATTCACAAGAAGTAACATTAATCGTAACGACTTTGCCAGACTTTAGAATTACAGCAACTCCTACTTCCCAAACTGGTAGCAATGGTTCTTCAGTAACTTATAGAGTTTCTATTGCTTCATTGAATAGTTTCAGTTCGCCTGTATTGCTCAGCTCATCGATACCATCTCCATTAAGCGGATCCTTCAGTCCAACAACCGTCACACCTCCTCCCAATAGTGTGGCTACATCTACACTAACAATATCCATACCCATCACCACATTCCATGGTACTTATACAATAAATATAACAGGAACCAGCGGTGCATTGTCGCGTTCTTATTCTGTAACGCTGAATGTTGGTGTATCTCCAGGTCCTTCATGTATAATAGCAACATCAACCTACGGCTCAGAACTCTCACCTGAAGTGCAATTCCTACGTAGCTTCAGAGACCAAACAGTAATGTCA
>Ga0209427_10005836_pt1 | contig 14095 bp, 13 predicted proteins | sample DeeMarSWOR136_30_FD_187465 | JGI IMG/M metagenome (GOLD analysis project Ga0209427, IMG submission 187465) | Marine sediment microbial communities from White Oak River estuary, North Carolina - WOR-1-36_30 (SPAdes) (version 2) | ecosystem: Environmental > Aquatic > Marine > Intertidal zone >... | reverse complement strand
GAACACAGACTTGACCTAACCGCAAGATACGCAGATCACATAATAGTAATGGACAAAGGAAAGGTTGTCCTCGACGGGGAACCCCGTGAAACTTTAAGCTCTCAAGAAGCCCGCCTGATCGGAGTTGGAATCCCAAAGGCAACACGCCTTTATCAAATACTTCGGAAAGATGGAAGAATAAGACTGAGCAACACCATTCCGTTGTGTTCGGATGAAATGGCATCCATGCTAAGGGAGGCTCTCAAAAGCTAATGATCGAAGTTAAAGACCTCCACTTCACCTATCCAAACGGTGTAGAAGCATTAAAAAGCGTATCATTGACAATCGGAAATGGCGATTTTGTCGCTGTAATGGGAGAAAATGGCGCTGGAAAAACAACTCTGGTGAAACATTTTAACGGGTTGCTCAAGCCTACCAGCGGAAGTGTATTTATCGACGGGGTAGACACAAAGAAAGTTAGCGTTGCAACCCTATCTAAGAACGTTGGATTCGTCTTTCAGAACCCGGACAACCAACTTTTCAGCGAAACAGTTGAAGAGGAAATAGCTTTTGCACTGAAGAACTTCGGGTTCAAAGAAGAGGTCATAAAAAGGAGAGTAACATGGGCTCTAAACCTTTTGAGCTTGGCACAGTACAGAAAGACTTCACCATTTATGCTCAGTGGTGGGGAAAGAAAACGTGTAGCCTTAGCTTCAGTTTTAGCGTGGAACCCGAAAATATTGATATTAGACGAGCCGACAATAGGGCAAGACTACCAGCAAAAGGAAAAGCTTCACCAATTCATCGTACAAATGAAAAACCAACAGAAAACAACCATAATCGTTACACACGATGTAGAGTTCGTGGCCGAATGTAACCCAAGAGTCCTGCTGATGCGTGGAGGAAGAATAGTAGCTGACGGTGAAGCAGAAAATGTTCTTACAAACCCTGAAATTCTAGTCAAAGCATCAATTGTGCCGCCACAGATAGCTCAAATCTTCATACAATTATCCGATTTAAGGCTTCCCAAACATGTTATTGATGTTTACGAAGCACGAGAAAAATTGCTCAAAGTCTCAGAGAGATCGAAATGAGCGTTTTTGAAGGACTCAGATTTCGAAAGGTTTACTCTCCCATTCACAACCTAGACCCAAGAATAAAATTTGTTTATGTCTGCGCAATTTTCGTGGCTGCAATAATCTTTTGGGAAATATTGCCGTTAGTAATACTGTTCCTGATACAGGTTCCATTTGTCTTCTTAGCTGGTGTAAAACGTGAGTGGCTTCGTTCCATGCGGGGAGCAGCATTCCTAGCAACAATAATCTTCTTAACCAATTTTATCTTTTCATTCATCGGCGCTGGCTACATAGTTACAGCCTCTAATCTAGAAAATGCAATAGCTATGACTTTACGCTTCATAGTGCTTGTGGAATCCTTCTCCGTTTTCTTCTTAACAACCTCGCCGGACCATCTAGGCTTGGCCTTAGAGCAGACACGCATACCTTACGAGTTCTGTTTTGCCTTCACAACCGCCGTGCGTTTTGTCCCTGTTCTAGCCGAAGAAGCCCAAACGATTATGGATGCTCAGAAGGCGAGGGGTTTGGAGCTTGAACGTGGAAACTTTTTGAAAAGAATTAAGAATTACATCCCGATTCTCATACCCTTAATTGTCAGTGCAATTCGCAGAAGCCTAGAATTAGCTGAAGCCATGGAGTCCCGTGCATGGGGGGCAACCAAAAACCGTACAAATCTGTACGTGCTTAAAATGCACAAAGGCGACATCGTTTTGATTGCTATAACCTTCGGAATGTTAGCAGCCGCAGTTTACGTTCGTCTATTCCTCGGAATCCCATCCCTAAATGAGCTTTTAGGAGTATTGTTTTGAACCACGAGATTTTTAACATAAACGAAGGAGTATTGGCTTTCTCGGCTAAAGTTGGAAGGCAACAGCAGACGAGATTGTTGCTTGGGCGAACTCGCAAGTGTTCAAAGTCTAGATAAACAACAATAAAGTGAGAGAATTTGGAGCATGCAGGGTACCCGCAAAAAGTAGAAAAAGAAGAAGGATACGTCGACAAAAGAAAAAGAGAAAAAAGACGGGTAAGATACAGATAATCAAAGTTTCAGAAATTTGCACGCAAGCCAAATATAGAATGGTTGACGTTTCATTTCTTGAAAGAGGGTGAGCCGAATCAAAAAGAAGATCAGTAATATAGGATATGTCAACAAGATCAGAGATAACATTTTCAACATAAGAAAGAAAAGACTGTTGCCACTGTATGAAGACCTAAAATCGGCAAACTGCGTGGTCTGCGCAGGATCTGGCAGGTCACTGTACTCCTTGAACGCTGCGATGAGCCAAATCGCAATGAGCCAGATAGGCTGGAGAAACAAAGTTGTGTTGACCTTGGACGACCCAGGCTTTCCTGGAAAAAACATGTACGATGCAGCAGCTGAACTTGAAAGACGATACAAAAAGACCTTGCTCTTGGTAAATTCTGGTAGCGGCTTTTCTGATGATCCCTTGGCGATGGCACAAGATTTGGCGGAATACATTGAAGACAAAAAAACTTCAAGATTTTCCATGGGGCTTATAACATCCAACATGAACTCTCCGCTAGCCAAGATAGCCCGCGAACACGGACATGTAGTTGAATTGAAAGGGCGAGGAAGATCGAAGCCTTCCTTTGAATACAGTAAGGTAGGCATCATGGGCGACATCTTCGAACTAGGGAGCCTGCTCCTTCTGTGTATCATGACCGAGGCGATCTTCCGAAACCTAGAGGTAGATTGGGTGTTTCGACTCTGCGACGAAGAATTCGACAAGCTAGGATCCATAATCGACTCGAATGTGCAATCAGAAACCTACACACACCTTGTTGATATACTGGAAAGACGAACCAACGTGTTTCTAGGAGGTAGGGGCACAGCGAACGAAATTGTAAAAATGGCTGGTGTAAGACTTTTCCACATAAAAGGTTTCTTGAGTGACAACGTTTACATAGCCAGAGGTGTGAATACCCCGCATCCCAGAGCTGGAGATCTCGAGGTCTTGGTTTCATTTTCTGGAGAAACAAAGCCCGTCATCATCTGGTGTGACGTCTTTAAAAAACTGAAAGGAATTGTTTTGGCAATCACAGGAACAGAGAAGTCAACTTTAGCCGGAAAGTCAGACTTCCAAATAACCTTGCAAGAAGAAGTCAAGCCGGGCCAGCCTAGGAGATTTTACATGAGAGCAGCATACGTTTTAAGCCCTTTGCCAGTTAAATTGGCTGAAAGATTAGGTGAAAGAGGGCTGAAGCTGCCAGAATACTTGATTGGTTGGTATCATTCTGTTACGCAATAGAACCAGAGCACGCATGGATTGGTATATTCATTCCTATTTTACACTGAACCGAACTTCGGATTAACAATTTCTGAACAGCTTCGATTAAAAAGGGTTATCTAACTAAAACAAGTGCAATATGTTTCGTGGAGGACATATATCGAATTTCGGAATATGTCGACACGCGAAGTAAGGGATATATTAAATCACAAGATACAATATGTATCGTAGTAGAACATGCGAACAGTTCTACGAAACTACAAAAGAGGTGAAGTTGATGAAACGTGAATTTACGACCAATTGGCACATATATAGAGTGTGTTCACTTTCAATATGCACACCTAAGCTGCAATGCGATACCGGTGAAAACGTATCTACTTCAGAATCATTGCCGCGTAATCGTGGTTTTAAGAACGTTCTGCTAGAAGCAGTAGATGAGGGGCTGTCTTCGCTGGGAGATTCGGCGAAACTGGCGATATACGTTTATTTAGAAAAGAATTTCAAAATCAAAAAGCAGCAAATTCCCAGCAAGATTAACGAGTTTACCAATGCTATTGAAAAAATCTTTGGCAACGGAGCCAAATATCTTGAGATTCAAATAATGAAACATCTCTACGAAAAACTTGGGCACAATTTTAAGTATTTCCCAGAAAAGGATGACCTACTATTCACTGAATACGTAGAGGCAGCTTCACACTAAACTATAATGTTTAGGGTGGCGGCGTTCTTGCAAGAGAATATGTTTGAAAATGACTTTGTTTTTGACAAATGGCTTTACGAAGATAAATAGTTAAGGGTTTAGCTTGCTCTCCAGTCCCTCATGCTCATTAAGGGGACATTGGAATTTCTGACTTTTCCTAAGGCAACCTTCCCTTCGTGTGTATAGTTGGCGATTTCTGTGATTGTTAAGGTTAAGCACGCTAAAGATTAAACATGCATATAGCTTATTAAGACTTGCTACACAGTATATCAACGGATAACAAGCTTACACCATGGTGAAAAAGAACAGCATTAACGGTGAAATAATTGCCTAAAACCTCTGAAACGATAGAAAAACCAGAATTAGGCATACTGATAGAAGGAGGAGGAAAAAAACCAGCCGTTTTCAGAGAAGTCTACCCCATCCAAGAACCTTACGTTTATGCGGCAATCGTAAAAGATCCTCAAACACAAAAAGTAATGTATAAAGTTGTAGAACCAACACTGCAAAAAGATGAGAAAGAACGGTTAAAGGAAATAAAGACATTTTTAATGGAAGAAGTCGACGTAAACCTGAAAGAAATAGAAACTAAAGCGAAGGCGGAAAATTATCTAAAAGAAAAAGCAAAGGAAACGATCAAGAAATACGGCATAAAAGTTCCACCCGAAGCTGTAGACAAAATCACATACTACATAATACGCGACTTCATAGGCTACGGAAAAATAGACCCTTTAATGAAGGATCATCTAATCGAGGATGTGTCAGCGGACGGCGTAAACATCCCAATCTATGTTTGGCACAGAGTATACGAGTCGTTGCCGACAAATATAATATTCAAGGATGAGGCGGAACTAAACTCTTTCATAATTCGATTAGCATACTTAGCAGAAAAAAACATCTCTATAGCGTCTCCAATTTTGGACGCGTCTCTTCCTGATGGAAGCCGTGTACAACTAACCTATGGAAGCGAAATAACCAGAAGAGGTTCAACATTCACGATTCGACGCTTCAGAGTTGACCCATTAACAATTTCGGATTTGATAGCATTCAACACCGTTTCTTCAGAAATGGCAGCGTACCTTTGGTACATTATAGAAAATAGGGCCTCAGTTGTTGTGGCTGGTGGCGTTGCCGCGGGAAAGACAACGATGCTAAACTGCTTATCAATGTTCATAAAGCCCGAAATGAAGATAGTGAGCGTAGAAGACACACATGAACTTAACCTTCCACATGAGAACTGGATACCATCGGTTGTGAGGTTAGGCTTTGGACATGAAAATGAGAAGAGTGGAAACATAAACCTATTTGACCTATTGAAGGCGGCTGTTAGACAAAGACCAGACTATATTATAGTCGGTGAAGTCCGCGGGAAAGAAGCGTACACGCTGTTTCAGGCAATAGCCACAGGACATCTTGGGATGAGTACTATACACGCAGAGTCGGTTGAAGCGGTGATAAACCGTTTGGAATCGGAACCGATGAACATTCCAAAGCCGCTCATAGCAATGATAGACGTTGCAATGGTTATGGCGAGAACAGAGATTGAAGGAAAACCAGCAAGACGAGCAATCACAGCGACCGAATTTTTAGAGCTTGACCGAAAAGCGAACAGAGTACAGACCGAGGAGGTTTTCAGTTGGAACCCCAAAAAAGACGAGTTTGTTTTCTCTAGGCATAGCAGCCTTTTAGAGAAGCACATGAAGAAAATAGGCATTAATGAAGAAGATGTCAAACGCGAACTACATCGCAGAAAGACTGTTTTAGAATGGATGGTTCGCAAAAACATTCGCCTCTACATCGACGTCGCAAACGTCATCCGAGAATATTACGCCAACCCGAACCGGGTTTACCAGAAGGCCAAGGTAGGTTTACGATGAAAAACAACAAACACCTTGAAAAGATTAAGAGACTTTTCAACAACTTAAGAACAAGACGTAAGCCGAAGGCATCACCAGAAAAATCCAAACTTAAACTTGAAAAACCACATTACGCAGCTTATCGAATTATTGGAGGAAAAACAGGTCGTTTACTACCGTTTTTCAGGGATTTGGACTTGAACCTGCAGAGATCTGGGTTAAAGATTAATTTCAAGGCTTACGTTAGCCTAACAATCATTGTCACAATTTTAATATCAGCCGTTGCGCTAATTCTTATTCCGTGCTTGTTTGCTTTCGTTCTAAATGTACCGTTTTTCTCCGTGATTTTATTTGGTGTTGGCGGAAGCCTCTTCGCAGTCGCATTTTCGATAATTGGATTTTACGTCTATCCGATATATCGCGCTGACAAGCTCAAAAGAGAGCTAGAAGATGAGTTGCCGTTTACGACCGGTTATACGGCGATTCTCGCCAGTGCGGGTGTTTCTCCAGAAAAAATTTTCTACTCACTCTCAAATCTCAGCGTGCCTTTGGCTATTTCCAAGGAAGCAAAAAACGTTGTTACAGACATAAATCTCTTCGGTTTGGACATAATCTCTGCTCTGGAAAAAACTTCGAAGCGAACTCCTTCCGAAAGGTTCCACGAAATGTTAGAAGGCTTTATCTCAACAATACATTCTGGGGGGGATCTAGCAGCTTACCTACGTGAAAAGGCCAGACAGTACATGAAGTTAAAGAGAATAAGCCTACGCAAGTTTTCTGACACTTTATCCATTTTGTCGGAGTTCTACGTGGCTTTGCTTGTCACAGGACCTTTGCTTTTTGTTATCATGCTTGCGGTTATGGCTATGCTTGGCGGAGGCGGCCTAGGTATACTAGGCCCAGATCTTTTGCTCAGCATACTCACCTATCTTGGAATCCCGCTGGGTTCCATAGTATTTCTGATAATTTTGGATGCTAGTTCCCCTAGATGGTAGTGAAAATGCCGAAAATAGAGAAGGATAAGAAAAAACTTGCGTGTGTCATCTCTGTTTCCTTAGCTGCGGTCATAATCTTATATGCCTACTTCATCTTCTGGGAAACCACAACATTCGACGAGTTTATCTTCTTCGCTGTCATGGTTGCCGTTTTCCCTCCAGCAGTACTAAACTACGTGGATTACAAATGGAAAAAAAACGTGGACGAGCATTTACCAGATCTTTTCAGAAGCATAGTTCAAGCACAGGAGACAGGTATGACTCTTCCCCAAGCATTGGAAGAAGCCTCTAGGAGAGATTATGGTCCGCTCACATCTGAATTGAAAAGAATGACAACACAGATTTCCTGGGGAATGTCTTTTGAAGAGACTATTCTCGCTTTAGGAAGGCGAGTCAACACTGTGCTTATGCAAAGAACTGTGCCTATGATAGCTGAGGCAAGCCGTTCCGGAGGGCATGTAGAGAGAGTTTTTGACCCACTGGGAAAGTTTATACAGACGACACTCCTGCTTGACAAAGAACGGCGAAACCAGACACGATCATACATTGCGATAATATACGTAGCCTTTTTCGTATTCTTATTCACAATAATACTGCTTTTCAAGTCCTTTTTCTCAAGCATAGAAGGTTTGCCGATACTTGCGTCAGCCGTGATGTCACCCGAAGAGATGCAACGAATGTTCTTTCACATGACATTGATTCAAGCCTTTTTCGGGGGACTTGTTGCAGGAAAAATGGGAGAGGGAACAATAAACGCTGGACTGAAACACAGCCTAATCCTCATGCTTTGCGGATACCTAGCCCTAAAACTTTTCCTTTGAGGTTTAGAAAATGGCGGAAAAGCTTAGAAGATTTCTCCCTGATAAACGCGCCATCACCCCTGTATTAAGCAACCTTTTACTCACAGTTGTGGCTGTGGCTGCCATGTCAATTGCTACAACCGCTACTTATGTGATTACAACAAATCTGCGGGAAAACATGAGCGAACGTGTTATCATAGAGGATTTATGGTTTGATCCTTCAACTGGGGACATCAGCGTTTATCTTCGTAATGTTGGAGAGGTTGCTATTCATGTTTCATCCGTCTACGTTAATCACACCCATCAGCCTTTCACTTCACCTTTCAGTCTAGAAACCGATGGACACGACTGGCTTAACATTTCATACAGTTGGGTTTCCGACAGTCTATACTATGTAGATGTTGTTACAACCAGAGGGACGCATGTTGGAGGCTATTATAAAGCGCCTTAAGCAGGACAAGCACGGAGTGAGCAATGTAATAGTTGTCATGCTAAGCCTAGTCCTTGTAGTAGTCATAGTTGCTAATGTAGTGCTCTGGAGTTACCAAATGAACCAGTTTGACTGGGAAAGAATGCAAGAGAGAATTGAAATAGTTGAGGTGAAAAGCGGAGAGTTGATTTCATCTTGGTTTGTAGCACAGACTGAATATGCAATAGATGTTGGTAGTCGCGTAAGTGGTTCTTATGCGAATACTCACTTGGCTGAAGATGGATTCTGGGAGACATTTCAAGAAGAACTTTCACCTGCGCCACCAAGGTTTAGGCTCTCAATAAACGGCACTTTCACTATCAACATCGGAAGTTATCCTTTGAACACTATTCAAACAGTTGAAATACTATTGAAATACAATGCCAGCGATACTGAGGAAAAGTGGTGCCTAAAGGCTTACAATTGGACAGCCCAAGAATACAGCGATTACGGATTTAACAATACTTCGGGAAGCCAACCGTCTACACCCAATGTATGGATTTACTATTCAGTAAACCTGACAGATCGCTGGCGAAGTTATGTCAGAGATGACGGAGTAATTTATATTCAATTTCATGATGGAAACCCTGAACTTCCCTCAGGGACTAGAACAAAAATCGGCTTAGATTTTCTCGGAGTACGTCTTAAAGGAAATTGGACAACTTTTGCTTTAAGTAACGAAGGCTCTTTAACTGTGCATATTGTTTCACTTTGGATTATTGAGTCTGCTCACCACAAACGTTACGACACAGATTTTTTCATAAACTCTGGAGAAAACGCGACACATACTCGAACAGATACTAGTTTGCCCATTGGAAACTTCTTAGCTAAAATTGTAACGGAAAGAGGAAATATAGCGGTGTTTAAGAGCAGCTGAACTTGAAAATCACTTTGCCATCTGGGTTTCATTTGTCACTTTTATTAAGCAATCTGTCTTTCAACGCCCTTATTGCTTCTTCCCGGTTTTTCGCCTCTACGACCTTGATATTGTACAATTCCGCCATTTTCTTTCCGTTTTCGCTGATTTTAGGAATTGCAATTAAGTAAGCGCTGTCTGGCGAAACATCAAATATCTTGGCGAACAACGCAATTACTGGCTGCTCTGACACAGCGTTTTCCGTCGAAGATGCCAGATCAATCACCATCACGTTTCGTGTCTCATCTCCTTTGTAGGCTGCTAGGTCAAACATGTGGTTCGCACCGGACTTGCCCTTCAGAAAGGCAGGACTCTCAACCTCAAATCTTTTTTCTTCCAAAAACTCCCTCAGGGGCGCAATTACAACCCAGCCTACTGCGGCTTCTTCTCTAACTTCTTCTTTCAAACTGTATGAGTAAACATCTTTAGTCACAGCATCTTCAAAAGTTGAGTTTGCATGACAGTCTCTGCAGAAGTGTGCAGTAGTGGGGATGTCAAAGCTTTTGCCGCAATCCTTGCAGGCGCACCATATCCCAGCCCTTCTGTAATCAACATCAGGTTTTTTCAATTCTTCATGACATTTTGGACAGACAAACTTTTTTCCTTTAAGAAAGTTTCCCTCAATATCCATGTATCCACATTTGACATGTTCAATTAAGGAACTTTTCTGGATGTTAAACGACTTGCAGTATGGACAACAATAACGAACAGAAATATTTGCGGAATCACAATTTGGACAACAAACAATCTTATCGTAGAGCCTTCTTTCTAATATCCCCGCTTCATAGAGCTTATTCAGAAACCCTTCCACATCTGAAGCACCGCCAATAATCGCCTCAACAATTGGATATCGATAACCAACTTTAGAGTCATAAACTGGCTCAAGTTCGGTTGTTTCACCACTCAAGAACTTGCTCAAAAAAACCTGTGTGTCCCTATCCTTGTAAAGTTCTGTCCGTTCCGTTTTACTCGTTCTTAGCATTGTCTTCCCAGACCGACATCATATCTTGAACCAAACCAGAATTTTGAAAGTCCATATACACTATTAATAGTTTTTGCTCGTTGAAGAATCCGCATGGATCTTCTCAAGCAATCGAAGAGAAAAATTTATGACCTTGTTGGATCTCTGGTTCAGAGAAGTGATTTAAAGTGGGTTCGCAGCCGAAACACATTATCCGTTGTCCAAAATGCGGCTTCAACTTTGACATAACATACGGTAGAACTTTTGCCTGTTCCGGCTGTCCATCTTCTGTGCAATGCGGATTTGCCAAGTGTCCGAACTGTGGACACGAATTCCCCCTCTCGCAACAATCAAGAATCACTTCAGATGCAGTAAATCCATAGTCACATTTTTTAATTGGAACATTCATATTCCAAGCAAACTTAAGCTTCATTAAATGCAAAGCTAAAACGGTGAATCAAATGTCAACTCAAACGTCTCCAAGACGTCTGGTGTTTCACTGGACAACATTGAAAGCCATAGCAGCAATAATCCTGTTCCTGGTTATAGCAGCATTAATTGAATATTCCATTGTTCTTTACGCCTTAAACCTTGGGGTCAAAGATGAAAATCTTCTGCAATGGAGCCTTAAATTTCCCGGAACCAACTGGACCATAGCAGTAACAGTCAGCCCTCTGTTTCACTTAGTTCCCATCGCAGTCATAATTACACTCATGTCCAGCTGGAGTTACTTGACAAAGTACGTTGCAGTAAAGCCTGCCAAAACTTTGAAACGGAAAGCTAAGCCCACTAAACGACAGAAAAAGCAAGGTTTAAAACAAGTAAGAAAATTGGCATCAAAAATAAGTCGCACAGTAAAGAATTTCTGTGACAAAATAAAGTCTGGATTCTCAAGAGTTGGAGGCGTTGCATATCCATGGAAGAAAACATATTTCACAAGAGCGACGGTAAAAAGTGCCTTAACAGTGCTATTAGTTTTTGCAGCGTTCACTCTCCTCGTCTCCCTTCTAGCTTATCCACAACTGATTTACCGAATCATCTCAAGTGCATATCAAAAAAATCCTTCATTGCTAAACTTCACAAAATCAACAAGCAACTCCTTAAAAGGCATAGCAGAAGCCTTGCCGCCCGTTGGCTGGATTTTCTCATCCATAAACAATGCTTTGCTCTGGGTTGCACCTGGCTTCAGAGACTTTGTCCTAAGTCTTGGAGTTTTAATTAAGCCCTTGACTGACTTGGACAATGCTGGAAAATATTTAGTCTTTCAAAATATTGCGGCCTGGTTTTCTGCTCTAACAGCCCTATTCTATGGAGAGTACATGGGAAAAGGTTATCGATACAAGAAAAAGAGGAGAAGTTAGAGGTTTCTAAATGGCTGACCGCCCCAGATTCGGTCCAGCCGGGGTTCCTCCAGCATTTAGGGCCATGAAAGCAGATTTAGCTGATGTTCCTAGGCTTTTGAGGGAAGAGGGTCTTGACGCTTTTGAGTATCAAGCTGTCCGCTGGGGTGCAAAACCTCAAATAAGAAAGGGGGCGGCTGAAAAACTTGGATTAAAGGCCAGAGAAAATGATGTCTGGCTCAGTCTTCACGGTTCCTACTTCATTAATTTATGCGGCGCTAAAGACAAAATTGAAGCCAGCAAAAACCGTTTGATCGCTTGTGCAACAGCGGCAGAATGGATGAACGCTAATGTCGTGGTTTTTCATCCAGGATTTTATGGTAAAAGACAAGAAAAAGAGGTTTTCAAAGGCTGCGTGGAAGCGTTGAAAGATGTTGTTGAAATCATGAAGGCTTTGGGAATTAGGAAAGTTAAGCTTGGTCCGGAAACCATGGGGAAACTCTCACAGTTCGGAAGTTTAGACGAAGTTTTAAGCCTGTGTGAACAAGTTGAACAAATACAGCCGGTAGTTGACTGGGCTCATTTGCATGCAAGATGTAGGGGCTGCTTGAAAACTGTTGAGGATTTTCGTCAAGTTATGGAGGAAATTGAAAAAAGATTGGGAAAAGATGCGGTTGAAAACATGCACTGTCACTTTACAAGCGTTGAATTCACGGATAAAGGCGAAAGACGCCATCACACAATGGATGAAGTGGAATATGGGCCAGACTTCGCAATGTTCGCAAAGGTTATAGCAGAGTTTAAGCTGAAACCAGTCATAATAAGCGAGAGCCCAGTCCTAGATGTGGACGCAATAAAAATGCGTGACATCCTCCAAAGGGAACTCAAAAACTAAGATTCGGCTTGGGCGCGATACCTTTTTGTACATAGCATGCAGTGCTGTTTATAGGTGCCCCATTTGGTACGGCTGAAAGGATTCCAAAAACTCATTCCAATAAATGAAGCCTTACGAACTTTCTTTGAGGGATTACAGATTGAAAAGTTGAGAAAAACCGCAGTTCCCGTTCATCAAGCTCTGAACCGTGTCTTGGCAGAAGACGTTATTGCTGAGGAAAACCTGCCAAGATTCGACAAGTCAGCTATGGACGGGTATTCAGTAAGAGCTGAAGACACCTTTGAGGCTTCACCGTTTAAGCCGAAAACCCTCCGAATCGTAGATGGGAATGAGGTGGACGCGAAACAGGCAAAACAGGTGTGGACTGGCAACTCAATCCCAAAAGGCGCAAATGCTGTAATGATGATGGAAAAAACTAAGCAAGTTACCGATGAGATCGAGGTTTGGGTTCCAGTAACCCCTGGAGAAAACGTATCAAAAAAGGGTGAAGATGTATCAAAGGGAGATGTCACCGTAAAGGCTGGAACCCGGTTAAAACCTCAACATTTAGGTTTAATAGGCGCGTTAGGAATTACGGAAGTCGATGTTGTGAGTAAGCCTAAAATTGCTGTTTTAGCCACAGGAAACGAGCTAATAGAGGTAGACAATAGACCAGAGGGAAACCAGATTTTTGAGGTTAACAGGGTTATCCTTTCAGCCTTGTGTCGAGAGCTAGGCGCTGAACCCGTCGATTTAGGCATCGCAAAGGATGATGTTAACGAAATTGTGAAAAAACTAAGAGGTGGACTTGAAAAAGCAAATGCGATAATCACAACAGGTGGGACAAGCGTCGGAGCCTTCGACCTTGTTCCAGCAGCCGTTAACGGCATCGGAAAGCCAGGCGTTATTGTTCATGGAATAGCCATGCGTCCAGCCATGCCAACAGCACTGGCCATAGCAGACAAAAAGCCGATAATAATCCTTTCGGGTAATCCAGTGGCGGCAATGATAGGGTTCGAAGTTTTCGCCAGACCGTTAATATGCAAAATGCTAGGACTGGAACAAGAGCTTAGACCAGTGGTGAGAGCTAAAATAACTAGGAGAGTCCCCACAACGCTGGGAAGAAGAAGCTTCGTTCGAGTTCACGCGTCACAATATGGCGGAGAGTTTCTTGCAGAGCCTGTAAGCACCTTAGGCTCAGGTGTAATCTCGACAATGACAAAGGCTAACGGCTATGTCATTGTTCCAGAAAACAGAGAAGGTTTAGAGGAAGGGGAACTTGTAACGGTACACCTATTTGACAGTGTAGAAGTGGTTGACGGAAGTGTTTAGAAAACTCCTAACTTTTGATGAAGCACAGCAAGTTATCCGGCAACATTTTAGACCCAAGCCTCTAGGTGTTGAAGAAATTTCGCTTTTAGAAGCCTATCGCCGTGTTCTAGCAGAAGACATAGCCGCAGCTATTGATATTCCGCCCTTTAATCGCTCAACTGTTGATGGATACGCAGTAAGAGCTGAAGATACATTCGGCGCCGAAGAAAACAAACCCATAAGGCTGAAGTCTTGTGGAACGGTAAATGTAGGAGAACTACCGAAAACAAAAATCGCATCCGGAACTGCTGCCGAAATTGTCACCGGTGCACCGATACCCGAAGGTGCAGATGCCGTTGTCATGGTTGAGCGTACCGTGCGAAATGGTGATGAAGTTTTCGTTTACAAGTCCGTGGCCAAAGATGAAAACGTTATGGAAGCTGGATCAGACATCCAGAAAGGCGAAACAGTTCTGAAAGCGGGAAGGTCACTGCATTCACGGGAAATAGGCGTTTTGGCTGCATTAGGCCTAGCTAAAGTCAAGGTTTATGCTGTTCCACATGTAGCTG
>Ga0209427_10005835_pt1 | contig 14095 bp, 14 predicted proteins | sample DeeMarSWOR136_30_FD_187465 | JGI IMG/M metagenome (GOLD analysis project Ga0209427, IMG submission 187465) | Marine sediment microbial communities from White Oak River estuary, North Carolina - WOR-1-36_30 (SPAdes) (version 2) | ecosystem: Environmental > Aquatic > Marine > Intertidal zone >... | reverse complement strand
AAGAAACGATGATTCAAGATATCTGAGATACATTGAGAGTGTTTGTCGAGTGATATGAAGTTCGCTAGCAAGTTCTGAAAGTTCGATGATTTGCCCTGGGTCCTCCATAAAAATAGTGAGAATTGATTCAAGAACTGAAATGTCTCTAATTTTTAAAAGTCCGGGAATATCTCTGTAGATAACTTTTTCCACTATACTTTCTTTAATATATTTTTTTATTATTTCTTTATCATTTATGTTGACAAGTTCCGGGAATCCCTGAGTCCATTTATAATTGGTTAGATGTCCTTCGAGTTCTTTTTCATAAAGCCCTTTTTTCTCATATTGTACATCTATGAATCGGAGATACTCCTTAAAGGTTAGGGGTGTTAAGATAAATTCAAAGAGTCTACCCGCAAGTGTAGCCCGTGATTTTTTCTTTATAAAGAGCGATTCTGAACCAGAAATAATGATTTTTACATTATTTTTATAGGTGTCATAAAGGCGTTTGATTTGATCCTCCCAATTTTCTAATTTTTGAATTTCGTCAAAGAGGATGAGATATTTCCCTTGTTTGAGGCTCTTACTTAGGATACGTTCGTATTCATTGAGGAGTTCTCTGATATCAATATCTCTGAATTCATCAAAAGAAAAGTAGAGAAGGTTGTGCGGATTATAACCTCGCTGGATTGAATCTTGGAGAATTTTCAACATGAGGGTTGTTTTTCCAACTCGCCTCATTCCTGTAATAGATATGATTTGTGGAAGTGTAAGGAATTTTTTTAACTGCGTGTAAAGATCACGTTCTTTATAATCAATTGTTGTTGGAGCTTTCCACCAAGGGTTAGATTCTATAAGAATATCCCGGATATTTGGCATATTCATTTAACCTATATTCTATTTTACGTTAAATGTAATTAACACAGATTATATAAATCTTATGATTTGGAAAAATTAGAATAAAAGAGATGTGCCAATTCCAACAGATGAAATATACTCTAAGATGTTTGGTAAAAAAGGCTCAATCTAACATTTCTTCTCCTATAAAATTAGATGGGCCCGGCAGGATTTGAACCTGCGACCATCTGGTTATGAGCCAGACGCTCCGCCAGTCTAAGCTACGAGCCCTATAAAACTATAGGGCATAATACAATTCTACTACTTAAAATTTAGATATTGGAACAAAAAGGTATTCTATTGATATGTTTTTTTGTTAATAATAGATTTTAGGAATTAATTTTTATCTAACATTAATTTCCAAAACGAAAGAAGCTCCTTATTAAGCTCAGCCTGCCATAAATCAAACTGTTGCTCGTCATGTGCAGAATCAAAACCTTTTCTATCGGGTTTTAAATTATTAGGATCTTCTTTTTTCATCTTTTCCACCTATCAATACACACCCATGATAACTTCTATCACTATTCCTTTAAATATATTACGTGTTAAAATGTCAAAATGGCAAAATATTAAATTTACAATGGTAAAATTCATTAATAAGTCATGGTTAAATAATGAGGTATAAAATGGTGGACTTATCGTTAATATCTAAATATCCCTTCTTAAACGCTTCAAAGGATTACATAAAAAATAATAATCTTTCAATAGAAGAATTGCTGGATGATCCTTTATATGAACGTGCACGGTTGATAGGTGTAGAAAGACTAGATAATGCATTTGATAAAAGAGATGTAGGAGACCGAAGTCTTGTTACTGAATCTGATCAAATAATGGAACTTCTATCATATCCAATAGCAAGAATGATAGCTGTTTGTATTGATGATATATATTTCAAGAGAAGATATGCACTTGGAGAAGCTATTCATGTCTATAAAAATTTAATAAATGAACCTACTCATTTTTTAATTAATATTGCAAAAGAATTTAATTTAAATATAAATTTTGATAAAGATACTTACAAGATTACAATTTATTTTGTTGATTATCTTCATCATGCTCCTACCAGATATAAGGAATGGAAAATGATAAATCGTGAGATGAAGAATGGATATATTCAGATATCTCACAAAGAGCTTGCGAGAATTATACAGGAGGCATTACGAACTAGAATAAATAAAGAACTAGACGAGAGAACATGCAATAATACTGTTTTTGAAATGTTTTCATCTGATATAAAAAGAATACAAAATAATGTTATGCTTCATCGAAAAAATATTGAATCGGCACCAATTGGAAAACTTGATACTAAAAAACTACCATCTTGTATGAAAAATATTCTTGCAGCTATACAAGCTGGTGAAAATGTTCCACATATGGGAAGATTTGCACTTGTATCATTTTTGCATTCATTAAGGCTCAGTAATAACGAAATCCTTAAGATATTCAGTACAGCTCCTGATTATGAAGAAGAAAGGACAAGATATCAAGTCGAACATATAACTGGTTACTCTTCATCGACATCTTATACTCCACCAGGTTGTGATAAGATGCGGACCTATGGAATATGTCCTACAGAAGAAATTGATGAACTCTGTAAAAAGAAAAGGCATCCTTTAAGTTATTATAAGGCCAAATGGGCTCAGGAGAAAAAAAATAAATGAAGCATTTTATAACGTTTGAAGGAATAGATGGATCTGGTAAATCAACTATATCAAAAATTGTTTATGAACAATTACAATTGAAAGGTTATGATGTTGTTTTAACTTATGAGCCGACAGATACATGGATTGGTAAACAAGTACAAAAATGCATAGAGACAAACGCTAATCCCTTTATTACTGCACTTATTTTTACTGCTGACAGATTTGAACATGTAAAACAAATTCAAAAATGGCTTGATGAAAATAAAATTGTACTTTGCGACCGCTATGCAGAGTCAACATATGCCTATCAGGGAGCACAGTTGCAGAAAATAATAAAAAATCCTATTAAATGGTTAAAAGAACTCGCAAAAAATCGGCTACCTGTTCCGGATAGAACTTTTATTTTTGTAATTGAGCCAAAGTTGTCTATTAAAAGAATACAAAATAGAAATAATTTAATTCCCTTTGAAAAAGTATCCTTTCTTGAAAAGGTCCATGATAATTATCTTAAACTTGCAATTGGAAAGCAATATATGAAGATTGATGCAACTAAAAATATTGGAGAATTAGTAGATATATGTATTAAGGATATTCTTATATAATAAATATAATTTAAAGTATTTTTATATAAATTGTAATTTTCTTTATTTTGACATTATAACAGATAAATTTTATATATAATTAACCACAAAGTATAGCTTATTACTTTAAAATAGTATAATTAAGGAGAGGAATAAATGGGAAAAAAATCTTTTCAAAAATATGACCTAGAAAATGAAGAGGCCTTCAAAAGATATTTGCAGGCAATAGGTGCAAATATTTTTGATATAAATGACGAGATAAAAGAAATGGAATAAAACAAAAAAGATTAACTGTATATAAAATTAAAAGGTCTCTTTGGTAGTTATATTTATCTATATTTCTGATAAATGAGTTTTAATAATAGCTATAATTGTATATTTTATAAAATTATCATGATAATTTCAGATTTTTATAATTTTATTAGATGAATAACCACAATATCAATATAAAATTAGTTTATTCCTATATATATGCGTGAATTTGTCATTTATTCAAGAAAAGGAAAAACAGCTCCTAACTTTAAAAATCTATGGGGCGGAGGCAGATTAGATGTTGTATATCAATGTATTTTAATGGCACTATTCCGTTCAAATAGTATAAGAAGAGATGTAATATTTCATGCTATTCTAAATGGACCACCAAATCCTCCTCTTGAACTTATTGTCAATGGAGCGTCTCTTAGAAATGTTAGATTAGATGAACAAATGTGGGAAGGCATTATTCGTAATGTATTATTAGGATCTTCTCATCCTGGAGTTTCTATAAAAAAAATTAGTCTACAACAATTAATTAAAAATAAAAAGGATGTTTTTGTTCTTGAGGAATCTGGTGAAAACATTAGAACAATAAATTTAGGAACAAAACCTATTTTTGTATTAGGCGATCAGATAGGACTCCCAAAAAAAGAAGAAAATTTTGTTTTACGATATGGAAAAAAAGTATCACTTGGAAAAACTCGTTATCTTGCTGCAGCATGTGTATCAATTATTAATTATGTACTCGATTTACGAGAAGTAGTAATATAATACTTAATTAAAAACACGATAAATAACTAAGATAAATATTCTTAGTAACATAACTCACGTTTTCTCACTGGTTAAATTTTTTTATAATAATCGTTGCATAGTTGCCCTTTAGCAATGAAAAAGATATTTTGATTGCATACCTATACTTACTATTAAAGCCATTTATTATATCTTTCATAGGTTCTGATATATTAAATTCATTTAGTTTTATCAGAGTCTGTCGGTTGTAATTTATAAAGAAATTACAAGTTAATGATTAAATATCAAAATCGGCAAACATTACGCCTTGTTTTGTTATAATTTTATCAATAATTTGTTTTTCAAAATAAGAATAAAATCCATTATGACTTATTCATTGATTTAATAGATAAAAATAGATTGTTAGGTTTTTTCCTTACGTTTTCCCACAGTTTATAAACTTCAGTTTATATAACAAGAAATAATCATAAATTAATTAGGATGTGATAAAAAATATGATGAAAATATCTAATAAAACAAAAGAATCCTTAATAGTAATTACTGTAACAGCTTTAGTAATAGGTGGAACATTAGGTTTTGCTATTCTTTCAAATAAAACATTTTCATATGATGTAAAAACTTTTACCTCATATAATGAACTTCTAGATTTTCTTGAAAATAACCATCAAAAATACAATGATTATTATTACCAATATAATGAGCCAGATATGGCTCCTAGAATAACGTTACCAAATTCCGAAGCATCAAAATCTGGTGCAAATAATGATGGTTTTGGTGAAAGCTCTAATGATGATTATTCCACAACTAATGTTCAAGTTGAAGGAGTAGATGAGCCAGATATTGTAAAAACAGATGGTACATATTTATATGTTCTGGCAAACCAAACAATACATATAATAAAAGCTTATCCTTCGGCTGAAGCAAATATTTTATCTACAATATCCTTTAAAAATGATGTTTATATAAGTAATTTTTTTATAAATAATGACTATCTTGTAGTGTTTGGCGGCTCATATAATTATCCAATATTGTACGAAAAAAGTATTTTGGATAATGGAAAAACAGAGGAGGTAACGATAGAGGATAGACCATGGGATGTTTCAACATCAGTTATCAAAATATATGATATATCAAATAGAGAGAATCCATTAATTAAAAAAGATATTGAGATTGATGGTAGCTATTTTGATGCAAGAATGATAGGTAACTATGTCTATATTGTATCAACAGAATACACCTATTATATTTACCGTATTGATGATGGTAATGGTTTACTTTGTATACCAGAAATTAAGATTGATGATAATGTAACAAAAATACCTTATGATGATATCTATTATGTTGATGTACCAGAAATTGTCGACACCATGACGCATGTAATTGCTATAAATCTAGATACAATGGAGGTTGATGAAAAAAGCTTTTTAATTGGTGTATCGCAAACAATGTATGTTTCAACAGACAATATTTATCTTGTTTACACAAACTATGATTACAATATTAGACCATTAACCGGAGGTACATATGAACCAAGTGAAGAAACAACAATGATTCATAAGATAAGTATAGACAATGGAAAGATAAACTATCAGACAAAAGGCGAGGTACCAGGCCATATTATAAACCAGTTCTCAATGGATGAATACAATGGTTATTTCAGAATAGCAACAACTATTGGTTATGCATGGGACATTTACAACCCATCAACAAATAATATTTATATTCTTGATGAAAACCTTGAACGTGTATCAGAAATTGAAGATATAGCAACTGGAGAACAAATCTATTCAACAAGATTTACTGGTGATAAAGCATATATTGTTACTTTTAAAAATATTGATCCATTTTTTACAATTGATTTATCAGATATCAGTAATCCACAGATTCTTGGATATCTGAAAATACCTGGTTTCTCAACCTATTTACATCCCTATGATGATAACCATATTATTGGTATCGGCAAAGATACAGTTGATTCTAATAATCCAAATTTTGCTTGGTACCAAGGATTAAAAATTGCATTGTTTGATGTTAGTGATTTCGAAAATCCTCAGGAATTAGATAAAGTCATAATTGGTGACCGTGGAACAGATAGTTCAGCGTTATATGATCATAAAGCATTTCTATTTAATAAAGAAAAAGAACTTCTTGTAATACCTGTAAGTCTCTATGAAATAAGTGAAGAAATTAAAAATCAATATGATACGGAACCAGCAAGTACCTATGGCGAGTTCACTTACCAAGGAGCCTATGTCTACAAACTAAACCTAGATGGGTTTGAATACAAGGGTAGAATCACTCACATGAGCGAAGAAGAAAAAGAAAATAATAATTACTGGTGGCACTGGTATCAATCTAGTTCATACATAACACGGTCGCTATACATAGGAAACATACTTTATACAATTTCAGATAAAATGGTTAAAATGAACAACCTAGAAGACTTAAGTGAAATTAACAGTCTAAATTTAGAATAAAAATAATGTAAAAATAGGGTTTTAAATTAAGTTAAAGCGAATATATAAGACCCAATTGATTTTTCTTTTTAATAAAGTCTCAAACCTAGAGGATTTTATACACCGATTGATTACTGATTTTGAAACGGTGATTTATAATGGAGTTTGAAAGTGTAATCAAATCCAGAGAAAGTGTTAGGGATTATTCGCTTAAAAAAGTTGAAGATGAAAAGATTAACTATGTAATTGAATGTGCACGATTTGCACCTTCATGGACTAATAAGCAATGTTGGCAATTTATTGTTGTAAAGGATAAAAAAATTATAAATGATTTATCCAAAGCAAGTATAATAAATCGCTGGTTAAAAAATGTTCCAGTAATTATTGTTGCTTGCGGTGATCCAAAACAAAGCGGTGTCAGAAACGATATATATTATTTTATTGTAGATGTTTCTATTGCATTAGAGCATATCGTTTTAGCGGCAACTGATAAAGGATTAGGAACTTGTTGGATTGGAGGTTTTAGTGAAAAAAAGGTAAAAGAACTCCTTGAAATTCCAGAGAATATCAGAGTTGTTGCCTTAACAGCCCTTGGTTACCCTGCGAAAAAAAGGAGTTTTATTGGAAAAATAGCTAAAGTAGTTACACAGAGTAAAAAAAGAAAAAGCCTTGATAAAATAATTCATATAAATAAATGGTAATAGTAATTTTTTAAAATAAAACTACTTAAAAATATTTTGAATTGTAAAAGTTGCTCTCATTGAAAAGTAAATCCAAATTTATTATATTGGAGTTATAAATTAAAAGTCAATTTTACCTATTTTAAAATTAATATTTTCTACTCAAAGTATAATAGAATTCAGCTAGGAAAATTTGTATAATTTTAAACAATATTTAGATAAGAGGTTCCATCAGATATTCTGATTCAGGTATAAACCTCCCTTTTACTTATTTTTATTATAAAACGTGTAACTCTTCAGACTGAAATGCTTCCGTCGTTAATTAGTACTCACAGGTAAAAAATATGGGATTTCTACTATTAGCTAAAAAGAGTAATTTTATAAGTAATTAATCTATTTTAGAGTGGAGGAGAAATGGATGAAAGAAAAATTATTAATTTTTTTATTTGCACTTTTACTGGTGACTATTTTTATTAGTGGATGCGTTGAAGAAGAGAAAAAAGAGTTATCTTTGGCACAAATAAAAACCAATTTTCTTAATACCATTAAAGACGTTGATTCATATAAGTTTAATATAAGCAGTTCATCAACTCAAAAAGTAGTAAATGAATCAGGTACAAACATCATCGAAATGCTGACTTTTAGTAATGGATCTGTTGATATAGTTAATTATAATTTAAAATTTGAAAAGGAATATTCAAATATTGGAAAAAATGATCAAATGAAAATATATATATTGGATGGTTTTTCTTATACATTTATTATTAATGATTGGAATCTATCTTGGGAAATTGAGAATATTTCATCTTCTTCGGATCTTGAAAGTTTTTGGGGTTTGTATTCTTATTTAGAGAATTTTGCAGAAGGAATGTCGAATCCACAAAAAAATACTACTTTTGAGCGTTTGAACGATGAGACAATAGATGGTAAGTCTTATTATGTTTTACAATCTGTATATAAAAATAATTATTCAGGTGCTGAACAAACTGGTTATTCATATTATGAGATTCAAATAAAGTTTTGGATTGATATGAATAATTTTTTATTATATAAAATTCAAGCAACATCAATCTCTGATTCTAAAGAATTTTTTGCTATGAAGAGTAATCAAACAATAGAACTTTCAGAAAGTCAATATATTTTCTATGATTATAACATCCCAGTCACAATTGAATTACCAACGTTTAAATCAAAGACGATTTATGTTGATGATAATGGCGGGAAGGATTTTAAAAACATTCAAGATGCGATTGATTTTGCTAATCCTGGGGATATAATTTATGTATATAGTGGATCATACAAGGAGACTATAGCTATAAATAAAAGCATAAGTCTAATTGGAGAAAACAAAATTACCACAATAATCAAAAGTAGTTTAATCTTAAAAAATCTTCTACATGTTTATGCTGATTATGTAAAAATCAGTGGTTTTACATTTGAGAACAACCATATTAATAATTATGCAATAAAGATCAATTCCTCCTACAATTCAATCACAAATAATATCATCAAAGACACAAGAGAAGGCATGGGTATATACCTCGATCATTCCAACAACAATATCATCTCCGGTAATACAATCGATAACAATAATCATGGCATATACTTACTTAATTCTGATAAAAATACTATTTCTGATAACATTATTACAAAGTGCAATAATGGCATATACTTAATTAATTCAAATAACAGTAATATTCATAGTAATACTATTACCAACAACTTCATGAATGACATAAAATTCGTTCATTCCAATAATAATATCCTCTCTGGTAACAACATCGCTAACAGCTATAATGGTATATACTTATTTTATTCTAATAACAATACTATTTCTGGTAACACCATAAACAATAATCAGTATGGAATAGAGATCTCTGAGTATTCTGATAACAATATAAATTATCATAATAATTTTATAAAAAATAGTCGACAAAATTCACGGGACACTAGAAATAACACTTGGTATAGTACAACTCTAAAAGAAGGTAACTACTGGGATGATTACCAGGGTATAGATGCAAATGGTGATGGCATTGGAGATGCACCTTATAACATAGCTGGTGGGGATAATCAAGATTTGTATCCCTTGATAAATCCTTTTGATATTTAATAAATGCAGGGGAAGTGAGTGTTCGACTTCAAGTTCAAATCTCATAAACAATAGGGTATTTAAACCCTTTGGGTATTAATGCTCCCGTCGGGATTTGAACCCGAGTCTACGGCTCGAGAGGCCGTGATGATTGACCGGACTACACCACGGGAGCAAAAAGGTATCTATCCACCAGATGAAACCATAATAATTGTAAGTTTTTGTTTGTCTTCTAAAATATCATCATCTGGGATAGGTAAATTATTATTCATCACAATTATTGTATCAGGTTTAAGATTTAATTTTTTCAAAAGATCTAATACAGTCGATCCTTCTTCTAAATTAACTTTTTTAATTTCATTTTTTCTTGATAATTTAACACTTATCTTCACTCAAATCGATAGGGATATAAAAAAGGGTTTGATTAAGCTTTTTACAAAGTTTATCTGTTGCTGGGGTAGCCAAGCTCGGACTAAGGCGGTAGCCTCGAGAGCTATTGGTGCTTTCGCATCGCAGGGGTTCAAATCCCTTCCCCAGCGTCCTATGGATCAAAAATACCTAATAAATTTGTTAATAAATTTTACTTTCAGAAGTGTTTTAAGTTTTTTCCTCCCTTTGTTGTTGCCTATACAAATAATGCTGATGTAGCATAAAAAGTTCTAAATCTACACCACAATCCTTAAGCTTTGATATAACCTCGTCTCCCGCATAACCTTCTATTTCCTTTATAAAATATTGACCTGCTTTTTCTTTTAGATTCATAGATGCTATTTGAACAATATCCTCAATAGCTCTGCCTATTTCACTAGGAAAAATAGAATTTATATCAGAGCTAATAATAACGACATCTTCTGAGTCGATCTCACTATTTATACTAACTTTTTTTAGAAAGTCATATCTTTGTTCAAGATTTTTTATGATGGTGCTCAAAACTACAACTGCAAAATTATGAGTAGTTCTTCTAGCTGCGACAGTATAAACCGCTTTTAATATCTCCTTTAGTATATCGGAATTCTCTAATTCAGACATTCCTAACTACACAACAACCTATCTATACACTCTTTTAATTCCATGAATTCAAAAGGTTTTGTGATATACTCATCAACAACAATGTTTCCTAATGTTTTGCTAAAAGAATCTGTTTTAGCGGTTAGAAAAATAACTGGAATATCTTTCCATTTTGGATTTTTCTTGAGCTCAGCTGCTACGTCCCATCCACTAAGCTCAGGCATCATAATGTCTAATAATATAAGATCAGGAATTTTATTATTTTTTAATAACTTTAAGCATTTTTTTCCGCTTTCAACTCCTAGAATTTTGTAATTTGTGTCTAGATTTTCAAAACTCTTCTTAATAGTATAAATTATATCAGGGTCATCATCCACAACCAAAATTGTTTTTGCCATACATCCCAGTCCTTTTATCTTTTCTCTAAAACTTTAATTTCTTTAAAAATATTTCTAATAAACAACAATAACAAATATTATTGAAGAAAATCATCTAAAAACTGAATTTTTATTTTAAATTAAAATGGAAAAAAGGCTACTCTAAGATTACTAAAAGTTTATTTATCCTATTAAAATATCAATTAAGACGTTAGATGGGATTAAAAAATATTTATAAAAAAATCATTTTTATTGTTATATTATTACTCCTAATAATATACTTACCATCATTATCAGCTGATAACTACTATGCAGATATAACAATAGAAGTGGATTCTTCTGGTTTTGTAACAATTGAGGGTACTACTAATCATCCAGATTTATTAATAAAAAATACAGAAGTTTATACATCAAAAAAACAAAGTTATTGGCTTTTGAATATAACAAAAGAAGGTATTTTTTCTGATTTTATATATACTTTAAGTCTACCCAAAGAGTCATCTATAAATTACTTAAAATCTTCAGGTTTTATAAGTATTGAAGAAAATAAAGGTAACCTTGTGGTTAAAGGCTTTGGGGAGAACGAGTCTTTTTCAGTATTAGTACAATACCAGACAGAAAAATCATCAGAAATTCAGTTAATAGAAATTGATTTTATTTCTATTATTTTAATAACCTTAGTAATTATTCTATTTATAATCTTAGTATATTATGTAATAAAAGAAAAAATAAGAGGAGAACAACAAAAATCTAATGGCTATAGTTATAAAGGATTAAACCAACGACAAAAAGAAATTATGAATCTATTAATTGATAAAGATACACCTTTAACACAGACAGAGATTCAAAAGCAATTAAATATCCCTAAAGCAGCAGTATCAAGAAATATTCGAGGTTTAGAACTTAAAGGATTAATTGAAAAAGAACAAATTGGGATGTCTAATTTAATAAGAATTAAAAAACCATAATTTTTAGTATATGTTCCGGTCTGTTCCGCCTTTTTTCGGTTAAAATTAATAAGTTGTTTCATTCAATACCTAATTAAAGAATTTGAAAATTGAAAAGGTGTTGAAAATATGAAAAAAATATCGACTCTATTAATTATGCTGATGATACTGATTTCAATTTCATCATTAGCAATAGCAGATGAATCTGAAGAAAATCCTGGGGAAGAAGAGGAATACGAAGAGGAAACCGATGGACAAAATGAAACTGAAGATTTAGATATAGATAATGATACAATAAAAGAAATAGAAATAATGAATAATTCATTAGGTTCTGAAATAAGATTACTACAACTTCAAAAAGCAATAATAAAGAACTTATTGAAAGGTGAAATGGCTGTTGATGTATTAAAAGGTCTTGACTATAATACAACCAGTTTAGAAGCAATACTTTCTGAAATGAAGGATTTATTAGAAGAAGTTAAGACAGTAAATACTAGTTCAAATAATTCAGTACAACTATTTGTTGAATTAAAAAGTGTAGCAAAAAATTTAACAAAGCATTTTAGAGAAACAATTAAAGATTTATTAGGTGACGAAAAACTAAAACAAATAAGAGAAAGAATCAAAGAAAATATAAGCGAAGAGCTAGAAAACTGTAGTAAAATGATAAGAAACAAAATTAGGCAATTCAACAGAAACCAGTTATATAAATTATATGGAATAATCGGGGAAGCAAACAACTCTTTTGTAAATGAATACCTAAATGGAAACATTTCAGTAGCTGAATTAAAACTACAAATCAGTAAAACTATAAACCAGATGAATAAAGAAAAAAAATATGAAATATTTTCAGAAATAAAAGAAGGAAATATTAAGAAAAAAATACATGCAAAGGCAGCTATTGAAGATATTGAAAATAAGGGCAAAGGAAAAGGCCATGGAAAAGAAAAATAATTTTGGAGATAGTGATATTATATGAATAAAAAAATTATATCAATAACTTTCCTTCTAATTATTCTTGTCTCAATAACCTTAGCTTATAATTTCTGTGATACGTCTAGTACTGACGAAAAACAATATGATAGTCCTGTTGAAAATATAGATGAAAATAATATTTCAGAGGAAATCGATAACACATTTCTTGAAGAAGATGATGAAATAGAAATTGGAGAAATGATTTAGGCTCCCATCCCTTCTCTCTTTTTTTTATTTTTTATTAATTTAAAAAAATCGTTCTTTTAGTTGTCCAAGCGCCTCTTTAAATCCATTTTTACAATATTCAGGATTACATGTTTTATCAGATTTAGTATTAATTGGGATTCCAGCAAGTCTCATCATAGGAACCGTTGCTTTTTTACCATGCCGCCAACGGGCATATAGCCAGTGACTTAGAAAAAACATAGGGCCATAGATCCATTTCAAATCAGGTGTCCAAAAATCGATATTGTTCTTCCAACATCTAGATAGAATTTCCCATTGTAACTGAGAAAGATTATTTAGATTGGTTCTGTGATGATTACCAAGTACTGCCTCTTTTAATGGGATGAAAAGTACTGGGGTATAGAACATTTTTGCATTATGGGCTCGGAGATCATCGATAAGGTCAAGAGTTGCTCTAACATCGTCATCTGTTTCATCTGGTTGTCCAGTCATAATTGTACAAAGTGGCCACCAGTCATTATCATTCATTAGACCAACACCCTCTACTACAAGTTCAGGCCAGTTATCCACGCTAAATGGAAGCGCTTTGCCTTTCATATATTTCTTCATAAGACGTATACTCCCTGTTTCTATTCCTACTTCAACTGATATGAAGGGTTGTTTGTATAGCTTGCTAGTACTAGGACGCCATTTGGTTTTTTCAATCAAAATAGGTGTCAATTCCTCAAGAATTTTTTTATCATAAATTATTGGTGCAAATGATGCATGAGACAAAAGAATATTTTCAACCCCAGGATATGATGCAATTGATTTATACAGCTTTACTATTTCTTTTCTATTGGGTTTAAATCCAGGTTTTGATTTATAGAGAAATAAGTCTTCAGTCACTGTAAATATTGATTTTGATCCCTCTTTAATATTTATTTCAACTTCTTTCATTATATGATTAAGAGGAAATGAATATTTTGTTCTCATAGTTGGACTACAAAATTGGCATCCTCGTCCGCATCCTCTTGTTATTTCTACCATTCCATATGATGCAGAATGTTTTATTATGGGAATTTCTTCTTTTTTTGGTTTTTGAGCAATATAATATGAAGGAACTTTCTTTCCTGTCATGAGTTTTTTAAAAATTTCAACAATATCATGTTCTGCTTCTCCTTGGAACAGAACATCAATACCGAGATTTTCCTGAGCATTAATCTCATTAATCTGCCAAGAACCCTGACCTCCAACAACAACTTTTGGTTTGTATCTTTGTATTGATGG
>Ga0209427_10005834_pt1 | contig 14096 bp, 14 predicted proteins | sample DeeMarSWOR136_30_FD_187465 | JGI IMG/M metagenome (GOLD analysis project Ga0209427, IMG submission 187465) | Marine sediment microbial communities from White Oak River estuary, North Carolina - WOR-1-36_30 (SPAdes) (version 2) | ecosystem: Environmental > Aquatic > Marine > Intertidal zone >... | reverse complement strand
TCATGTAGTTGTTCCATCTGGTCTCTTGGCAGAACAATGTCATCCCAATGATATTTGGGGTTTATCTTACGGGCCAATGTGTTGAGTTGATGCCTGGATTGTTGACGACAAGCCGAAGACAGGTCATCAGTAGTAACTAACTCCTGCTCCGGGTCTCGCCACAATGCCAGGTTTCGGGCCATCGCCACCGCATCACGAATTTGACCACCACTGAGTCGGAACTTGCTGGCCAAATCACTGAGGTCAACATCGGCAGCCAACTGGGCGTGGCCATTCCAGAATTTTTCCCACAACAGCTTCCGACCCAGATAGGAGGGTATGGTAAATTCGACGCTGACAAACTGTCTGTTGGGTAAGCTGCTGCCTGGTTCCCATGCCTTCTCTCCAGACAGAAACACCCACGTTGGGTAACCGGCTAGCTCGTTTATCACAGCATTGTAGCCCGCCTTCACTTCCTTTTCATCACTGAGCAGCACATCGAAACCGCTGAGGTACAGGGCGGCATTTTGCAGGAGCCCTTCACGAAAGACGAGCAATACAGATAGCTCGGGAGAGATGTCTGCCGTTACCATGCGGTTCACATCCACAATGAGCAACGGGACTCCCAGGTCAGAACACATCGCCTCGGCAGTTGCCTGCTTGCCCACTCCATTGCCGCCCTGGTAGTAGCTGACAAGGCTCTCTTTTTTAAACCGGATTGCTAGCTTGGACAAGCGGTGCCTGGTATCATCGGGTATAATTACCTCCTGCAGTCCATGACCGGTTTGAACCAGACGCGTAAAGGGTAGCAAGCGAGCATCAATTTGATCTACTCCCAGCAGATAGCCAGTTATACGCTCATCAATCTGGAGAGAATCAGCCAGTAGTGGTGCTTTCCTAGAGGTGCTATCACCATACAATCGCAGAAGATGATATTTCATAAGAGGCGCTTCAGGTAAAAAGGCTTGCCTGGCTATCGGTCTCTGCTCAAACGATTCACAGAGCAGGTGCAGCAACAAATCAATTGTGGGGTTTCTCCTGGTTATATCATCCTGTAAATATCCGTAGAGCTTTTGATATCTCAGATCCAACTCAGGTAGAAGGCAGACCAGAAGTATGTCAATCTCAAACGACGACAACCGAAACAAACGCCCCAGTTCCTGCAAACGAAATAGGTGTCCTTGATGGAGGCTTTTACTCCCTGTTTCGGCAACATTGTCCTCGGTTTTCGAAGGTGATTCAGCCAGAGTCAGCCCAACCGAGTTCCTCAGCGACGTCAGTTCCTCGCCTGAGGCAAGAGGTGAGGAGCCAACAATACGGTCTACCTCCTCTTCCGAGACATATAGACCGTTAAATTCGCCCTCTCCGGTTCGGCTAGCTTCCGTGCGCCTTTTCACCACCTGGAGCTGCAGCTTCAGTTCAATACGCTTCAGTTCAGCCAGTAAAAGGTCCAGGTAGTCTTTAGAGTTCTTCACCATCCTCCAGAATACCCCCGAGATTTTCAGCTAGTACGCGGTTGCCCGACGTTTGGTCACCTGTTCCATAGTCATGAGCCGGTGGAATAAGGTGGCCCAGTATAAAATCCGCCAGGTCATCCATAGCTAAAAAGTATCGTTGCTCTTGAGAACTAACGTGTTGTACATATCCCCTGTTCAGTTTTCGAGAGTCATCACACCAAATCCTGACTACAAAGGTGTTATAGTATCCCATTTTTGATAATCCCTGTTTAAAAAAACAGGCTTTTAGAAAAATATAACAGGCGCTAGTAAATCAGCAGATAATTTGGAGTAAATTTTGGGTTAGTTGAGGATGGCGGTTGTCGTAAAAGAGCTTAAGCGTTTGTGCAGATGGAGTGAGTCCACAGACTCAAAGGTGGAGTCAAGGTGCTGATTAGGATAGACTAACGTGGCTTAGCTATATGGATTCATTTTTGAGGAGTCGGTGATATAGAGCACTTGTTTCACCGTCAGGGACCGCATTGAGTTCGGTTTGTATGGTCTGGCGACATATTTCATACCAGCGAAGGGCGCGGTTTCTCTGCCCCAGCCTACTATGGCAACACATTAATCGGCGATAAGCATCCTCGCGGCAAGAGTCCTTCGCCAGAATCCTCTGAGAATATGTTATACAACTATCGTAATCCGCATTCTTTATAGAATAGTCAGCGAGCCTACTGAGGATGAGGAGGTAGGTATCCTTAAGTGCTTCTCTACGTAGCAACGTCCACTCCTCGTAGGGCTCATCTTCCAGATAATCGCCCCGATACAGAGTCTCAGCCATCTCGTATTCTCGTATCGCTTCGAAGGATTTACCCTCCCTCTCCAAACGTTGGCCAAGTGCCCAGTGCCGCTGAAATTCATCAACGTCTACCAACAGGTCAATTTCAGGGTTGATCAGATATGCGCCCTGCAAGAAAATGATACAAGGGAAGTTTTTCTTACTTTCAAGAATGCCATCAAGTGTACGCCGCAGGCTATGTACGGCTGCCTTCAGGTTGTTACCAGCCGCCCGTGGGTCACAATCTGGCCATAGCGCCTCCATGAGCACTTCCTTGATAACCGGTTTCCTGGATCTCATCATAAGATACTGCAGTACCGATTTTGCTTTGACGCTCTGCCATCGATCGACCCGCTTCCATGTCGATAGTATCTCAAATTTACCAAGACAACGTATCTCAAGGTGAACCGACTTGGGTAGAACTTTTGGTTGAACCAGCTCTCCGAGGATGATTTTCCCTATTCGGGCAGCTGGCTTTCCGACTGTATAAGGGAGCAGGCGTAGCGTTTGATAACCTCCAGATATCTGAAGGGCATACTGAATACGTCGACTTACCAGGCTTTCTCGTTCAGCCAGTGTATTGTCGACATTTTCCAGTTGCCTCCTCACTCCTTGATAGTCACTTTGTACCAGTCTAAGCAGTTGAATAGTATCCTGCCATTGTCCTCCATCCACATAATCCGCAGTCTCGTCCCAATCAGAGGAAACAGGTTCATTTACCACTGTTTGCCCCTTTCAAATATAAATCGCTACCTATCGACGAGAGATAACTTTGTAAACAGAAACAGTCAAATCGGAGGTTTTTTTGTTTTCTGGACATCATCCCTATTCGGGAGTCCGCGGAGATATTTCTGTAAAAGTTTACACCAAATCAGCATATTTGTCTATAGTTTTTTAAGCGGTTTTCATAAAATTTATCTGCTCTTAAAACCTTTTCGGGCACCACTTTTAGCTTCAAATTCTAGCCCGAAACATCACACCAGGGCAATTTTGAAAAAACCTTCTTTTTATTATAGGTCTGTATATGGGGATGTTATACCGTTCCTTTGCTGCGGCCGGGATATTTAACATAGATCATGTCGTCGAATCGTTCTTTCACAACGACGAATATATATTTGTCTATGGCAGTGCTGAGGATTGCACCGCCATTGGTGACATCAATATACATCAATTGATAAGTGGAGTGGATCTTTGAAATAGGGTTCAGTGTCACCATTTTTATACAAATGAAACTCCACTTTAGAATTTTCACGGGCTACTTGTGGGATAAAAGATACCCTCTCCTCCCACTTCTCCTCATGATCAAGCGTACCGATATACACCTGGCTATTCTCAAGCCCATCTATAGTTATTACCACATGGTAGCTTGCCGGTTCATATTCATTGTTGATTACGCTAACGATTATATTTACGGGTTCACCCAATGCTACCTTATCAGGGTAGTTCTCTGCCTTGCCTTCTATGTTGAGGATGTAGAATTCAGTGAATTTATTGCTCTGCTTGGGTGTGGCTGCAACATAACCGAGACAGGCTAACGCGGCCACTATGGCTACCGCCAGGGAAATGGATAGACTTTTATCCAGCTTACTCATACCTGTCCAGTTAGGTAAACCCGCTTTAATAGTAACACTGAAGCGATTGGCTTCGGGCAGTTTTCGTTGTCGGTACCAACCGACCGCTGCTGTGACTGTAATGAAAATTGTAATGGAGATAGAGATAGGATATAGTTCAATACCCCACGGGGTGTAGTTGAGAACTAACCCAATAAGCGGCACAATGGCGATACTTAAGCCAAGGCTGAGAGCCAGCCGTTCAACATTACCCAGGTCGGTTTGTTTTGGGAAAATAGCGGAGAGTAATGTGTAGCCAGGGAAGAAGATAATAAGCAGGATACCAAGTGCAATCCGTAATGGGCCGGTGGTAAAGGCAATCACTGGGAATAAAATCAGAGTAATGGCGACTATAGTAATTAGAATCTTTTGATTGCTGAGTTTCATTTAAGCTGGTGCACATTATACTTAAATAGCAGGCTATTTGCAATGCCAGATATTTTTATGTTTTTAGGTTGTTGTGCGATTTAGCTGTAATTCAGATGCCTGGTTGTGCTTCTGGTATGACATTGACGGGATATATTTATTCGGCTATGCTCTAGGGGTATTACCAGGTGATTTTAAGCAAAAGAAATTCAGCAGGAGGAGTTAAATGGAGTGGAGAACCAGAGTAACGGAGCTATTGAATTGCAAATATCCTATATTAGAGGGTGCTTATGCCGGATTTGGTAATTGGGAGTTTGCCGCGGCTGTAGCGGAAACTGGCGCTCACGGTATCATCACTGCCTCCGTATCCCGAACTCCGAAGCAACTTCGAGAGGATATACGGAAGTGCCGGGATGCTACCGATGGTTCATTCGGGGTGAACCTGAGTATTGGTATCTGCCCCCAGATTGAGGAGATGCTTGACGTGTGCGTCGAGGAAGGAGTTCAGGTGGAGACGGCGATATACAAGCCTGATGCTCTGGCTCCCCGAATCAAAGAGTCCGGGGTGAAGTGGGTACACAAGACAGCGAGGGTGAAGGATGCCCTGCATGCGGAAGAGCTGGGGGCAGATGCTGTTATTGTGGTCGGCCTGGAAGGGGTGGGGTTTAAGAACCCGGAACAACTACCGACGTTTACGACCACAACCTGGGGAACAAAGCAGTTGAAGGTCCCGTTTATCGCTGCCGGAGGTATCGGTGATGCCCGAGGTCTTCTGGGTGCTCTGGGGATGGGTGCTGACGGCATAATGATGGGCACCGCCTTCATGGCTACCAAGGAATGCCCCACCAATGAAGATTCGAAGAGAGCAATGGTTGAGTCCCGCCCGGATAATCCACAGCTTCGCTACCGGGTGCTCTCTTCTTCCGACCCAGCCGAATATGAGAGAGTGCTGAAGATGAGGGACAAGCTACCATTGGAGGAATGGCTACCGATGCTGGAGCGAATTCAGCCGAGACACTCAGATTGGGCCCAGATTATGGGTGGGGAAGAGCAAAGTGAAGAGAAGCTTAGTCGGGTGGGATCACTGGCAGTGGGGGCAATAAACAGTATACCGACCGTAAAAGAATTCATTGATGGTATTATCCGTGAGGCTGAGAAGATGCTGGATAGCTGGGAGTTCCTCAAGACGAGGTGATTACCTCCTGCCCGACAAAGGGCTGAAGTGCCTCCGGGATGGCTATAGAGCCATCAGCCTGCTGGTAGTTTTCCATAACGGCAATCATAAGTCGTGGTAGAGCCAGGCCTGAGCCATTGAGGGTATGGACAAAAAGAGGTCTGGAATCCGGGGTGGGGCGGTAGCGGATATTGGCGCGCCGGGCCTGGAAATCAGTGCAATTGGAGCAGGTGCTAACCTCCAGCCATTCCTGGCAGCCGGGAGCCCACATGTCAATATCGTAGGACTTGGTAGCGGTGAAACCCAGGTCACCGGTGCAGAGTTCTTTCACACGGTAGGGAATGCCCAGTATCCGGCAAACCTGTTCGGCATTACTGACCATCTTCTCCAGCTCTTCATAGGAGGTATCTTGGTCAGTAAACTTATACATCTCGACCTTGTCGAACTGATGGCCCCGCTTGATGCCACGGGTGTCCCTGCCGGCGGACATCCTTTCGCGGCGGAAGCAGGCAGTATAGGCGACATAGTAGAAGGGCAGCATACCCGGCGATATGATTTCGTCGCGGTGAAGGTTGGTGAGTGGTATTTCAGCGGTTCCCACGAACCAGAAGTCGTCTTCCTCATCATGGTAGATGTTTTCGGCGAACTTGGGCAGCTGGCCGGCACCAACCATACATTCACGTTTTACCATAAAGGGAGGGTAAATCTCCTGGTAACCGTGTTCACCGGTGTGGAGGTTAAGCATGAAAGCAATCAATGCTCTTTGTAGCCGTGCTCCGAGTCCTTTAAGTACGTAGAACCGCGTGCCGGATAATTTGACACCGCGCTCGAAGTCGATGATGCCCAGTGCCTCTCCCAGCTTCCAATGTGGAGCCGGCTCGAAGTCGAAGCTGGGCATTTCTCCCCAGGAACGTACCACCGGGTTATCGTTTTCATCTTTACCAACCGGGACTGAAGAATGGGGTATGTTGGGCACCTGAAGCAGAAGTTCTTCGAGTTGATTCTCCAGATTTCTGACTTCTTCCTCGATGTCCTTTATTCTGGTACGAAGAGCACGTGCTTTATCAGCTGAAGTATCCTGCCTTTCCCGAGCGGTCTCCTTGCGAGTATGCCTCAGGTTCTCCAGTTCGTTCAATTTCTGCCGCCGTTCGGAGTCAAGCTCCAGGATCTTGTCCAGGGGCACGCTATCCTGGCGACTGGTTATTGCCTCTTGCAGGAGGACTGTATTTTCGCGGATGAATTTCAGGTCAAGCATGGGTCTCTCCTTCAGGGGTTGAGTTAGGGTATCCCATCCCCTTTATCCCCTTCTCCCTAACTATATTAAGATGAAGGGGGAATATTTTTATTTATAGGGGCTTCGCTCCTTAAAAATCCCTAATCAAAATATTTCGGGGCTTCACTCCACCTAAACTCCCCTTTATTATCTCCCTACACGTTTAGCCATAAAAATGTCCGGTTTTCCCGGACCATTGGCATCAGGCAGAATGCCAACAATGGTATATCCTAACTTCTGATAGAATTCATATGGGTGACCTTTAATATTTTCAATACCAGCCAGATGCTCCAGAACGTTCGGGTAAAGGTCTATTCCGGAAACCGTTGTCATATTGTCTTCGTCGTCAGTAGCAATCCAGATTGTTATCCCACCTCGCTCTTTCACCTGCTCCTCCAAATCTTTCACCAGCGCCCGGCCTATACCTTTCCTCTGAAAGTCCGGGTGAACAACCAGCGGATGAAGTTCCCATGTTTTCCCATGATACTTTCTGATACCACCAACCCACCCCATGACAGTAGTGTCATGATTAACAGCAATGCGGCTTATACGGCCTTCTTGAAACGACTCCTCTATCTCTTGCAAAGCGGATTCAATATCTGGCCAGCTATCAGGATTATGATCCCGAAAACCGCTAACCAGTAATTCGGCAACCTGCTGGATGGCTTCCATATTATCTGGGTTGAGGTCAGTAATTTTCAGGTTCGAACACTCCATCTTTAACCCTTTTCCTTGAGCTGGGGGAAGAAGATTACCTCGCGGATTGATTGCTGGTTAGTGAGGAGCATCACCAGTCGGTCAATACCGAGTCCCAACCCGCCGGTAGGAGGCATACCATATTCCATAGCCAGTAGAAAGTCCTCATCAATAGACCACCTTTCCTCATCTGTCCCCTGGCGTTCTTTCAACTGTTCGGTAAATCGTTCCCTCTGCTCGATAGGGTCATTAAGTTCGGTATAGGCGTTGGCAATCTCCATGCCACCGAGAAAGGCTTGAAAGCGCTCTACCACCCGTTCCTCACCTGGCTTGTTCTTGGCTAGAGGTGACATCGAGACGGGGTAGTCCACGAGAAAGGTGGGTTGAACTATATTGGGTTTAACGAAGGTGGAAAGAAGCTCATCTACCAGCTTTGCCCAGTTCTTCTGGGGGTCGACCTCCAGTCCTGATTCCTTCATTTTGGTCGCGAGCAGAATGACGTCCCGGTACTGAGCGAAATCGATGCCGCTGTGTTCTTTTATTGCCTCCCGCAGGCCAATACGCTGCCAGGGCGGTTTAAGGTCGATGGCGTTGCCAGCGAACTCAACCTTGTCTTTACCCAGGACTTGCTGAGAGACTGCGGAAACCATCTCCTCAACCATGTTCATGACGTCATTATAATCGGCGTAAGCCTCGTAACTTTCGAGCATGGTGAACTCAGGATTATGCTTGGTGGAGATGCCTTCGTTGCGGAAAATGCGACCTATCTCGTAAACCTTGTCGAAGCCACCGATAATTAGTCGCTTGAGATGAAGCTCGATAGCAATGCGGAGATAGAAGTCCTGGTCAAGAGCTTGATGATGGGTGACGAAAGGCCGGGCGAGGGCACCACCGGCTGAGGGTTGCAGAACCGGCGTTTCTACTTCGAGGAAGCCCCGCTGGTTGAGGAATTGCCGGATGGCGGCAATAACCTGACTGCGGACCTGGAAGGTTGCTCTGGTTTCGGTGTTGGCGATGAGGTCCAGATATCGCTGGCGGTATCGAGTGTCAACGTCGCTGAGACCGTGCCATTTTTCGGGCAGGGGCTGGAGGGACTTGGCGAGCAGGGTGAAATTCTCAACCTCAACAGTGGGCTCTCCAGTCTTTGTCCGGAAAAGTCTACCGCTGGCGCCGACAATATCGCCAATATCAATATCCTTGAAAAGCCTTGAGTCCGTTTCGTCAAGCAGGTCTTTACTTAGGTATAGCTGTATCTTCCCTGAGCTATCATGAATATCAAGGAAGGAGACCTTGCCCATGGAGCGGTTAGCCATAACGCGACCGGCGATATTAACCACCGTGGCTGCCGTCTTACCAGACTCATCTTGTTGCTTGAGCAGAGCAATAGCTTGCTCAGCGGTGTGGCTTCGGTGGTACCGGTGGGGATAGGGACTAATACCCAGAGCACGAATTCTTTCAAGCTTCTGCTGCCGTTGTTGAGCAATACGTTCTAATCTTGATGACATATCTCTCCTATATCCATATGATATAACAAAAAGACCGAGAGTTCTAGACTCCCGGTCGTAAATAGTATTTCTTAATGATTAATGCAGGTCGTCTTGGAATAGAGCCATCTCATTCTGAGACGGTTCATCATGTGTATCAAGGACGACCTCCTGCTCGGGTGTCGTTTGCTTGATCTGCTGTCTTAAATTATCCAACCAGGCGATTGACTTTACCTCACGTTCCAGGAGGTACTTGAGGTAGTTTCTCATCACCATCTCCAACTCATGAGATAGCCTGGTGTTTATTCTAAGTCTTTTAACAGTCTCAAACTGACCACTCTGGAGAAGTCGCATCACTTTCAGAGCATTTACGGATAGAGAGTAAGTCAGCTGCTCATGGTAGCTACATTCGGGGCACATCGTGCCCCCAGCACTGGGGCAGAATGAGTTGATGACGGGTTCCAGTGGTGAGTGGCAGGTAACGCATTGTTGAAGCTGGGGACGATAGCCTAGTTCGCCGAGAAGGTTAAGTTCAAAATAGCGTAGAGCGAGGTCTTTGTTACCGGGCTGGCATAGAGTTTGCATAGACTCAAGGAGGAGCTGGAATAGAGGACGGTTTTCAATATGGTCAGCGGTGAATTGATTGACCAGCTCGATGATGTAAAGGGCGTAGGAGGTAAGCCAGAGGTCGCTTTTCAGGGGTAGAAAGCTATTAATGGTCTGGCTGCCGGTTATAGTGTCAAGATTTCTTCCCCGAGCCAGCGACACCAGGCTGTAGGTGAGGAGTTCCAGGTGCCCGGCCATTTTGCTCCTGGGTCGGCGGACTCCTCTGGCTACTGCCTGAATCTTACCCATATCAGGCGTGTAAAGGGTCAGGATTCTATCTGCCTCTCGAAGCTTAGTCTTCTTAATTATGATGGCTTCAGTCTGATAGTTTCTTGGTCTAGACATTTAAGTTACTTTTGGTTAAAATTTGCGAGTTTGAGCAGGTATATTACATACTATTATGATGTATCGCGGTACCTCCTGGCTATTATCCGGTCGATGGCGTGTTTATGGGTAACTCCACCCGAGGTATATTCGAATATATCCTCGGTACAGTAGAGGATTTCCCAATCCCAGTAGTAGAACATCAGCTCCCCCGATGCGTACGGGTGCGTATCTGGTTCGGTGTCTGGTTCTCTGGGTATAAATGGTTTTCTAACGAATACTGAGAGTGCGTTGATACCGTCAGGTGAGGTGCAATCCTTGTAGTTCTGGAAGCATTGTCTCCTCACTGCAGGCGGTAGGTAGTGCAAGGTTCCCGTTGAGAAGATGACGTCGTAGGTGTTCTCAAGCTGGTAGTTTATAATGTCAGCCTGAATTGTTTCCAGATATACCTCAACCTCCTCAGCATACCGCTTGGTTCGCTCCAGTCTGGGAAAAGATGCGTCCAGGGCGAATACCTCGAAGCCGTGTTTGGCAAAGTAGACAGCATTCCTGCCCTCACCACAACCAAGGTCGAGCAACCTTGGGTGATAATCCGAGGAGGGTTGAATAATCTCCATTACCTGGTCACACATCACCGAGGGCTTAATTCCTAAATAGTATTCTTCATCTTCGTATTTCCGGTCATGATGGTTTTCATACTTCATTGGGATATCCCCTTTTATCACTTATCCTTTTTTCCGGCAATGAATATCATCTCGGGGGAATCAGCGGAGAAGCTTGACTTATCGAAATTACCGAAAAGGTCTATAACTCTAAATCCACAAAGGTCCAGCAGGTGTTCCACCTCATATCTGAAGAAATAGCGCATGGGGAAAGCATCAACAAGCCTCTCTGTTCTACCATCATGGTGAGATACATAATGTATCAATTCCACGTCATTGTATTGTTCATCGCGGTGGAAGCCCGATATTCGGCTAGTACGTCGAAGAGTCCTGCCGTCAGGTAGTTTTGTCTCAGGCAGGTCTTCTATTTCGGCCGTGTATTTGGGGTCGTATACAAGCCTTGGAGGGAAGGGGTGAAACAGGTCAAATATTAAGAGTCCCTGAGGAACAAGGTGCCTATTAATACATTGAAGGCATGCCTTCTGTTCTTCCACCTTAATAAGGTGCTGGAAAGGCCGGAATGGTATCGTAACCAAAGAATAAGTTTCGCCGGTGTTGAAATCGGTCATGTTTCCCTGAACGAGTCTAACCCGTTCCTGTACTTCATCTGGCTGTTTGTCCAGTTTTGCCTGACATTTTTCTAACATATAGGGCGAGAGGTCGAGACCGGTGATTTCACATCCAGAAATGGCGGCGGGTATGAGAACGCGGCCAGTGCCGCAACCGAGCTCCAGAGTTCTTCCCCTGGCTCTTTGGGAATAGGCTATGAAGAATTCGATGTCTACCTGTCTAAGGTGTTCGTACGCAATGTCATAGAACTCAGCAACGAATTCCAGGTATTCGTGTCCTCTGAATCTACTCGCCATGTTGCTCTCCCGACATACAATCAGGCGGTGTTATCTGATAACAAAGGGTATGACAAGGGCTATTATACCGGTAAAAACGACCGCCAGGATGAAGAGATTATATCTGATATTATAATTGCTGAGAAGAGACTCATCATAGTAACCTTCTACACCCTGATCCCGGTACATCTTGAGCAGACCATTTATCAGCTTGATTCTTGTTTGCTTACCTTTCAGAAGCCCGAATATCACAACGAGATTGACCACTGCCAATAGAGCAACAAACATGGCCATAACAACGGTTGTGGTGGTAGTTTCGTCGGATAATGCGACTCCAGAGTTGACACCGAGAGTTAACAGGTTGAGAAGGATTGCGGTAAGAATGAAAATCGTGTCGGTTCGGGCATTCTGGTGGAGTTCGGAAACGATATGTTCGTGAACACGTTCAATCATATGCCCTCCTTTCCACAGCACCTACCTGATAAATACCAGCTCACCTGGTTGCCGGCAACTTCGTTTCAGAAGGCTGGTAGGATAATCAGAACTCCTGCCTGCCTTCTATGGCTCTGGTGAGGGTGGTATCGTCGGCGTATTCTAGTTCAGTACCAAAGGGGAGTCCTCGGGCGAGGCGGGTAACTCTTATCCCCATAGGTGAGATGAGGTGGTTGAGGTACATGGCAGTTTGCTCTCCTTCAAGATTGGGATTGGTGGCCAGGATGATCTCACTGACCGAACCATCCTGAAGTCGCTCGGTGAGTTCCTTAATCCTTACATCATTTGCTCCCACTCCCTCGGTTGGAGAGATGGCACCGTGGAGTACATGGTACAACCCTTTGTAGATTCCGGTGTGCTCCAGAGCAAGGATGTCCTGTGGTTGTTCTACAACACAGATCATGTTCCGTTCGCGCTGGTCGTTACGACAGATAAGGCAGGGGTCAGAATCGGTAACATTGAAACAGACAGAGCATAGTCTAATTTTCTGTTTTACTGAAAGAATTGCTTCAGCCAGAAGCCTGGTTTGCTCATCGGGGGCACGTAGCAGGTGATAGGTGAGACGCTGGGCACTTTTCGGGCCTATGCCTGGCAGCTTGTTCAGTTCCTGTATGAGCCTGTTTATTGCGTTGGCAGCAGGTATTGGAGACTGGTCCAATGGTAGTCCTCCTACATTACAATTACATTAAGCCCGGTATTTTGAGTCCGCCGGTTAATTTACCTAAGCGTTTAGCGGCGAGTTTCTGGGCTTTGGAAGTGGCTTCGTTTATCGCTTTGAATATCAGTTCCTCAAGATATTCCGGTTTGTTGGGGTCGATCACATCGGGTGATATTTTAATTGATAGTAATTTTTGTTGACCGTTAACCGTAGCTTTAACCGCACCCTTACCCGATTCTGCTTCCACAGTCATGTTGGTTAGCTCTTTTTGAGCTTCTTCAAGCTTTGATTTGAGCTGTCTGGCTTGATTTAACATAGATAGGTTCATTTTTCCTCCACATCAGTAAATTCAGCGCCCATTTTCAGTGCTTCTTTTACCATATGGTTGTCTTCCAAAATGCATTTTATACGGCATGGATAACCCAAGAAGTTACTTATAACCTTTTCGGCCACCTGCTGATTTTCTATCTTCTCAATCTGTTCCTTATGATAGGGGTATCTGAACGATAGAACTACCATATCGTTCTCAATTGCTACTGGTGTAACACCAGCGCTTCTGAGAATGGCGAGGGCCGGGGTTCTTTTGGTATCCTGCGGGGCTTGTTCGATGAGGCTTTTCCAGTTTTGCCTCAGTAGTTCCGCGCTGCTGTCGTTTTCTGGTATAGATTGATTATATATAGTTACTGGTTGTGGGGTATTGACCGGTTCGGGTCTGGTTTCTAGCGGTTCGGTGTGAGACGGTGTGGATGGTTCAGGTTCGCTTTCCAGTGGTTCAGTACGGGATGGGGTAGAGGGTGGAGAAGTTACTTTTTTAGGCTGGCGAGATTCGGGCTCGACCTCACTAATGATAGTCTCTTTCTCCTCTTCCGAGGTTATGACGCTATCAACTGTTGCCAGTTCGAGGGGTAGAGTAGAATAATTATCAAAACTCAGTTCAAGACGGCCAAAGAGTTTAACCGCTCTCAATATCTGAGCTAAGGAAGCTCTCGAAGCCAGATCCTTCAGTTCGGCTATATCCTCAGCAGTAAGGTCAATCGCCTCATCGGAGCCGGTCTTTACCAGGAGCAGCTGTCTTAGATATTCTACCAGTTCGCGACTGAATTGGCGCAAATCGAGACCATCGTTGTTGATGCTATTAATTGTGGCAACTCCCGCAGATATATCACTATCTATGATTTGCCTTGCCAGTTCTCTGGTTCTAGAATCTCCGGTGATTCCCAGGGTGGCTTGAACCTGCTGGAGCTCGATATCGGAGCCGTAATAAGTAGTTAACTGTTGCAGAAGGTTTTCGGCATCCCGCAGGCTACCGGTGGCACTTTTAGCAATGAGACGCATTGCTTCTGGCTCCATATTGATTGCTTCTGTGTTGCAAATACGGGTAAGCTTGGAGACTATGTCTGCCTGGGGGAGACGTCGGAAATCGAAACGTTGACATCGGGACATAATAGTAGGCAGGATTTTGTGAGCTTCAGTGGTAGCCAGAACAAAAATAACGTGTGACGGCGGTTCTTCAAGGGTTTTGAGCAAAGCATTGGAAGCGCTGGTACTAAGCATATGGACTTCATCTATTATATAGACTTTGTAACGTGCTTGGTTGGGGGCATAGTTTACCTTCTCACGGAGGCTCCGGATGTCATCAACGCCGGTGTT
>Ga0209427_10005833_pt1 | contig 14101 bp, 12 predicted proteins | sample DeeMarSWOR136_30_FD_187465 | JGI IMG/M metagenome (GOLD analysis project Ga0209427, IMG submission 187465) | Marine sediment microbial communities from White Oak River estuary, North Carolina - WOR-1-36_30 (SPAdes) (version 2) | ecosystem: Environmental > Aquatic > Marine > Intertidal zone >... | reverse complement strand
GACGCCTGCATCCATCAGAGAAAGGGTCCCCCCACAGACCGTGGCCATGGAGGAGGATCCATTGGACTCTAAGATATCCGAAACTATCCGGATGGTGTAAGGAAAAACTTCCTCTTTAGGAACCACTGGCTGGATGGCTCTTTCAGCCAATGCGCCGTGCCCGATCTCCCTTCTTCCTGGTCCTCGAATTGGGCGTATCTCCCCCACGCTGAAGGGCGGAAAATTGTAATGAAGCATGTAGCTCTTGGAAGATTCGCCCTCTAAATCGTCAACTCTCTGTTCATCTATCTTGGTGCCCAAAGTGGCGACGGCCAGACTTTGGGTCTGCCCACGGGTGAAAATTGCAGAGCCATGGGTGCGTGGCAAAACTCCCACCTCGCAGGAGATTGGCCTTATCTGATTAATGTCCCTGCCGTCCACTCTTTTCCCTTCGGTCAGAATCATCTTCCGCATATCCTGTTTCTCCAGTTCCTGGAGAATGGCTTTGATTTGATTCTCGCTTTCTGGAAATTTCTCCAAGAGCTCCAACGTGACTGAATCTAAAAGTTCGTCCAACTTATTCTCTCTTTCGATCTTGTCCGGAGTACGGTTGGCCTCCTTTATCTTTTCGAAGGCTAAGTTTGTGACCGCTTCTTTCAACTCTGGATTTTTCGGAGGAGGTTCTACTTCCCGTTTCGGCTTTCCACATCTTGATAGAAGTTGCTCTTGAATTTCCACAGTCAATTTTATCTTTTCATGCCCGAACTCCAGGGCGGCCAAAAGATCCTCCTCCGAGACCTCCTGGCAACCTCCTTCCACCATGTTGATGTAATCCTTTGTCCCCGCCACCACTAAGTTCATCTCGCTTTCTTCCAGCTCTGAAAAAAGAGGATTTATTATAAATCGATTATTTATCCGGCCCACTCTCACTGCTCCAATTGGTTCATAAAAAGGTATGGATGAAATGCCCAGGGCAGCCGATGCTCCTACCAATCCTAAAACATCAGCGTCATTTTCCTGATCAGACGAAAGAACCATCACCATTATCTGCACTTCATTGAAATATCCTTCTGGAAACAGGGGACGCAGGGATCTATCAATCAATCTGGCACTCACAATCTCCTTTTCGCTGGGTCTGCCCTCTCTTTTGAAAAATCCGCCTGGAATCTTACCCGCGGCATAGGCCTTCTCTCTGTAGTCCACGAACAGGGGGAAGAAATCCTGCTCTGCATCCACCTGTTTTGCTTCCACCACGGTGGCCAAGATGATGGTATCTCCGGAGCGCACAGTCGCGGCTCCGTGGGACTGTTTTGCCACCTTGCCGGTCTCTATGATCAAACTCCTTCCGCCTAAGTCTACTTCCACTCTTTCAGCCATTCTGAAACTCCCTAAATTCAACTCAGAGTTGAGAGTGGAGAGTTTAAAGAAGAAGCCTTTTTATCTCAACTCTTTACTCTCAACTTTTTACTCTCAGCTCTCCTTACTTTCTCAAGCCTAACTCCTCCACAATCTTTCTATAACCTTCCAGATCTGTATCTTTAAGATAATCCAAAAGTCTCCTTCTTTGTCCCACCAATTTCAAGAGTCCCCTTCTGGAGCTAAAATCCTTACGGTGCAGTTTTAAATGCCCGGTCAATTGGCTAATTCTCTCACTGAGCAAAGCTATCTGCACTTCCGGTGAACCGGTATCGCTATCATGTGTGCGGTACTCCCTAATCAACCTTTCTTTTTGTTCTCTGGTGAGTGGCAAGATAACCTCCCTTTAATTTATATGAAATATCTCTTTTATCTTCTTTTCATCTGCTCTCAGTTGATTTTTTAAGAGAGCGGGTGTATCGAATTTCTGCAGTTCCCGAATCCAGCTTTCTACGAACAGGCACGCTTTGGAATCAAACTCATCCAGGTTCGCGTCAAACAGGTGGACTTCTATTGATCGGGAGCTATCATCGAAAGTGGGCTTCGGTCCGATGTGCAACATTCCGAAATAGGCCTTATCTTGAATCTGCATCTTGGCACTATACACTCCATCTTTAGGCAAAAGTTTGGCCGGAGTGGTCTTCAAATTAATGGTCGGATAGTCCAATATTTTTCCTCTCCCTTTTCCTCTTATCACTTCGCCCCAGATGGGATAGCTGTGTCCCAGCATTTTTATTCCCTCGATGAACTCTCCTTCCTGGAGCTCTTTTCTTATCTTGGTGCTGCTGATCTTGTTGCAACCCGTGGATGGACACACCTCCGCCTGTGCAACGTCATTGGAAAAGTCTTTTGTATTTACTGGAGGTAAGACCTCCAATTCGAAATTATACTTTTTGCTTGCCCGATCAAGAAGCTCTATTTTCCCGGATCTGTTTCTTCCGAAAGCATGGTCATGTCCTACGATGATCTCTCCCGCATTTAATCTCTTAACTAAAATCTGTTTAACGAAATCTTCTGGCTTAAGCTGACTGAGCTTCTTATCGAAATGGATCACCAAGGTTTCCTGCACCCCCAGTCTCTCAAAAAGATAAAGCTTCTCCTCCAACGTGGTTAAGACTTGTGGGGCGCTTTGTGGGGCAACCACACTCTGAGGATGTGGCTCATAGGTGACCACCAAACCTACCTTGTTCTTCTCTTTGGCTCTCTCCAAAAGTCTTTTAATTATAGCCTGATGCCCCCGATGAACTCCATCGAATGTCCCCAAGCTCACCACTGGTTTAACCAGAGTTTGAAAATCAACCTTTTTTATGTCAGAATGAATGCGCATAGAACGTGGTTTAATGGTTCAAAAGTTCAAAGGTTCAATAACTTTTTAAAGCACCCGAGTATATTCGAATAGTCGATCCTTTCGCTTTTCATCCAAGAATTCATCAGAAGAAAAGAGAGCTTTTCCCAGGGCGATGATTTGATTTTCATTATTTTTTATACAAATAGTCTGACCTTCATCGAATTCTTTCTCCGATGACAATACCAATGGTGCAAAAAGGTCTGGTCCTTCTTTTATCCTCTCCGCAAAACTATTCTTTACTACCACGGAGGGGATATGATCTAAAATCTTTTCAATGGGAATCAAGAAGTCTTCAATTCCACCTTCACGCTGAATCTCTTGTATGGTCTCCAAATTCTGTGAATCTTTGAGCTCAAATGGACCTACCCTGGTTCGGCAGAGTGAAAAAAGATGCGCCCCGCATCCCAACCTCTCTCCTATATCGTTTGCCAAACTCCGGATGTATGTGCCTTTAGAACAATTGATTTTTAATTTCACGTAAGGCAACCTAATCTCTAATATCTGGATGTCCTTAATAAAAACCTTCCGTTTCTTCCTTTCCACCTTCTTACCGATTCGAGCATATTGGTAAAGTTTTTTACCTTTGTGTTTGATGGCTGAATATAAGGGAGGCGTTTGCCATATCTCCCCCTTGAAGGACTCTGCCGCCTCTCTTACCTCCTTTTCGCCAATCTTCAGATCGTCCTTTACCTGAGTAATTCTCCCCTCTTGATCACACGTGTCCGTGGCCTCCCCTAATTTGATTACCGCTTTATATTCTTTATCATATTCGGTTAGAAACATTGCGATTTTGGTAGCTTTTCCCAGGCAGATCAAAAGAATTCCTAAAGCATTTGGATCCAAAGTCCCGGCATGTCCGATTTTCTTGAAATTCAATATTCTCCTTAATTTTTCCACCACGTCGTGAGAGGTCATCTTCGCCTTTTTATTAACCACCAAGAGTCCGGATAAGCTCATTGTTTATTGCAGTGCACAAAGCGAATCTAAGAAAACTTTAGAATTTGGTCAAAAATAACCTTTTTGGCTTTTGCCAAATCGTAGTTTAAGGTGCAGCCAGCTGCATTTTTGTGCCCCCCGCCACCGAAGATTTTTGCCAGTTTGCTCACATCGAAAGCATTATGCGATCTCAAACTAACCTTAGTTTTCCCTTTTTCTGTTTCCGTAAATAAAAGTCCAATTTCCACTCCGCCTAGAAAAAGAGAATAATCTACAATTCCTTCGATCTCCTTATTATTGACTCCAAACTCTGATAAAAGATTCCGATCAATGGTTACCGAACATGTTTTCCCACCATTTTTCACTTCTAATCTTTGTAGGATCGTTCCTAAAAGTCTCAAAAAAGCCAGAGAATGGTTGAAATAGATCTTTTCGGTAAGGATCTTGGGATCAGCTCCAAGTCTGATCAATTCAGCACAGTTGCTCAAGCAACGTGCAGAAGCGTTGGAATATCCAAACCTGCCTGTGTCGGTTAAAATAGCGGCGTAAATCTGATTTGCCATCATAGGGGAAATGGCAAAACCATATTCTTTCAACAAGGAATAAATCATCTCCCCTACCGCTGGTGCTTTGGGATCCACGTAGTTTAAAGTGCCAAACATCTCGTTATCAGGATGATGGTCTATGTTTATTAATCTGCTCTCCGCGGGAACGATCTTTTTGACCTCCCCCAATCTATCCAAAGATGGACATTCTAACACGAAAACCACACCCGGTTTGAAATTGAAGTTCTTTTCCTTTGGAACAGAGTTGAAATTTTCTATTCTCTTTTGGGGGTCCAAGAAAACATATCGAAGTGGAAGACATCCCTGGTTGACAATTCTGGTGGTCTTTGCAAGGCTTCGCAAAAAACCATCTAAGGCTAACTGAGAACCTATTGAATCGCCATCCGGGTCACGGTGCGAGGTTATCAAGATCCTCTGGGTACTTTCTATCAAATCCAGGATTTTCTCAATCGTCTTCTTCATCATCCTCATTCTGGGGCATATCCCTTTTGGTGGATCCTTGAGATTGGTGTATTTTTTTAAGCAGCGTCTCAATATGGGCACCGTACTCCACTGAGGGATCGAAGCAAAAACAGATCTCAGGAGTGTATTTAAGCCTTAGTCTTCTCCCAATCTCATGCTGTATAAATCCACACGCCCTTTCCAAAGCGCAAGAACTTTCTTTATTGGCTTTTTCGTCTCCTAACACACTATAAAAGATTTTGGCGTGCCTAAGATCGTCAGAAAGCTTAACCGCAGTTATGGTTACAAAGCCGATCCCAGGATCTTTAAGCTCATACTGAATTATCCGGGAAATCTCTTCTTTGATTAAATCTCCGACTCTGTCCGCTCTTCTGTACTGCATCTTTTCAAATCCATCTACCTGCTGATCACTGTATACTGTCTCTTTATAATATCTCTATGGAATAATCCAGGATTTGCAATCCGTTTTCCTTATTGATTTGTTCCACTACCTTGGATAGGACCTGATTGGCAAATTTCTTGTCATTTGCAACCACCGATACTCCAATGGTAGTTCTCTGCCAAAGATCGTTATGTCCTACCTCCGCTATGGAGACGTTGAATTTATTTTTGACACGATCTTTTATGCCCTTCAAAAGATGCCTTTTGCTTTTCAAGGATCCGCTTTCCGGAATATGAATATCGATATGTGCTAGTCCAACCACCATGTTTAAATCAGTCTTATGCTATTCACTGTTCGTTGGCACTCACTCCAGTTTTCTAGCCAACTCCTTGACCTCGTACGCTTCTATCACATCTCCAATTTTTATATCATTGTAGTCCTCTATTTTTATTCCACATTCAAGTCCGCTTGCCACTTCCCGAACGTCATCTTTGAATCTTTTCAAGGAAAAAACAACGCCGTCGTAAATAACTACTCCATCTCGTATTATCCTCACCTTGTCTCTTCTTTTTATGTTCCCTTCTGTCACCAAACACCCAGCCACCTGTCCCACACCAGATATTCTGAACACATCTCTGACCTCGGCTGTTCCAGAGATGATCTCGGAAACCTCCGGCTCCAGAAGCCCTTCCAATGCCTTTTTGATATCCGATTGTACTTCATAGATTACCTGATAAAGCCTGACATCCACTTTCTCTCTTGATGCCACCTCCCTGGCTCTAGTGCTCGGACGTACATGAAAGCCAATAACTATAGCCTCAGATGCGGCCGCCAATAGGACGTCACTTTCATTTATGGGACCCACTGCTTTATGAATGACCTTCACTCTTACCTCAAGGGTGGAGATTTTCTCCAGGGTGTCAGATAAAGCTTCCACCGATCCGTCTACATCCCCCTTTATGATCAATTTCAGATCTTTTACTTTGCCTTCCTCAATCTGTTCATAAACGTCAGTTAGAGAGAGCCTTTTGACTTGTCTTAGATCTTGTTCTCTTTTGAGCCTTATTCTTTTCGCAGAGATTTCCCGAGCTTCCGCCTCAGTGCCGGTTACCATGAAGGTGTCCCCGGCCTGAGGGGTTCCTGAGGCCCCCAAAACCAACACTGGGGTTGACGGACCTACGTTTCTTACCAAATTTCCCCTTTCGTCAAACATCGCTCGCACTTTTCCGTGGTAAGCCCCGCTAACAAAGCAATCTCCAGTTTTTAATGTGCCCTTTTGAACCAGGACCGTACAAATCACACCCCTGCCCCTGCTCAGTTCCGACTCGACTATCACCCCTTGTGCCTTTCGGTTGGGATTGGCTTCAAGCTCCATCATCTCCGCTTGAAGAAGTATCATCTCCAAAAGCCGATTCACCCCCATTCCCGTTTTGGCGGAGATCTCCACCACGATGGTCTTACCACCCCACTCCTCCGGGACCAAGTTCAGCTTTGCCAACTGCTCTTTGATCGGCTCGCTGTTGGCATCTGGCAGATCCATTTTGTTGATAACCACAATTATGGGGACTCCGGCGGCTCTGGCATGATCTATGGCTTCGATGGTTTGAGGCATCACGCTGTCGTTTGCCGCAATCATCAATACCACAATATCCGTTATCTGTACTCCTCTGGCCCTCATGGCGGTGAAAGCTTCATGTCCGGGGGTGTCCAAAAACGTGATATCTCCATCGGGCAATTTGACCTCATACGCCCCTATGTGTTGGGTGATTCCTCCGGACTCGCCAGCAATGACATTGCTCTTTCGTATATAGTCCAAAAGCGAGGTCTTGCCATGGTCCACATGCCCCATGATTGTGATCACCGGAGCTCGAGGTTTTAAGTCCGCCTCTCTCTCTTCCTCTTCGGTCTCCTCCAACCCGATCTCTTTTGTCGGCTCAACATTGAAACCGAATTCTAAAGCAATGGTCTCAATGGTATCCATGTCCAATCTCTGATTGATGGTGGCCACAAATCCCAATTCCAGACATTTAGAAATCACGTCCGTTGGCTTAACTCCCATTAAACTGGCCAATTCTGCTACCGATACATATTCGCTCACTCTGATCAGGTTGGTGGGCTCTACCTTCTCTCCCTCTTTCTTATCTGAGGTTCTCCTCCGATATTTCTTAAACTTCTTTATGGTTTCAATTGAAGCCAAGGTCTTTTTTACGCTTTCCTTGATCTCTTTTTTGTCTATTCCTTTTTCGAATTTCTCTCTGAGGAAGACCCCCTTCTTCTTCTTAACCTCTAACCTTTTTTTCTCTAACTTTCTTAAACGATCCCTTCGTCTAATCTTAACCTCTTTTGCCTTGACTTTCTCTACGGGTAATTCGAATTCTTCCTTTTTTTTCCTCTCTTCTAACTTCCTTTTCTTTAAAGCGTATTCCTCTTTGACTGCTTCTCTTTCCTTTCTAAATTTTTCCTCAATGGCGGAAAGCATCTTCTTGTCTACCACACTCATGTGGCTTTTCACCTTAAGACCAAGCTCCCTGATGATGGAAAGCAAAGCCTCGCTGGAGATTTGAAAATCCTTAGCTACTTGATAGACTCTTTTTTTTGCCAAACTCAACACCTCTCTGATCTTAATGGTTCTACGTACCTTCCGAGCATAATTCTACCGGCATACAACTTTAACCAAATCTAAAACTTTCCAAAGAGTTTCCTCACTTTTCTTAAAATCGCTATTTCTCGTTTCTTATTTCACCTTTAGCGATTAAAGAATAAAACGTTCAAGCCTTAAGATCTTCCATTTCTTCACCTTGAGAGAAAAACCCATTTCCTCAAGCCTTTTGTTTTATAAAATCCATTGAAGAGCTAATCTTTTTCAAATTCTCAAAATTCTATTTTTTCTCCTTCTGTGCAGGAGTTAAATAATTCTTGGCCGCTTCGATCAGGGATGCTGCCTTCTTTTGACCAATTCCTTCTATTTGGGTCAAACTCTCGATGCTCGACTTAGCCAGATCTTGGATGGTCTCAATTCCAGTTTCAGTCAATTTCTCTTTAAGTTTCTTTCCCACTCCGGGCAGCTCACTCACATAGATCTTGAGCTGATCTTCCAGTTTCCTCTGTTCTCTGTATTCGCTTTCGCTCAATATATTTATCTTCCATCCGATTAATTTTGAAGCTAATCTGGCGTTCTGTCCAGATCTTCCGATGGCCAAAGATAACCTTTCATCCTCCACAACAATGGTCATGCTGTTATCGTCATAAGAAGTGTCTATGTGGACCACCTTGGCGGGAGCCAAGGCGCTGGTAGCAAAGGTTTCCGGCATTGCACTCCACGGGATTATATCGATCCTTTCGTTGGAAAGCTCACGCACGATGTTTTGCACCCTGGTTCCTTTCACGCCAACACAGGCGCCTACTGGGTCCACCCTATCGTCTATAGAACTAACCGCTATCTTTGATCTTTCTCCAGGTTCTCTGGCCACAGCCTTGATTTCAACGATCCTCTCATATATCTCGGGGACCTCCAATTCAAAAAGCCTGTGTAAAAACCTTTTATCTGCTCTGGAGAGAATGATCTGAGGACCCTTGGCTGTGGTCTTTTGCACATCCAGAATACAGGCTCTGATCCTGTCCCCCTGCCTATATCTCTCCTTTGGAATCTGTTCCTTCAGAGGGATAATCCCCTCTGCCCTGCCCAAATTAACCAGCAGGTTGCCTTTGTCAACTTGCTGCACGCTTCCGGTAACAATGTCCTCGATTTTGTCCTTATACTCATCAAAAATCATCTCTCTTTCTGCCTCCTTCACCTTTTGAATCAGAATCTGTTTGGCCGCCAAAATAGCATTTCTGCCGAACTCTTCGAAACCGATATCCACTTTCACTTCGCCGGCGGATTTTGCTCCCGGATCTATCTTTTTAGCTTCAGCCAAAGTGATCTCCAAGCTTGGATCGGCGACCTCCTTTACCACTTTTTTGGAGGCAGTGATTTTAATCTCACCCGATTTTCTGTCTATATCGATATTTATGTTCTCCGTATTGCCAAACTTTTTCTTCGCCGCTAGCATAAGCCCTGCTTCCAGGCTCTCGATAACAAAGTCCATGTCTATGTTTTTATCTTTGGTAATTTGGCTTAATGCTTCCAATATCTCGTAATTCATCAATCCAACCCTCTTTTAGTAAACGATTTTAGCCTTCAACACATTGTCAAAGGGGATAGCTTTTTCTTCAATTACCACAGGTTTAGTCCCTTCGGATTGAGTACAAAGATAAAGCGTTTCCTCCTGGAGGTTCTTGATCTCTCCCACCAAATCCAGCTTGCCATCAACAGGCTCTTTTAGAAACACTCTCACTTTTTCTCCCACTTTCCTTATGAAATCCTCTGTCTTAACCAAGGGCCTATCCAAACCAGGAGAGGAGACCTCCAAATTATAACGGTGCGGGATCAAATCCTCCATATCCAAAAAATCAGAGACCTTTCGGGATAGATTTGCACATTCGTCTATGGTTACCCCTCCCGCTTTGTCTACATATATCCTTAAGAGTGACCTGGATCCGCTTGGTGAAAACTCCAGGTCCACTAACTCCAAATTTTCTTCTTTTATCAAAGGCAGAACCTTTTCTTTCAATGTCTCTTTTAAATTTACCATACTTATGTATACGTTAATAAGCATATAGTTAAAAGAGTGGGTTTTACCCACTCTTAATCTTTTAATATATAAACTATTTCCGAAAAAGCAATATAAAAAAGATAGGCTCCGAAAAATTTCAGAATGTCTGAAAACTCAGAACAGTTAAGATTTCACCGTTGTGATTCAAAAAAATCTTTGAAGACGGTTTGGAGTATCTGCCTTCAGGCAGATCCAATGGAAATAAGTCTCGTCTTTCGATGAGCAAAAGGTCCAGCCAAAGCTGGACACTCCAAATAACCTAACCTCAGTGGTCCCTCTTTCAGAGATGAGCTAAAAGTCCTGTGCATCTTTCTAAAGCCTCCTCCGGTCTTGTCAAGATCACCTCCTTTGTTCTTCTAATAACTATTTCAACTTTATCATCTTTTAAGCTTTTCCCCCCAACATTTATCCTCAAAGGAAGTCCAATCAGATCGGCATCGTTGAACTTTACTCCAGCTCTTTCGTTTCTGTCGTCGATCAAAACCTCCACCTTTTTTTCTTTCATCTTTTGATATATTTGGAAGGCAACTTCTCTTTGTTTGTCGTCGTTCACATTTACTGGGAGTATTTCTACCCCTAAGGGTGCAATGGAAGCTGGCCAGATTATTCCTGCCTCATCGTGGAATTTCTCTACCGCCGCTTGAGCGGTTCTGGTAATCCCGATTCCATAAGAGCCCATGATAAATGGCTTCTCTTTGCCGTCCTCGTCGATGAAGTTTGCTCCTAGAGATTCGCTATATTTGGTGCCCAACATGAAGGTATTGCCCACCTCTATTCCTGTTGTCGTATGAAGAACTCCCTTTTCACAGCGTGGGCATCTCTCGCCTGCTTGAGCATTTCTTATATCGGTGACGTGATCGATCTTGAGGTCTCGCCCCACATTCACATTTATGAAATGATAATCATCCTGATTTGCCCCGGTGACGAAATTCTTCATCCGGGGAACTTCTTCATCCGCTATCATCTTGACGTTTTTCAAACCCACAGGTCCGGCAAAGCCAACTGCGGCTCCGGTGATCTTTTCAACCGTGGGTGCATCTGCCATCTCCAAATCAACGCACTTCAGAAAATTTTTCAATTTGATTTCATTTATCTGCCTATCCCCTCTTATCATGGCCGCCACCACTTCACCATCTGCTTTATACAACAAAGTCTTGACCAACTTCTTTGCAGGAACATTCAAGAAAGCGGTCACCTCTTCCACAGTTTTGGCATCAGGTGTGGCAACCTTTTGAAGTGATTTTGGCTCATCATCGTCTTTTGCCGGATCCGGTTCCATAGAGACAGCTTTATCCAGATTAGCCGCATACTCACACTTATCACAGTAGAAGATGATATTCTCTCCCCCTTCGGTATCCACTATTACCATGAACTCATGCGCCGCCTTTCCTCCCATAGCTCCGGTATCCGATTCCACGATTTTGGTTTCCAATCCACAACGAGTGAAGGCTTTAGAATAAGCATCCACCATCTTTTGATAGCTTATCTTGAAACTCTCCTCATTCCTATCAAAGGTATAAGCATCTTTCATGATGAATTCTCTGCCCCGCATAAGACCAAACCGCGGACGGATCTCGTCCCTGAATTTGTTCTGAATCTGATAGAGATTCAAAGGAAGCTGACGATATGATCGCACTTCACCTTTGATCAAATTGGTGACCACTTCTTCATGCGTTCCTCCCAAAACCAAATTCCTCTCATGCCGATCTTTGGCGCGCATCAACTCCTTGCCAATAGCCTGCCATCTTCCACTTTGCTGCCATAGTTCGGCTGGATGCAAAACTGGCATCAAAATCTCCAGAGCACCTGAAGCATTCATCTCCTCCCGCACAATATTTGAAATCTTGGTCAAGACCCTCTGCATCAAAGGAAGATAGTTGTATACCCCGGCCGCCAATTTTCTGATATATCCCGCCCTAACCAACAGCTTATGGCTCACTATCTCCGCCTCAGCCGGATCGTCCCTTAAAGTCGGTATGTAAGTCTCACTCCACTTCATTTCTTTGCGTAAGCACCTTACTCTTTAAAAGAATTTCTTAGCTTAATCATTTTTTTGAACCAATGATTTTTGGTGTCTCTTTAGATTTGATTTTAAAAACTATGCTTACAATTAAAGCGACAATGCTAATATCCGATTTATGCTCAATAAATCATTCCCCTCTCCCCTTGGGGGAGAGGGCAAAGGTGATGGGGCAACGTCAAATCAGACTATACAGACTCTACTTTCAGTTTTTGTTTTCTCCATGAACCAACAATTATGGACCGCTTTAACTACCCCTGACCCGACTCGAACGGGTGCACGCGGCTCCGGAGGCCGCTGCTCTATCCAACTGAGCTACAGGGGCAGGAAAATCAGTTCAGGGTCAAAACGTATCTTTCAAACCTTCTAACTTGCCAACCTTCTAACCTGCCAACTTTTCTATTTCAAAAATCTCACCCCAGATATCATCACCATCAATAGTCAAGACTCCGTAGGTAGCGTGAGGAGACATCAGATTTCCGGAGAGACTTCCTGGATTGAAAAGTAAGGTATTTTCTTTTTTCTTATTATAAGGAAGATGAGCGTGTCCGAAGATGATAACATCCGGCTTTTCATCGAACTCTTTGTAAACCCTCTCTCCTAAGCCAAAGGGTGAACCTGACCCATGATAAATCCCAACTTGTAGTGAGCGAAGCGAGCCTATTCTTTTGCCCTGCAAATTCACCAATTTCTTTTTGTCCAGACAATCCTTTATCTTTGGATGGTCCATGTTGCCATAAACTGCATGAAGTGTTGCCAAACCCTCCAGTTCTTTAAAAGTCTCCCAGTTGACAAAATCACCGGCATGAAAGATTATATCATATGGTTTGATCTTATCCAGAAGCTTCTGGGGCAATTTTGCCATCCGTTCAGGAACATGTGTATCGGAGATGACGTAGATCATCCTTGTGGAGAGCGTGTTCGACCGAGCCTTTATCCCGGTGCTGACACGTTATCTTAGCTTCTTTTTATGTCTGTTCGCCCTTAATTTCTTTTTTCTTTTATGTGTTTTTATTTTATGGCGTTTTCTTTTTTTGCCGCAGGGCATGGAATATCACCACCGCTTCCGTTTTTTCATTTAACTCTCATTCCAAAGGGGTGAACTACATGGTTCACTCCAAGGGCAGTCTTGTGATTAAGGCTTTGAACTCATTGGAAGGTTTAAACACCGGCACTTTTCTGTCCGGCACGGGCACCTCCTCCCCGGTTCTTGGGTTGCGAGCTTTTCGAGCTTTTCTCTGCTTAATCTTGAAGGTACCAAATCCCCTGATTTCTATGTTCTTTCCGTTTTCCAAGCTTTTTTTCACCGCCTCCAGAAAAGAATCCACCACCACGGCAACATCGGTTCGAGTAAGTCCGGTCTTCCCCGAAACTTCCTCTACCAAATCCGCTTTGGTCATGTTACACCTCCTTAAAAGTTCAAAGTTTCAACTTCGTTCCGGCACTATTTCTGCTCATTAATTTCCAAAGAATTAAATCCTGCTATTTAAATCATTACTTTATCCACAACTATCGCAATTTTTCAGATTACATGTAGAGCAAGCTGATCCTTTGGGAGAAGAGGAGACGAATTTTTCCCCGGAAGAGAACCCGAAGACAGAAAAAAGCCTTTTGACCTTTTCGGTACCACACTTGGGACAAACTACCCTCTCGCCGCGTCTGTTTCTCTCAAGGATCTCAAATTTGAGGCTGCATCTGTCACATAGATATTCGTAAATTGGCATATCGTTTCAATTTGTACTTAGTATTTAAATTTCTGGTTAACCTGAACAGGTCATTTAAAAATATAATGCAGCTTGGGCATCAATTTTTCGCTTTCATTCAATTTGGTTAAGTCATCTATCTGTTGGGTCAAAAGATCGAATAAGGTTACCTTTCGTCTTCTTTCCTTAATGGTTTTTGGCGGACCCTCGATCCCTGCCATCTCTCCCGCTATTCTTATAGCATCCTCTAAATTGCCCAATTCATCCACCAGCCCCAATTCTTTGGCTTGCCGTCCAGTGAAGATGCTTCCGTCTGCGATCTTGAGAACCTCTTCTTTGCTCATCATTCTGTTTTCCGCTACTACCTGGACAAATTGATCATAGGTATCGTCCACCACCGACTGCAGAGATTCCCTCTCCCTTCTGGTCATGGACCTGCCGATGTTTCCCATGTCTTTCACCTCTCCCCTTTTCACCACCTCAAATTTCAGTCCGATTTTTCTAAATAATTCCTCTGCTACCGGAAATTGAAAGATTACTCCAATACTGCCTGTTAAGGTTGCGGGGTTAGCCAGGATGGTATCGGCAGCACAGGCAACATAATAGCCACCCGAAGCAGCCACGCTTCCCATAG
>Ga0209427_10005829_pt1 | contig 14111 bp, 13 predicted proteins | sample DeeMarSWOR136_30_FD_187465 | JGI IMG/M metagenome (GOLD analysis project Ga0209427, IMG submission 187465) | Marine sediment microbial communities from White Oak River estuary, North Carolina - WOR-1-36_30 (SPAdes) (version 2) | ecosystem: Environmental > Aquatic > Marine > Intertidal zone >... | reverse complement strand
TTTTTCACCAACTGTAACCTGTTGTGCAGCTTCTGCCAAAACTATGATATCAGCCATGAAGGCAGGGGACAGCCGGTTACCTCACTGGAACTTGCTGAAATGATGTTATCACTCCAGGCCCTTGGCTGCCATAATATCAACTTTGTGACGCCATCCCATGTGGTTCCGCAGATTTTGCAGGCACTGATCATTGCAGCAGAGAATGGATTGACTGTTCCGCTGGTGTATAATTCCGGCGGATACGATCTTGTTTCAACCCTGAAGCAACTGCATGGAATTATCGATATTTACATGCCGGATTTTAAATTCTGGGATCCGGACATGGCACGGGAGACTTGCCGCGCTCCTGATTATCCTGAAATTGCAAAACAGGCAATAGCTGAAATGCACAGGCAAACCGGTCCACTTTTGATCAATTCATCCGGCCTGGCAGAAAAGGGACTTCTGGTACGCCATCTGGTAATGCCTGAAGGAACTGCCGGTACACAAGAAGTTATGAACTACCTGGCAAAAGAAATCTCGGAGGATACATATGTAAATATCATGCCGCAATATCGTCCATGCGGACGGGCCTGGGAGTCACCAATCCTGCGAAGATCCTTGCAAATGCATGAATTCCGGGAAGCTATCAATGCTGCTTTAAAAGCAGGGTTAACAAGGTTGGATAAGATATAGCTGAATATGTTAATAACCTGTTGGTTATTCATTGTCATTTTTAACAAAGCTGTGGTATATTGGCGATAATAATAATTTATTGAAAATGATATATCCCGAAGAAATATTCGAACAAAGTGAAGAGGTCTCACTGAATACCAATGAGGTAATGCCGGATTATCAATTTTACCTCAAAATGTACGAAGCTCATCAGCAAATGGATTTCGAAAGACCAATATCTGACTGAGGGACGTTCTTATAACCATCCCCCCTGAACCTTCATTGTAACATATCTATGCCCCCTTCCAACATTTTTTAATATTTTTACTGTTGGTGATAACAGTATGCTGGCTGACAAAGTCATGCAGTTAATTTCGGGGCCATGCCGAATAAAAAAATTACTGTCAAGCATTATTTAAACAAGCGGGCCAAACCCAGATTCTATCTGCAGGAAGAATATTACCCGGTTTACATCCAGCTGATCGTTGATGCGAAAAAGGCACAGATAAAAAGCAGGATAAACCAGTATCTGGAACTCTACCAGAGCGAAATCAAGCCAATCCACCGCGATGAAGTACAGCTTAAAAAATTAATCCTGTCCGGATTTTTCACCGATGGTCTTTTTGAGAGAATCCTGCATGATAAGATATACCCTGTTTCTCCACTTCTGAATGATGAGATCAGCGTGATCACCAAAATCATAGAGCTCCAGCATCCATTCGAGAATGAAAATTTTTCACTGAACAATTTTTCATCTGATTATGAGAAACATGTAACCGAAATTACTGACATTCTTGACAAAAGCATCAAGGAATCCTACAGGATAAACCTTAACCGGATATTCCTGGAATCTATCGATAAAGAAGAAGAAAAAAGGATATTTACCGTCGTTAATTTTTTCATCCATTATATCAACTGGGATAATACTTTCAGTAATTTTTATGAAATCACCTATGAAGTAATCCCAAGTGAGCTCAAACTGGTCGAAAACTACCTGGACAAAGATCTGTTGGTATCCATAAAGGCATACCTGGCATATCATTCGAAGGTAAACATACTGAAAAGGTACATGGATAAACAGGAACAGGGAAAGATCTCCACACTCTCATACCTTGACTGGATTACATATATCAAGGAATTTATCGCCAGGGAGTTCACTAAATTATTGGGGGGAAAGAAAGCGAATGAATACGTTGCCTGTCTCGATTCCATCCTGGACAGGAAGATCCGGAAAACAAGTCATCCTTAAAATTCTAATAGATCTCTATCCTGTACCCTCTCAGTTCCCTATCAAGGGATTTTGCATTGGGACATATCTTTTCCATGTTTGTCCAGAAGCGCCTGCCATGGTTCTTATGGAGGGTATGTACCAGTTCATGCAGCAGGATATAATCGATCAGGTGATCAGGCAGCCTCATCAGGTGAAGGCTTAAATTAATATTGTTTTTCTGGGAGCAGGAACCCCATCTGGTCTTGTTATTCTTAATGATTACCCTGTTATAGGGCAGCTGGTGTTTTCTTGATAAATCACTCAATCGTGCCGGAAGGTATTCCCTGGCTTCCTTTCTCCAGGCAGCCTGTATACCCCACCTTATCATGTCCTGGATCTCAGGGGAATGAATATCTGATGTAAGGGGCAATTTGACGAGGATCATTTTATTTTTCAGGCTTACTCTTGGTATGTCTCCATCCATATGTTCAACTTTAAGTTCATGCTCACGGGTATGGAAGCGGGTATCTTCATTGAATACCGTATATTGATCCTCAAGCTTGCGGATCTTTTCCAGTGTCTTATGGATCCATTTTTCCTTCTCTTTCAGAAAACGTTCCGCCCTGCTGTAGCTTTCAAACACAGGCAGGGTTACCCTGAGGGGTTGGAAGGGCTTGGCCGAGATGCTGATCCTCCTGGTCCTTGTGCTTTTGATCATCATCACTTTACCGAAATCCTTATGCTCAAATATTTTCTCAGAAATTGACATGACTATCCTCTCATAATTAACCCTATGCCTGCAACGACCGAAAACTTATAATGATTATATTTACGTTTTCAATCCGCAGATAAGAATAATTGTATCATTTTAGTCACTACCAAAACCAACCTGGTATGAAACAAAGTAAGAAATTTATCTTATTGCTGCCTATACTTTGCCTTTTGTTTTTTACCTCCGTGAAGGCGCAAAAGATCTGGTCTCTCGAAGATTGCATTTTATATGCCTACGAAAATAATATTTCCATCCAGCAACAGGTCCTGGCTACCGAGTATAATGATAATATACTGAAACAGTCCAGAATGGATCAGTTGCCAAATTTCAATGCAGGTTTGAATCAAAGACTTGCTTTCGGCAGGGCCCTTGATGAAACCACTTACAGGTATACTGAAAATCGAAGGACCTTTCAAAGCACCGTTAATGTTGCTTCCGCTGTAACCGTGTTCCAGGGCTTACAGCAAAGGAACACGATCCAGCAAAATGAGTTCAATCTGATGGCTAGCCTCCAGGATCTTGAGAAACTCAGAAACGACATTTCCATGTTGCTTGCATCCGGTTACCTTCAGATCCTTTTTAATATGGAATTACTTGAGGTAGCTCAGATCCAGCATGAGACAACCCTGCAGCAGGTTGAACGTACCTCTAAACTGGTTGAAGCGGGCAGTCTGGCCCGTGGATCACTTTTTGAGATACAGGCACAGGCTGCCTCTGAAGAATTGAATGTGATCGAAGCCCAGAATGCCCTTGATATCTCCTACCTTACCCTGACTCAGATGCTGGATCTTGATTCTGTCGGGAATTTTCAGATTGAGATACCTGAATTTGGTGATGTTGCCCGGGATCCGATAGACCTTACTGTTGAAGAAGTATATCAGGAGGGATTAGGGTTACTTCCCCGCATACGCAGTGCAGAGCTGCAGGTGAGAAGTGCTGAAAAAGGCCTCAGTATTGCCCAGGGCGGTCGCAGTCCAAGCCTGATCCTTAGTGGTGCTTATGGTACCGGGTACTCAGATTTCAACCAGCTGTTGGTTGGCATTGACCCTGAAAACAACCCCATATGGGACGATTATCCTTTCTGGGACCAGATGAAAGACAACAGGAATATATACTTCCAACTTGGATTAAACATACCTATTTTCAACAAGACTATGGTCAGCACAAACATCAGCAATGCCAAACTGAATGTGCTGAATAATAAGCTGGCTCTGGAAACTGCTCAAATGGATCTTTATAAAAATATCCAGCAGGCGTATGCTGATGCCAAAGCCGCCCGCAGAAAATACCTGGCCACGGAAACTGCCCTTGTCTCAATGGAAGAATCATTCAAGTACACCGAGGAGAAATATGAAGTGGGACTGGTAAATGCCGTTGACTATAATATCGAGAAGACCCGGCTGACCAATACCCAGTCAGATCTCCTCCAGGCCAAATATGACTACATTTTTAAGATGAAAGTACTTGATTTCTACAGGGGTATTCCTATCAGGCTTTAATTCCATTAGCATACTATTCCCATAACCTAATAACAGAACAAAATAAATGAAAACCAAGAAGTTATTGCGCTATTCCCTCATCGCTGTTGTGGTCTTGATCGTGCTGGCAGTTGTTGGCAAAAAGTTGGGCTGGTTCGGAAAGGAGGAGGTAATACAGGTGGCCGTTGAAAAGGCAGAACGCAGGGATATTGTTGAAACAATCACTGCAAACGGAAAGGTACAGCCAGAAACAGAAGTGATTATCAGTCCGGATGTTTCAGGTGAGATCGTCGATCTGAGGGTCAAGGAAGGTGATATGGTCACCATGGGTAAGTTACTGGCCCGTATCAAACCCGAAGTCTATATATCTGCCCGGGATCGTGCCCTGGCTTCCCTTAATTCATCAAAAGCCCGCTTCTCCCAGGCAGAAGCACAGTACATCCAGAAGGAACTGGATTATAAACGGAATAAAACATTATGGGAACAACAAGCCATATCAGAATCTGTTTATGAAACGGCATTGTCAGCTTACCAGGTTGCCAAAGCCGAGCTGGATGCAGCTAAATATTCAGTGAAAAGTGCTGAAGCAGCCCTGGCCGAAGCCGAAGAAAATCTTATCAAAACATCCATTTATGCCCCGATGAGCGGGACTGTTTCCATGCTGCTCGTAGAGAAAGGGGAACGTGTGGTAGGTGCACAGATGATGACCGGTACCGAAATGATGAGAATCGCTGATCTTGACCGGATGGAAGTACTGGTGGAGGTCAATGAAAATGATATTGTCCGGGTGAATATGGAGGATACTGCCCTGATTGAGGTAGATGCCTTCCTGGGTCAGAAGTTCAAGGGTATTGTTACGGAAATAGCCAATTCTGCAAAAACCACCGGTCTTACAACTGACCAGGTGACCAATTTCGAGGTTAAGGTTTTCCTGCTCCGGGAATCATACCAGACACTGTATGATGAAGGCTATGTCAATCCCTTCCGACCGGGGATGTCAGCAACCGTTGATATAATGACGGAAATTGAATCGGATGTCCTCTCCGTCCCGATCCAGGCCGTGACGACCAGGGCTGATTCCACGCTGGCTGAAAGCTCCGGGGATGTGGAGGAAGCAGAGATAGTTAATGAAGATGAGGAGGAGGAGATGAATGAGGTGGTATTTATTGTTAATGATGAGAGCAAGGCTGAGTTCGTCAAAGTAAAAACTGGTATACAGGACAACAATTACATCCAGATCCTGGAAGGTATCGAGGAGGGTGATGAGATCATAACTGCTCCTTATAATGCCATCTCAAAAAAGTTGAATGCCGATGCCATGGTCGAAGTCGTTGACAAGGAAGATCTTTTCAAGAACGATAAGAAGAAAAAGAAATAGAAACATAGCCGGAGTATAGTCGGAGATGGCCCTGATCCTCAATTTAGATACATCCACCCAGATCTGTTCGGTGGCACTGGCCCTGGATGGAGAACTGCTTGGCCTGAAGGAAAGCCAGGAAGATAAATCACATGCGAGTCTCCTGGCAGTTTTTATCAAGCACACATTGGAAGAAAATGCAAAGGCAATTTCAGATCTTGATGCTGTAGCTGTATGCAAGGGACCAGGGTCCTATACGGGCTTGCGGATCGGTGTGTCTACAGCAAAGGGACTGGCTTATGGCTCGGGAATCCCCTTGATCAGTGTCGATACTTTATCTTCCATGGCAACCGGGGTCATACATGGCCATCTGCTCCAAAATGAGGCACTGCCTGAAGATAAGTCATTTCTTCTCTGCCCCATGATTGATGCCAGGCGAATGGAAGTATATACCGCTGTTTTTCTTCCCTCGGGCGAAATGATCGAACCAATCGCTGCAAAGATCATTCAGGAAAACAGTTTCAAGGATATCCTCGAGCAAAACCGCGTTGTCTTTTTTGGAAATGGTGCTGCCAAATGCAGGGATACCATAAAGCATCCCAATGCCATCTTCCTGGAAGGGATCGAGACATCTGCAAGTTATATGGTTTCGCTGGCTGAGTCAGCCTGGCAACAAAAACACTTTGAAGACGTTGCTTATTTTGAACCCTTTTATCTGAAAGACTTTCTAGCCACCATACCAAAAAACAAGGTAATTAAATAAAACCGGGTGCTGTATCCCGCTTCTGTCAGGGGATACATGAAAGGTACGGCATATGAATTACACCTGTTACACACTCCTGTTCCTGCTGATCCATACCTTCCAGGTCAGGGCCCAGGAACAATCCAGGATAGAGAGTACGGAAGATCTGGTAAATGTTTCCGGACCCGGACTGGAGAAGAATAATTTTGTACCGGGTGAAAAGATGGTGTTCCAGGTGTATTATGGTCCCCTGAATGCCGGCAAAGTCGATACATACCTTACCCTGGATACCTTCCGGAACCAGCAGGTGTATTATGCCGAAGCAGTTGCCCGGTCAACTGGTCTGGCTGATAAATTATACAGGATCCGTGATATGTATGGCGGTTATTTTGATCCGGAGACATTGCTCCCCCTGAAATCCATACGTGATATCAGTGAGGGGGACTATAAAAAACACAATATCGTCGAGTACAACCACGATAGCCTGAAAGCTCACAGCAGTGAATCCGGGGAGCATGATATCCCGGCAAACATCAGGGATATGGTGTCAGTTTTTTATTATGTCCGGACCATTGAATATGACACGATGAAATATGATGACATCATTAATATCAATACATTCTTCGACGATGAGCTGTTCCCGTTTGACATGAGGTTCAGGGGAAGGGAGACCATCAGGACACGGGGAGGCACTTTTAATTGTATCAAGCTTGTACCATTTGTCGAACCCGGCAGGATCTTTAGAAAGGAGGATGATATGACGATCTGGTTTTCTGATGATGCCAATCGTGTTCTTATTCGTGGCAAATTCGACCTGATCGTGGGATCCATCAAATGTGATCTGATTCATTGGGAGGGACTGAAATATTGAGGGTTTTACTATCTTTGAGCAACAAATCCAAAATTCTTTCATATGGCTACGACGGCAGATTTCAGAAATGGTCTTTGCATAGAATACAATAACGACTTATTTACCATTGTCCAGTTCCAGCATGTAAAACCAGGAAAGGGATCAGCCTTTGTAAGGACAAAACTGAAAAGCCTGACCACGGGAAGGGTTATCGAGAATACTTTCAATGCAGGCATAAAGGTTACGGTTGCCAGGGTGGAAAGACGGCCCTACCAATTCCTTTACAGTGATGATACAGGCTACCACTTCATGCATCTGGAGACATACGAGCAGATAGCATTGGAGGCACCCATGATTGAAAATCCTGAATTACTCAAAGAAGGACAGGAAGTGGAAATTGTATACCATGCCGATACCGAGACACCCCTTTCCTGTGACCTGCCCCCATTTGTAATCATGGAAGTGACCTATACTGAACCAGGGGTCAAGGGAGATACCACCTCCACCACTGTGACAAAATCCGCTACCATTGAGACTGGTACAACGATTAATGTCCCTATATTTATCAATGAGGGAGAAAAAATCAAAGTGGATACACGGACAAAAGAATATGTCGAAAGGGTAAAGGAATAAATGGCTGAGAAAGCATCATTCAAACGGCTGAAATTATACTCTTTCAAGCTCAACGCCCTGCTTGAGATCACACAGGCGATTAATGAAAATTTATCCAGTGAGGAACTGCTTCGAAAGTATGAATCCATACTCAGGGAAGACCTGAATATTGGGAGGATAGCCATTATCAAGTACGATGGCAAATGGGAGACTATATTAACAACCGGTGCTGATAAAGAGGATGTATCACATGTTGATGTTACGAGGGATCTTCTGCCTATCAGGGAAATTACTTTTGTGACCTCATCTCCACATCAGAGCCTTAAGAATTTCGATATTATCATCCCGGTCATCACCCAGGACTCCCCGCTTGCATTCGTATTGATCGGGGATATTGATGAGGAAGCAGAAGGGATCAGTCCCACCATAAAACACCTCCATTTTATCCAGACCATTTCCAATGTGATCATCGTGGCCATTGAGAACATCAGGCTGCAGAAGGAAAGCTTGCGGCAGGAGGCGATCCGTAAGGAGCTTGAACTGGCTTCAAGGATCCAGCGTATGCTCATCCCTGAGAACTCAACACTTCCCCAGAACAGCCATATTCATTTCACTGCCTTTTACCATCCTCACTTTTCAGTTGGAGGAGATTATTATGATTGTATCTCATTGAACAATAATGAATTTGGATTCTGTATTGCGGATGTGTCCGGGAAGGGAATTTCTGCAGCCATCCTTATGTCAAATTTCCAGGCCAACCTGAGGGCTTTGTTTTCCGATGAGATTACACTTGACCAGCTGGTAACCACCCTCAATAAACGGGTAATGGCCAGTGCAAAAGGTGAGAAATTTATTACGCTCTTTATTGGCAAATACATCGTTGACCGTAAAGAATTGCAGTATATCAATGCCGGACACAATCCCCCACTTTTATACGAAGAAGGCAAGAAGAAACTTTCCACACTGATGAAGGGCTGTGTAGGCATGGGTATGCTCGATAGGATCCCTGCCATCGAGATGGGTGTGGTAAAAATGCAGGAGCCCACAAAAATGTTCTGTTATACAGATGGACTGGTAGAATTGCTGGATGAGTCAGGAATTGAATTTGGGACCGAAAAAATTGAGAAGCACGTCACCAATACGCATCCCATTCATGAGAACATCAACGATATCATAGAAAGTCACAACATTCTGGCCGGAAACACGGCAATATTCGACGATATTTCCATCCTCGGCATTGAATTTACACCTAATTCCTGAAACTTGTTTCCCTGTGATACACATCTATGGCCACAATGGCTGCGGTAAAGGCCCAGAAAATGGCAGAGGCTTTGTCTGTGTCCAGGAAATTATTCAGGAGTCCATGCAGATAATAAGTGACCAATCCCAACAGCAGGGAAAGCGATAGGATCCTGACTTTCCTGTGATGCACCCTGGTCCAGTTTCTTACACCGGTGAGAATGGTAAAAATGACAATGGCCAGGAAAGAAATGGTACCCAGCACACCTGATTCAGCCAATGGTCCTATATACTCGCTATGCGCGTTCCCCAGGTCTGCAGCATTGGTGCTTATTTCCGTCTTTTCACGTTCGAGTTGGAAAGGTGCATACTTGAACATATAAACACCAGGTCCCCAGCCAAATACAGGTTTTTCCTTGAACATTCGCCAGGCACAGCTCCATCGGTTCAACCGCTCCAGGTTGGAAGCATCCGTAGCTACATTCGAAATTGACTTAACATGTTCCAGCAGATCCTCCGAAGATGTCTGCCGGTTTTGTTCCAGCCTGATCTTTATTTCTGTACGATTACTGTAGAGAAAAGCCAGTATTACCAATACCAGAATGGACAGATAGGAGAATTTGATCCTGAACCGGATGATCAGAAATACCCCCAAAGCTCCTGCCAGGCTGATCCAAGCTGCACGTGTATATGAGAAGACCACTGCCATGAAAAATATCAGCATCACCATCCATACGGATACTTTCTGGATCAAACTGACCTTTACCTGAATGATCAGGAATCCAATCAATACGGGAATCAGCATGGCCAATATGGCACCATAAGACGTATGATCATTATAAAAAGGCTGAACCACAAAATGAGCTGCCTGCTGGTTAAGGAAACCATGCCCGGCGTGCCTTACCCAGGCATATCCGATCACTATCAGAAAGGGAACGATATAGGTCCATGTATAGACATGAACGTTTTCGATTTTGCGGAAGATCTGTGTGGCCAGGAGATAAAATGCCAGCAAAAACCATATTCTTGCGATCAGAAATTTAAAGGAAACCAGTGGCATTGTACTGGTGATACTGGTTATAAAAATCCAGACCAGGTTGAGTAGAATGGCGATCGAAACAGGATGATAAAGGATCCTCCGGTCAAACTGTCCTTCAAACAAATATTTCAGGAGAAAGAACAACAGGATCCCTATGAGCAGGGGCTCGGATGGCAGGGAGAGGTCAAATTCATATCCTTTTATGATGTCTGACAACTGTATGGAAAGGGGGGTGACAAAGACGGTTATCAGGACCAGTTTGTCCAGGGCATAAACGGCTGTTAATATAATCAGCAAAACGAGTGGAACAATGCTGAAATAGAAGAATTCCTTTGCAATGAGGAAGGTATTCAATGCAATAAACAGAAAGGAGACCAGGTATACCAGGTAAATCTCCCGTTTATTTGCCAGGTCTAGTTTCATCAAGCTGTACGGAGCTTTCTGAGGAAATTTTCAAAGAATAAAAATGCCATTACCGCCAGGATAAAAGTGGCAAATGTTGCAACTATGACGATGATAGACTTCTTCGGATAGGCTTTCTTTTCAGCTTTATAGGCTTTATCAAGCACAAAAACATGAGAAAGAGTTAGTTCTGTTTCTGCCTTTGCTTCAACATATTTAGCTGTCAGATCCCGGAGACGAATCGCTTCGTTCGACCACATATTCCAGTAATATACGAAAGGTCCGGTGTAATTCTGAAGTTCTTTCATTTTATTTTCAATCGTTCTGGCAGCCTCCATATTGTTTTCGGTAATGGCCTTTCCGTATGCCTCGGTCAGGCGTTCGAACTGAGCATCGTAGGTTACGATTCCTTTTTTATTAAGAAGGGTGATGGAATCATTTAATTCACGTGCTCTACTGGCAGAATTCAAATATTCTTTTTCCACCAGTAAAAATGCCTTCAGAGCCCGGTCACGTTTCATCCTGTTCATGGTTGAATCAATCTGGGCGGAAATATCATTGGCAATATTGGCAGCCATCTGGGGATCTTTGTCCATTACCTCGATCACGATCGAATTATATTCTGTCCTTTTGAACTTTATATTGGACGAATACTCCCCATACAGCTTGGTGAGCGGAAATGGTCCATCCGGATCAATTTCATAATGTTCCATAAGGTCATATTGATCAATGATGTGATCCCTTATGTCGTCTGAATGCAACACCTGTAATATCCTTTCGAGCTGGTTTTCCTCACCAAAACCCAGGATACCAACCCTGTCCTGGAAATTGGTCTGCAGCAATGACTTGGACACAGGTGATTCGGATGCAGGGAATAGTACAACGCTGGAGCGAAATTTTGGTGTAATGGTAAATGATATCAGGGTGGAGATAACAGCAGCAGCCAGCGTAATTATGATCAGCGGGATCTTTCTCTTCCAGAGATAAAGGATCAGATCACTGGTCTCAAAATTAAATTCCGTTTTCTCTTGGGCCATAATTATGTTACTAAATCAGTTAAAATTAATTTTTTAGGATAATCAGGAAATAGTTCTTCTTTCCTTTCTGTACAATCAGGTATTTGCCATTGATAAAATCGCCGGGGTCCAGATTACTTTCAGGATCAGTTACTTTCTGTTTATTGATCATCAATCCGCCTCCCTGGACCAATCTCCTTAACTCCCCTTTGGAGATGAAAACAGTGGTCTCTGAACTCAAAAGTTCCATGATCGTTGTATTGCTTTTTGCTTGATCCAGTTCGAAACGGGGTACGCCTTCAAATACGGAGAGGAACATATCTTCGCGGATGTACCTGAGGGACTCAGCCGTAGCATTTCCGAAGAGGATCTCTGATGCATCTGAAGCGGCCTTGAAATCTTCTTCTGAATGCACCATGGTGGTCACTTCACGGGCCAATGTTTTCTGCAGTAACCTTTGATGGGGAGCCTCCCTGTGCGCTGAAATAATACCATCAATCTCATCTTTAGACAGCATGGTGAATATCTTGATATATTTCTCGGCATCCTGGTCGCTTACGTTGATCCAGAACTGGAAAAACTTATAGGGGGAAGTGTATTTAGGATCAAGCCAGACATTACCCTCCTCGGTCTTCCCGAATTTTCCTCCATCTGCCTTTGTAATCAGTGGACAGGTAAGGGCAAATGCCTCCCCCCCTCTTTTCCGCCGGATCAATTCCGTTCCTGTTACGATATTACCCCACTGATCAGATCCGCCCATCTGTAGTTTACAATTGATATCATCATACAGGAACAGGAAGTCATATCCCTGTACCAGCTGGTAAGTAAATTCTGTAAAAGACATTCCCTCTTTGCTGTCCGGGCTGATCCTTTTTTTCACAGAATCTTTGGCCATCATATAATTCACCGTAATATGTTTCCCAATGTCACGAATGAAATTCAGGAATGTAAATTCCTTCATCCAGTCATAGTTATTGACCATCAATGCACCGTTGGGAACATCCTGTGAAAAATCTAGGAATTTCTTAAGCTGGACCTTCAATCCCTCCTGATTATGTCTGAGGGTCCTCTCATCAAGCAGATTGCGTTCCTGTGACCTGCCTGAAGGATCACCGATCATGCCTGTAGCTCCACCTACCAATACGACAGGACGGTGACCGGCTTTTTGAAAATGTTTCAGCAGCATGACAGAAACCAGGTGACCGATATGAAGGGAATCAGCAGTTGGATCGATACCAACGTAAGCCGTTGTCATCTCCTTCTGCAACTGATCCTCCGTGCCCGGCATGATATCATGGATCATGCCTCTCCATTTCAGCTCCTCAACAAAATTCATGGAAAAATTTTGCCCAAAGATAGTAAAGTTCTGCCTTTGTGCTACTTTGCAAAGGCCCTATGTCTCAAACTCCCTTGATACGGGTTCCGGTATGCGGTCTTTGATTCCGCCGAAGTTAAGAAAAGGGAATATGGCAGGGGCAAGCCTTGAAAGGGGTTGGTACAGCAGTGAGTTTTCTTTATGTTCCTCGGGGATGAAAGGAATCCGGCTGTCTATGCCGTTGAGTATTACCAGAAAGATACTGATGAGAAAAGCCGTCTTCAACATACCGAACAGGAGTCCCGCCAGGCGGTTAACAATGCCAAGGGCCACAGCTTTTATCAGTTTATCCAGGGCCCTCGAAAGCAGATGAACCAGGATTACTATGATGACAAATGTCAATGCGAATGCGATCAGTGGAAGGTGCCCAGTTTGCAATCCGAAAGCGGAGATCAGTAAAGCAGCCGTAAGGTGAGAGAAACGTATGGCTCCCCATACCCCTAATATCAGAGCGGCCAGGGATGCCGCCATGATCAGAAATCCCCTGGTAACACCACGATAGGCGCTCCAGAGCAAAAAGATGGCAAAGATAAAATCAAAATAATTGATGCTCAGTCCTTCCATAAACCAATGAGACTTGGATAAGATGAAATAAAAGTATCAATAATCCGGTGAGTGTGTTGCGGAAGTTACCAACACAATTAATTGAACGGTCAACTTTGTGAATTACAGTTGCTATTCATAATTTTAAGCGTCAGCAGACGAGAGCTAAATAAATATTTTAAAATCATGTAGCAATGAAAAAAATCCTGTCATCCATTTTCTTTTTACTGTTCGGAATTCTGGTTTTTGCTCAAGACACGGAATACGAAACAATATCAAACATCCCCTATTACAGTGAATCTGTAAACCAGTCAGATGAATACATCAGCGAACGCTGTGTCCTGGATGTGTATTACCCCAAAAATATGCGGGACTTCCCCACCATTGTCTGGTTTCATGGGGGCGGGCTCTCGGGGGGAAATAAATATATTCCTGCTGCCCTGAAGGAGAAAGGATTGTGTGTCATAGCAGTAAATTATCGTTTGCACCCTGCAGTCCAATCCCCCACCTATATTGAGGATGCGGCCGCTGCTGTCGCCTGGGTCTTTCATCAGATCGACGGTTATGGGGGAGACACCTCCGCGATTTTTATTTCAGGACATTCAGCCGGAGGCTATCTCACCATGATGCTTGGTTTGGACAAAAGATGGTTAGCATCTCATAAGATTGATGCTGACAGGATCGCGGGACTGATACCATTCAGCGGACAGACAGTCACGCATTCTACCATACGAGAAGAAAGGGGAATAGACAGTCCCCGGCCCATCATTGATGACCTGGCACCCGTTTACCATATCCGGGCCGACGCACCGCCACTGTTTC
>Ga0209427_10005828_pt1 | contig 14111 bp, 15 predicted proteins | sample DeeMarSWOR136_30_FD_187465 | JGI IMG/M metagenome (GOLD analysis project Ga0209427, IMG submission 187465) | Marine sediment microbial communities from White Oak River estuary, North Carolina - WOR-1-36_30 (SPAdes) (version 2) | ecosystem: Environmental > Aquatic > Marine > Intertidal zone >... | reverse complement strand
ACTTATAAATGGTGGGAAATTTCTGGTTAAACTCGAAATTTCTTTGAGTATTCACTTGAATAAGGAATCAATGGTTTCATAAGTCAAGTGAGTCTGATTGTTTTTAATTGATCCAATGAAAAATTATAAATTTCATATATATTTTTTTAAAATTCACCCTTTTTTTCCTTACTGAATTAAAGTAATTATTAGCTCAAATACCATATTAATTATAAATAAGAGAGTATGCATTTTTTAGATTTTTATAAGACTTTATAACCTTTTATAAAAATTTAACTCACAGTTGATACAATATTTTAGACCTTATCCCATTTAAAATATTTTTCTAAAATGGATTGAAGAAAAATTATAATTTAATTTCTACTTACTCAATATCAGAATTTCTTTGTAAAATAGACTAAAAACGGAGAGATTTATTACTTTTAAGGAACTTAAACAGAGGTTCCTTATTTTTATTTATTCTGTAATTCTTCAATTATAGCTTTGAAGGCATTTTCAACATTTTGACCTGTCTTAGCCGATGTATGGTAATAATCAACAAAGTTATTCTTTTTAACATACTTTTGTATCTTCTCATCATTTAATCTACTCTCATCAACTAAGTCAACTTTATTGCCAAACAGGATGACAGGTATTTCTCCACAAAATTTTTTAATTTCTTTATGCCAATCAGAAACATGCTTAAAACTATCTCTGCCCAAGTCATTTTCCTCAAGAGAAAATACAATAATCGATGCTACACTTGATCTATAGAATGCAGGTCGTAAGAAATGAAACTCATCTTGACCAGCTATATCCCAGAAAAATAATTTCCAACGATCACCATTGCTATCATCAATGTATTCCGAAAACTGCGCTCCAATCGTCTTAATATATTCTTCTTGAAAACTTCCTTGAGTGAATTTGCTTATTAAGGAAGTTTTTCCTACGAATCCATCTCCAATTACAGTTATTTTGAATTTGAATTTACTCATTAAACCACTTTTTATATAGAAATGTGACCTTCTTATAACTATCTATCGTATTTTAATATATAAGTTTCTATCGTGAGGAATTATTATGGTCGCAATAAAGGAAAGTAGAATGGAAGTTTTATTTGGCTTTTTTGGAGCATTATTCATATTAATCATGATGCCTATAACTATCCTTGCTACTCCTGGATATAGTCCTTTAGAAAGAACAATAAGTATGTTGGGAGAGGGGGACGCAAAAACATTATTTAGCATTAGTTTTGTTGTATTTGGCACATTATCAATCCCTTTTTATATTTATTTGGAAAGGGAATTAATAAATATAGAAAAAAATATTAGAAGACTTGCCACAGGAATTTCTATTTTTACTAGTGTTTGTGTTGCTCTGGTTGGGATAATTCCAGATGAAGCATTTAGAGTTGCTTATGGCGCATTTCATACATTTGTAGCTTTGGTAAGTTTTATTGGATCTTCTGTGTATATTGTACTATTTAGTATATTAATGTACCAAAGTCCTAAATCTGAAATGTATAAGGGGCCATCATTTAAAAGATATTTGGCAGATCATGGATTTCTTGTAGGAGTCATGTTGATATTATTTTTTATTACCCGACATCCTTTAATAGAATGGATATTAGCAATTCTTATAACATCTTGGGTTTTAATTACCGCAGCACAATGTGTTTCATATAAATATTCTAAAATCCCCGGCATATATTATAAAGCATCTCAATATCCTGAAGTATTAAAACTATTTGAAGATGCAATTCAAGTTTTAAATAACCTTGAATTGAGTGATGAGCCCATAATGGAGACTCTTCAAGAAAATGTCGAATTTATTAAAAGTGAAATGGGAAAGAAACCAGTTAAATCAATCCAAAAAAATAATCCTTCTAAAAAAATATAATAAATTGAAAGTACAAAGAGAATTGAGATAATTATTATCTAACTTTTAAATCTGCTCCTTAGAATAGTACTTTAAGAATAAATTTAATTTTCTAGGAATCTGCCAATCTTCTGGGATTTATTTTCATATTCTGCTATATTAATACTAGTTTTAAGATGAAGAAATAAATATTTCCTGAAATTAAGTTAAATAAGCACTAAGAATAATTTGATTCAAATAATATAAAAATAGAAAGCAAGGAAAAAGTTGTGAAATATCTTTTTCAAATCCATTTTTTTATGATTTATTAATAAAAGGATATTATTATCATAAAATTGAGAAATTTAATGTTCAAAACTTATAATTCAGATAAATTTTAATATAAATGAGAGAAAAAAATGGAAGATAGATTAAAACGCTGGTTATCTTATCATCAAATTCGATATATCTTACACACTCACCCTGCTGTATTCACTGTGCCTGAGGCAAGAATTCATTGTGGACATATTTCAGGAACTCATTGCAAAAATTTGTTTCTCAAAAATGTTAAATCTGGACAACTTTATTTAGTCAGTCTACCTTATGGGAAACGTCTTGATTTAAAAAAGTTCCGTAAAATGATAAATGCTCCAAAAATTCGTTTTGCTGAACCTGAAGAACTTTTTAAAGCATTAGGTATTACTCCCGGTGCTATATCTCCAATTGGATTAATAAATGATATTGATAACAAGGTGATTTTTATTATTGATGAAAGTATATGGAATGCAGAAGAGATTTGTTGCCATCCAAATATTAACACTGAAACATTGCAAATTCCTGGATCAGATTTTCGAAAATTAATAATTGCTACTGGAACTTCCATGGGAATATATAAACTTCCATATTTAGAGTTAAATACTGTGAATTAGAAATGATATCAGCAATTTTTATTTCCTGTAAATTTTTTCGTTTATTAACTCATTAAGGTGTAATAAGCTTTCGTATACGGATTTTCCTTTTTGAGTAAGTCCAATATATACTTTTCCACTAAAATTTTCAACACTAATCAATTTTGATTCCAACAGTTTATCTTTGATGCGCAAAAAAGAATTATAATTGCTAAATTCAATTAATATTCTATAAAACTCCCCTTTTTCCGCTTTATACTCTTCAAATTGTGAAAGTACTTGGAAAGTGTTAAAAAAGCCTCGTTTATTTAAAACTGAATATAACTCCTCAAAGCTCATATTATATCCCCTTTCAATAAATATATTCTTATGAAGTTATATGGAAATATAATACTTATTTATGTTTGCATATTTTTGTGGATTATTAATATTAAACCCTTGCAAACTTTTTAGTTTCTCTTATAGAATTTTATAATTATTAACTTGTCTTCTTATTCGTGGCTTCTTATTAAGTTAGCTCTAATATAATCATTTATGGACTCATCTTATTATTATAATAAAGCATTACGAGCCTTTTCTAAGTTATCCACCCCAAAAACTATTCTGTTATTCTCTGCAAAATAGATTAGATCAATATTTACACCAGCATCACCAATTTTACGAGCCATCTTACCCCCTGTTCCGGGTTTTCCTACGATATGACCGATATCCATCACAAGTACTTCACGCACAGCACGTACTTCAAATCCAGCATCTTCAAGAACCCAGCGAGCTGTTTCTTCATCCTCAACCAAAATATGAACAATAGCTTCATTCTTTAGTGGAAATCCACATAAACCTTCCATATTAATGCCAATTTTGCCTAGGGTTTCTCCCATATTTGCTAACATTCCTGGTTCATTTTTTAAAATAACTGTTAAATCTTTCACTTTTCTAACCTTCTCATTTTCTTTTATTCTTTTTTAATATGCATCTTATTTCATTATCATAGGATTTCTTTTCAATTCTTAAATATGTCTTTTCTATATTTAAGCTTTCTTTTGAAAGTTACTCTTACTTTTAGAAGTAGAAAAAGAATTGATAATAGCTACGGTTCAACTTTGTCTACTATTTCATTCTTCTAACTTCGTGGGGGGTTTCGCAGGGAGAACTAAATAAGGAAGTTTATATATTCTAAATTTAAAAAGCTCTATTAAAAAAAGTTAAAAACAGGAGGTTTAAAAAATGAATGAAATAACACAACAAGAGTATATAGTGGAAGATATAGCTGAAACAGAAAGCTTAAAAAAAGAAAAATTTGTGAGTACTAAAAAAACCTTGACTGGGAAATATTATGAGTATTTGTTACGAAAAGATCCAATAATTACTTTATTAATTATTGGAGCTATTTTAGGTGGTGTTTTTTCAATATCAGTGATCTATGGTAGATGGGATTTGTGGTTATGGATTCCACTAAGTATATTTTTTATTGGACCTTTTGGTTTAGTTTTTATCGCCTTGATCCTTCCATTTATTCCTTGGATCCTTTATTTCGCTCTTAGAATTTTCTTTGAAATACTTGCAAACGCGTAAAAATAAAAAATAAATTCTTTTTTTTCTTTTTCTTCAATTTTTATTTAAAAAGTGTTATTAACCTAGGGCATGCAAATAATGAAGAATTTTCTAGATTATAATACAAAAATTTCTCATTAGGATATTATTTGCCTTTCAATTCAAAAAATAAGAAGATAGATATAGTTATAAAAAAATTTAAAATTATCCGCACACCGCTAATTGCTCTATCTCAAAACAACTCTCACTAAATACTTCATCTATCTCATATTCTTCACCTAAAGATTTAAATGTAAAAAAGAAGTTTGAGAAATTATCGACTATATCTACAATGAATTGTGTTTCTGATAATGACCAGGTCTTAAGGAAATTCCAATTACATTTGCCAACTTCCCATTTACCATTAATATCTGTTCCTATTTCAATCTTTATTGCAATTCCATATTTATGCATTTCAAATTCTTTACTATCACAAAAATCTCCTAAAGAATAAGCAATTAATTTGTTGTGGCATCCAATAGGAAAATACGATACTGGTTGAGGACAGTGTGAATGGTGGCCAACTAATGCATCAAATTTATTCAATAATTTTAGACCCTGTTTAATAGTTTCTATCCGAGGATATAATTCCATTTCATAACTCCAATGCGGAAATAATAAATTAAATGAATCGTTCCTAAGATATTGGCTTGATTCCTCTAATTTAATTAAATAATCGCAAGGACGATTTGACCATTGAGTGGCTCCTACAACTCTTACATCATTTGCCAAATCTAGAAAAGGGATTTTTTCTGTACCAAATACGTTAAATCCTCTCCTTTTTAATTGATTTACAGAATTTGAGAAGGATCTTTCGCCAAAATCACCACTATGATTGTTTGCTATTGATAAATATGTTTTTTTAGGGGGAAATAAATTTTCTAACGCATCCATTATTTGTGGTTTATGACGCTTACCATTGATAAATTTTTTCTCTGAAGTAAGTATTGCCTCAAAATTTCCAATAAGAAAATCTGATCCACTTATAAAACTTTTTACATTTTCACCGATTATTAAATCCTTTAAATTCAAATCCATTATATCTCCTATGAAAGATATAGTATATTTTGGAGTGATATTGTTCAATCTTGTACTTTTAGAAAGATATTCAACATTACCATAATTGTTTGGATTAGGACCACAAATATAACGTTTAAACCAACCAAAATTCTCCTTCAATGAATAAGGAGATCCAAGAAAATGTTTTTTACTTAAAATCCCCGGTTTTTTTATTTTTATCATAAATTTATTCTAATTATATTTCATCTTATAGTTTTTATTGCGAAACTCTAATAGAAGTTCGAAACTAAAGGAAAGTCTTAGAATAAATTAATGAATTTTGAGAAAAGAAATTTTAAGTAAAAAAAAGATTAAAATATGACTAAAGTAAAGTCATAAGATTAAAAATATAACTTCTTTAAATAGAATCTTAATTCTTCAATATTTTCAAAATAGAATAAGCTTTTGTCCTCCTTAAAGAAAGGTGTTAATAGGCCCCCTCTCTTTAGCACCTCTGTTATTTCCACGTCTTTTAATACAAATACTTTTGTCTTTTTTAGAAATTCTTTAAAGGAGAGAATAATTCCCATCTCAATCATATGGCCTCCTTTATCATGTTCAATTATCATGATGATTTCATTGGAAAATTTTGCGATAAGATCAAATTTTAAAATCAGATTCTCAAGGTGGGTACGTCTGAAGTCTTTTTCAAAAAATGCAAGATTATTTTCGATAGTATTTACAATCTTTTGTACTTCTTGAAGAGTAGGAAAAGTTTCATCGCTATAAGAACCACATATGAAGATCTTGTTTTTTTTTAGATCATAAACTGAAAAAGTGTTTGTAAATTCTTCTAAAAAATCGTCCCATGCATTACCATGTAAAATTTGCATTTTCTTTTCACAATTCATATAAAATGATTTAGAAATTCATTTATATTATGAAATATTATATATCAATAATGATTGGGTCAATTGATTTTGGGTTAAATTTAAATATTTGTATATATATCTTTAGCATGGAATTAGATGAAAAATTAAATTTAAATAAAAGGAGGTAAGTAATTTGGAAACTCCAAAAAAACTTGAAAATAGGAGGAAAGAATTGGAAATTATATCAGAGAAAACTCGGTATAAAATACTACTTACATTATTAGCTAGCGAAAAATCTCTCTCATTTAGTCGATTAAGAGAATTATTGTCATCCATTCCAGAAAATAACTTAAATTATCATCTTAAAATTCTTAAAGATAATAATTTTATTAAGAACGAGAAAAGAATGGGATATAAACGCTCCGAACCTCGCTCATTTTATTCTCTTAGCAAAAAATCAATGGAATTGCTTGAAAATTTAGGATTAATTGCTGTAAAGGAAGAATTTCAAGCTTTATTTAAGCAAATGACATAATTTAAAAATAACACATTAAAGGAAATGTAAAATTCCTTTAATTTTATCTTTTCACCATTGGCTTTCATTGATTTGCTTGCCAAATGTAATGGCATCTTTTACTCCAATCCAGAATAGTTTCCTAAATCTTCTTTGGTTGATTACTTGGGCACCTGCTTCTTCAACTTTAATTTTCATATATTCTAAGGATTTTTTACCAGTAAAACGAGCTGTATTAAATACAACTGCTTTTTTTCCACTTAGATTTCCCATTCTTTCTAAAATTTCGTCAAAAACTTTTGGAGGCTTATCTCCATAGGTAGGCATACCAAAAATAATTAAATCATAATTACCTACATTAAGATTACTCAATTTAGCTTCAATAGCTGAAAAATCTTTATTCTCAAACTTATCTAACATCTTGATCTTTTCAGTAAATTTTCCAGATAATTCTACGGGAAAATAGCTCACTTCATGAGCAATCAGAGCACTCGCGATAGACTCTGCAGTTTTCTTTGTTCTACCGCCCATTGTGAAATATATTATTAATGTTTTCATAATAAAAAATAATTTTACTTCCTAAAAAACCTTTAATAATTTGATTTGGGTAAATATAAAGTGAAAGAATTGAAAAAATTGTTAAATAATTTAATGTCTAGTTAAATGATAAATAAATAACATTATCTATGAGCATTCATCTTCTTGGTACATCTCATTCTTTCCCACTTTGAATTAATCTTAAATATTAACAAATAATATTTTTTTAACAACAATTTTTTGCAAAAAGAATAAATAATTAAGAAAAATTCTATTAATTTCTATTTTTAAAAAGAAGTTTTGAAAAAATGCAAACTAAACAAACACCTTATGATGCTAAAATATGGCTAAAATCTTATGATGCCCACGTTAAACCAACTTTAGACTATCCTAAAGAAAGTTTAGGAAAGTTATTTGATAATTCAATGATTAAATTCCCTGAACGAATTGCTTGCTATTTCATGGAAAGAGAGATGCAATTTAAAGAATTAAGAGAGAAAGTCCATCAATTCGCTACTTTTTTACAGAGAAATGGATTAAAAAAAGGAGATCGGGTTGCTATTAATTTGCCGAACTGTCCCCAGTATTTAATAGCTCATTTTGGAACTATTTTAGCAGGTGGAGTAGCTTCAGGTTGTTCACCCCTAATGAGCCCTACTGAAATTTCTTACCAGATAAATGATAGCGAAGCCAAGTTCTTCGTAACATTAGATGCTTTTTATGAAAAAGTGTTATTTCAGGTGCTTGATAAGGTGCCAAAATTGACTACAATTATAACTACAAACATATCGGATTATATGGGGCTTTCTAAAGTGCTTGTTTTTCTTGGTAAATTATTAGGGAAGATCCCAAAAGGAAAGGTTAAGCCTTTTTACGGAAAAAATGTTTTAGATTTTCTGGAAGTCATGGAAACAGAAATTGATTTTAAGGAAGTATCTATAACTGTAGATGAGGATTTAGTATTACTTCAATATACTGGTGGGACAACAGGACTCCCTAAAGGTACTGAACTTACACATGCTAACTTGATATCAAATATAACTCAAGTAGTTAATTGGCTTGATATTCAGGAGGGGAAAGAAGGGGAAGTAAATTTATCTGCCTTTCCTTTATTTCATCTAGCAGGATTAGCCATGAGTATGATAACTTTATATGTTTCTGCGGGACAAATCTTAATAGCAAATCCAAGAGATACTGATCATATTATAAAGGAAATAATAGATAAAAATCCAAGAATAATAGTGAATGTCCCAACATTATATTTAGCTATCAAAAATAATCCTAAATCAAAGAAAATTTCAAAATCAACTTTAGAAAATATTGAAATTTGCGTTTCTGGTGCAGCTCCTTTTCCTGCAGAAGCAATTAATGATTTTGAAAATTCTATGGAAGCTAAAAATAAAGTGTTAGAAGTATATGGGATGACAGAAACATCACCAATTCTTACAATGAATCCTTATTATGGTAAAAAAAAGATCGGTACAGTTGGTTTACCTGTACCAGATACAGAAATAAGACTTGTGGATGTTGAAACAGGGGAACAAGTGGAACTTGGTAAACCTGGAGAAATTATCTGTAGGGGTCCTCAAGTTACAAGAGGATATTATAATAAACCTGAAGCAAATTCGCAAACTATTATTGATGGATGGTTTCATACGGGGGATGTAGGGGTCATGGATGAGGATGGATTTATTACAATCGTAGATAGAACAAAAGACATGTTAATTGTGAGTGGATACAAAGTCTATAGCGTTCATGTTGAAGATATTTTAACTAAACATCCAGATATAGATATGGTTGCTATCATCGGACTCAAAGATCCAGAACGCCCTGGAAGCGAAATTGTAAAAGCTATTGTGCAATTAAAAGCGAATATTCAACCAACAGAAAGTGTAAAAGAAAATTTAATAAAATATGCCACCGAACACCTTTCAAAGTATGAAAATCCAAAAATTTGGGAATTTAGAGAAACTTTACCACTAACTACAGTTGGTAAAGTATTAAAGCGAGCTCTTCGAGAAGAATAAATTATAAACGCTTAATTTTTTTTTCCATTTATTTCAACTCTTTTTTTACGTCTTTTTTTTCTAAATTTTATTTAATCTATATGAACAATCATTTGCTGGAAATCCTAAGAATTTGTATTTTAAATATATTTTAGCTTCAGTGTAATTAATTTAACAATAAAAATGTTTGCTTAAAATTGATATGAATTCCTTATCAATTAATTTTTTTATTTTTTTTTCAACTGAAAAGATTTATCAGAGTGGTTTGAGATCATCTTGATATAACAATTTGATAATAAAAATGAAAAGCTTAGATTTACTATTAGGGCTATTCTTTTCATCAGAAGACAATATTGTATATGAAAATATTGAACTATCTACGAAATTGCCAGAAGAGAATATCCAACAAATAAAAATATTACCTATGCGATTTCTTGGACCATTATTTATGACGTTAGCTTATGATATTACAAATAAATGGAATATTAACTTTATTGAATCGACATTATCATCAAATAAAGGATGTCTTATCCAAGAAAGTTTTATGCAATCATTCCTATGTCTTAATTCTTCAGTTGAAATAGAAAATAATATAACATATCTCTTTGCATTTATTGGATCTCCATATACAGAAGATCCTAAAATGCTATATGAAAAAATGAATAAATATATTCATCAAAGTATCATTCAAGGGAAGTATGTAAACCAAGAGATTTATGGGATTGAGTTTAATTATAACAGATTTATAAGTGGAGAACTAAGAAGAGGTTTAAATCTGATCAAACATACTTTAGGTTCTCCAAGGAAGATGTACTGGGAAGGAAAAAAAAATTATTATTCAGTAGGTTTAATTGAAAGAAAAAAAAGTGGAGATATAATTGAATCTAATTTATATACATTTGACGTAGATGACCCATTAAGAACTAAGTGTTTAAACGCTATTCCTTCCTACTACTTGATGTCAATCTTACCAGATTACTTTGAAGGACGTATAGATGAAACCTTTAAGCTATTCGGAAAAAGAGATATTTATCCAAACATTAGAACAATAAAATTAAGTAGCTCTAATATTGAGGTTTTATACATCGAAGAATTTTTTGTTGAGAATCAAATCAGAACTAGCTATGGTTTAGTATTAATTCCAGCCGATGAGGAATTAACAGAATGCTATGAAATTTCATTTTTTAAAAAAAAATTAAGGCTCATTTTAGATAAGAACAAGAATTTTGAAAAGACTATAATTGAAATAAATTCAAGAATTAATCCATTCAATCCATGGAGAATGAATTCTAATGAAAGCCTTAGCATTATTAAAGAAACACTTGATAAAAAAAATTAGGATAAAGGAGAACTGAGGCAAGTTTTTTGGAAAAGATCAAATTCAAGCAATCATTTAAGATTGATGAAGAAAGATTATTATGGAATTATAAGAGAATAACTCGTATGTTTAAAAATTCTGATCAAGTAGAGATCATAACTAAATTCTTAATTAATCAATCAGTAGGATTTTCTCCCGATAGAATAATAGATATACTCAATTATTACAAACCTAAAATTATTAAAGATAAATCACTGTTAGATTTCGCGTTTGAATGGGTTCGAGCGAATAAAATTCGATTTGATTATAAGAAATTTATCAATTTAGGAACCTATAAAGACCATGAATGTGCTATTGATGACGCCATTTTTCTCTTTTTTTTAGATTATGATAAATATATAAGAGAATTCTTTATAAAAGATATAAGCGAAATTGAAATATGTGCTTTATATGAGATATTTTTTAATCCTAATCAATTAGATTCTACAAGTATGAATGTGTTTTTAGAAAAAAAAGAGTTAAGAGTACACACAATTTTTAAAGGAAAAGAAAAAGTAAATACTAGTATATTTACATTAAGAGAAGGTTTATCATCGATGATTAAGAAAGATTATAATGAATTGCACTCGTCAAAAGTTCAAATTAAAAGTGAACAACAAAATAAGAAATTAGAAACTTCATCAACAATCATAAAATTCGATGGGACAATATTAGAGAGATTGATTAAATCTTATTGTTTTAATAAACAGAAAATAGGTGAAAAGGAACTTGAAAAATCGATTTCTAGTTTTTTATCATCTTTTCTCAAATTTGGACAATTTTATGAATATGAAGATTTTAAAGAGAGATTGATAAAAAATCTAACAGAAAGTTTGTATTCTGGATTACCAGAAAATCACAAGTTTGATTTACTGGATATTCTTATTTCTGATAGATTATATAATTTTGAAAAAACCCTTAAAAATCAAAAATTAGATGGTTTGGCTTGGATTAAGGATTTAAATTCTATTTTGAAAGAAATTGTTATAAAATTCGTTGATATGTTATAAATTTAATCTTATTCCTGCATTAACTGAAAATTATTAAAATTTATTTAAAAATGGAAGAAGAAGTGGAATTTATGAAGACTTCAAGAGATCTCTGTAAGAATAATTAGAGATAAAAGCTAATATTATATTTGATGGCTATATGATTATTATATATTAATTAATTGAAGTGTAGAAGGGAAGAGTACTGAGTTTTTTTTGAATCTTTTTAAATGGGTGTAAAACCATATTATTGCCGAATTCAAATAAATCTTTGGTATCTGAATAAATATTGTACCATTTTTCAGCCTTTCCAAAAATTTTTTTTAACATTGCTTTCTTATCAAGGAGGACATCCTTTGTACAGTTTTTAGGCATATTTGCCATTGCTTCTTTAAAAACTTTCTCTATAGCAGTCTTTCCATTCATTTTGGGATTATCCTGTAATTTTTTAACTACATTATCTATATAATCTTTATATTCACTTAAGTAATTAAATTTCTTTTCAGCATAATCAACAATCATTTCTGCATCAATTTTTCTTACATCAAAACTTTGAAATGTCTCTTCAATCCTTTCTCTCGCTTTATCTAAAAGTTCAATTTTAAATTCCTTAATTAAAACATCCATTGAATCTTCTTTAGATAAAACATCATTAACCATCTGTTCTAATCTTGAGAATAGAGTTTTTTCTAACTCTATTGGCGAAGATTGAGGAATTTCATGTACATAAGTTACATTTTCGGTTTGTTCTATATTATGTTTATTTATCACATGATCTTGTATACTTTCTTTTTGCATTTGATTTTCTTGTTGTTCTCCTGCCATACATGAAGGACAAATTCCGTTATATGTATGCACCTCTCCGATCCAGGTTTCGGTGTTAAATATCCTTTTACACTTCTCACAATGATTGTATTTTACTATAAATAATCCACCATTGCTTTTTTTCACTAAAAATTATTTAATATAAGATGATTTGTTTTAGTTTTCATTTCTTTTAATCTTTCATAAGTTTAAGTTTCTCTTTTGTTAATTATACTTTTTTACAAACTTACTAACCTTAAAGGAGAAATTTCGAATATATTCTATAGATAATGATCTAAACAAAGTTTAAACTTAACCATAAAGATACTTTTTCCGTTTGCTAAAAAATTATTGCTAGTGGGTTACATAGTGAGGCTTTAAAAATTAATTGTTTTCTCAAATGCCAGTTTATAGAGGATTAGTCTCTTAAAATATAAATTATCTGATTTTACTTAATCCTAATCTTAATTTTATTCTAGAAAAGTATTAATAGAGATATTTGAATAAATTAATAATAGATTTATAGAAATTAAAATTATATTGCTTTAGGGTGAAATTTAAATAGATGTACATTTTGGTTTTAAGCCATTTTGATACTATAATAGGCCCTAAGGTATTTTTAAACGTACCTGAGTTACCCTCTCAGGATTTTTTGGAAGAAATACCTCGACAGATGGATTTCTACTCAGAGGGCTTTTTTACCAATGAATATGGAGAATTAAAAACGTTGAATTTAATATTCACCATCCCTAGTCCTTACGCAAGGGGTGGAGAAGAAACTCTTATGATTTCAATTGTCTTTTTAAACAATTCAGATACAGACCTGAAAATTTATCAAGGCACTCTCGAACAATTTGTTCATGAAATAAAGAAAATTGAAAATCTATATGAAGTTTTTCTTATGAATGAACTCGAGAACCGAGATACTAATGAAAAATGGATAGAGATTAAAGAATTATTAAACTTAGTTTATTCAGCTCTTCCAAAAGAAACCATCACTACGGAAAAAAGAGAAATAAACCTAGTTATGTTTGATTTTTATGACAAAGGTGAATCACAAATAGCACAACATCTTAGAAATTTTATATCAAAAGCCCAATATTACGATGATAAATCTGAAAATTCAATTCTTCTTCACTATAAAATTACACTCTCAACATACCCTATATATAATTCAAAAAAATCTATTAATTTCTTTTTATCTCAATTGAACAATAAACATGGTTTCATATTTGTTATCGATATATCCAATAAAACAATGCTTAGAAAAGCAAGACTTATTATTAATAGAATTATCAGATTAGCAATTGGAAAATTAAATATTGTTAGAATGCCTTGTCTTATATTAATTAATCAAAAAGAAATCTCTGACCGTATTGAAATTCAAAAAATCTTAAGATTTTTAGATGATTTTGGATACGATATTAAAACAATCAAATATATTCCTACCGATACTGCTAATCAAGATGAAATACATCAAGCTTTTAATTGGATACTAAACAGAATCATATTTAAAAAATTAAAATCTAAAAAGAAAGAAGAAGCTTTACCAATACCCTAAATCACATTTAAAAATAATATTTATTTAGCTTTTCCATGCAATATTAATGAAAATTAGACTCTGAATTTACCTTTGTAACAAAAATGAGAATTAAAAGAACAATATTAAAAAAAAATTACTATGTTCAATTTTTTTCAA
>Ga0209427_10005827_pt1 | contig 14114 bp, 16 predicted proteins | sample DeeMarSWOR136_30_FD_187465 | JGI IMG/M metagenome (GOLD analysis project Ga0209427, IMG submission 187465) | Marine sediment microbial communities from White Oak River estuary, North Carolina - WOR-1-36_30 (SPAdes) (version 2) | ecosystem: Environmental > Aquatic > Marine > Intertidal zone >... | reverse complement strand
AGAGAATCACACCTGATAAGATTGCTTGATGAATGAAAATCGCATATAGGTAGTTTTTATTATAATATTCTTTAAAACATTGTTCACTATATAAATCTCTATAAGAATTCCACCATAATTGAAGTAATCCTTGCTCTGGTCTAACAATCAAACAACCTGCATTAAAGTAAGGTCGAAGCTTGTTATGTTCAACATGTGTTTTCATTGGAAAAATCTGTTCTTTAGAAATATTGAACTTTTGATACACTTTTTCCCAAAAAGGATCTATTGGCTCATCGTAAAATGACCCAATATTAGTGTGATGAACTGGTCGATAACCTAAATTCTTATCATCATCTAATAGAAAATGTTTTGGCTCATTAAGAATAATTGTGTTTGAACCAAGCCATGCAAGAAGTTTTGTTTTCTTTTTTGCTAAGGATTCAGCATTTGCAGCAGCAAGAACATGAGGAATAAAGGGAAATTTTGGCTCATTCTCAGTTGAAAAGGGAATAAGATCAACATTTAATGATAAGAATAGATTTTTTATCTCTTTAGAGACTCTCTTTTCCAGTTTTGGGATTAACACCCAAATTGGATAATCTGATAAAGATTCTCCAAATTTACGAATACTTGCTGCAAGAATTAGATCTTTTGGGTCTGAGCAATCAGATAAATAAGCGAAAATTAATTTTTTCATCCAAAAACCAAGCTCATTATAATTTCAATTTTAAATGAATAATATTATAATAGTAAGTAATTAAATTATTCTGATGAATTAATGTTATTAATGGATATTATAAAAAAAGTGGATAATGAACATATTCTTTTAGTTTTAATCTTTTTAATCTCATGAATTAATCTTGTAATAGCTTCTTTTCCAGAAAGAGATTAAAAATCATAGAAAATTTGAGATTTTTGATTTTTATTTTTTAGATAATATATCTTCTAAATTAATTTCAATTTCTATGATTTCGAACATGTTCGAAATCAAAAATATAAAATGACTTCCATTTTATTTAATCATGACTGAAGCAAAACAACATAAAACGGTTAAAAGAAAAATTATCAAGATTGACGAAGATCTTTGTACAGGATGTGGAAACTGTGTCGTAGATTGTGCAGAGGGCGCTTTAAACATAGTAGATGGAAAGGCCAAGGTTATAAATGAAATATTTTGTGATGGTCTCGGAGCGTGCATTTCTGGTTGTCCTGAGGGGGCGCTTGAAATAATCGAAAGAGATGCGTTAGAATTTGATGAAGAAGCTGTTGAGAAACATTTAGAAGCAATAAAACATAGTGAACAAATCGAAACTGATCAAATAAAAGAAATAGTTTCTGAGCATTCCCATCAGTGTGGTTGTCCTTCTGCTCAAACTATGGTTTTTGAAGAATCAGAAACTCAAGCAGAAGTATCTGGGAAGATTCCTTCAGCATTGAGACAGTGGCCTGTTCAAATGCATTTGATAAATCCTCGAGCGCCTTATTATCAAGGAGCAGATGTACTCCTTTCAGCAGATTGTGTAGGATTTTCATATGGTGAGTTTCACAGAGATTTCCTAAAACATAAATCCATAGCAATTGCTTGTCCAAAACTTGATCAAGGTAAAGAAATTTACATAGAGAAAATAAAATCGTTAATCGATGATGCCAAAATAAATACATTAACAGTTGCTATTATGGAAGTTCCTTGTTGTTCTGGTTTATTAGCCTTAGCTCAGGAAGGAGCTAAAAGGGCAGGTAGAAAAGTTCCAATAAAGTATATTGTAGTGGGCATACAAGGAAATGTTTTGAAAGAAGAATGGGTATAAATTTTTTTTCAATTTTTTATTTATTATTTTTCGAATAAAACTTTCTTTTTAATTATTTTTCTAAGCATTACTGATAAAGCTGATTTAGATTTATCTAATATATTAGCTAATTCTTCTAAAGATATTTTTCTAGGGATTTCAAAAAACCCCAAAGTTATTGCCTTTTCAAGGATATTTGATTCATCATAGGTTAATTTACTCTTATCTTCATCAATTTTGTAAGGAGATCTACCAATCCTAAGTAAATTAAAGTTAATATTTTTCTCTTCAAAAAGAGTTAATAGTTGATCTATCCTCTCTCTGCTAGAAATTAACCTCCAATAAGCATAACCATCTTCTACTCTTATTGGAAAATCTACTAGAACTCCACATTTAATTATTGCATATAATAAGTAAGGATCTTTCGTTTTAACATTAAACTTAACTTTGTTTTCTTCCTTCTCTAATATGCTTAATTCGAAAACAGAAGGATGGTTCCTAATTTCTTCTATAATAGGATCAACTTTATAATGTAAAATCTCAATCAGACTATTACCGATAGATTTCTCAAGATCATAAGGGAGAAAATGAGAAATTTCCATTTTTATATCAGGATATTTCTTAAAAATTTCAGCAATCCATATCTGGTTGGGAAACTTAATCTTAATTCTTGCTAAACTCGGTCTAGTTGCATCCATCCTTTAATATTAGGATTTTAGATTTTAAAACTTTTATTTTATACAATAATGATTAATTATTAATAAAAACAATTTAAATGCATTATTATGGTAGAAAATAGAAATCTATTACTTGGAATTTGTGGAAGCCCCAGAAATCAGGGAACTGAATATGCTGTCAAATACGCTTTAAATTATGCCGCTGAAAAATTTGAGTTTGAAACAGAATTTTGGACTGTAAGAAACAAAAAAATAAATTTCTGCCTCCATTGTGATTATTGTATTCGAGAAAAAAAAGGATGTATCAATAAGGATGATATGGAAGAAATTTATTCTAAATTGGAAGAGGCTAAATTTTATCTCTTTGGTACTCCAATATTTCAAGGCAATGTGTCAGGTCAATTAAAAACAGTTATGGATCGATGTCGTGCAATTGTTGCTAAAAATCCTAACGTATTTAAAGATAAAATTGGAGCGTCATTAGCAGTAGGAGGAGATAGAAATGGAGGTCAAGAAATAGCCATTAGAAGCATATTGGATTTTTATCAACAGAATCATGTAATGTCCGTATCTGGAGGTGCTTTTGGGGCAAATTTAGGAGCTTCTTTATGGAGTAAGGATTTAGGTTTGCAAGGTATTAAGTCTGATGAAGAAGGTTTAAAATCGGTTAGAAAAGTTATAAAGAGAATGGCAGAGTTTAAAGTGTAATATGTCAAGAAATTATGTTATTTTTAAATTCTAGTAGAAAAATTAAAGAAGATAAAATAATTTAATAAATAAATGGAGATATAAGAGAAAGTAGTTCTTAATGAAAGATGATATTGAATGGGATTGGACCGATCCTAATTTCTATAGGGAAGAAGCTAAAAAGAAACAAGGAAAAAAGAAAGATCCTCATGTCGAATACAAAAAGACATTAATAATAGCATTTATAGTTTTTACTATTGGTATATCTCAATTAGTATTTGTTATTTTTTCTCGTTCATTCTTAATTTGGAGGGAAAAAAAAGGTTCAAGTATATCAGGGAGTCAAATTATAAATGTTCCCCCTAATTATTTACCACCAAATTCTTATGTTTTTATGGTTGTAGGGTATTTCCCAACTATTATATATGATGATGTGGTTGGGAGTATAAGTTTTGTTCATTTGAATTCAGGAAAAAATTATTCTTTTAGTTACAGGATTGTAGGTTATTTACAATATGAAGAGATGATCTACAAAGTAAGAATTTGGTCTATGAAACCTGGAAAGTATAACGTTTCATGGATAAATAATGATGACCGATTTGAATATTTTTTAACTAGTCGTGGTATTTTTAATTTTGCTCCTAGAATAGATAAATATCCATATATTTCGGAAATGATAGTTTTAATTGTTTCGATATTTATATTAGTTGCTTGTATTATTGGAACAATTAAAAGGTATATAAGAGCAAAAAGAGATTATGGTTTTTATAAAGTATAAAGATAAAAGAAAAAAAATAATAATTACTATTTAACATCAAAGAGTTTTTTCGCTTCCTTTACTCTTAAACCAGTTATACCCCAGAGCTCCTTAAACCAATATTTTCCTTTATGAAGGATAGCAGGTGTATTTACAATACACCCTTCAGTATCACAAAAAGTTGTCAAGAAATTCTTATCATTTAATAGTTCATGCACAAATTCCTCATCATCAATATCTCTCTCAACATAATTCACCTTATTCTCTTTAAGCCATGCTTTTAGTTCGTGACATCTTGCACAGTTAGTCTTTGTTATAATTATTGGAATATTTGCTTTAGCCATAATTAATACATATTAAATAAATATTTAAAATTTATATCTATGAATTTTAAAAAGATAATGGAAATCAACAATAGGAGCAATTAATACTATTAAATAAATGAATTATGAATAAATTTTCTTCAAATATACTTAAGTTATAAGTCTCAATTGAAGACTTTTTAATAATTTATTAGCATCAAATTCTTATTATTTAAGTGTCTTTTAATGATTAAATTGTTATAAGAAATAGAAAGTTTTTAATATAGGATGATGATAACGATGTCTGTAGAAGATTTAATTAAGAAACTTGTTAAAGAAGTTGATGGCGAGAAAGCAATTGAAGAAAATGTTATTGTTTTTACCCTTAGCACATGTATGTGGTGCAAAAAATGTAAAAATTTTTTAAATGAGAGTAGTATGAAATATAAATATATTGATGTAGACAAAATCGATCCTGTGGATAAGGCTAAAATTATTGAATATCTTAAAAACAAATATCAAACAAGAGTATCGTATCCTTTTCTTATATGTGAATCTGGTCATGTAGTAGGATATAATCCAGAAAAATATAAAGAATTATTAAAGGGATGAGGTGATCAAAATGGATATGGAAACTAAAGAAGGAATGAAAAAGTATGTTTCTCAAGTTGCAGAAAAAAATAAATGGATTCTAAATAAAGATCAGCAAACATTTAACGATTTAATTGACGGTTTAGTAGATAATAAGAAAAAATTTAATTATCAATCATGTCCATGTCGACTAGCAAGTGGTAAAAGAGATTTAGACAGAGATCTAATATGTCCCTGCGATTATGCACCTCTTGATATCAAAGAATACGGAGCATGTTATTGTAATCTTTATTTGAGTCACAATTTTTACGAGAAGGGTGTTGATTTTATCATTGTTCCAGAAAGACGACCTGTTGCGAAGGAAAATGCAGTTCTAGCTTATTTAAATCAAAAAACTTAATCTTTTTAAAAATTTTTTATTTGTTTCACTAATTTTTTTCTTTAAAAAGTGCATTATTTGATTTTTTGTATATTTCATAAACTTAATTTTTATATAGTTCTATTTCTGTTTATAAAATATGTCTGATAAAGATTTAACTGATGAAGAATTGGAGAAAGAGCTTGATAAAGCTTTCAAAGAAAATGAAGCAAAACGTGATCATTGTGGAACACCCTTACCAAGTAATAGAGAAGTCGGTATTCAAAGAACCGACGTAAAGCTTAAAAAAGAATAAAAAGTCCTTTTTTTAATTTTTAGAAAATATTTATAATTTTAAATAAATGAATACTATAGATTTATTTATAAATGAGATTCAATTCTATTTTAGATCACATTAATTATGAAAGAAAGAATAAAAGGAAGAAAGAACTATCCAACTGAGGAAGTTGATCCAATTAATTTTCTCACTGATGAGAAAATTATAGATTTAATGAAAAAAAAAGATCATATTAAATTTTCTCAGGAAGATTATAAAAGGCTCTATAATTGCGTCCATTGTGGAGAGTGTGAGACGGAAGAAGAACGTATTCAGTTAAAACAGAAATTCATTGAAGATGGAAATACTTTTAGAGAAAAAGATGAAATGATTGAATATTTTGAAAAATATAGGACTCCTTATCCCACAAATAAAATGCGAATTAAAAAACCTACACAAATTCCAAACAAATCAGATACACTCTTCTTTATGGGTTGTCTTTCAACAATTAGAATCCCAAAATATACTGAGCATGCACTTCAATATCTACTTAAGCAAAAAATTGATTTCACTATCTTAAAAACAGAAATTTGCTGTGGATGGCATTTAATAGCAAGTGGGCTTAAGAGAGAATTTGATATTTGCAAAAACGAGAATATTAAGATTTTTAATAATTATAAAAGAATAATATGTCTTTGTCCAGCTTGTTATTACTTATTTAATACATTTTATAAACTTGAAATGGAGAATGATATTGAAATCAAGTATATTACAGATTATTTGAAGCCTACTGAAACTAAAAAGTCAGGTACTGTGAGTGTTCAACATTTATGTCAGCTTATGAACCGTGGAAGAATAGATGTTCAAGAAGAGGTTAATCAAGTTTTAGAAAAATCGGGTTATAAGGTATTAGATGTACCACATTGGTGTTGTGGGGGTGGAACAGGATGGATGGGTCGAACTGACGTTATTGATCAAATTGCTAGAAAAAGAATGCAAGATTTTGGCGGCGATTACTGCACTACATATTGCGTTAGCTGTTGGTGGATATTGAGAAGGTATAGTAAAATTTGTAAAATTCAACCAATAGCTAAAGATTTGTTCGAACTCTTATTGTAATGAATTATATTTTATTTTAATTCAAGAATTAATACAATGAAATTAATTCCTTGAATACAATTCTTCATTTATACGATTTTCAACCCAGATTTTTTCGTTATTGCTTTCAATGATTTTTTTCACAAGAGGGAATCTAATTCCCATACAACATATATTATCTTTTATTCCAAAACATAAAGCGGTTTTATAACAGTTTCGTTTGGAATAGGTTTTAAAATAGGAAGATTTTGATTTTATTAATTTTGAGAAATTTAATTTTAATATACAATTATTATAACTTGATTAATCATGGAATCTTTGAAAGATCAACCAGAAGTAGAACTTGAAAAAAGAAATAAAAAGTTTACTTTAAAAGAATTAGGGGGTGCATTTGGAGACTGGGGTACTTTAATTCCTTTTATTATCGGATATATATCAATTGTGGGCCTAAATCCAGCTGGCATCTTTCTTACTTTAGGATTAACCAATATAGTTTTAGGAATTAAATTTAATCTCCCTCTACCTGTTCAACCTCAAAAAACGATTGGAGCTGTAGCGATATCAGATAAATGGACACCTAATATGGTTATTTCTACAGGATTTGGAATAGGTGTTATATGGTTTTTTCTAGGGTTCTCAAAAAAAATTAATAAAATTGTAGATAAAATTCCTATTATAGCTGTAAGAGGGATCCAACTTGGTTTAGCATTTATATTAGGCTGGGCAGGCATATTATTGTTTAAAGAAAACATATTACTTGGTTTTATATCAATATCCATTATCTTGATTTTAATTAATAATAAGCCAATACCTTCAGCAATTATTCTTACTTTGGGAGGATTTTTATTTATCTTTTTTACAGGGATTATTAACATTTCAGATTTAGAATTTGGAATTCCTACATTGCAATTTCAAATACCGACATTAAAAAATTTTTTACTTGGAATGTTATATGCTGGAATTGCACAACTATTTTTAACGCTAACTAATGTTATGGTTGCAACAGTAGTTTTAATTAAAGAACTTTTCCCAGAAAAGAAGATTGATGCCAATACTTTAGCTTTTAATATGGGTGCTATGAATTTAATTAATCCATTTTTAGTGGGGATGCCATTATGTCATGGATCAGGTGGATTAATGGCACAATACGCTTTTGGAGCAAGAACAGGGGGTTCAATGATATTAGAGGGTATTCTGGAATTAATTCTAGGATTATTTTTTTCAGAAGCTTTACTTTTACTTTTTACTGAGTTTCCTATGGCTATTTTAGGAGCTATGCTTATTTATACCGCCTTTTTATTAGGTAAAATCGCATTCAAGGATTTTAAAATAAAGGCATTCCCAATAATCTTAACTGCAGCAATTATTTGTTTTTTTATTAATATTGCAATTGGCTTTCTAATTGGGTTGATTTTATATATAATTTTTAAAAAAATTATTGAGAAACCTTAAATTTCAACTCTCAATCTTTTGGATTATTAATGGAATTAATTTGAATATTATTCATTAAATATTTATAACTAGTCGTTCTTATATTTTAAATTAAAAATTCTTTTAAGCATAAAAGCAAATAATCATAATAGAGTTAACTATCTTGGGTGATTTTATGTTATTTTCCCAAAATGAAATGGATAATATTACAAGAGAAATGGCTAAGCTAAAGGAAAAAGTAGTTTTGAAGCTTTTTACTGATTATAAAACTCAAGAGGATGGGACAAAACAAAGAAAATGTATGGCATGTGAGGGTACATATGAGTTATTGAAAATTTTAGAAGATCTTTCTAGTGGTAAATTGATAATTGAAGAAATATCAACTGAAGAAAACGAAGAAGTAGCAAAAAAATTCAATATTACTAAAATTCCTGCTATATTATTTGTGGATCAAAATAATAATGAAATTATTCGATATTTGGCACACCCGACAGGATCTGAATTTGTACCTTTTCTTAACAGTATTCAATATTTCTCAGGAGTAAGACCCTATTATGCAGATCAAATACTTACTCATCTTAAGAAGATAGATAAATCAAATATGAAAATCTTTATTACTCCAACATGTCCTTATTGCCCAGCAACAGTACCAGTTCTAACCCTCTTTGCTATAGTTTCTAAAGGAAAAGTTTCGGCAGAAGTAATTGATGTTAATTTAAATCCAGACCTCGGTATGAAATATCAAGTTCAAAGTGTTCCTCATACAGTTATAAACGAGAAAGAACATATATATGGAATGTTTTCTCCTCAAGATTTACTAGATAAACTTACAAAAGGAGAAAGAGATTTTGGAGGGATGTACGCCTAAATAAAAAGAGGTATCTGTAATAATGTCTCATGATGATAAATATAGGGAAATAATAAAAAGAGAAATGGCTAAATTAAGGAAACCTGTCAAATTAAAAGTGTTTACATGTAAAGAAAGACAGATTGAGGGCAGCTATATAAAAGAATGCATGGATTGTGAACAGTTTATGGCATTATTGAAAATCTACGAAGAAAATTCAAATGGTATGTTAACAATTGAAGAATTATGTATTGATGATAATCCCGAATTTGCGAAAAAATTTGACATTTCTCGTGTTCCCACCATTTTATTTATTGATGATAAGGGAAGAGAGATTATTCGCTATTTAGCAGCTCCTCAAGGTGGTGAAATTCAGCCATTTATACAAGCTTTATTTGCCTTTGCAGGAGCCCCAAATTATTATGAAGCCACAATAAAGCAAAATTTAAACAGGATTCAACCTTCCACAATAAAAGTGATGATAACCGAAACTTGTCCATATTGCCCTCAGGTCTGTACAATTGCTAATAATTTCGCTATTGCATCTGATGGTAAAATTCGAACAATTATAATAGATATTATGGCAAACCCGGATATAAGTCAATATTATGACGCTGCTGGGGTTCCTTATACCATCATAAATGATCAAAAGACTTTAGTAGGCATGGTTGGACCGAATGAAATATTGCGAGCTTTGATTGGGGGAAATATTCGGGTTCAATATTAATTCAAGTATAAACTATTATACATAGATTATTTAGATCAGTAATTTAAGAGGAGAGAAATTTATGTTTAATATTGATATGGAAGGTATTGATTTAGAAAAGACTTATGACTTAATTGTTTTGGGGGGTGGACCAACAGCAATTGGATGTGCAATCTATGCTGCTCGATTTGCGATGGATGTACTAATTGTGGGGAAGACATTTGGAGGATTGATTGCAACAACTCATCTTGTCGAAAACTACCCTGGAGTAGCTTCTATAAGTGGTCAAGGATTAATGGATATGTTTAAAGACCATATGGACTCATTAGAAATACCGTATATATCAGACGAGATTAGAAGTATTGCTAAAGAAAATGATCATTTTGTTTTGCTTTCTTTTTTTCAAAAGTTTAAAGCTTTTAGCATTTGCATAGCTACAGGTTCAGAGAGAAGAAAATTAAGTGTGCCTGGTGAAAATAAATTTACCGGAAAAGGTGTATCCTATTGTGCAACCTGCGATGGACCATTCTATAAGGAAAAAATAGTGGCAGTTATTGGAGGAAGTGATTCTGCTGCTAAGGAAGCATTATTTTTAGCTCAAAATTCAGAAAAAGTATATATCATTTATCGGGGTGGAGAAATAAGAGCTGAGCCAATAAATAAAAAACGAGTTCTGGAAAATCATAAAATTGAGATTATCTATAATACTAATGTGGTTGAAATTAAGGGAGATAATACAGTAAAATCAATAATTTTTGATAATGGAAAAGATTTGGATGTTGATGGTGTATTTATTGAAATAGGTTCGATTCCTAATTCCGATTTAGCAAAACAGATAGGAATTAAAACAAATGAAAAAGATGAAATCATTATAAATCGAAAATCAGAAACTAATGTTCCTGGAATATTTGCGGCAGGGGATGTCGCAGATGCTCCTTTTAAACAGGCAATAACGGGAGTAGCTGAAGGAGTAATAGCAGCTTATTCTGCTTTTGATTACGTTAAAAAAATAGATATTGAATATTAATAAAAAATATTAAAAATAAAAATTAAATTACTCTACTTTTATTTCAATACTTTGAAATTCGGGCTCTTTAAAAGGAGCTTCAATCTTTAGAAGTCCATTTTTGTAAATTGCTTTTGTATCTTCTGGTTTTATCGGACAACAAATCCCATAAGAACCTATGTAAATCGTATCTTCTGTTTCTCCTTTAATGAAGAAACTATCATCATGCATTTTAAGTTTAATTGTATCTTTATCTACTCCTGGGAGTTGTATCTCAATTTTGTAAATACTATCTTCGTCATCAGCCCAAGCACAAACATTTGGGGAAATTAATAATTTTTCAGTTTCCTTTACTTCAGACACTTTGTTCACCTAAAATTAAAAATTCAATATTAATTTATTAATAGATTTAACCAAAATAACTGATTTAAAAGTTCTCTCTATGGTTTATTAGATATTCATAAATTAAACATTCAAAGTGTAAGTTAAATTTTAACCAGATTTTTAGTTAATAAATAAAAAGAAAAATATGAATTTATCAAAATCAAATCTTTGAAATCAAGAAATCAATTCTATATTAATTTTCAAAAGATTAAGGAGTTCTTTATATCGAGATCTTAAAGTCACTTCAGTTACACCTGTAACCTCGGAGATTTTTCTTTGGGTTACTTTTTTCTCTCTTAATTTTGAAACCAAATACATTGCTCCTGCGCATAATCCTTTCGGATCCTTACCCCAAATATGTTTTTTTTCCATATATTTCTTCATCAATTCAATTGTTTGATTTTCTGCCTCAATATCTAAATTCAATTGATTTATAAATTTGGGAATAAGCAAAATAGGATTTAAAACGCGTGGACTCAATTTTAGTTCCCTAACTAAAACCTTAAAACATTTTTTAATAACCTTTGGATCGACAGCACTTTCTTTTAATAACTCCCCCAATGTAATGGGTATATCTTCTTCCTTACATGCTAAATGTATACTAGCTGCTAGCATGCCACGTATTGATCTTCCGCGTAATAAATCCTTTTTAAAGGCTTCTTTATATAATTTAATAACTCTCTTTTGAATGTAATCAGGTAAATTTAAATTACTAGCAATTCTTTTTAATTCTGTAATTGCTATTAGAAGATTTTTATTTTTCCAACTCATATGAAAATCCCATTTCACTGCACGCTTTAAATTTTCATTATATATTTTATTTCGTTCAATAATTGTACTTAAACCAATATCTGGGACCAAAATCGAAATGGGACTCCCATTCTGCCATTTTTTTTCTCTCTCTTGGTTTGTAAAGGCTCTAATGCCAGAATGTGAAATATCAATGTCTCTTTCCTTTATAACAAGGCCACATTGTTCACATACTAATTCGCCACGAATACAAATAGGTATAACAAGTCCTTTACATTCGGGACATACGTTAGAGGATATTTGTAATTCAGTGAACATTATCTTAACCCTTAAAACTTAAAATATTTAAGAAAAATTAAAAACTGAATTTTATTATTAAAATTTCACACAAAGATGTTAATAATAGTTAAATTGCATGTCTAATATTTAAATAATATGCTTATTAACATTTTTAGCAAAGAATCATATATTTAAACTAGGGGATTTATTTTGAATTATTAAACTCTAATGGAAGTTAAATTTAAAGATCTTGTAAATAATATTTCCAATACCTTCTCCCAATAATCTTTTATATCCCATTCTTGTTTATTTTTTATCTTTGCAGAGATTTGTTTTAATATATCTCTAATTTTTAATGAATCAAAATATGTGATCGTTGGAGCGATTACAGATAACATATACTGCTTTTCTCCAAATCTTTCACTATTATCTGGAAAGGCATCAAAAAAGACATAGCCCCTAAATTTAATATTTTCAATGTTTAGCAAAAACCCTTCAGCTTTGGTTATTTTACCATGCCCATAAATAGAACTTGCTGCATGAAACAATTGCTTACTTATTTCATTAATTGAAAAAGGATATTGCTTTATTGAAGGATAATTATTTTTTAAAATTGGTCCTGCTACATCATCCCATTGTACCAAAAATAAATTAACCAAATTTTTATCTATTAGAGCTAAAGAAGGCTTCGATTCAATATTAAAGTTAGCAAGTAATTTTGTGATCTCATTTGAAAAAAGGAGTGACTTTTTATTTCGAGCAATTTTTCCTGCTATTGATGCTAATAAATCTTGTTCTTTAAACGGTTTTGTAATATAATCATCAACCCCTAACATCTTTCCTAATCGAATATCCTCAGGGGTGGATTTTGCTGTTAAAAATAAAAATGGGATATGATTCCATTTAGGTTTTTCAGATACAGAAGAAAAGAGTTCATAACCATTCATGCCAGGCATCATAATATCACTAATTATTACTTCAGGTAACCTCTCAAGAGTAGAAAGACTTTTGAGTGCTAAGTCTCCGCTAGTTGAAGATATCACATCATATCCTTTTTTATCAAGCATAATTCGTAGATTAAATAAAATGTCCTCATTGTCGTCAACAACCAATATTATTGGTTTTAAAACTGTCATTTTGGATATTCACAAATAGATGTAATCAATAATATTTATCAGTTAGTATTTATAATTTTTTTAGTTCATTCAATTTGTGGTAAGAAGATATAAAATGATGTTCCTCTCCCTAATTCACTCTCTACAAATATATTCCCTCTATGAGCCTCGATTAAATCTTTTGCTATAGCTAATCCTAATCCTGTCCCAGAAATTTCACTTACATTACTAGCTCGGAAAAAACGTTCAAAAATATGAGGAAGATCATCATTTGATATACCACGTCCATAATCTTTAAACTGAAAGAGAACTCCTTTAACCCCATTTATATTATATTTACCCTGATAATTAGATGTTGCTATAATTTTAATTATCGAATTTTCATTTGAGTATTTTATAGCATTATCAATAATAATTCGAAAAATTTGATCAATCCGCTTTTGATCCCCTTTTAAATGAATGTTAGGACCCACATCTAATTCGAATTTAACATTCTTTTCATCCCCTATAGGTCCCATCAAATTTAAGATATCATTAATAATTTCCAAAGGGCTATAATCCTTCCATTCCAAATCTATTCTTTTTTCGTCTATCCTCGAAATAATTAAAATATCTTCAGCTAATTGATTTAATAATTGAATATTTCTTGAGATTCCATCAATTAATTTTTCTTCTAAGTCTTTTTTTATAGTATTTTTATATTTTGTAAGATAATCTATTGACATCAATAAAACCGTAATTGGTGTTCTCAGTTCATGTGATACGGTAGAAATTAAATGTGATAATCTCTCTTCTGCTTTTTTCCGTTCTGTTATATCCATTCCATAAATATTAACATAATCCACATTCTCTACAGGAGTTATAACTAATGTATATGTTCGACCATTTAAATTTAATTCTAGTTCCTTAATCTTTTTATCCTCTATCGAGTTGTTGATTGATTCTTTTAATATTTCTGGAGCAGGATTTCCTTCTACAATATTAAATAAAGCTTTTCCTATTTTGTTAGAATAAGTAATTAGCCCATTTTTTACTCTTAAAACAGGATTAGGATTTTCAGAAGGGAATCTTGATAAATTA
>Ga0209427_10005826_pt1 | contig 14114 bp, 10 predicted proteins | sample DeeMarSWOR136_30_FD_187465 | JGI IMG/M metagenome (GOLD analysis project Ga0209427, IMG submission 187465) | Marine sediment microbial communities from White Oak River estuary, North Carolina - WOR-1-36_30 (SPAdes) (version 2) | ecosystem: Environmental > Aquatic > Marine > Intertidal zone >... | reverse complement strand
ATTTCTGCTTTTAGGATTGAAAAAAAAAGAATCATCTCTTAATAAAACTTTTCCAGTTTTCTTTAATATCAAATCTTCAATAAGTTTTATTAATTTATTTTCACCGAGATTTCCTATCCGAAGATCCTTATTCATTAGATAAAATTTAAAATTTTTTAACTATTATAATTTTTGAATAGATTCATATTTTTAATATATTTTTGCCTCTGTGGCTTAGTGGTATAGCATCAGATTCGTATTCAAATTTAGAAGAAATATCTGAAGGTCGGGGGTTCAATTCCCCCCAGAGGCTCTAATTACACTTCCTCAGTAAAAACAAATTGCTTTATTATTTGTAAAGCAAGCATTTTGAATGCATCATTAATGTTTTCCCCTGTTTTGGCTGAGGTTTCGATATAAGAAAGATTTAACTTTTTTGCTAATGCCTCGCCTGCTTCAGTTGAAACGACCCTATCTTCTGTCAAGTCTATTTTATTTCCAACTAAAATTAAGGAAATATTCGGTGAAACCTCTTTTATTTCATTATACCAATTTTCTAAATTATCAAGAGTATCTTTACGGGTTACGTCATAAACCAAAATACCTGCTTCAGCATTAGATAAATAAGATTGTCTTACACGCTTAAATTGGGCTTGTCCTGCTAAATCCCAGAGAACAAAGCGGACTTTTGATTCTAAACCATCGAAATCACATTCCTTTTTCATTATGGATGTTCCAATTGTGGATTTATAATCAGTATGAAATGAGTCTTCTACAAAACGGTGAACCATACTTGTTTTCCCTACTCCCCCCTCCCCCCCCAAAATTAGTTTGTATGCATATTCCCCTGATTTTATCTTAATTTTTTGAAGTGTATCCACTTTTCTTTCAATATTTTGAACATCTTTGTCTGAAATAAGTTTTGGAATTACAGGACTTACTGTTCTTCCATCAAAAATTCGAGCGATCTTCTCTGCAGCTAAGTAAGCATATGGAAAGATTGGATCGACCATAGCAATCGACTCTAATACGGTTACAAAGATGGCTTCTGGTCCTGCTTCACAAAAAATAATACGTTGTTCTTCTGTATCGAAAGTACCAGTCCCAAAAGCACCTGAACTAAATTCTTCAGTGATTCTAGTTAGAACGGGTTCTACTAAAGCACTAACACCTCCAATTACATCTTCTTTTACTTCTGCTTCTGATTCTCCTTTTAATGCAGCCATAACTAAACCTTCTCTGTTTACAATAATAGCAGCAATCAAATTTTTCCCAACTTCCTGCCTATACCATTTCAGCATTGCTTCTAGTTTATCGCGATCAACTGACATAAAATTATAAACCTCAAGAATTTATTTTTTAATGCATTAAAAATTAACTAAAATTTAATATTTAAATAATAGGTTTATCTTAAAAATTTATAGAAAAAGATAATCCTTCACCTTATTAATATTAAGAGATTTTGTTTAAAAAATAAATCAAATACCAAGTGAAATTCGAACTTAGTATCTAAAATAATATTTTACTACAATGAAGGAAAAAGGTTTTAAAAATTGTATACATTATCTAAATTCAATATCGTCTATACTATTTATTCTTCGGAAAAGAAGTTAATAAATCTCTATAAAGCAGGAGTTGCCAAGCCTGGTCTAAGCTTAGTTTATTGAATTGAGCAAGCGATTAACGGCGCTAGACTGAGGTTCTAGTGACATAGGTCTTCGTGGGTTCGAATCCCACCTCCTGCAATTTCAAACCTTAATAATACTATATTCTTCGAAGTTTATCTAATCAAGGAATATCAAAATATTATATAAGATCTAAAAAACATTGAAGAATTTGTTCTTAAGTTTTAGATCTATCGATTTAGGAAATCAGCAAACTAGAAGAAGTCCCCTAATTTATGTTGCTTAATCTTAGGATTATTAGTTAAGCTCTCTACGTATTCTTCAATTAATTCCATTCTTTGAATAGTATAATCATCAAGATTATAATTCTTACACAATTGTAAAGCTCTTGGAATATACTTTTCAATTCCTCCACGGTTTACAGTTAATATTATTTTATTTCCACATTTAGGACATTTCCCTGCGTTTGAAAGAGGTGGTCTTCGATATTTTGCATTGCATTTAACACATCTAAATTTCTGAACACTAAACTTTCTAAGATTTCCTATAATATCTGGATTGAAATGCGTTGCTAAAATTTTTTCTGCAACTTTTTTTACATCTACAGCTCTAATAATTTTTCCTAAATGTAATTGAGCGTCTATTTTTTCATCCATTGATTCATATAATTTATATGCTGTAGTTTTAGGACCTTCATTAATATCATTAGTTGGAATATTAAAACCAATATCCTCGTATTGTTTCGCAGTACCTAAACGACTACTAACAAGATTCATCATTTTTTCTATTTTTGAAGGAGAAGTGTACTTTAGTGTAGCAGTATAAAATTCTAAGGGATAACGAAAGGAAGTATCAACATTATGAGCTTCTGTCTCAATTTCATTAGGATCTAATAATGTGCTAATAACTAATGTAGCATCCATCCTCCCTCCTATTTTACTGGGTAAATAATAGCGTGAAAAATTCAAAAGAGGATCCATTAGAAGCATAATACCATCTTCATCTCCATCACAATTACGCCTTTTTGCATTATGCCAGAATGGATGTGCATAGATAGATCTAGCTGGAGTAAAACCAATTATTCTTCCAATTATTCCTGCGCTAGTATGTGGTGCTAATCCAACTACAAGATGACCTATTAAGTCAGTTGTGCGCTCAACGTTATAAAAACGATTCATTTTGTAAAAATAATCTAACTCATCATCTAAGAAATTTGCGACTTTAATAAAGTATTGACCACAATCATTCGAAAGGACTACATCTTGAACTTTTAGTTCAATAATTTGATCTTCTGTTTGTAAAGGCTCACCTTTATAATCATAATCATATCCCAAATCTTTAAGGGTTTCAATATTTACACCAATTTCTTTTGGCTTGAAATGAGTTAATGGAATATCAGTGGCATCATATCTAATTTCAGCTGTCTTATATACTAAGACGTTGTTTTTTGCTCGTAATATTCCTTTTTCTAAAGGTTCAGGAATTTTAAACTGATTAGTTAATCCATAAATACCCTTTAATTTTTTTGGAAAAGGTATTTGTAAAGAACGGAATATAGAATTAACATGATTCTTAATGTTAAAAATGGCATCGTTGGATGCCTTTAATCTTCCATTACATTGAGAACATCTTTGTTCATTTTTAGGTTCACTCGGTGGATATATTTTCTTACATTTTTCACAAATTGAGCCTAATTCTGTGTGTGTGGAACATTTTGGGCAAATATTGAATATGCTAATTGTACCACATTTCGGACATTTTTTTCTACACACATCTATCTTCACTTTTTGAAGTTCAAGTGCTTTTTCTACTGATCTTGAGCTTCCAACTTTATCACTTAGAGGAAATAGAGCATGAACTCCTTTCATACTTTTTCTCTCAGACTTTTCTGGTCTGCCCATTCGAGATCCAATGAAATATGGTGCTTTATTATTAATTTTTATTGAAGAAATTTTGTTGAAGTATGAAAAAACATTATCATCCTTTTCGAATTTTATTTTTTTTTTATCTTCAAGCCTAAATATTTCTGAATAGATGAGATTCATTGCTTTAGTGAAAGTAATTTTGTTTTCCTTGACCTTATGAATAATAAAGGCTTTTTCTAATATTTTTTTTAAATTTTCATTAATATCTAAAACAATTTTTTTTTCTAAGTCTGAAAATCCCTTTATGAAGAAATTTCTCAAGGTATAAAGTTCTTTAAGTGAAAGATTCCCCCAAAAATCAGTAAAATAGGGATGCAAAGGGATCTTAAACTCCTGAGATATTTTTATTGCTTCTTCTGCTGTAGGTTTTAGAATAAAAGGATTTTCTATCAATCTTAATATTTTAGGATCAATATTTTTTTGATTTTTAACTCTTTTTTCCAAGTCTAATGCCCACCATTCTTCAACATAACCAGAAGGGATTAATTTATGATTATTCTCAGCAAATTCCCCAAATCCAAAGAGGATATCTCCGAGAAATAAGATTGATTCCATATTTTGGAATACTTGTTTAGCCATCTTATACGAAGAAACTCTAATTACACTTCCATTTTTTAATTTTACAATAGGAGGTTCAATGGCACTAACAGGGCAAATACTTGTACTCTTTCCAGGTCTTTCAATTCTAAGTTGAGTACCAATAGCTACAAAATCATCTAAAATACCCATAGTTGCAGGGTGTATACCGCCTGCTGCCAATCCAGTGTTCCGAGATCGACCATATCTTAATCTATGACCACCAATTTCTGAGGGATCGCTAAACACAGGTCTACCAGCAATAATATCAGCAACATATTTAGAATTTGGAGGAATAATTTCCACATCTTCCACTTTATCTATTATCTTTTCTATTTGGCTCTTTTCGGATTCTTCTTTCTGGGTAATTTTCTTCAAGTCATCTAACCAATCCCATCCTTCTAAATTCATAGCTTTTGCAATTTTCAAAAGTTTTGGGGCTTTTAATAGGATTCCGTCATTCAAAACAAGACAAGCTCCGCCCCTTATGTTATTGGTTTCGATTCTAGGTAAATCTCTAAAACCAGAAACTTCTTCAAACTCAGTTGCATCTCCATTTATTTCAACGGGTAAATTTTTAACAGCATGTCGTATCTCGCGATTAGAAGAAGGATATTGTAAATGAACAGCTCTATCATAAAGTTTTACCTCTTCTACATATCTTCCGATTTCTGCCTCAGTGGCTTCATACTTTGGAATATTTGATTTCTTTCTAACATAATCAGCAATTAGTACACATAGAGCGGCTGTTGTCCCCCCTGCGGCTCTTATTGGACCTGCAAAGTATAAAGATAAATATTGCTTACCAAATTGGTCTTTCCGTATTAAAATCTTTGAAATTCCTTCAAGTGGGGCACTTACAACTCCCATTGTCTTTATTGCTAACCCTACTCTTATAGCCCTTCCTACCCGTTCTTCTAGGGATTCAATATTTCCAACTTTTTTATCTAATATATCAGTAACTACCCTAAAAACGATTTCATCATCATTTAAACCATTCTTCTTCAAATTTCTTATTACTTCAGCTACACCTTCTGGACCAATTAATTTTTCAACTCTACCAGCTAAATCTTTCGCTTGAGGACATTCAACATACTGTTCTGGATCCAATCCTTTACTACGTGCTTTTTCAGCTATTTCATAGCAGTGATCCACTTGATTTTGGATTGAAGCAAAGTAATCCTCAATCTCCTTATTCATTTCTACCATACTTTACCATTTCTAAAAAGTTTTTATAACTGTAAAGAGAAAATTACCGATATTATTATAGGTATTTCTTACCATAAATTAAATTCATTTATTAATCAGCTATTTCATTTATAAATCTGAAGAGAATGCTAATTTATAACACCCTATTGAAATAAAAAGAAATCATGTTTTTCCTTTAATAAAAAATGATTTAATTTTGTCAAACAATTTTTAATACAATTCAATATTGGAATGGAAAACCGTGAAAACAGAAAATACTGAAGTAAAAAAAATCATTGTAAAGAAGCTAGTAAATTCGGGAATAAATATCACTCCTTCTCTTCTAGAATATATCTTAACCCTAGATAATCCTCTTAATAAAATTAATCTAATAATTAAAGATTCGAGTTTTATAGCTAATTTCAAGAGTCATTTAACTGAAAATATATTAAATAAAATATCTAATGAAGAAATAAAGAAAGTAGTGAAGAGGAAACTCGTTAAAAAAGAATTTAATTCAACTAAAGAAGATTCAAGTATAATAGAACATTTTGAGGAGCCCCCAAAGTATTTAGCAGAACATATTTCGCATAAAACAAGTGATTTAAATTCTTTTAAAGATACCAAAATTATTACTGAAAAAATGAATGACTATAATCCCGAACAGGAATCCTCTCCAATATTAGAATATAGCAAAAACGATTTAAATCCTCAAGCTATTAAAACAACAAAAAAAAAAATTATCGAAGGGACTAAATCTACAATTGCATTTAATCCCACGGCAAAGCAATACAATTCTCAATTTGAAATTTTAAAGGATCCTACTGGAAAATTGTATACCAGCGGAGAATATAAGGATTTTTATGATTTAACATTTGATAAATTTAACAAACTTCGAACACTAATGAGGAAAAGAACAGAAGTTCACAATGCTGATAACATCAATAATATTTTAAGATTATCCAATAAAATAGAAGTATCTATTATTGGTCTTGTAAATCAAATTAAAATAACTAAAAATGGATTTTACTTACTAACATTAGAAGATCTTACGGGTTTAATAAACGTAGTTATTAGAAAAGACACTGAAAATCAAGATAACGTAAAAATCGCTGAAAGAACTCTTAATGATCAAATGGTTTATATAGAAGGTACTTATAATCCAGGTGAGAATGGTAAATCAGGTATAATTTTTGGGAACTATATTTCTCAAATTGATATTCCAAAAGATTATGAACCAAACAAGTCTCAAGATCCATTATCTATTGCTTTAATTTCTGATACTCATATTGGTAGTAAAGAGTTTGAAGAAAAGCTCTGGGAGAGATTTATAGGTTTTTTAAATGGAAAAATTGGAAATAAGGCGCAGAGGGAAAGAGCTGGTAGAATAAAATATATCATAATTAATGGGGATTTAGTTGATGGGATAGGAGTGTATCCAACACAAGAAAGTGATCTTCTAATCTCTAATATTTATAATCAATTTAATAAAGCAGCAGACCTCATCTCAGGTATACCAGATTATATTAAAATCTTCTACAGCTCAGGAAATCACGAACCTGTAAGAAATGCTATTCCAAGACCCGCTGTACCCAAAAAATATTCTCAAGAACTTATTAATTTAGGGGTAACTTGCATTGGAAATCCTTCTTTTGTAAAAACTCATAATGTTTCTACACTAATTTTCCACGGCGATAGTATTCTTGATATGAATATGTTAATTCCAGGAATGGAAAATACTAAATCTGTTGAAACCATGAAAGAATTTTTAAAATGTAGGCATTTAGCCCCAGTCTATGGGAAAAAAACTCAGTTAGCACCTATTAGTAAGGATTGGCTAGTAATTGACAAAATTCCCGATATTTTTCACACAGGACATATTCACATTAATGATATGGGTACTTATAACAATATCATTTTGGCAAATTCGGGATGTTTTCAAAGCCAAACGGATTTTATGAATTCTCTAGGAATCCATCCTACACCTGGAATTTTATCAATAATTGATTTAGATTCTTTAAAAGGAACACAATTAGACTTAAAAATCAGTCTTAAATAATTCACTTAATAAAAGAAAAAAAAAGTAATAATCTATGGATTTAGCAATTCCTCGTGAAAGTAACACAGAATTTTTATTATATCTTTGGAAAATAATTGATTTACCCGATATTACACGGAATAACCTTTTATATAAAATTTCATATGATTTGGCTGTAATTCCTCCAGATAAAGCAAATATATTTATAAAAGATTGCCTCAACAAAAATCTACTAACCATAGATAATGATGAGAAAATAAGATTGTCAACTCCTCTTAATGAAAAATTAGAAGCATGGCAAAAAGAAAGGAAAAAGCAGATTTTAAAAAAGAAAAATACTGTTAAAAAGACCGCCCAAATAATTAATATTTTTGAAAAAGCTGAAACAACAAGTTTTAGTATTATATTAAAATCTTTTGTAGAGACGGGTACAATAAACAGAGCAGCAAACATAGCTAGCACAGCTTTCAATATTAAAGAACTAGATATTACAAATGGCATTATGAAATCGACAGTTTCAGGTTCTAAGGAAGAGCCTTATTATATTGAAATTGATATAAACAAAAAATTATTAAAACACAATTGCCATGATTTTGAAACAAGAAGGAGTAAAAACAAACACTTTTGCAAGCATTTAGTCAGATTCCTACTTCTTCTTAAAGAGAAAAATGAGGACTTAGTTGAGTATTTCCTTAAAGATTTGGCAGAAAACATAGATAAATGGGAATTTAGTTCTTAAATCAATTTCTTAAAAATATTGTTTTTCAATTTAACTTTATCTGTTTGTAATAATATAGGTTTATGATTTAAAATCCCTTGAATTTTATCGATCTCAGAAAGAATTTTCTCAGTAATGTCTATTCCAATATCAAGTTGAATAATTTTCGTTCTACCATAATGCCCCATAGATTTAACTTCAGCAGAAATTATACCAGCCAAAGCCAACTCGTTTATATAATCACTAATCCTCCGTTTAGTTAATTGACGGATTCCTGGAATTAATCCTCTTATTTCAGAATGAACATCATAGATATCACCTGAAATGATTATATGATCAGGACTATATTTTGAGATTAAATATATTGAAGTTAAAACTAGTTGAGCTTGGATTGGCAGACCTTTTATGTATTCCATAATATAGTCTTTTTCTATATCTTCTTGAGCATTCTCAACATATTTTGATGTCACGACTTTACTTTGAGCTCTTTCAGCTAATTCTCCTGCCTTTCTTAGTAATTGTAATGCTTTCCTCGCATCCCCATGTTCTTTAGCCGCGAGTGCCGCACATAAAGGAATTACATCTTCCTTTAAAACGTAATCATAAAAAGCTATTTTTGCCCTCTCACTTAAAATATCCCTAAGCTCGCTTGCATCGTAAGAAGGAAACACTATATGTTCTTCTCCTAAACTCGATAAAATTCTGGGGTCTAAATTGTTTCTAAACTTTAACTTGTTAGAGATACCAATTAAGCTAGACTTACAATGATCTAAATTTTCATTTAATCTAGTTAAATCATATAAAATTTCGTTTCCGCCTTTTTTTTCCACTAAAATATCTATCTCATCTAGTACGAGAAAGCATATTGACCCCGCTACTCTTGAATCTAATAAGCCAAGCAAGTTCTTAAAAATTATATCTTTTGGAAGTCCAGTTGGTGGAATTTTCTCTTCTCGTGAGATTGTATTGTAAATATGAGCTAAAATACGATATGGAGTGGAGACTACATTACAATTAATATAAATCCACCAAGGTTTAATTTTTGAGTTTTGTTGTGCTAGCTTTTGACTCACGTACCTTATTGTAGCAGTTTTACCTGTTCCAGTTTGACCATAACATAGAAAACTTGGAGGAGCATCCCCTAATAAAGCACATGCAGTCTTTTCAGCAATATCTTTTATTTGTATATCCCGATGAGGTAATATATCAGGGATATAGGATGGATCTAATGCATTACGATTGTTGAAAATTCTTGGTCCTTTAAGATACTTTTTATAAAATTTATCAATGTTAAATTGGTAATTATTTTCATGTTTGTTCAACAATTATAGCACCAAGATATTCATTTTAATAAGAGAAAATTTTTCCACTCGAAATACTGTATTAAATAATATTTCTATTGCATTTATAAAGTTAATTATTAATCTTTAATTTATTAGAAAAATGTTAAAGCTTTAATATTCAATTTTGAATAATCTTTTCAATAAATTATATTATTATTGTCGGTATTTTAAAAGAATATTATTTATGAAGCAATATTTATTAAGATCTAGTTAATAAAAATAAGTTTAATAAAAATTTAATTTAATCAAGAATATGTTAATTTATTCAATTTTTTAATATATTTTTGGTAAATAGGATAATAGAACAATTTGTCAGCAACCGAAACTCTAGAAGAGAGAGAGATTAGGAATAAAAGAATCGCATTTATATTAGCCCTGTTTTTCGCCAGTTTACTCTTAATAAATTTTTTAGTTATATCAGTATTTTTTACATGGGCAGACTGGGTTAGTTTATTGATCTTTTCGCTTTTGCTTATTGTTCCTGCTTATCTTTCTAACGCTTCAATGGTTATCACAGGTGGAGGGCGTCCAATTGATGGTGGAAAGCTTTTCCGAGATGGAAGAAGGATATTAGGAGACCATAAAACTATAAATGGCTTAAAAGGCCCTTTATATGTGGGTATTCCTATTTCATTTACTTTATTTATACTTTTTATTCTCCTATGGCAACCTATTAAGGAGTTAGTGATTCAAGCTTTAGGTGATGAACAATATTTACTTTATAATGATCTTAAATTCTTTCAATATTATTTTATTGGTGGTAAATTTCCAATGAATTTTTTGGTACTATTAATAAGAATTATATTAGCTTCTTATGGTGCCGTAATAGGCGATCTATTTGGCTCCTTTTTGAAAAGACGATTCGATATTAAGAGTGGAGCGCCATTTTGGATTGTAGATCAATTAGATTTCGCGTTAATTGCAATGCTTTTTATAATAATCCCGAGTTTTATTTTTCCAAAAGTATTTTTGTTCCCCGATATTTACATATTCGTATTTTTAATAATAATAACACCGGCAGTAAGTATTATTGCTAATACCGTTGCCTATTTAGTAGGATTAAAGTCTGTTCCTTACTGAAACTTTTAAGTTAAATATTTACATTTAATTTCTAATGGTGTTACATTATTTTCAAGAATTATAAAATTTTGGCATAATTCATTTAAGCACTTAATATATTCTCCCTGTCGCCCAATTGCGATACCGCGATCCTTGTAATTTAAAAAATATAATGATATTTCTCTCTCTCCTGATGGTTCATCATTTTCTATCTTGATATCATGAATGTATAAATCTGGAAAAAAACTAAATAATAAGTTAATAAATATATTCTCAGTTCTTATTATCAAAACCTTTTTGGGCGAGATTTCTCTTCTAATAGGACCTAGGTACATTTTAGAAGCAAAATATTTATCTTTTCTTACGAAGAAAAAAATAAATTTATTAATTACTACAATAAATTCTGGAGTTATGCCATTTGTTTTTTTATAAAAATAATTATTTAATTTAAGCTCAAAATTACTATATTTTCTTACAAATGATAACATTTGATAGAAATATAAATCATCAATTATAGTATAGAAATTTTTACCCATGTAAAAATTTCTTAAGAGAAAAATAAAAAGTACTAAGAAATTCACTTACTTAGTCAAAATATTTAATAATTAATAAGAATCAGTTTTTATTAAGTTCATTATATAAAAGTAAAGAAAGATGAAAGAAGCTGGTTTTGAATTTAAGGAACATACTGCCGATGTAAGCGTCAAAAGTTGGGGTAGAAACTTGGAGGAAGCTTTTTCCCAAACGGCATTAAGTTTGATGGAGACAATTACTCCTAATTTGAAAAAAGTATCAACAATTATCGTGAAAGAGATTGAGATAGAATCTGAAGACAAATATGCATTATGTATTGATTTTTTGTCAGAGTTTCTTTTTATTTTTGATGTAGAGGAATTAGTTTTTAGTGATATAAACGTAAAATCTATTGAAAAAATTGAAAAAGGATACAAATTAAGGGCTCTTGTAAGGGGGGAAAAATTCGATAAAGATAGACATGAAATTGGCACAGAAGTAAAGGCAATTACTTATTCTTTCATGAACATTGAAGAAAAGAAGAATAGAGTTGAAATAAATATAGTTTTTGATATATGATTAATAAATTTTTTACCCTTTTACTACTCCTACTGGAACAAGTCTTACAATTTTCTCAACAATTCCAAGATCATGACTTACTTGAACTACTTGATCAATATCTTTATAAGCTCCAGGACTTTCCTCTGCTAAAACTTTCATTGAAGCACTTTTTACCAAGATACCTTTCTTTCCCAAATCTTCTTGAATTTTAGTTCCCCAATATTTTTTAACTGCTTTTGATCTAGACATAACTCTACCAGATCCGTGAGCAGTAGATCCAAATGATAGATCCATAGCTCTTGGCTTACCTACACACAAATATGAAGCAGATCCCATGGTTCCAGGAATTAAAGCTGGTTGTCCAATATCTCTATAATCTTGGGATAAAGCGGGATGATTTGGGGGAAATGCTCTAGTTGCACCTTTGCGATGGACATTCAGTTTCATTTTTTTACCCTCTACTTCATGTTCTTCTATCTTTAGAATATTATGGCAAACACCATAAATCAGATGCATATCTAACGCATCAATATCTTTATTAAATGCCTTTTGAAAGGATTCTCTTAACCAATGAGTTATTAATTGACGATTAGTGAATCCAAAATTAGCAGCACATGCCATTTGTTGTAAATAGTTTTGAGCTTCAGGTGTATCTGCAGGCACACAGGCTAATTCTCTATCAGGTACTTTAATTTTATATTTTTTCATTGCTTGTTCTATATTTCGCAAACTATCAGAACAAACTTGATGACCCAATGCTCTACTTCCTGTATGAACCATTACAGTTATTTGGTTTTTTTCAGTTATTCCTAATTTTTCCGCAGTTGCCTTATTATAAATCTCATCTACTTTTTGTATTTCAAGAAAGTGATTTCCACTTCCTAAAGAGCCAAGTTGCTTAATCGCCCTTTGTTTTGCTTTCTGAGATACTAAAGTAGCATCACCATTCTTTAAACATCCGTTTTCTTCTAAATGTTTTAGATCTTCTTCAATTGCATACCCCTTCTCTAAAGCCCAGTTTACTCCGTTATTCAAAACATTATCTAAGTCGGAATAATTTATATTTAATTTACCTTTTGAACCTAAACCAGAAGGAATGTTATTAAAAATATTAGTTAATAAATTTGGGAGAATATTTTTAATATCACCAAGAAACAGATTTGTTCTTAATAAACGTACACCACAATTAATATCATAACCAACACCTCCTGGAGAAATCATCCCCGTATCAGCATCAGTTCCGGCAACTCCACCTATGCAAAATCCATATCCTTGGTGGGCATCCGATAATGCAATAGCATGTTTCTGTATTCCTGGTAAACATGCTACATTCGCTATTTGATCTAAAGTACGATCTTGCTTTATCTTTTCTAATATATAGTTGTTAGCATAAATTTTAACAGGAACCCTCATCTGGAACTTTTCTATGTTCCCTTGAATCCTTGCCATCAAGGTTTTAGGAGGAATCTCATAGATATTTTCCTCAACTTTATTAACATTCATCTTAAAATTATAAGTCAATCTGTTTTCAAAAATATTATCATTTAATTATATAAAATCTTTAAAATCTAAAATTGAATTTATTTTCATATTTAGATAATTAAAGATTTTAAAATTATTCGACCTAATCCTAAAATTTTTAAATTCATAGAATCAGGATTAGTGAGTGAAGTTGTTCAATACCTTAAAAAAAGATTAGTAAAAATTACTTGATTTCGACAAATGAAAGAAGCTCTAACTTATCCAAATTATTCATAATCTTCTGAATCTCTGACTCTGGACGGCCCGATTCCTCTGCAATATCAGAAATAGTGTGAAAGCCATCTGCTAAATGAGCAATATCAAATTCTTCTTCATCTAAAACTCCTTGTGCAATCACTTGTTTCGGTAGACGTTTAGCTGTCCAGTCTGGTTTCACGTCTCTCACCTGACGCAAATCCTCCTCTGATAACATTAAGCCTTTCTTGGCAATCTGTTTCTGGGACTTCAAGAAATCCTTTTTGAATATTTTCAATATTGGTATCTTGAGCTGAATTTCAGCAACTTTACCAGTTTCTAGTATCTCATCTATTATATTCTCAAAATTCCGAAAGATTCGAACATCTCCAGACCATCCATCAAGCTGGTCTCCAAATTTATCAACAAATTTGTCTATTATATCAGTTAAAGCCTTATGAGTAATTTTTGCATCATCGTTCTTGTCTGCTGCTGCTGTACATAAAACTCCCTCTTTAAAAACAAGCAGCAAATAGAAAACTTGCATGTCAATCACCTTCAATTCCCCCGATCCCTTTGAAAATTCAACTGAAAAATCTTTAAGTGCGGTAAGAAAGCCACTTACTAAATCTTGATTAAATTCTATACTTCCATATTTCCTATGGATTAAACAGATTCCTGTGTATTGATGAATCAAGTAAAAATTATGTAACATATATAAAACCTCGACAATAATTTGCAACTTTATTCTTATTGTATATTTAATAAGATTATGATAATTTAAATCTCTTCATGAACAACAAAAAATAAATGTTTTCTATTTTAGGAAATCATAGAGAGATTGAATCTTGAAAGAGCTTATTATTTCCTGTA
>Ga0209427_10005823_pt1 | contig 14118 bp, 11 predicted proteins | sample DeeMarSWOR136_30_FD_187465 | JGI IMG/M metagenome (GOLD analysis project Ga0209427, IMG submission 187465) | Marine sediment microbial communities from White Oak River estuary, North Carolina - WOR-1-36_30 (SPAdes) (version 2) | ecosystem: Environmental > Aquatic > Marine > Intertidal zone >... | reverse complement strand
CGACAGAAAAGAGCTTTTGCTCATCATAGACCCGGAAGCGGAACTGTCCGAGTCGCATGCTCTATGGTCAAACAACTATAGTCTCCTGGCTGCAATGCAAGACTACTTCGAAATTTTATGGATCACAGCCCTAAAAGAGCCAGAGTATCGCATTAATGGTGAGCAAATTTAAGTTGTAGATAGAGGTTGGCGAGCCTTGCGTCAAAAGAGGTTCACTCAATCATAGTGTCCCGTCTTTATCATGAAACGTGCTGGTATGAGCTGTATATTGACTGTTAGCCCTGCCTGTTACCGTTCAAGCTCTCAACAATCAAGCCCTTCAGCACCTTGAACTCAGCCTCAAGGCTGGACAGCCGATCTTTAAGCTGCTGGTTCTCTTCTTCAAGGCTCTTTATCTCTGGACCCTGACCGCCATAAACACTCACGTTAGGCATAGCCTCAAGGTAAGCCTCAGCGATCTCTCCCTGCTCCTGTCGTAGGTAGCTTTGATCTAAATATTCAGCGTGCCCCATAAGCGCATGTGTCATATCCAAATCTAAACCTATCTTTGTGCGGAAAAACTTTCTTAGAGAATGAAGATGAATGACTCTTCGTTCTGTGCGCTTGTCTCTAGTTCCTATTCCAGCCTTGTCACATGCACGATTGAACAGGTCGTTTGCCGTAGATAACACAAACGGGAAAACCCTGTCGTCTTTGTAGGTTGAACCGTCCCGTTTGTGCATGCTGTCTTTTATGGCTAACCAGTCTTTGAGTGCATCTCTTGCCTCATAGCTGAAATATGCGGTTCTCTCGCCTACGCCTCCCTTAGTGATTTCCCCTCTTATGTGAACTCTTGGAGGATCAGCTTCAAAGTCAAAGTCCTCAATTTTTAGGCGAAGAGTCTCCCCGACCCTTCCCCCTGAGCTGACCAGAAAAAGAATCAAGGCCTTTCCTTTTACGTCCACATAATTGAGTATTCGCTTAAGCTGCGCCTTTGTCGGTTTCTTGTCTCTGGTTGTTGCCCTGATTCGCTTCGGCATGAAGCCTCTTCGTTTAATTTTCTTCCATGCTTCGTCAGGAACTTTAACTCCTTTATCCTGGAGAAAAACTTTTACAGCTCCCACATAAGTGCTGACTGTCTTTGAGGGTTTTCCCTCGAGTAGGGTTAAGTATCTTCTGATGTCTTCCGTAACGTTTGGAGAATCTTTGACGTATTTCTGCAAGTCGTCAATGTTCAATTTTTTTGCGTAGTCTCTGACTCCTGCCCTGTAAACTCTTCGTGTGCTCTTTGACTTGAATTCGCCTAGCCAACTGTCTAGTAACTCATCATTTTTACTTAGCATTTTCTTTTACTTCCCTGAGAAATAAATAAACGTTAGTAAGTATATAAGTTTTGTTGTGGTTTACTTTAAATTAGGAGTATCTAACACTGAGGTTCCTGTTTTAGGTTTTGAGGTTCTTTCTTCAGCGGATATGTCTGATTCTGAATTATGTTTTCGGCTATAATAATGATTATATCAATTCGGAGACGATTCATTGAGTAGAGGCTCAATAAATGGTAACGTTGAAGAGTCTACGAGAGAAGATCGAAAATCTGGAAAGCGAGAAAACTAAGCTTCTGGCAGAGGTAGAAAAGCTTAGGAAAGAAGCAGAGGAAAAAGCTGTCTCACTAGAATGTGAGGTGGCTGTGCTTCGAGAAGAAGCGGAATCGCTGAAAAAGATACTTAATAGTTTTTAGTTGTTGAGGACTCACTTTTTTGTTGTCACTATTTTCGGGCGGATGAATTTGGCGCATTTGGGGCATCTGTGTCTAGAAAGGGTTCGTACACTAGGGTAGCCGATAGATTCCAGATGTGTTTTTGACATGGATTCTTGCCATTGATGTTTGCAGAGAGGACACTCAAGCAGCGTCGTTACTTCCTCGGTCACGGTAACTTTTTCTCTTCTTAGGATCAGAATTACGGAACCTGCTACAAGGCACACAAAGCCTAAAATGGTGCAGTGCAGGGTTGTCACTCCCAATCCAAAACCTAACAGTTCATCCTCCTTCCCAAAACTCGAGCTTATCGCTGAGATTATGTCTTGGTTTGAGAAAACGTCCGTGACCCACCATCTCCAAACAACGATAAGCAAAATTATAATTCCGAGAATAGCGAGGGCAAGACCTAAAGCGTAATAACTCTTCTTCCTAAGAACTGTTAACCCCATCTTCCATCCACCATCGCTTCATTTGGTATGTTTCACTTATTTAATTTGTGACACAATAGTCCATTTTATATTGAAAAATAGCAGAAAATCCAGCCTAAACTGCAAAGAACTTGGAAAACAACAGTTAATCGAGTTCTTGGAGAGCCCTCAAACGCTTCACGATGTTGGGGTGAGTGGAAAAGACTTCCATGATCTTGTCGAATGTGGTTACTTTTCTTCGCAGAACCGTCTCAACAAGCTTCCGGTCGCCCATGCCTCCACCAAACTGCGTTAATGCCGCAGAATCTAGCTCTGATCGATCCGGATCAGAGATAAAGAGAGCCTTGAACGAATTGGAAGCACCTGTATCGCGGCGATTTCGTTTCACTCTGTTGGTCGAATTCACTATCTTCGCTAGTCCCTCAGAAAGTTTTCGGGATCCATCCTCGACAATGGATGCGCTGTGGCGGTCAGCGAAGTATTCACGTATTCGGCTCAGGTATAGGGTGAAGAGGGTGAGTATCCAGTAGATGAAGATGCTCACGATGCCGATAACTGCGGCTCCTCCGCTGTCTCTGCTATCTCTGCGGCTGAACATGGAGGAGAGAAGCAATGAGTAACCTATGAAATAGAATATTGCTGGTAGGATGGAGACGAACATCATAACTTGGACGTCTCTGTGTTTCAGGTGACCTAACTCATGGCCTATTACAGCTTCCACCTCTTCGGTCTCAAGTGTTTCCAGAAGTCCGGTTGTTACTGCAACTCTGCTTCCGGCGATGGGGGAAGCGTAAGCGAAGGCGTTAGGTATTGGCATTTGGGCTTTCATGAGTTTTGGGGTTTTTATTCTGCTTTTTTTGCTCAGTCTTTCCACTATTTCATGCAAAGCTGGGTCCTCGGAGGCTTTGACTTCTTTCACTCGGTACATGGCGTCTATGAGGTATGGGGCTATGAGCCACTGGATTATGTTGAAAATGACCACGAGGAAGGGTAAAAGCATTAGATTGACGCCGGCTAACGCCATAATAACTGTGAAGAAAAGCGTGGATAATCCGATAATGAGTGCTAGGGTTCCTATCAACGAAAAACGAAGTTTCCATAAGCTCACGAAATTGTCCTCAATAATGCTGAGCAAGAAAAGCGGCTTATAACCATTTTGTTTTTTAGTTAAATGATTGCTGCTCGCAGGGTAGCTTTTCAGTTAGAGTTAGGTTTTCTTTCGGTAAGTACAAAGTTAGGTAGAAACGCTCATTCTAGTTACGTATTCTCCTTATTGGGCTGACCTTAGGTGCGATTAGTGAGTTTGAAAAGTTGGTACGTTTATTAGAGATTAACTAAAGTCTATACTAAAAACTACTTAAAAGAGCGTGAAGATATATATTTTGTAGATAAAAAAGGCAGCAATGAAACGACTATGAAATGAAATTGAGGAATACCTCCTCCTCAAAGGAGACACGACACAACGCATCTACCGCTCAGCTTTCCGAAATTTCCTTGAATATTACCAAAGCGTATACGGGAAACAAACAAGGAGGATGAGCGTAGAGCAATTGAGTAGACTGATGTTGAAAGTTAAGAAGAGTAGAACCACTAAACTGTACCTTGGTGTTGGCCCGTTACGAGACAGTAGTCTCCTCTCTGTGTTTTATTGGGCTGGACTGAGACTTGCAGAAGTGGTTGGCGCCAGAGAACGACGATACAAAGTCAGCAGATTCACCAAAGAGCAAAGGGAAGATATGGCTCGTAGAGGAATCGACTGGACAAAGGAACTATTGATAATAGATGCATATATCTATTCTAGAATATATCGTTGAGTGAAGTATGATTAATATTATTACAATTTTATTTAGCCTTGCAGAGAATTATGAAGCAAAAAACAATCCGAAAGGCATTCATATTTGCTATTTCGATACTAACGTATGCTAATCGAATAATTCCATTATTCAGCCTCTATAATTACATTTCTCGTATATTAGGTGTAACAAAAGTTCAACTCTTTTTGATCAAAGGGACGGTAAAACATACCAATTATTCAACAACTATTTTATTCATAGGAAAGGAGACATCTGCTCGCGCGCGTGCTAATTATTTTGCTTATATAGTATTTTTTCAAATCGAAAGACTAGAATACTTTGGAGAGTTCTTATATCGTCAGGTTAATCCTTCTGATTTTAAAAATGCAGAAATCATCGTTGTTGACGCAAACATAGAGACCACTCAGAAATTGCTGGAGCAAGGTTTTTTACTTTTGCCACAAGTAAACTTTAGCCTCGACCTGACTTGCTCAATATACGATTTAACAAAAAGATCGAGAAGACGAAGAAGAAGTATAAAAAAAATCAAAAATCTCAACTATTCCTATGTAATCTGTAGAAACAACGAAAAGGACTTTGATTTCTATTATTGGAAGATGTATTTACCCTACATTAGAAGACGATTTAAAACGAGTGCGCAACCTGGCTCATATCTACGTTCAAAAGCCTTTTACAGAAAAAATGGAGGAATCCTTTTTGTTTTAAAGGGAAAGAGACCTATAGCAGGGATACTTTTTCGTGTGAGAAGAAAAACGTTGGATGCATTGAATCTTGGAGTATATGGCGGTGATCAAAACTATGTAAAAGATTTTGCTTGTGAAGCGGCTTTATTTTTTCTCATCAAATGGTCTAGGATAAAAGGTTTAAAAAGTTTGAACTATGGTGGGGCAGTGCCCTTCTTCACCAGTGGGATTTTTCAATATAAGAAGGAATGGGGTATGTTTGTGGAAGAAGTGACAGACCAGCGTTTTTGCGCTCTAAGAATTGCCTCTTTTAATGAAAATTCCCTTTCTTTCCTCCTACACAACCCATTTATATTTCTTGACAAGAACGCGATGAAAGGGCTTGTCTTTGTAGATCATAGATTGTCCAAAGCGGAGTTGCAGAAGCTTTTTTCTATGTATCTTTTTCCAAGAATGGATTCACTAATAGTAATAAGTTACTACGATAGAAAAACTGGGAAAACAAAAGAGACTAATTTTTCATTGAATTCTCAAAACATGCCTGTTGTCTTGGTAAAGGCGTTGCCAAGAATTTGTTTATCTTTTCTAAAACGAGGATTCAATGTAGATGTATTTTGGGGAAAGAAAGCGCCACAAGTAATCTATACAACTGGAATTGGAGAATTCGAGTAATGAAAATCATTATATTGCGCGCGGAAAAAATTAAATTCACTCAAGGGCTAAATGAAACATTAAAATTTAACCCCAAATGTCCGTGTTAGATTTTTAGCGGCTTATCTGTGCTTTGTTAAAACAAACTCACTTTGATTTTATCTTGAACCTATACTAAACTTATATATTAGAGATTAACTGTATATTATGTATTAAGATTTGCCTTGCTTTCTGAGGGGGAAATGAGTTGCCTAACGAGAATAGGAAAGAGGAACTGAAATCTCGAATAGAAATGATGGAAAAAGAGATTCTTTACTTGAAGGGAAGTAAAAGAGCCCAAGTCAGAATGGAGTATCTTAGACTTCTGAAATCTTGTGGCAAAGAATGTGGATTAGAGGAACCAATCTATATTATGCGATGCTAGCAGCAAAAATCAACCACGCCTTTTTCTAACGTAAACTGTTTTTAGTTTATCAACCTCATGTTCGTAACATCTTCTGCACTCTTCATCCAGCTCATCGAGATTTACCGGTTCCAGATGGACTTCAAAGCCTAAAGATTTGTATTCATCAACTATCTCGCTTAATCTTGGCTCCCCAATGATAGTCCGCTTAACCCATCCCTGTTTCTTCAATTCCTCAGACATCACCCATCTTTTCACTCCTCTAGGTTGAAAGTAATCAGCTAAACCTCCTTTTTTTGTGGAAATAATCGTTATCCTTTAGTGTTTAGATCTTCTCGATTCTATAGATGTTCTCAACTTTCGTGACGTGAAATTTTATGCCTAAAATTTTTTCAACCAACCAAATGTTAGTGTCTAAGTGCTCTGTTATCTGTCGTGTTATATATGTTGAGGTGCCGTTTGCCAGTGCAACGTAGGGCACAAGCATGTCCGCGAGATGAACGTCTACAGTGGCATGGGCTTCAATTTCGCTTAACAGATTTTCAGCAGCCTCTCTGCCTACAGCCTCGCTAGACTTCCGCAGTTCTCCTATAGCGTCTCCTCCAAATAGGGCGCCTTTGTTTGTTTTCGCCCATAATACTATGGAACTGCCCTTCTGAAGAGGATTAGACTGGTCATTAACGACACGAATCTCTGCGTTGTAACCGTGATTTCTAAGAACGTTCGTAGCCGCCTCAGCTTGCCTCTCTGCCACCTTTTGTTTCTCCAAGAACGTGCAGACGGAAACACCTTCAATTTCTTTCACTCCCCCAAACTCGTTTAGATTGAGGGACGAGAGTTTAGAGCAATTACTGACGTTCAAGACAACTTCGCCCATGCCCTTAGGATAATATCCGAACCTTTTGACAGTTAAAGAAGCCTTCAACCCCATTCGCTCAAGCGTGGGTAAGAGCACATATTTCAGGTAATTAATCGTAGGAGCGTAGCGAACGTCCGTGCCACCATTAACAACATGAACGCTAATGTCGCCCTTGGCGTAAGCGCAGATGGGCAGAACTGTTAAAAGCAGCATGGATATGCTTCCCGCAGTGCCTATCTCAGCTCTCACCTCGCCGCTTATGATACCGTTTGGCTTGAACCACAGTTCACGAGAACCAAGCTTTGAGCCTTCAGTTTCAGCGTTACAGAGCTTCGCCGCTGTATTCACTGATTCGAGGTGCTGAGGACGCAGTCCCGGCTGACGGCGTCTATGGCGGATATTGTAAATGTGCAATGGCTCCCCTAGGATGCCTGCGAGGGCGATGGATAACCGTAATATTGTTCCGCTGCCACTCTTTTGGTTGCCGTCAATCTCCAACATTTCTGGTCTACTGAATATTTACTTTCCACATTTATTTAATGTTAAATTATTGCGTACAATAAATTAATTCGTATCATCATATCACCGATGCTAAACCTAGAAAAATATGCTGACATCGTGTGATATATGCCTTTCCAACCTCGACAAGCTTAACATACAATCCATAATTTCTCATAACATGCTTCACAAAGATACTGAATAAAACCTTTGCCTGCCCGCTTCCGGATGTAGCTGTAAAACTCATCGCCAATTTCAATCTTCTTCCCGCAATCCGAAATCTAACTTCTGATTTCTACTTTCTCCAATAATAGATTAGCTAAATTGGCTTATAAATACGCATAGAAGTGACTTCTAGAAAAAGACTTGATTCAATCCTGAATTGAGCGGAATACTTTCTTCTTGAAGATTATTACAAGTAACGATGCCAGCATCAATAGTGGCAAAATAATCCATGATAGAAACTCTGGGATTGCATCTGTGCCGATTATTTCTATGGTTTTGATGCTGTGGCTGTAGGTGAAGTATAGGTAGTTATTGTTTGTGTCTTCGCTAATAATAGGTGTGACGGGTTCTCCATTTATTAGGACATTCCAGCCGTTTTGTGAATTCAACAATCTTTTTGAAACGATTACTCTGCAGAAACCAATAGTGCTATTTTCTTCTGTCGCATTAAAGCGTATGAATGCCCCTTCGAGTGGATTAAAATAAAAATCTGAAACACTAGAATTGGTTATGCAGCTTACGTAGTATTGTTCCCACTCCCATATACCAGCATCAAAAAAGATAATTGGCTCGGCAAGAGGGTAATTGTCAGTGTTGTTTGAATATAAATCGAAGGGCATGTCAATTATTCCATCGCTTCCTGTCAGATTTTGGTTTTCCCCACTTTTCAGGTCAACACCAGTAAAGTTGCTCCAATAGTTTCCTCCAACAGGGTAAGTTTGGTTCCAATTGTGACTTGAAGTGGGAGCCAACCAAGGAAAAACAGTTTCAGTAGTATCGTAAACATGTCGCGTATTATTGACAAAGTTGTTATTGTAAATGGTGTTATTGTTAGCCCAATCTAGGTATATTCCATTATGATTGTTTGAGATTACATTTCTAAAAATGTTATTATTTGAATCCCCCGAAAGACTAACACCTTGAAGGTTATTTGATATGTTATTCCAATAAGCATCATTGTTTTCTGAAAAATGAATGCTTAAACCAACCTCGTTATAAAAAAGTTGGTTTGCCACAATGTCGTTGTTAGAACATCTCCATATTTTAACTCCAACATCACTGTTTTCAATCAAATTTTGGCTTATTAGCGAATCATTGGTATAGGCAACTAAAATGGTTTCAACCTGTTGGAGGTTACTTACAGTGATATTTGTGCAATTCATCAAAACTACGTAACCAGCGTCGGAAGGAACAGTTTTGTTTTGCTTATTTATCCAGTAATACATCGGTTTGTCATCAATGGTATTTGATGAGTCAACATCATTAATGAAATATGGAATTTCACGAGAAACGTCAGTGTAGTGACCATGTTCAAGATGAAAGTCTTTTTTGTTATCAAACATCGCATTGTTTCTGAGAGTGTTAAATGTAGAAGTTGTAAATAGGATGGCTTGATTACAGTTTGTTATCGTATTTCCGTTTAGGGTATTGTTGTTTGAAGATGCAGTGAATTCTATTCCTATTGAAGAACCAGATATGTAATTATCTTTTACGATGTTGTGTTCTTTTGAATCAAAAAGTTCGATGCCTGTTTCAGTGTTGTTTATTATTTGGTTTTCGTTTACAAGTATACCTGTAGATTCCCAGATTGTAAGACCTTCTCCATTTTTTTTGAAAATATTTTGAGTAATGTTGACGTTAGAACAAATGCTGGTTCTGATTCCACTTTTGTGGTTTGATAGAACGCAATTTTTTATTTCAGAGTTTTTGGTGTTAATAACGGTTATTCCTTCTTTGTTATTGGTGAGGGTTAGGTTTTTCACTTTTATGTTTGTGCAGTTGATGAGGATAACACAGCCAGCATCTAAGGGCACTGTCTTGTCGTGCTGATTGGTCCAATAACAGATTGGTTTGCCATTTACTATATTCGAAGTGTCAATATCGTTGTATCGAGGTTGAGGTATAATCCCAAAATTATAGCTATTATTTTCCATTTCATTGTTTCTAAGCGCACTATTAGTGGCGGAAAGGTATATTCCTTCACCATTATTTGTTAATTTATTACCAGTTATCGTGTTATTGTCGGTTCCTCTTACATAGATTCCTCTGGAGGTTCCGCTTATTCTATTGTTAATGATAACGTTATTATTTGATGAAAGATAAACGTAGATGCCATATTCAAAACGGCTAATTTGCATATTTTTGATTGTAACTCCACTGCTTTCGAGTTTTATTCCATATTCAGTATTGTTTCCTTCAAGCAAGTATCCTGCACCATCAATTACAATATTTTCCCGCTCTACAATTATGCTCTCATTAATATCGCTTGTAAAACTGTATAAGTTTCCAACTCTCTGGAGTCTGTCTGTTCCCTCAACAGTTCCATCAGCTCTAATATAGATGGTGTTGCTTTGAGCATTTACTTCAATTTGTGTAAAAGAAACAAAAAAGATCGAAAAAATCAGAAATATAACTAGGACCTTAGATAGTTTCACTGTTCTTCTATCCCTTGGATTTTGTTTGTGTAATCTTTGCCAGTAAACTAGAGTAACAACTAAAACAGCAACTATGACTACCAAACTGATTGCAACCCATATCGAATAAGGCAGATTTTCGCCGACGGTTAATGTCTGTGTGTTGCTCCAACCGCTTATTTCTCCATCAAATCCATATACTGTACCATTCTGCATATTGGTTAGATATTGATTTCCAACAAGTGCAATTGCTTGAATGTCTATTAGTCCACTTGGAAAATGGTGTCCCTCTAAAGAAATTGATATTACAGTGAATTCAGAGTCAGATGCCTCATGATAGCCTCCATAAGTTGAAGGAAGCACAAAATATACTGGGTCGTAATCCCAGAAGCCTTCCTCTGTATTGTGGTCTTTGAATCTAAACATATAGTAAAGACTTGGGTAGCTACCGTTTTCATAGGGAGTCAATGGATGATTCTTGATTGTTACTTCTATAGTATTAGCAACAACTTTTGCCATGAAATCTGGGACAGAAGGCTCAGATATTGATTGAGCAAATGCAGACCCAACTATCATTAGGCTTGACAATATCAGAAAGGTGATGAACAACAGACCTACAAGTTTACTGCTTTTCATTTTTTTCTTTCCTAATATAAACCAATTTCATAGTCAAAAAAATAATTCCTAAAAACAAAAACCCGAATAAAGTTAGGTTATTCTCTGGAATTCCTTGTGCGTCTGTTTTAATTAACCAAAAATCATAGTCTCCAGTCGCAAAGGACCCTTTGCCACCAGACAAAGCGAAACCACCATCAACGGTTTGAATCAATGAAGGAAGACCTAAAACTGCACCTCCAGAATACGTTTGATTCCACAACATATTTCCATGAACATCAGTCCTAACTAACAAAAAATCAGCCAAAGGATCAGTCCATGTATAACCTGCTAAAGCAAAACCGCCATCTGAGGTCTGAACCAAAGAAGGATTAGTGTCCTGATTCTCTGTTCCATATGTCTGATTCCATTCTACGTTTCCATAATCATCTGTTTTGATTAACCAAAAATCGTATCCTCCAACACCAAAAGAGTCAGCACAACCAGCTAAAACAAAGCTTCCATCCAACAATTGAATCAAAGAAGTAGGATAATCCATTCTTGCGCCGCCATATGTCTTACTCCACTCCATGTTCCCTGCTTCGTCGGTTTTTACTAACCAAACGTCAACATACCCCTCACCATACGAGTACGTTTTAGCAGCTACTGCGAATCCTCCATCGGATGTCTGAACCAGACCGTAAGGATCACTTTCCTCTTCCGATCCTCCATACGATTTACTCCATTCCAGATTACCGAACGAATCTGTTTTAATCAACAATAAATCGTCGTAATCTCCAAAATAGGAAAAAGAAGCTCCTGCTAACGCATATCCTCCATCTGTTGTCTGTACCAAAGAAGATCCATGAAAATAGCCTGTTTCTCCATTATAGGTATGGTTCCATTGAATGTTTGCGTGTTCATCGGTCTTAGCTAACCAAATATAAGACCAAAATCCTTCAGGCAAACCTCCAACAGGTATGTATCCGTCAACAGAAGATGCGTTAGTACCGGCAAAAGCAAAACCACCATCCAAAGTTTGAATAAAAGAAACAGCATACCCAATCGTTTTATTCCATTCCATATTTCCATACACATCAGTTTTTACTAACCAGGCAACGTTACCAAAAGATTGTGCAAAACCAAACAAAACAAACCCTCCATCAGCAGTCTCAACCATATCCGTGCAAGCATCCATATCGTCTCCCCCATAAGTTTGGCTCCACATTTCAGAAGATGACTCAACAGAACGAACAAAAGGAAAACTGAGTAACACAAAAAGAAGCATAGTCAAAAGAAACAGCTTAGATGACATCAAACCGCCTCCGATCCTGCCTCCTCAGTTTGTGTCTGTAAATGATAATTATCGCCAGTAATACAACTAACATAATCACTCGTTGTGTCCACGAAGGAAACTCTGGAATGTAATCGATTGGAGTATACTTTTCGTTTACAACTAGGTAATTTTCTTCACTTACGCCTCCAATTGCGTAAATCTCATCATTTATGACAGCAACACCAAAAAGATAACGGGGGGTTGGCATAGGAGTGCCAGCAGTCCACGTATCAGTTTCTGGATCATATATTTGAGTCAGGTTAATGACATTGTAGGAAGCCCAACGAGCATAAGAAGTTATTGTCCCACCTATAACGTAGATTCTTTTTGGTGCCATCAGTCCTGTAGTTGAACAGGCTTTGGCAGAGACAACACCCGTAGGGATATTTGTACCATTTGTCCACTGGTTTGTTTTTGGATCAAATATTTGAACTTGATTAATGGGATTATAGTCGGGGCCTCCTGTGTTTCCACCTGAGATTATGTAAATTTTGTTATCTAACACAGTAGAAGCGTATCCCATAACTGGTGTGGGAATGGATGCCATTTTAGACCATGAATCAGTTTCTGGATCATAAACATCATTCGAACTCGAAGGGTTAATAATATATAATCCTGCAAGCATTTGTCCGCCTATCAAATAGATTTTGCCATCCACAACATTAGCTTGCAGTGCGCTTCTTGTTGTAGGTATTGAAGTTCTATTCTCCCAAGTATCAGTGGCAGGGTCATAGACTTGGGTTGGTTTTGATGCGTTTCCGCCTATTAGGTAAATTTTGTTTTGACAAGCAACAACATCACCCCAAGAGTTGGGAATTGGAGGTGGAGCTAATGGTGTCCAAGTGTCTGTCTCAGAATCATATTGCACGTTTATTTTGCTTCCAATATAGTATATCTTTCCATCTACCACTGTAGCATCTATGTAATAACCCGTTGGTGATGGCTCCAATGTTGTCCAATAATCTTCAGTTGCTCTAACAAGAGGTAAAGAAAGATTTGGGGGAACAACACAGAGAATCAACAATAGAACAAAGAAAGATACGGATTTCTTCACTGCTTCCGTCTTCCCTGATTTTGGATTCTTATTTTGTAAATGACCACTAACATCGTGACAGAAAGCAACATAATCGGTAGTGGTGTCCATGAGGGAAACTCTGGGACGAAATCGGCTGGTGTGTATCGTTCATTTATTGCGACAACGGGTTCAGGAATCCATCCGAGAACCCCTCCAATTACATATAAACTATCATTTACGACGGCAACGCCATGACTATAACGAGCGGTTGGCATTGGAGTGCCATAAGTCCAGGTGTCTGTTTCTGGGTCATAGACTTGATTTAGGTTGACAGCATCAAGACCTTGTTTCCCAGCTAGGACAAAAATTCTCTCTGTTGCCGTATCTCCAGCGGTTACGCCCGCAGCTGCAGAGTCAACCACTGTGGGAAGAGAGGCTCCATTACTCCACGTATCGGTTTCAGGGTCATAAATTTGAGTTAAATTGTAACCATATCCGCCTATTATGTAGATTTTGTTGTCAACGACCGCAGATGCGTAGTAACCAACTCCGGTGGGTATTGGCATCTTTGTAGTCCATGAATCGGTGGCGGGATCGTAAACCTCGTTTGCATCTAAGTATGGAAAGGGATCGCCCGTGTATCCACCTATCATGTAGATTTTGCCGTTAACAACATTTGCCTCTAAAGCATATCTGGGGGTAGGCATTGATGTTTTGTTTTCCCACATATCTGTTTCTGGGTCATAGACCTCATTTACTCCAGTTCCTCCGCCTATACAATATATTTTGTTGTCAATAACTGCTATTCCAAAATGACTTCGGGGGGTTGGCATTGGCGTTTTGGCAGTCCAAGTATTGGTCGCTGGATCATACATTTCATTAGTACCAAAATAGTTACTCCAAGTCCCACCGCCAATCGCATATATCTTCCCGTCTATAACAGCAACTCCAAGCCCTTTTCTGGCTGTGGGCATCTGCGCCATAGTTGTCCAAGAGTCCTCAGCTGCCTTAACTAGAGGTAATGAAAATGCTGGAAGAACTAAAGAAGGAAACAATAATAGAACAAGCAGGAATACAGATTTCCTCACTTGTCTGCTCCCCCTAGATTCTTGGGTAGTCTACGCTTGTAAATCACAGCTACAGCTACCATCGCAACTAACAGGATCAACATTGGTGTCCATGATGGAAACTCTGGAATTTTTATTGGTACTTCTGTTGGTTGCATAAGTGGAAAGTTGTCAGTGTTATTCTCGTAAAGTACATGAGGTGTATCTCCTATGCCATCACTGTTATTGTCTTTGCCATTATATGTGCCCCAATAGTTTCCTTCTTTGCCATCATCCCAAATGTTGACTGAAAACGGTAACTGAAACGGCCAAGGAGTATAACCGTAATCCCACCAATCGTTTGTATTATTTACAAAATTATTATGATGAATAAAATTAATTCCAGAAACTTCA
>Ga0209427_10005821_pt1 | contig 14119 bp, 12 predicted proteins | sample DeeMarSWOR136_30_FD_187465 | JGI IMG/M metagenome (GOLD analysis project Ga0209427, IMG submission 187465) | Marine sediment microbial communities from White Oak River estuary, North Carolina - WOR-1-36_30 (SPAdes) (version 2) | ecosystem: Environmental > Aquatic > Marine > Intertidal zone >... | reverse complement strand
CAGAGATTTAACCTGTTTTAGAGCCCGGTGGTGTAGCGGCCAAGCATAGTGGCCTTTGGAGCCATTGACGAGAGTTCGAATCTCTCCCGGGCTACTTCTACATGTGTTCAGAAAGCCTGTTCTATTTTTCACATCTTAAAAACTGCTTAATATTTGCTGCTAAATCTAGCTAATTTGGAAGTTTTTGTCTTTAAGTAGTTGTAAAAATTATCCAAGTTTTTCGATGAATAATTTGTCGGGGGGGCCTTTTGTCTGAGATGCATACGAAGTTTTCTCAACTCTAATCTTTCATGAATTAGGACGACACCGTCTTCGAGCTTTTTAGTCTCTTGTTTGGAGATTGCCTCCATTTTTATCGATTAGCTCTGCTGATACAAGATCGTTATATTACATAATTATACTTGTTTCTTGGCAAATATTCGAAACTTGATGGAAAAAACTTGGAACGCAAACTGTTAGGCTTCAGGTAGGGTTTCCGTGCTTCTTATGCCTTCGATGCCGTTTATCTTGGTTGTAACTTTTCTTAACTCTCTGTAATCTTGCACTTCAACGAAGATGGCTATGTCGAATCTTCCGTGTGTGGGATATGCTTTTCTTACGCCGACTATGTCTCTGACATGTTCTAGGATTTCGTGAGCCTTGATTGGAACGATTTTCAAAAGTATGCAAGCGTTTAGCATTTTTCTTCCTCTTTGTCTTTTATTTCTACGAGGGTTTCGGTGAATACCACACCTGCAAACTTACCCATTTTTAACACTGTTGCATCCAAAGCCTTTAAATTGGAAGCTTCAAGGTCTACTACAACATCATACCTTCCAAGAGTTGGAAAGATGCGTTTAACGCTATTTAATTGAGCTAAGAATTCGACAACGTCTTCGAATCTGCCATGTGTGGTTCTTATTAGAACACATGCTGAAAGCACGGGATCAACCTCAATTATAAAAAGTATTGCAGAGATATTAAATTATTTGCAGGGTCTCGTAGCGCCTGCATCCCAGATATAAATCGAGGTAGCTTTTCAGTCAACTCGTGTCTTTTCTGAAGTGAGCAAAAAATTATGTGCAAAACTTTAACAAATGAACAATCTGCCGGCAGTCAAGTTCTTAGTACGCAAATTGTCTTAGGTGTTGATTTTGAAGTTCAATTATGTGAGTACTCGACTACTTAGCGCTTGGATGTTTGCGACCTCTCCTGTATCCGCCCATACTCCGACGGTTATGCTCCTTACTCCGCCTGGGTATTCCCTGTCAAGATATAATGTTATGTACCAGTATGGAACTAGAGTCAACGGTTCTGTTCTGGGATGAGGAAAGAATAATGCTGAAACTGGTTCGTTAAGCACGTTAAAATCGGATACTTGTACTCCGCTTGCGTTCCATTCGAAACTTTTTGCAGCGTTTTCCGCGATTTGTATAGCCTCTTCTTTGGACACGTTTACTTGGGTGCTGCCAATCCTGTAGAGAAACCAATCATCACTTATTTCTTGTAAAGCGTGATTCTGAAACACTAGGCGCAAGCTTTTTGCTGCGAAGTCAAAGCCGTTTGCAGTGTACATTAGTACAACTTCTGCATTATCTCCATTAATTGTTATTCGCAATTTAGTATTGCCTAGGGTTACTTCATTATTAGTTTCGTTGATTGATGATAATGCTCTGCTGAATTCTTCCAAGTAAGGTTCACTGTCAATCGATTTGTATCTTTCAATCAGATCTCGGGTGACCTGCACGATATCTGATAATGTAGATTGAACGTATTTTGGGGCATAAGGTGGAAAACCTTCAAATGTGGCAATTTGATATAGCGAAAAATGATTGTTTCTAAACCTTAAAACTATGTCAATTTTACTATCGCTACTAACAAGGAAATATTTGAAAATTTCTTCAACTGCTTCCTCTAAGTCCGGTCGGTCTTCAACAGTATGACTAAGCAAGGTTACTTGATATTTTGTGAAGTCAATTTGGACAACGTTGCTGAGAAATATCAGGCTTTTATCCGTAGTATTGTTTAGTAATGATAGCTGTTGATTCTGTGATTTAATTCTTTCAAAATCGGCTTGTAGAAGCTCGTAGTCTCTTGACAACTGATTAAAAGAGATATGTTGAACAAAGGATAAGCTTGCCAAAAGTACTATAAACATGATGAGCACAGCAAATAGTGTTTTTCGCCTAAAGGAAAGAGACGACGTCTTTCTGGTCTGGGAGGAAGGCACTTCTTCTGCCCCTTTCATCATAGACACAGAGGCTTCCCCGAAGCTCGATAGTTTGTATTTTCCATCCTCCATTTTAACTAGAAATTCATCAAGGGTTTCAAGGTGATATGTCAAATGGGAACCTGGAATATTCAGCTTTTCAAGCATTTGTGAGAAGGTCATCGATTTTTCCGAGAGCATTTTGAGGATTTTGCGACGTGCTGGATGCTTTAGCGAACTAAACATGGTCGAGTATCTTTCTTCCACGGAACTGCTCATTTTAACATACCAATTTATAATATAGAGTTAGTTATTAGAAAATCTAACTGTTATAGAAAAATTCTTTTGCTGCCGATAACTTATTAGTCAAGAATTTTTGACAAAGAATAGGCAATACAAGTTTTTTTGTGTCAAAAAACTTTTACAAAAATTGTTTTATTCTAAGATCAACCCATAAAATATTACACACGATATGTTCGGTCTGAGGCTTAGATATGAAAGGATTTGCTAGTCATCAACTCCAAGATTATACAACGACGTCAGACGCAACTCTTGGTTCGTTAACAAAATGCACTTTAGTGGCTATATACGAAAATGACGGAAAGACAATCCTGCAACCACTCGTGACGGAACAAGAAGCAAAAGCAGTTATGGAGTTGTTCGAGAACCAAACTCTCGAGGTGTGGCTATCTAATGGTAAGCCTGATATTTCCGAATTTGACGTTGCGATACTGAAGTATAAACAAATTATGCAGTCGTTAACAACATGCGAGCGAGCGAAAAGTCAAGTATGTTTGAAGAATCTTGATAAGAATCTCATTTCTTGTGAACAATATTCTCTGAGCGCTATTAAGGGTGAGCGCTGATGACAACAGTTGAAACATTGTTTTCAGATACGAAAATGGCGCGTGTGACTGCAAATAATAACCAAGCTCAGTCACCATTGTATATGGTTACTTGGCGTTGCACCAGGAGATGTGTCGGCAATTGCCTATACTGCAGCTATACACCTCCTGTGAAACCTGAAGAAGCTGAAGTTGACACCAAAATAGGCTACAAAATTGTCGATGAAATTTATGATTTTGGTTCGTCTTGGTTTGGAATAAGTGGTGGAGAACCCTTAGTTCGCAAAGACATCTTTGATATAATAGAATACGCCAAAGGAATAGGATTTGAAGTCAGTCTAATAACTAGCGGCTTTGTTTTTGATGAGAAACGACTCAATAATCTTGTTCGAAATGAAGTGCACACTGCAGTTAGTATTGACGGTACAAGGGAAGCAAATGATAGAATCAGAGGCAGAGGAAGCTACGACAAAGCGCTTAACGCCATGAAGAAGCTCTCAGAAAACGGAATTCTAGACTGCATAGTAACTACAATGACAAAGTATAACATTAAACAAATGGATCATACGGCAACGTTAGCTGCAAAATATGGCGCAAGAATGATCGTTTACCACAACCTTGTACCAGTTGGTAAAGCCAGCACCAACATGCCGGACTTGGCTCCAACTCCAGAGGAGTACGAAGCGGCATTTAACGAAATATACGATTTGCAGGTAGCTTACTCTGGAAAACTCAAGGTTAATGTTTATGCACCGTTCTACGCAAGAATCGTGCGACAGAGAAACCCTGTAGACTTCTGGGATTGGTTCCAAAATGGCTTCTTAGGGAAATGCACGATTGGAGGCAACTATATTAGCGTAACAGAAAATGGTGATTACAGGTCATGTGGTTTCCATGAAGGCTACAGACTGGGAAACGTGAAACACAGCAAGTTGAATGCAATTTGGGAAAAACTCCAAAAATCCGATTTTCACCTTAAGCTGAGGGACAAGAGAAACATAATTGGCAAATGTGGAGTCTGCGAATATCGAGAAATTTGTGGCGGTTGTAGGACACGCGCGGAGTACTACACGGGAAACCTGTTTGAGTCAGACCCTGCGTGCGCATATATTCCTAAAGTACTTCGTGATTCATAGGCGCGCTATCAACAATAGCCATCTTAACTGCAGAAGTTGTAGGGATTGTTAGAAACGCAGGTCTCAAACCTAATATAATTGAACCCAAAAACACATCAAATATTGTTTACTTGCTTGAATCTTCTAATTGTTTGTTGAATTTTGCGGGCTACTCGGCTGCATCGCTTCTTAAGCGCTTACAGGATCCTGTAATCGGAGTCTCGTGGAACGTAGAAACTGTTCTTAAAGGCATTACAAATGAGGGACTTTTTCGTCCAGTTTGACGAAAAGAGGGCGAGATTCAGAAGAAAAGGTTTGTTATTTAGATAATACGGGGGGCGCTGCGGAGAGCATAGTAGTGATCTTTGCCGTTTCAAGTAATTTTTATGTGTTTTTGCACAAGTTGTTGTTCAGTGAGAGCTTTTTCGACAAGCTCTTTAAGCGCTTTGTTCAAATTACCATTGTAGTAGGGGCGAACGATTTTTTGAGCGAATTCTGTAAGCAGCGCAGCAGGAATATCGTGGAATGTCAGGTCCACACGCAAGTCGTCTTTTTGTGAGGTTTCCGTCAGGGCTATTTTCTTTTTCATATGCCTTGGCTCCAGTGTTCCTACTGCTTTATGTTGCGACTGATAAAAAGGCAAGTTCTCCAAAGACCTTACAGCGCTGGTGAGAGAGCGGTTAAAGTGAAAGCTAATTAGCTAATACTCACAGAAAAACCAAGCATATTTTCGGTTTATTTGTGGTTGAATGCAGACCAATATTAGTCATCCTCAACAGTGCTTTGCAGAACTGTAAATCCTTTTTATGTTTTGGGGTTCTTTTATTGCCTAAGACCCAAGAATTACGCAAAGGTTATATTCCCGATGCGATAAAGTCACGCCAAAGGGGAGCGAAATTGAAGGTAAAACGATTCGCAACATTAATAATCCTAATTTTGATAGCAGGTGCATTCACCACACTGTCTACACCTGTCCAAGCAGTTGAAGATGGAGAATGGATAACCCAATACCGCGTCGAAGACCTCAATTCTGGACAGCTACTCTTAGACGTCAACTTTGAAACAGGAACAAACACCACCTACGCAGGCATATTCGGAGGAGCAAACCTGAAAATCACTTTTACAATCAACATACGCCAAGCCTCATCAGTAATGTTAAAACTTACCACTAGGATGCAACGCTCAAGTCTAGTGGATAGATACTGGGACCTAGTCTCACTAAACTATACTCTGCCAGACTCCTACAACCCTGCTGAAAATACTGTGCTATTCGCACCACAAATAGGAAAACTCGTCATGACTTGCTACGGAAAAATAACAACAGGAACAGGTGCAACCAAACCGACGCCGTTCGTGCTAGTCCAATTAACCGACTTAACTGGCAATACCCTAGACCAAATCAGACCATCCGTAATTAGCGCCGAAATGGACGCATGGCGGGTTCTTCTCGAGCAAAAAGAAGAGAAGTTGCAATCCCTCAAGGACACAGGAGTTGCTCCAACATACGTTAAACTCTACGAGAATGTTATTAACCAATCCCAAGCGGTAGCAGCACAAGGATACGCTGACATTGCCATTGACCTTCTAAACTCACTGCCAACATCCAATGAACCCGTAACCTCAAGCTGGGAAGTACTGTTCTTTCCTGCAGTGGGAATCTTAGCCGCCATAGTAATTGTACTTTTACTTATTTTCATGCGAGCCAGAGGAAAACTTAGCTACATAACACTAGTCATCGAAGACCAAATCAAAGACCTGGAAGGACTAACCCTAAGAACCTCCAAAATTGACAGAACCCTCTCTTCAAGCCTGGACAGCGTCAAAGAAAGATTAAAAAACATAATCGGGATGTGAAATAACTACGCGAATATATCAAAATAGCGTCCAAGTAATCGGGCTAGGCTCGGCCGGGACCAACATTGTAGAAGCCTTCCTAAAAAGCAAAAAAACCAAGGAACTATTGCAGAACGACATAACGCGACTCTCACTCCTTGCCATTGATATAGCTGACCCAGAAATCAGATCTCTGCAAGAAAGCTACGAGAAAATGACAATAGCAATGATCAAAGCCGGCATACCACAAGAAAGATTAAGACTAACAGCGCAATCAGTAAAATTCCCAACCGCTGAAGCAATGTTTGACTTCATTAACCAAAAATACAATGAGTATCTAGTGAAAGAAGGAGCCAAAATAAACTTCCATCCCTGGCTCAACTCAACAATGGCTATACCGCCAATGGCTGGTGGGGCTGGCAGAAGAAGAGCTTTAGCCAAGGCAATATACGCACTGAATTACTACCAACTAGGCATTATTAGAAACTTCATCAACTCCTTTAAAGAACAAGCACTCTCGTCGATAATCACCCCTACTGTAATAGTAATATATGGATTAGGCGGAGGCACTGGAAGTGGCGTGTTTTTTGATTTCACTCGACACTTGCGAAAAGTCCTAGGTTCAGGTGTGCCAATAATAGCCTTTGTCATTGCCCCATGCAGTGGAGATGATCCTCCAGCAAAAGGCTGCTCAGCCTTCGTGGCGATGAACGAACTATCTTTGGTGTTGAACAAGGATTACAACGAGTACGTAGTCAAGAATTTCGGCGACTACTATCGAAACCCATTAAATGCGCTTATTTACTTGCCGCTGCTGCCTGCTTACACCAAAGTAGGCAACATCGTTAGTGCACGAAGAGAAATGGACGAGATGATCGTGGAAATGCTCTATACTTTAATGGACTTTGATCTAGCTGATCTTATGGGTGGAATAGGAACAGAAGTTGGGCTTACAAGTAATTACGTCCACACACTTGGAATGGTTAAGATAACCTATCCATTGGATGATTATATAGCGGCGTCGAAGGTAAACTTTGAGAAACTCCAACTGTTATATGAGCACAGACGGGAAAAACTTGAGGTTCTAGAGAAACTTCATGAGCTAATTAAGGTCAATTATGAAGAAGCAAGAAACCTTTTCAAAAATTATCTCATAAAGAGCGGTACGTACGATGAAGAGAAGTTTAACGATAAAATTAAAGCAATTATTTATGGCAATCCAAAGCTTGAAGAAGACCTAGCATTGCACGTTAAAGGGATAGAACTTCAAGCTGAAAACTGGACAAGCGAACTGAAGCAATATCTTTCAACCATCAAAATGATGGCCAAAACCGGACCGATAGAGGACGCTATAGTACAAATGACACTTCATAAGCCCGGCTCCAGGAAACTGAACAATCTAGAAAGTCTGCTCGCTCGCTTCACGAAGACATACCTTGAATTTTCCGAAAGGAAAGCGGCTATATTTGACCGATTGAAGCAACTAATTCCCAGCTCGCAAGTTTTCACAGTAAGGCAAAAAAAGATTGTGGAAGATTTCATGAATATAGCAGATCTTGCTGACAAGTCTCTGGCAATTCTCAGGTTTTACGATGAAACGAGGTATTTTGTTGAAGCCCTAATTAGGTATTACGAGGTTCTGCCTGAATCCGAATCTGAATTGAAAGACTTGAAGAATTATCAATCTGAGCTGTCGAATATCTATCTTGTAGTGCAGTTGATGCTTAGAACACCTTTTGACGAAGCAAAAATGATCGAAGAGTACCTTGCTTACATAAATGAAATAATAGGAAGATACATGGAAAAAAGAGCAGTTGTCGACTGCGAACTGACAAGGATACAAGAGGCGAAGAGAAGGAAAGAGTTCGATAAATCAAGACAGGAACGTGAAGTTAGAAAACTGCTCAGCATGAAAAGATACGCTAGAGAACAACTGATACAAGCTGAAAGGGACCTGAAAAGAATTCAAGAAGAAGAAATCTATGTCTGCGACGAGCTTGAAAAACTGGACAATGTAATCAAAATGTATGATCAGTTGGCAAAGAAGATTGAAACTACTTCCGATTATCGTAAGAGACTAAACAAGATAGTGGATTTATACATCGAATACGATGAAAGAATTGCTGAAATAAGACGGCCAAGAGGCTACTATGAAAAATCAGCGGAACTCACTGAAAAAGAGCAAATAAAGATAATCTTCAAAATACTCACCGAACAAGAAGATACCCTTACCGAAAAGAAAATCATCAAAGATATAATGGATATGCAGCATTACACGGACTACGTCAAGAGCCTAATACGAGTTTTCAAAACGCCGAGCGTTATGGGATTTAAGCCAACCTACAAATCAGATTACATATGGGTAACAGTGGAAGCTCCGCCAAAACTTTGGAGCGAAGAACTGTCACAAGACTTATACACCGCATTAGCAGCGTACGTCACCAGTGAAGTCTCTAGAACAATAACTGTGCGAGTTATTGAGTCTCGAGAACCATGGATTACAAAAGTCTTAGTTGTTGGTGGTAGAGGCAGACCAGAACATCTTGAAGCCTTTGACGAGATGCAGTTGTTATATAGCAAGTCAAATGATTTCGAAAGGCATCTTTCGCGTTCCTATTTGCTTGAGAACGGAGTTTCAGCTGTGCAGGTCATCAAAGCGATAAATAACGGAAGAAATTTAAGTAACATGGAAGAGCAGAAAAAATAGACTTTGATTGAGTAAGGCGTTCAGTTTGGTGCTACCAAACTGTCAACAATTTTTTTCCATTCATCCTCTTTTATTGAACCCTTTTTTATTGCTTGCTTCTTTATTCCGTTCACTTTTTTCTCCATGGCGATAAACATCTTGGTTGCATCGAAGCCTCCTACAAACATAACTACGTCTATTCTGTCACTGCCATCAGTTTCGTATAAGGGCTCACTCACGTAGATGGATTTGAGGTTTGCTTTGTCTTTCATCCAAGTGGCTATTGATAACTCAATTTTTTCTTGAGGAAGTTTATCTTTGAGGTGAGCCGGGATGCGGAGAAGGACGTAAAGCGTTGACGCAGTTGATAGGTCGAATGTCAAAAGAGGTTTGGATAATGCGGTGTTTAGTATGTTTTCTATTGAGCCATAGATTTGGAGACTAGCTCCTGTTGCTGGTAGAATGGTGAACATTCTAATATTAAATGCTCTGGATAGTTCGGATAGTTCCTGAACGAATGTTTCCTTGTTTTTTATTAATTCAAATATGTAGTTGATGATGTTATTGCCTTTTAGGATGGAGCCCTTTCTGTTAACTCCTATGTAGCTTTCGAGTTGATCCCGTTCTAAAAGTGTAATGGGCGTGAACTCTTTAGATATGCACATTCCTAAAGAGGAAAAAGCATTAAACTGAACATCTGAAGTCTGTATTTTCGAAGGCAACACCGCGAATGCTACTGAATTTAGGTTCCACTCTTTGAATTGGGAAATCAAAGCGGGTATTAGGGCGCTGCCCAGGCCATCCCATAGGGAGGATATGATCACCGCTCCACCTGGGTTGCCTATAGTTTTAGTTTTTAAACGGTCGATTAGTGTGCTATTTTTCTTAATGCTTGGTAATACTTGATACCAGAAGTGCTTGTCAATGTTCATGTCCAAACCCAAGATTCTGTCTGGGTCAAAAGTAGATTGGCTCCATTTGGCAATCTCTTTGCTGGATTTGTCAATTAAGATGGGCAAGGTTTTTTCTTTTGTTTCGATGAAGGATCCGCGGAGAAGAATTTTTATCGGATATTCGCCTATGCATAAGATAGTTTGATTAAGTGAAATTGGTCTTGGAGATTCAATAGGTTTCTCTGTTTTTTGAACGGTTTCAAGATCAGGTTTACCTTTATTTTTCGTGCTCATTCCCCTTTTTCACGATAAGCTTTAAGAATAGTTTGACAAAATAAGGTTTTAGGTCATCACATTTGAAATCATTCAAGTCTCCTCTGTCTCGGATTCGAGATTGGAATAAAAAGCGAAAAGAAAAAGGCGCAGAGAAGAAAGAAGAGAAAAAATTCGCGTCTGAAACAGAAAGCCCAGAAGAGCAAGCTGAGGAAGAAGAGTCCGTCTCGGAAAGCTCAGCTGAAAACGCGGAAGAATCAACTACTGAGCCCAAAACTGAAGAGCCAGAAAAACTGCCTCAAGTAACTTCTGATCAGGAGGTTGAAGAACCAACTGCAGAGGAAATGGTCTCTGATGAGTCAGCTGAGTTGGTTACAGAACAATCATACGAAGAAGCGGAAGGACAAATCCTCGAGGCTGAAGCTGAAGAAATAGAAGAAACTGCTCCAGAGCCCCTTGCTGACAAGAAAGAAAGATCAGCTCCTAAGCTGTTGAAATTGGGATTGGGAGGCTTGTTCAAAAGAGGGGGGAAAGAAAAGAAGGAGAAAGAAATTACGCCTGAACCTGCTTTTTTCAAGCTCCTGATTTTCCCGATTACTCTCGCTAGCATGCTTTTAGGTTTATCAATAATGCCGCTTTTTCCCCAGCCCTTGCCTGCAATCTTGGCTTTTCTGTTAGCTTTTGTCACATACAAGAAAGCAATATTAGGCATGCCCATAGGCGGCTTACTTATTGGGTTAGGCTTGATGTACAACCTGTCGCAAATGAATTTCATTTCGATGCTGGGTTCAACTGAAATACGCGGTGCTTTTGTTTTGGTTTGGCTCTTCTTGTTTACTGCTCTTCCCGTAATATTTCGCAGTCGTCGAGCTGTTCTTTCCATAAACCTTGGTATAATCGCAGCGATTTTGCTGTTCTTCGGCCAAACCTATTTTCTAGCAATACCTTTGATTTTCATGGCTATGGTTCTCTTTAAAAGAATATCATTTCTAACCGTTATATACTACGGTTTAATTTCGGTGCCCTTTGATATAATGCAGTACTTGAACTTAATCTTGCCAATAGAACAGTGGGAATGGTGGATTTTGCCTGGCACCAGTCCACCCATTTTTGTTCCTTTAAACCAGATTTTCGAGAACGTTCAGGACTCAATGCTTCAATTCAGGTTGTACGATACGTCCAAAGTTGTTTATGCCATAAGTGATCAGATCACGGTAGATCCTCCAGTATTGCCGCACACCGTGCAGGAGATGATATCTCACTATATCGATTCTCTGCCAGGAATACTCATGTTTTTGTTTATGGTAATAGGCATAGTTACAGCTTTTGTCTTCTTCAGTCGCACGTTCCTATCAAAGAGTAATTTCTCTTACGGAGAGAGGCTTATCCCTACCCTGTCGGCAACTGTTGGGGTGGCATTGTTCTTCATCTTGGCGACTGGACTTCAGGGTGCGCTTGCGTTTAGGGTTGATGTTAATGGTGCACAGATGGCTATTGCCACTTTTGCGACTATTATTTTCACATTGCCAACTCTTTTGATGGATTATACTCCTAAGAAACGGGCATCCTTCGATATGATCATGAAGAAGGCTGATGAGATCAGGGAAAAACTGCAAATTTTTGAAGATGAACTGTTTGAGGTCAAAAATACTGTTCCTTTCTTCTTTGGTCCGTTTGAAGTTAAACTGTTGATGATTAGAGACAAGCTCAATAGAGTTCTCAGCAAGACCTCGGCGAGATCTAGTGAACCCGCTGACATAGATAAAATATTTAATGAACTGGATAGCTTGAGCCAGGATATTGACAACTTAAGTTTAGAAATAGACGTTGCTTTAAGTGAGTTTCAAATATTCAATAACTGCGAATACTCCAAGTGGCTCGGGCAGTTTAAGGAAATGGGATTGGATCTTACGAGTTCTGCAAAAATAGATTTTCAAAGAGATATACCTCTAAAAATGAGAATAGAAAGCATTAACCAAGTGTTAGACGGTAGTCGCGTTTTTACCAAGGACGTACTTCAAGTCACAGAGCAAATTTATGACATAATACGGTCTTTGTACGATCCTAATCTCCCCGAAAAAAACCAATCAATAATATTTGCTAAGCAGAAAATTGATGAAAAAGCTGAATCTTGGATAGCAATAGAGGCGCTTTACAACGCCCTTAACAATTGGAGAAAACTGTATTCTGTTAAAATTTCCAAGTCGGTGGAGCATCTTCGAGAGTCTTTGACTATAATAGAGAATTTAAGTGCTAAAAGCGAAAAACTCTTGTCAATTTTAGGCCCTGAGTTTCCGAAACTGATGGAGAACGCGAAGAAGGCTGAGGAAATAAAAGTTGCTATTGAGAATAACTCGCTTAACATAATTAATGTAATTGTTATAAGTGATGTTTTGCAGTCTTCGTTAGGCATTGCTAAAGATGTGCTTTCATATCTCTATGAAGAGTTGCAGAGTAAGGAGAAAGCAATTGAAAGTCTGCTTCCCACGGAGGACTACTTGTGGGAGAAAAACAACGCATTAAGTAAACAAATGGCATCTGCGATGGATACGATATCAAACCCATCAAAGTACGGCTTAAGTCAAGTTTTGCAAAACTTGCCGAAATCCCTATCCTTAATAGATGAGTGTGCCGACACCATTGTTCTATACAACGAAAAAATAGAACTTTTGCTTAACTATCCGATTGCTGAGGCAACTATTGAGAATTTGTTCGAACAGAGGAAATCTATCTCGGCTCAAAATCTTCCATTTGAACCAAAACATGCAGAAGAGTTCCTTAGGCTATTCTATATCAAAAGGTATCAGAATTTTTCTTTTGACACAGCCAACAAAGAACTTATTAAGAAAACGTGATGGGCTGTGACGCTGGATCACTTTACGTATCCAAAAGAGATTGTGATAGACGAAGCGGGATGGAGCGATCTGTTGCTAGGCGTTGTGATCGGAGCGGTTAAACCTCCAGATCCACGCTATATGGAGCGTCGGATTGCAACTTCGTCTTTCCAGCCACCGAACTTTAGGAAAAAAAAGTACTTGGATGATGCGGTGAAAATTGCCGAAGAGATCATTGAGGTCACACAACCAGATGAGGAGACCCACTTCAAGGTTTGCTCGGCATACGTTCTCTCTAGCGTGCGCAGGTACCTTGAAAATCGCGGTTTCAAAGTTGAGAAGGTTGATTCCACAGGTGAGATTCAGGATATGGTTGAAAGAGGATACGTAAGGTGGTGCGTTGAAGTAGGTGTACCCGCAGAACTTCTCGAAAGCAAAAGACGTTTCTGGGTGCTGCTTGAATGGGTTGCTGCAAGACCTCACCTGCGAGAAGGATTGGTAAAGACGGGATGGGCAAGTTGGCAACGAAAATGGCGCGAAGAAATCTATAAAACATAATTTGATTTGTCAAATCAAGTCGTTATTTTATAATTACTCATTATTTTTTGTTGCAGGAACGTCGATTCCAAAAGGCTAGTTATCACAAGGACCACTTTTTCATCATAAACTTTGCTTCAGTCATTTTTTCCATTTCAGAAAAGAAGCAGTAACGGACGCCCATATCCTTTCTACCGCCCATAGGATAACAGTAACATGTGTTTGGATCTTTGTATAGTGTTAGGTCGGTGTTGATAAATGCACCTTCAAGCAAACAAAAAAAGGAGGGTGAGTGGTGTTTGTAGTTTTAGCGCGTGTAATTTATTTCTCCCATATTCGTTGGCTGTATAATCTGTTTTTTGGTGGCTTTCGCAAGAAGTAGAAGCTAATAGCAAGCGCAGCGGACGAAAGAAGCACTACAACTACTATACCAAAGCTTTCTGGAATCGACCCAGCACCGCCCCCGATCAGTCCCCAGCCTTCTGGGATGTTTGCGTCGCTTTGGGGTGGCCACGCTACCCAGAGGTCTTCAGTTTCGTCGTAAAATGCAACTCTAAGCCCTATAGGCGGCGCAGCGTTCCAACTTGCACTTCCTATCGACGTCTTGTCAATTATCATTTCTACGCACCAGTGTTCATAGTCAAATGGCACATCGTGTATGGTCATGGCGTCAGCCCACTCTACCGCGCCGCTTCCGACCACGTCCCAGCCCGTCCCGTTTCCTTCGTACACTGTCAGAGTTTCGTGACCTACAATCTCAATTTTGTTGTGACCTGCTAGTGGAACACTTCCACCTGTTGTGATGCCGATACATATTTGCCAGATGTCGCCAATATCATTGGTGGTATCAGCGGAGTCTATAAGGAATTCCGGTGCATATTCTATAGCAGAGTTTGCTTTGTAACAAAATCTTTC
>Ga0209427_10005820_pt1 | contig 14122 bp, 14 predicted proteins | sample DeeMarSWOR136_30_FD_187465 | JGI IMG/M metagenome (GOLD analysis project Ga0209427, IMG submission 187465) | Marine sediment microbial communities from White Oak River estuary, North Carolina - WOR-1-36_30 (SPAdes) (version 2) | ecosystem: Environmental > Aquatic > Marine > Intertidal zone >... | reverse complement strand
CCTCATCTTAGTGGCCTCCGCGGTAAAGATCTGTCGGGAATACGAACGGGGAGTCGTCTTCCGGCTGGGAAGGCTGGTCCTTCCCCCAAAGGGCCCAGGTATCTTCCTCATCATCCCCATGGTTGACAGGATGCTCAAAATAAGCCTTCGGACGGTGGTGATGGATGTCCCCCCACAAGACGTTATCACCCGGGACAACGTCTCCATCAAGGTGAATGCCGTTGTCTACTTCAGGGTGATGCAGGCTGACAAGGCCGTTGTGGAGGTGGAAAATTACCTCTATGCCACCTCTCAGCTCGCTCAGACCACCCTGAGGAGCGTGGTGGGCCAGGCCGAGCTGGATGAATTGCTCGCCGCCAGGGAGAAGATGAACAAGGAGCTCCAGAGCATCTTGGACAGGCAGACCGATCCCTGGGGCATCAAAGTCTCCATGGTGGAGATCAAACACGTCGACCTTCCCGAGGAGATGAAGAGGGCCATGGCCAAGCAGGCCGAGGCGGAGAGGGAGCGAAGGGCGAAGGTCATCAACGCCATGGGCGAATTTCAAGCCGCCGAGAAGATGGCGGATGCGGCAAAGGTCCTGAGCACCTACCCCGTGGCCGTCCAGTTGAGGTTTCTCCAAACCCTGACGGAGGTGGCAGCGGAGAATAACTCGACGGTGGTATTTCCGGTGCCCATAGACTTGGTTAGACCCCTGCTCGAAAAGTCAGCAAAGGCGTCGAAATAATTACGTTTCTCAACTCTCACCGGTCGTTTTTTGTTCCAACCTCTCCAAGATGAGGAAAGGGAGGGAGTTTCGGTTTGTCTCCGTAACGGTCCATGTCTCCACGGCTGCCCACTGGCGGATCCGTTGGGTAAATGGATCGGTTTTCTGGTGAATAACCCCCAAGGTCCTCTTCTCGGATTCCAAGATTCTCCGGATCAACGACCGAAAACGCCCCGAGAAGAGCTCCATTTTCCCGATTTCGTCGATGACAATCAGTTCATCCCTTTCGAGGGCCCTTTCCAACGAAGGGATAGCAATCTCGTCAAAGGCATCGACATCGACCCCGTACCTGCCCACTCGAAAGGGCCCCGCATGGCTTACGTGGGATAGGATTCCACTCCTACCGTCTAAGGTCTTAATGCGAAAGCCCTCGCGGGTGTTCCCCCTTCTTATCTCCTCGGTGTAAAACCCCCCTGCATTGCCCCTGAATTCCTTGACCACCTTCATGACGACCGTGGTCTTCCCCACCCCGGGCCTTCCTGTCAGCAATATCCTTGGCGGTCCTGCCTTGGAAAGGCTGGAATCACTGGTATTGGTCGATTTGTTGGACCGGGATCCTAGGGAGCTAAGCACCCGGAAATACTATCATACTAGTCAGGAGGTGAAAAGGATGCAAAAAACAAGAGAAATCGGTAATTCCGGAAACCGGGGGCTTTGTTGGCCCACACCCGAGGTGGGAATACCCTTCGGAATTGATACCCCTCCCCCTCCCGTAGCCCCTTGCTTTTGATGTCCACCATTGGGGTATATTATGGTGTAATAATTCGCGGGATAGAAAGGAGATTTAGATGAAGAGGCATATGCTCGTTTTTCCCCTACTGGCCTGGGTAATCTTGCCCCTCGGCTGTCGGCATGTGGAATCTGCACCTGGGAGTCCTCCCGTTATCACCCACTGGTTTGCCTCCGAGAGAATCAATCACGGCGATATTTGGAAGATCTACCTGGAGGCCAATGACCCGGACGGGGATATGCGGCACTTCGTGTGCGCCGTGGATCAGGTGGGTTATGGACCGTATTCCTCGGAATACGTAGTTATCAGGAAGGAGCATCGAAAAAAGCTGAAGGGATATCTCAGATTTTTTACCTCTGGAGGTATGGGCCTGAAGATGTCCGAGTGGACCCGGTTCAACGTGACGGTATACATCCGGGACAGCGGAAGGCTCACAAGCAATAAGGTGGTCTTCCCCCTTGTCCTTTCCCAGGGTCCCAAACAGGGCTCGCCGCCTTCTCCTTTTGATACCGGCCCTTTGGACGGATTGGGAGCGATCAGGATCGAGCTCATCGATCCTTCAAAGGGCCCTGCAATTTAACGTTAGCCATCACCTCGGCTTTTCGCCCTTAATTGGTTGATTACGCGAGGTTTTCCGGAAGCCTGGGTTCCGGGTTCCTTCGGCATGACAACGACGCTCTTATGAACCCATTCTTGGGGTTTACCTTTCCCCACCTTCAGCCTGAACCAATTGCCCTCGCGAGAAATATATTCGAGCTTTTCACCTTTATATGCCTTTCGGACAATAGGGTATCTCGTTCCTGGTCCTCCCCTTATGTTACACGCGGTTTTCGCGTGAACGAATTGAGAGGCTTCCCTTCTGGGTCCTTTTGCCGTTTTTGCATGCGCCTTCTTATGCATATTCGTCGGAATACTGCGCCTTATAACAGTGGGAGAAGGCTCCTTTGCGGCCGTTGGTTTGTTCGAAGAATCCTCGCCACACGCCACTGGCAATACCAGAGCCAACAAGCTCGCCAAGACAAGTTTTTTCATATCCTCCCTCCTTTGAGCCCATTCCTTACTTCCTGGAGGGTGTGGGGCTCTGTTTTTCCTGATACTGAGTTTGGCCTTTCACATGCGGACTCGTACCGAAATGTATGACCATGAAGGTGAAACTTACAGCAAAAATTATTACAGATTTTCTCCCAATGTCAAAAATCCGACCGAAGTGGAACTGAAGATGGGATTACTCAGGCAGGAAAGGAATCAATTGGGCTGGTATTCTCCAGGAAAAAGCCAGGCCCATGAGGATCCCTGGCCGGACCCGTGGGCTGGAGGGGTATTCCGATTCATCATTCCTAAAGGGGGCGATTGCCACTCCCACAACCCCCTTCCCCACTTTGATGGCTCCTTTGGTGGCCATTTCTGTCGTTTTGCCGGCCCCTTTGACTGTCCATATAAGGATTCTGGTAACTACCTTGGTCGCTCCGCACCCGGAATTGAACACGAGAAAAAAAGGACAATCCAAGGGGGCCCCACGTATCCCTTGTCTGCCCTACCACCTTCCTTCTTTGAATAGTACGGTCCAGCGGAATATGCCCTCCATTGACACCCCCGGACCCTCCGTGTATAAATACCTGCATCCTCGGCAGACTACCTGCGCGGACAAAAGAATTCCACGTTCCCAGGGGAAGGGTTCCAAAGTGATGGGGAAAACACATCGGTTGTATTACGGGTGGGTGATTGTTGCCGTCTCGTTCCTCACCCTCTTTGTGGCCTTGGGTATTCGGTTTTCCTTCGGGGTGTTTTACGTTGCCATCCTGAAGGAGTATGGCTGGGGGCGCGCGGAGACCGCAGGGGCCTTTTCCCTCGCTATGGTGATTCACGGACTCTTTGCGATGGTGACCGGAACCCTCATTGATCGCTTTGGCCCCCGCACGCTCTTTCCCCTTGGTGCAATTTTCGTGGCCATGGGGCTTGCTGCGGCCAGTCGCATCACCACCATCTGGCATCTTTACCTCTTCTTCGGGGTGGTGATCACCATGGGCACAAACACCGTTACCTTTGCCCCCCACATGTCCCGCATCCCCAGATGGTTCATCAGGAAAAGGGGCTTGGCCAGCGGGTTAGTAGTTGCGGGCATCGGCGTGGGAACCATGGTGATGGCCCCCCTGATTCAGTTCGTGATCGGAACCGTGGGCTGGCGCACCGCCTTCCTCATGCTCGCCGGTATCGTCCTCATTGTGGTCGTCCCGATAACAGCGCTCTTTCAGCGTCGCTCTCCGGAGGAGGTGGGCCAGTTCCCCGATGGCATTATTCCCCCCTCCCGTCGAGCCCATGCCCCACAGCCGCAAGGGTTCCAAAAAGAATCCCGATTTTCCGGCGCTTCGGGACAGTGGACACTGAGAGCTGCCTTTTGTACCCACGGCTTCTGGTGGCTCGTCTTGGTGAACTTCGCCGCGGGCTTTTCCTTCAACATGCTGGTGGTACATCAGGCAGCACATGTGGTCGACGCCGGATACAGCCCAAACCTGGCGGCTTTACTCGTGGGATTAGTTGGTTTGCTGAATTCGGCAGGGGGTATTCTATGCGGCTTCCTCTCCGACCGTATAGGCAGGGAAATCGTGTATTCCCTGGGCGCCGGCTTCGCCCTTGTGGGAGTCCTGATCTTTTTCCTGGTATGTGATACCAGCTCTCCCTGGATGCTCTATGCCTTCGTGATCCTTTTTGGTCTTGGCCACGGTTCAATTCCGCCGATCTTCGCCGCAGCAGCGGCTGATCTCTTCTCCGGCAACGCGATGGGCCGCATTATGGGGACATTTTCAATTGGATGGGGCGCTGGCGGGGCACTGGGGCCTTATCTCGGTGGATATTTTTACGACAAATTAGGAAGTTATAGCGTTCCCTTCCTCCTGGTGCTGGTCAGCATCAGTTTGGGTGTCCTCGCAATCTGGATGGCGGCCCCTCGTCACCGGGGAGCATTCTCCCTCTCCAAAAGGCTGGTCTGATCAGCCAGTCTTGTTTCCTCGGAAATACCGTACCCACGCCTACCTCGGGTCAAGGTCTGAATACATGTTTCATGACATTTTGCGAAAACCAAGAATGTACTTTACTATATGTCAAATAAGCATTTGTTATTATGGCCTTTTCAATATTAGTAGAAATCTATGTAATAAATGGGAGGGCTGAGTTTGGGAGTATACATGGATGGACTTCATCAGGCCACACTATCCGCTTATCCAGACTTACATTCCCTTTGTACCTGCGACCGTGGCTATATGTTTATCCTTAAGATGCTCCAAGCGATGGTTAAGACTATCCCCACTCCAATCAAACAGCCACTCATTTTTCCCATGGAGGAACTGAGGGGAGTCCTGAACTCCTCAATTCCCTGTTTCCTCAAATACTCTGCCGTTTTCCCCTCGAAAAGCCCCGCAAATCCGTCGGTAATTGCGTCCCCAACTGCACCTCCAACAATGGCACCGAGCACTCCCGCAAAGCTTGCCCCTATTAATGCTACAATCCCCAGAATTCCCGTGTCGATCGCTCCAAATACGATATCCGCACTCGTTGATCTTATCGTCCTTCCGGAAATCTTTAGCGGAATCCAGGGAATAAGCCCCAACATGATGATGAGTGGGCCGATGAGTTTTGTTCTATAAATGTTGAAGGAGACAACGCCGATTACCACGATCGAAATCACCATTACACTCGTAAATGCCTTGATTAATCCCTGTTCTTTCATGTTTTTGAGCCCTCAACTTCATTTGAGCCTTCATGCCTATTGGTCATTCTGACCGGGCGGTTTTGAAATCTAAAGGTTTAGAAAATGGGAACCAAAAAGGACCGGGAGATCACAACAGGATAGGAAAACGTTATTGTTGCACGAATGGTTTGACCTTGTCGATTAACGGTTTGTCTGCCTCCCTGTGAATACGGAATACAGCGTTATCAGTACCCCGATTTTTTCCCAGTCATACTCTCTATTTTTACTTTAATAATTGCCAGGTTATTGACTGAGTTTTCAGGATATTCAAATGATTGCTTGCCAGTATAATGTTCCGAAATGATATCCAGGGCCCTTCTCTTTTCCCCGTGATCCTCAACCAAGAAAGCTTTACCAAATCCAATAACGCTACGGTATTTCATGGACCAATCACAGGGATCCTCTCCCTGAACAGGTTCATGTTCGATGTCAACCTCAAAACAAATGTGATTGTTTTTCCTTATCATATCGATTTTCTTGCCTTCCTTGGCAGAATGGAAGTACAGGAAGTTGTCCTTATACCCAAAGTTAAGGGGAACAACATATGGTATATTGTCTTCGGACAACCCTATTCTGCAAACGGGCGCCCTTCTTATTATCGACTCCATTAATTCTCTATCCTTTATCTCTCTGTCCCGTCTCCTCATCTCCGCTCCCTTTGTGGAAAGCCCTCGATAGGTCTTCCGCTTAACAGCGGGTAATCGAAGGCATTGTGGGTGAAAATGGAATCTAGCTATATCGGGCTCGTGGAGGCCTCGACGCCTTTGATTCTATTGTTTGTACCCGTAACCGACGGGCATGATGATGAGGGGTTTATGCGCCTTTGGTGCTCCGATGGCCTCGGCTACAGCATCATCATGGAAGGCTCCCACGATCCCGGCAGCCAAACCCAACGCACCCGACTGAAGGAAGATATTTTGCCCCACGTGGCCGACCTCGATTTGGGCGTATCGAATCCCCCTCTTGCCGTACTTACGGGTAATCCTCTCGTACTCCGAGGTGATGACGAAGATGACCGGTGCTCTGGCCATCCACATCTGCCAAAGGGATGCACCGGCGACCTCCTTGCGTTTATCACCTTTACGGACCAACTGGACGCCATGAGTTTCCGGTTGGTAATGGTACACCCCCGATTCCAACCCTTCCACGCCTCCATCTCCTACAACGGCATACACATCCAGGGGATAGAGGGCTCCGCCGGATGGGGCCGCCCGAAGACCATTCCTCTCGTCGGTTATCCCTTGGGCGGCCCAAAACAGTTGCGACAACTGGCCTAAGGTAAGGTTCTTTGGTTGGAAGGACCTTATTGTCCTCCTCTCCTCAATAGCCCTCTCCACGGATACCTTCCCGTCATAGGCCGGCTTGGACAATCGAATAGCCCCCTTCTCTTCCCCCTGGGCCCAACCATGAGTCGCCACCGCTAGGCCGACAAGGAAAACAAGCCCTTTCACGGATTGCTTCATTTCTTCCCCCCTACCATGTAATGAATTCAAGGACGTCTCCCCCCTCAAGGTCGATGATCCGCGCAGACTTATCCGATGCGTCTATCAATCCGATGGTGCGTTTGCCATCGCCCTTTGGAAGGGAGGGAGATCCAGGGTTAAAAATGATGTATCCCTCTCCCTCTCGAATTTGATGTATGTGGGTATGACCGGTGATGATGAGGTCAAGCCGATAACGCTTGGCCAATGTACCGAACTCCTCTTCGGTCAGCCCGTCCCCATGAAGGATCATGGCCTTGAGCCGGTCAACCCAAACAAGGACATACGGGGATTGAATCGGGATGTCCAACATCTGCTGATCGATGTCCGCATCGCAATTCCCCCTGCAGATGAGGATTGGCATGGGACAATCGTTCATTGCCGAGGACAAGGCCACGGGTTGATATCCCTCGGGCATCGGGTTTTTCGGCCCGTGGTACAGGACATCACCCCCGTGGAGAATCAAATCCACCGTTGAGAAGTAATCGTTAACCGCTTTGACCCAGGCCGTGAGGGAACCGTGGGTATCGCTGATTATTCCTATATTCATTCTCCATCCTCGACCTTGAACGGATACTTGGCATCGTATATGGCAGCAAGAGGTGTGTGTGTCAAACGAGGGCGGTTCTGCGATACTGTCGCCCTACTCCTCTCTTGTCAATTGGATAGCCTTCTCGAATGCCCCTTCCATGTTGGGCAAATGGGTCATCTCGGGGACTACCTGGATGTAACGGACCACACCATGCTTGTCCACCAGAATCACGGAGCGCGCCAGGAGCATGTAGCCATCCATGAGGAGTCCCGTGGACCGCCCGAAGTCTCCTTCCTTATAGTCCGACAGATATCGAATATCCGTGAGCTTCGCCTTTTGGGCGAAGCGCTTCTGGGCAAATGGGGTGTCTCGGCTGATGGTGATTCGTTGGACTCCTTGTGGGAGCCTATCGCCCTCCTCTCCCAAATAGTGGGTTTGGACATCACAAACTCGCGTATCAAGGGATGGCACGATGTTCAGAAAGAGAACTTTTCCCCTCTCCTGGGACAGGTCCACCTCCTTCATGGTCATGGCATCCACTAATTTCACCGATGGCAAAGGCTTGCCAACGGAAATGGATGTGCCGAGAAGCTGGAATCGCTTATCCCCCCGGGAGACTACGCCGCCGGGATCTACAGAGCTTTGATCCACCGACGGCTTCGGCTGGGTGGATGCGCATCCCACGATTATAAAGAAAAGAGCGCATGCACGCCGAAGTAGCCGTTTTCTTGGATCCATGATCATGCCCTCCTCAGTCGTGTTATGGTATGGTTAAACCGATGGTCCCATCATGATTTGCAGAGAACAGAGGGCTTTAAACCTCAAGAAACCGTACGAATGGACGGTAACCATACCTTTTTCTAACTTATACTATAATGATGATTTGAGTCAAAGCGGTTTTTTCAGACTGGTCTGAGAGATTTCATGATCTTGGTAGAAGGTATTCTTAGACCCAAATGCACGGAAAGAGGATGTGTTTTCCTTGACAAACGAATAGCTCCTCTTTAAAGTCCTTACACCACGCTGATTTGAGGTCACGAGGAGGACCGGCTCCAAAAGCTATGAACAGAATAGAGGAAGTCAAGCTTATCTGAGAGAGGACTGAGGAGAAATACTCTTGATGAAGGAAGAGGTTCAGACTGGTCGTTTCTATTATGGATGGGTCATCGTCGGGGTCGCCCTGGTCTCCATGGCCTTTTGGTTTGGCTTTCGGACCACCTTCTCAGTCTTCTACGTAGCCCTATTGGAGGAATTTCCCTGGGGGCGGGGTGAGTCTGCCGGGGTTCAATCTATGGCCCTTATTACATACACCATCATAGCCCCTCTCGTGGGTGGCCTGATTGACCGCTTCGGTCCGCGCCGCATCGTCGTCCCGGGGGTCTTGCTTCTAGCCCTTGGACTGATACTCTGTGCCTCCATAAAGAGCCTCGCCCAATTCTATCTCGTCTACGGGGTTGTCGCGGGAACTGGGGTTACCTGCATTGCCATCGTTTCCTACACGGCCATCCTGGCCCATTGGTTTGAAAGAAAGAGGGGGATAGCCAATGGCATTGCCGTGTCCGGAATGGGGTTGGGGACCTTCGTCCTTGTCCCCCTGTCTCAGCACTTCATCTCTGTATGGGGATGGCGCCCCGCCTTTGTGGCGATCGGTGTGCTCGTTCTGATCATTTTGCTTCCTCTGAACGGTCTTTTGCTCCGTCACAAACCTCAAGAACTCGGTCTTTACCCCGACGGCGTGAGAGATGGGGGATCGCCCAAAGAAGGAGGGCCAGAGATAGTGGACTCCGCCTGGTCGGAGACCGACTGGACTCTCAAAAAGGCCTTAAAAACCGTGAGGTTCTGGGCCCTCATGATCTTCCCCTTTTGCGTCGTCATGGGTATCTATATTGTCGTCACCCACGGTGTACGGTTTTTGGTTGATACGGGGATCGACAAGATGACGGCCGCTTTTACCTTCGCCTTAGTCGGGATTATTTCCTCGGGATTTCGGATCTTCTGGGGATGGCTTTCCGACAGGATCGGACGGGAAAACACGTACACCCTTGGGATGGTATGTATGTTCATGGGGATTGGGTCTCTTATTCTGCTGGAAATGGTGGCAGGGAGGCAGTTTCTCTATACCTTCGTAATCTTCTTCAGCACTGGCTGGGGAGCTACAGCCCCCAATTTCATGTCCGCAACCGCTGACCTCTTTAAAGGGAGGAGCATCGGCCTTATCTATGGCCTCTTGGAGGCGGCTATCGGGATAGGAGCGGCCTTCGGAGCCTGGGTGGCCGGGTTCATTTTCGACACTACCCAGAGCTACCAATGGGCCTTTGTTTTGGCCGTCTCCGTCAGCACAGTATCCTGCCTCTTCATGTGGTTGGCCGCGCCTCGAAAGGTACGCCGTGTCGGAGGAATGCGGGTTACGAAGAAGGATTAAGGACATACCCCCGGCGAGGTAGCTGGTCCTCGAATCATGGCATATTCTCAAGCGGTGCAGTTCCCTTTCATGGGATAAGCCTTCGATCTTGTTTGCGAGGGAACATTAGGATTATATTTACACGACAGTTGAGGGAACAATTGGCAAGAGGGGGAAGAAATGGATGCAATGGATGCAATTCTTTCCAGGAGGAGCATTCGGACATACACCTCACAACCGGTGCCCGACCAGCTGATAAAGGAGCTACTGGAGGCGGCCATGAGCGCTCCTTCCGCCGGCAACGAGCAGCCCTGGCATTTCATCGTGATTCGTGATCGCGAGATTCAGGATGAAATTCCCACGTATCATCCATATTCCGGGATGGTAAGAGAGGCCCCGGTGGCAATCCTCGTTTGTTGCGATCTCCATCTGGACAGACACGATGGACTCTGGGTTCAGGACTGTTCAGCAGCCACGGAGAACCTTCTCATTGCAGTGCAAGCAAAGGGGTTGGGGGGCGTCTGGCTGGGAGTCTATCCGAGGGAAGAGCGCGTAACCGGTCTCCGGAAGTTATTTGGTATCCCGGAACACGTGATACCCTTCTCCCTCATTCCCATTGGTTACCCAGCAGAGCATAAGCCGAGGGCGAATCGTTACGATATCTCGAGGGTTCACGATAACCGCTGGTAACATCAGATCCCAAGACCGGAACGTTTAAACAGAGATCTCTCAGAACGAGAAAGAGAAGCTCTGAGCGCGAACCTACCCCGTAGTGAAATGAAAATTTTCATCCCACACTGGAAAAGCTCCAGGAAGAGATGATTACGAAGGAAAATCTGAGGAGGATCCTAGTATTCGCCCCTATGGACCCCCATGAGGAATTGCGGAAACAGCGGACCTTGGCGCGGAGATTAACCTCTTGGAATGCGGATCAATTCCTTATCCAGGCCTTCTTGAAGGGAAAACCTGGAGATGGCTTTGTCCAACGCGACCGGTATATGAGCCTCTGCATTAAGGAAGTGCTGAAGACTCATCGAAAAACGATCCACGCCGGGGACTGGGAACATTTGCTGGATGACCCCCTGGAAAACACCCTTTGCGGCCTCCTCAAAGGTCTTCGGCCCAAGCGAATCCTCGCCTTTTAGTCCCCGGTCGTCACGATATCCTTGATCGTAGTATGGCCCAGTACCTGATCCTTCGCCTCCCTTGCCCGTTCGAAAATGGACTCGATCACCTCCTTCTGGCGATCCCCTGGCAAGGAGGCTGCCACGAGGTTTTCCTCCTCTATCGCTTCCACGATCTCCCGCAACGTCACCTGTTCCAGATCCCTTGCGGGGAGAAATTGTTCCCTGGCTTCGTCAACGCTGGCCACAAATTTCGCCTCCCTCAACTTCAGTAATATCTCATCCATCAACGCGTACGTGACGTTCAACCTATTGGCCAGCTCAACAACGGAAAGGGGTCCCTTTCCCCCCTGGAAATGATCCCTGAGGGCCAAAACCGCCCTGACAGCATAATAAAGATTGTACGTGGGATCGCCTGGCAACACCTCCTTCTCCTCCTGTTCCAGGCGGTGATACTGAAAGGTAAAGGTCACCTCTGCCCCGAATAACACGATCACCCATGAGATGTAGATCCACATGAGAAACGCCGGGAGCGTGCCCAGGATCCCGTAAATCCGGTCGAAGTGGGCGTATTTGGTGACATAGAGGCCAAATCCCCATCTTGCGCAGGAAAATAGTACAGTGGCGCCAATGGCGCCGATGATGGCGGGAGAGGCCTTGACCTTGGTATTGGGAAGAACCCGGTAGGCCAAAAAGAGGATGAGAAATATGAGAGAAAAGGGCAGGATGTAGCCAACAGTACTCCTGATAAATTGATGTTCCAGCAAGCTCCCAACCAACCCAACGCGATAAACACTGCTGGTCAAGGCCAGAGAGGCCCCTACGAGGATGGGGGAGAACGTGATAACGCTCCAGAAGGCCGTGAATTTGCTCAGAAGGTTCCTCCTCTCCGTGACTCGCCAGATGAAATTGAAGGAGCCCTCCACGGTGTTGAGCAGAACAACGGCGGTAATGGCAAGAAATAAGCCCCCGAGAATGCTCAGGGCCGCGGTATTCCTGGCAAATTTCTGGATATTCTCAATGATGACTTCTTGGAAGGAGGCCGTGGGGAGCAGGTATTGCATCAAGAAATTCTCGATATTCTCCTCGGAGAATTTGAAACGGGAGAGGACGGCCAAGGAGATGGCGGCAAGGGGGACCAGGGATAACAGCGTCGTATACGCCAAAGAAGCCGCTGCCTGCAAGCAGTTATCCTTGACGAATTCATCAAAAATATAGAAGACAATCCTCAAGCCCCGGAGAATCCAAGCCAGGGGCCTGGAATATTCGGCCAGCTTGGCCCAATTCAATTCCGCGAAATAGGACGACACGCGACCCAGCACAGTGGGCTTCATGGATTTTCGTAGCCTCCCCTGAACCTCGCGGGCTTCAACCCGATTGACACGCTGTCATTGAACATATATGATATCCGCCACGGTTAGTCAAGGTGGTGGTCCCTCGCCTTGCTTCCGCTCACTGGCCTGGGGGGATTTGGCGGATGCCCATTAATGATTTGATTTCGGGAGAAGGTGGAATGAAGGATCTCATCCAAAAAATTGAGAACCGGAAGGCAATTATCGGGATCATAGGCCTAGGATACGCGGGCTTGCCCCTGGTGGTAAGGTTCGGGCAGGAACAATTTCGTATCCTCGGTTTCGATATTGATCCTGAGAAGGTCGATCTCCTGAATGAGGGCAAGAGCTATATCCAATCAATTCCTGGGGATCAGCTCGGAGATCTCGTGAGGTCCAGGATTTTTTCGGCCACAACGGATTTCACTCGCCTGGCGGAGGCCGACAGCATCCTCATCTGCGTGCCCACGCCTCTCACGGAGAAGATGGAGCCCGATCTCACTTATATCGAAAACACCGCCCGTCAGGTCGCCCACAACATGAAAAAGGGGCAACTCGTCGTTTTGGAAAGCACCACCTATCCCGGCACAACAGAGGAGATCCTCCTGCCCAAATTCCGATCAAGGGGGTTGCGGGAAGGAAAGGATTTCTTCCTAGCCTACTCTCCCGAAAGGGAGGATCCGGGAAATCGGGATTTCGCTACCAAATCCATCCCCAAGGTGGTTGGAGGAATAACCCGAAATTGCCAAAAGGTGGCCACGTCCCTCTACGGCCAAATCATCGATGAAATCGTTTCGGTCTCATCCACTCGAGCTGCGGAAATGACGAAGCTTCTGGAGAATATTTACAGGAGCGTCAACATCGCCTTGGTCAACGAACTCAAAATACTGGCAGACAGGATGGGAATCGATATCTGGGAGGTGATCCAAGCCGCATCCACCAAATCCTTTGGCTACTCCCCCTTCTACCCGGGCCCGGGAATGGGAGGACATTGCATCCCCATCGACCCGTTTTATCTCTCATGGAAGGCCAGGGAATTCGATTTCACCACTCGGTTCATTCACCTATCGGGGGAAATCAACGTCTCCATGCCTTACTACGTGGTATCCAAGGCCATTGACGCCTTGAATGCGAGGAAGAAGAGCATTAGGGGGGGCCGAGTATTGATACTAGGGGTCGCCTACAAGAGGGATATCGACGATATTCGGGAATCCCCGGCCCTGGCCATCATGAAATTGCTTCAAGATAAGGGGGCGAAAATCACCTACAACGACCCTTACGTGCCCAAGCTTCATCCAATGAGGAGATACGACTTCACCATGAGTTCAAAACCGCTCACTGAAGCGCTCCTCAGAAAGGCGGACCTGGTCATGATCGTTACCGATCATAGTCAATATGACTATCGATGGATCGTCAACAACGCGTCCCTCATCGTGGACACGAGAAACGCAACAAGGGGGATTCGATCGGCAAGGGGAAAGATCATCAAGGCCTAATGCCGACCGCCCGCAGGTTCCCAATGCCGCTTACAGATTAGTTTTTCCCCTTCTCCAATGCCCTCTTAAGGTTCTTCCCTTCTTCTTTCATATGTTGTTGTGTAGCCTCAATTTTGTTTTCATGTTTTTTATGGAGTTTCTTAAATAGCCAACCAGGGAGTCTAAGACTACCCATGGCGGTGAAAATGCAACTGTTTTTTCCCTTTGGCTCTATAAGAAATGTGTTCCCTGGAGCTAAAATTGACAATGGAAATAAAGACCTATATTCAATCACTCTGTTTGGCACTATCTTAGTAATACGAAATTTTAGTTTATGCAGATCCCCGTGAAGATACTCCTCAGCATAGAGGATTGAGCCTTCCTGTAAGGGTTCACCCTTAATCCAGCGAATGTCTACATGGTCAGGATGCCAGGCTTGATAAGATTCCTTATCTTTCAAACGCTGGACAAGCCACGCAAATACGTCTTCTGGCCTCGCTTCTATTTCTATTGAATCTTTCAGAGTTATCATGTTTT
>Ga0209427_10005819_pt1 | contig 14123 bp, 11 predicted proteins | sample DeeMarSWOR136_30_FD_187465 | JGI IMG/M metagenome (GOLD analysis project Ga0209427, IMG submission 187465) | Marine sediment microbial communities from White Oak River estuary, North Carolina - WOR-1-36_30 (SPAdes) (version 2) | ecosystem: Environmental > Aquatic > Marine > Intertidal zone >... | reverse complement strand
AGGCAACGCCACCGGAGGACGATCTGCTGGAGCTCGAATTCGATTACACGGATCCCGATGAGCTGAGCAAGGCGATCCTACACTTCGAAATCCTGGGCCCGCCCGTTTCTTTGCGTCCGTCGCATCAGATCACCGGCTTTTAGTTCCGTTATTTGCTGGAAGGGCGGTATAATCCGAGGCAAAAAACCGGAGTTTTTGTGGCCTGCGTGGAAATTCATTCCCTGGGAAAAAATCTCCTAACGCCCTGGATTTTCCCTTCTTAGACCCACCCGAAGAGTAGTATAATATAACTCAAAGAGCAGAGAGCTTGAACAAAAGGTCATAGGTATAATGGCTCAAAAAAAGGCCCGGCGCAAGACAAAGAAGACCAAACAAAGCCAGAAGAATAGACCTGCGATTACAACGCAAAAAAAGAGCACCGAGCAAGAAGAAGTAAACACCGAACGACAACAAAAAACAATTGAAAACGCAGAGACTCCACCTACAGACACTCCCCCAAAAAGAATGACTTTGGCCGAGAAATGTGCCCTTTGTAGTCTCATAGTTTTTATATGTATCCTTTGCTTCAATATCGCTACGTTTCGTCACATACGAGCTGATGCTAAGTTGGAAAAGCGTGCCTGGATTGGGTTTGTAAGACCAATTCCCCATCCTATTAAAGTTGGAGAAAAACTCTCTTATGAGGTTCTTTTTACTAATACTGGAAAAACACCTGGTCTTGGTACAAAGCAATTGTCTCGTATGGATTTTGATCCAAATGATTCTTATTTACTTGATTTTTTCAAAGCAGGCATTCCAAATGATCCGAATATAGGCATGGGTGTACTCGCTCCCAACGCGAATCTTTATGCTAGTCACGTCTACCAACAAATTGAAGTTGATGACTGTTTTTTCCGTAAAGTTCAAACTGGCCAAAAAGTCATCTTCGTTTTGGCTAAGCTTGAATATAGGGATATTTTTGGTGATACTCACAAAACGCACGTTTGTCTTAGATATTCCCCACAAAAGAAAGATTTTGTAGCATATCACAAATACAACTACATGGATTAGTGATAGCTTAAAATCTCTCGTAATTTCTTTCTTGTGCGTCATCTACATACATCCAAAGAATTTTTCTTGCCCTGGAATTTTTTCTTGATCCTGTTCGATCCATTTTCATTACGAAATCCATCGCATTAAAATACCGTTTTTCGTTCCACCGTTTGCTGGAAGGGGAGTTGAATCCGAATGAGAAACACAACTCATGGATACCAAGCCCCCCTGCAACGTCTCATAATATATGTTATGTTTCATTCGGCCGTGATTGTGGGCCAACCAGCATGCTTGGCGCTTTTTCCGTAGTCCAGGGTGATCCCGGGCAGCTACGGCAGGAACGGGTGGTCGGCGCTCACTGCTTGGTTTGCCGTCTCTGCCAGACTGTCCCACGTGGCCGCCACCCTGTCCAGCAGGCCGAGGTTCTGGAGAATGATCGAGATGTTGACGGTCGCGTCGGCGGACGAGAAATTGGCCTGGAGGTGACGCTCCAGGTTCATCAGGGACGATGCGAACTTGACTTTGTTGCAGTAGAGCAAGGCCGTCTGGTAATGGAGCTCGAGCGTATCCTTGTCGAGGGATTCGGCGGCGGTGAGCTGTTCGAGCGCTTCGGCCTGGCGGTCGGCTTCAAACAAGCAGACAGCCAACTTGCTCCTGGCTCTGGTGTAAGCCGGATTAATCTCCAAGGCGGCCTGAAATGAGCTGATCGCGTGGGTGATTCGACCGACGTTCATCAAGAGAACGCCGAGCCGGTAATGCAGATCGGGATTGTGCGGACGAGACATGATTTGCTGGCAATGGGCTGCAATCACGGCGTCACCCATGCCGGCGGAGTCCTCCGCAGGACCTTCGAATGGATGCTTGCCGAGCCTGGCCTTAAATTGCAGGATCGCGGTCTCCGTGAACAGCAAGGAACTGTTCGGCTGAATGGCGGCCGCCAGCGACAGCGTGCCGAGGGCCTCTGCCCCACGGCCGGCCAACTCCTGGGAAATGGCCAAGCCAATGTACGCATCAACGATGTTATCATTGATCTCAACCGCCCGGTTGAATTGCCGGGCGGCAAGCTGCTCCTGATCCGACAGCAAATACTGGGTGCCGAGCTTTATCGTCGCCTCAAGGAAATCCGGACAGATGCGAAGAACCTCCTCGTATTGCGAGACCGCATCCGTGGTGGCTCCCAACATGCGAAGAACGTCGGCGCGCCTCATCAGCAGGTCGGCGCGAGCGGGCTCGGCCTGCAAGAGGTCCTCAATCCGCTCGAGCGCCTCGTGAAGCTGCTCGTCGGCAATGAGCGCGTCCACCTCGTGGCTGGCGCCGTGGAAGTTGTCCGGGTGGATCAGGATCGCGGTGTTAAAGGTCTCGATCGCCTGCACGAATCGAGCTGCGGCGATGTATAGGTGCCCGAGTATCAGAAGCGTGGAGATATCATCGGGATACTCGCTCTTGAGAAGCTCATACTGCTCGATGGTCTTTTGCAGTTGACTATTCTTGAAATAGATGGCCGCGAGCCGCTGGGCGGGAAGCTGCAAGTAGCTCTTGAATTTCAAACAGTCCTGGTAGAACTCCACGGCTTGAGACTCTTTGCCGAGCCGCTCGTAGCAATGGCCGAGCGCGTACAGAGCCATCGTATTGGTCGGCTGGCGCAGATAGACCGAGTTCAGCTCTGTGATGGCTTCCGGGAGTTGACTGTGATGCAGGCAAATCGTAGCGGCGGCCAGCCGGCCGTACGTGCAGGAAGGGTACTCGAACAGGTACATCCGGAGCTGTTCAGCCGCCGCATCAAGCTTCATCCGGCTCATCAGCTCGATGATTTGGCTCAACGGCTCGCAGCGAGTGGAGTCGTCATCGTCGGCAGGGAGCCTGACCGTGTTCAGCCAATGCCACATCAAATCCGCCGTGTCGATTGCTATCGCCCTGCCGAGAATCTCAAGTAATCGACTCATACATCACCCACATCCAGTCCTCGATTGTTGGCGTGCGATCGTGTCTGGGGATTTGCGCACCCACCTCAACTCGCCGCTGGTCGCCACTAAGGTATCGACCATCAGCGCGCGCGAATGAAGGCGGGTCTCGACAATTCCTCGCTTGAGTAGACGTTTGGCCCTTGCGTTGTGGGGATTGTGTGTGCTGTGCCGGTTTTTACGGCCTTTGAGGCCAAAAAAGGCGGCTTTCTACGTTTGGCCCGCCCCTACGGAACTGACTTATGAGACCGGCCGTGACGGCAATCGGGGCGGTCCTAACCCGAAAGGAGGAGGCGTGATCTGCGGCGGCAAGGTGGCGCTGCCCTCTCGTTTCCGCACGTTCGCACCCCGGCAACAGCTAATGACAAGAGCCACTATGCTGAGCCGGACTCGTCCATCCGCCCCTGCTTTTCTATCTCGCGCAAGTAGGCCAGGGTGCGCTCGAGCTTATCCGTCAGGTGTTTCAATTTGAGCAGTGTTTTCACGCGCGTCAGAAGCTCCAGTTTGTTCACGGGTTTGCTGAGAAAGTCGTCCGTGCCGGAGTCAATGCCGCGCTCGATGTCGCCGAATTCGTTGAGTGCGGTCACCATAATGATGGGAATGCCGCTGTTCTTCGGATCGTTCTTGATTCGTCTGCACACCTCGAATCCGCTCATCTTCGGCATCATCACGTCCAGAAGAATCAGGTCCGGCGGAGCTTTGGCCACAATCTTCAACGCCTCCAATCCATCGCGCGCCGGGACGGCCCGGCAATCCACGTCCTCAAGATACGCTTGCAGCAGCTCACGATTCTGCTGATTGTCATCAACGACCAGCACGACGGGCGTCTGCCGCCGCTCCTTCTTCGTTTTCGCGCTACTCATACGAAAAATGCTCCTATGTACAGAAGTCCAATGCGTTACTCTTCCAGCGCGTGGAGAATGGCTGTACAAAACGCGGGCAAATCGTCCGGCTTGCGCGATGTGATCAGATTGCCGTCCACCACGCACTCGGCGTCCACGTACTCGGCACCGGCATTGATGATATCATCCTTGATTGCCATGAAACAAGTCGCCTTCTTGCCGCTGTAAGCCCTCGTGCTGCACAGCAGCCACCCCCCGTGACAGATCGCCGCAAGAATCTTGCCGGCATTCACCATATCATTGGCGAACTTGATGACCTCAGTGCTCCTCCGCATGAAATCCGGCGCGAATCCGCCCGGCACAAGCATACAGTCGTAATCAGCCGCACTGGCGTTCGCCGCGGCGATCTCGGAGACGCAGGGATAGCCTTCCTTGGAATGGTACTCCTTCTTCGCCTCGGCGGCAACCATATCAACCTCCAGACCGGCCTCGCGAAACCGGTAGTACGGATACCAGACCTCAAGGACCTGATACATCTCATCAACCATGATGGCGATCTTCTTCACTGGCATTGTTCGCTACTCCTTTACTGACTACTACTACTCGTCTGTCAAATTTGACTTAACAGTCCGGAAGGGTGGCAGCCTCAAGCGCAGCTTGGGGACGCCTTTTGAAGGATTGAGCATCCAATTCACCGCCCTGCCGGAGCCAGGCAAGATTAAAGACATAGTACTGCTTGCTGCTGATCAGGTGGATCAGCCCATCAGGAGTCTGAGTGGCTGCCAAATAGCCTCTCGGTTCGGCGTGAGTTTGGTCCATCACGAACTTTCCGGTATTTCCGCCGCCGTCCAGCTCTCTTGCCGGGCCGCCATCGGTCACGAGCCTCTTGACCGGCCAAGTCTTGCCCTCGTCAAAGGACAGCGCCGCAAACATACCGAATGCCTGGCGTTCCGTGCCCGCGGGATCGCGGATGACCATGCCCTTTGTGCGGTGCGTGAAACTCACGAACAAAATCGGGCCCTCGTTCAGCCGTCTCAAAATGAGTCGCTGTCCGCCTCCGAGCGGCGGGAATTCGCTGGCCGAATAGGTCCAGTTTTCGCCCATGTCGTTCGAGATGCTCATCGGCATCCGGCCGTCGATGTTGTCGCCGCGTCCGAGCGCCATCAGTCGGCCGTCCTTGAGTTGGACAACGCCGGCGTGAATGCCGGCGATCCACGCGCCGGAGGTGCCAGCCGCAAACGTCGGGTTGGGCCGACCGACACCCGGATCGATCCATGTCTTGCCTTTATCCCGGCTGATATGCACGGCCGTGCCCCCCCTGCCACCCGTTACGGCATCGCACGGCAAGACGATGAAGCCCTCGCGCGTTCGGAAGACCGACTCGACGGGCATGTGACGAAGGCCGTGCTCGGGATTGATGAGCCGCGCCTTGGTCCACGTGGCGCCGCTATCTGTCGAGGTTCGCATCACGGTTGCGAGACTGCCCCAGGTGGCCGCTGCGGAGAGACCGTTGAAATGGTAGAGCGTATCCCGGCCGTCGAAAAACAGAGCGGGCGCGTGGTCGTTGCGGTCCGGCCCATCCCAGAAGAGCGAGGCGGGCTCCCATTGCTGCGAGCCGTACCGCAGGCGGCTGGCCAGGATGGCTAATTCCCGGCCCGGCTCCTTCCGGCACGAATACCAAATCGCCAGCAGATCGCCGTTGGGACAATCGACCAGCGCCGGGTCGTGGTTGTGCTCCGAGTACATCGGGCCGTCGGAGCCCGGCGGGATCTTGACGTACTCGACCGGACCTTTGAAATATGGTTCGTCGGGGTCCGGGCCCTTGTCCCAATCCGGCCTGAACTGCTGAGCCACGTTCAGGCGATTTAGCGCCGGTGGAGGACTGGGGAGCGGCTCGGTCTTCGGCAGCTCGCCGAGGACCACGCGAAAGCCGATCAGCCAGCTCTTGTCCTCCGGCAGCGCTCCGAGCCGGTTCGCCGAGCGCAAGAACGCGATCTCAGTACTGTGACTGCCGCCCCGCGTGACCTTGAAATCTCCGCTGGCACGCCCTACCGGGTCCGTCTGCGGCGCTTGCTCATAAGGACCATACCAATCGTCGCACCACTCTTCCACATTGCCGTGCATATCAAAAAGACCCCATGCATTCGGCGGCGTCTGAGCGACGACGAGCGGCACCGGCTCGGCTCCCTTTTGGCTGCGCGCGGGATCGGGAAACCAGCTCATCCGGGCATTCTTGTGAAACTCCTCCGGCAGGCTGTCGCCTGTATGGAACGCGGTCGTCGTACCGGCCCGGCAGGCATACTCCCATTCGGCCTCCGTCGGCAGGCGATAGGGCTTGCCTTCTTTCTCTGAGAGCCATCGGCAGAACTCCGCCGCCTCGTGCCAACTCACGAAGACGACTGCCTCGTCGTCTCTTTTTGAAAAGCCCAGCTTGCCGCGTAATCCACGGTGCTTCGGATCAAATCGTTCGTATTGGGCGTTGGTGACCTCCGTCACGGCCATCTGGAAAGACTCTGTGATCGTTACTCTGTGCACCGGTCGCTCGTCCCAATCGCCGCCGTCTTCCTGGCCCATCAAGAAGGCGCCCGGCCGGATAAGAACGAACTTCATCCCGATGGAATTGACAAACGTATCGGCCGCCTGTGCCCATGCGGGCGTCTCCACGAAACATACGTCCATTACAAGGCACGCGACAAGCATCATTAGCCATCTACCCTTTATCATGACATTACCTCTCAGGTCGCTTGACCGCTATGCGTTTCAATAAACTGCCGGACCTGCGGCTTGATATATATTTGCTCAATATCCACCACTCTCGGCACGGCCTCTGCGCACAGGGCCGCCACCGCCACGGACGGAGCCTCCGTATCGACAAAGAAGATGCGCTGCCCCTTGATCGTGCAAAGCCCCCCGCCGCTGCCGCCGAGCGGCTCGTTGCGGATAGCGATGCCGTTCGCCTCCAGCAGCGCCAGAAGCTCCTGCAAGATCATCTGCTCGTTCATACCATGAAAGCGTTTGTGTCGCTCAAGAAAAACGTCCCAAAACGTCGATATAGGTCAATAGAAACCGGATTCTATAGCAGGAGCAGACAGTTGGCAAGCATTACGGAAAAACGCCTTTCGCTGCACAGGCGCGTCCAAGTCCAGCAGCATCAGAATGAGTCCCTGAAGTTCCAGCTTGCCGGCTTGCAGCATCTGGCCAACATCGGCACGGTCAGCCACATGATTGCCCACGAGATGAATAATCTGCTCACGCCATTGAAAAGCTATGCCACCTTCGCCCTGGACCACCCGGATGATGCCGCCCTGGCCCAGAAGGCGCTTCAAAAAACCGTCCAAAACTGTGACCGCGCCTCTAAGATTATGGAGAGTATGCTCGCCCTGGTCAACGGCCAGACACAGGAGAAAACGGAGGCTCGACTTCGTGATCTGATCGAAGAGGTTTTTACGTGTCTTTGCCGGGATTTCACGAAGGATGGAATCACCGTCGATGTCCAGATCCCTGACGGCCTGATGATCTGCGTTGTGCCTGTGCAGATACAACAGGTCTTCATGAACTTGATACTCAACGCCCGCGACGCGATGCTCCCGCGCGGCGGTGTTTTGTCCATCAAAGCTGTAGAGAAAACCGATGTCGTCGAGATACGCCTCGCCGACAGCGGCGAAGGCATCGAACCGGCTGATCTGGAGAACATCTTCGAGAGGTTCTTCACGACCAAGACAGACGGAGGTCTGGCGGCGGAATATTCCGGAGCCGGTCTGGGTCTGGCCTTCTGCAAAATGGTCGTCGATGGACATGGGGGAAGCATTTCGGTAGAATCTGAACCTGGTCAGGGAAGCACTTTCGAGATCGTTTTGCCCAAAACCACAGTCGGATAGTCGCTGATGGTGGCTCAGGTTCCCAAGATCGTTCTCATGCTGATGCTGCTTGTCGGCTCGGCTTTTTTTTCGGGAGCGGAGACCGCCTTCTTCAACCTGTCGCCCCGGCAGATTAAGCTCCTGCGAGAATCCAAGCATCGACTCCAGAAGCTCACGGCAAGCCTCCTGAGCAGACCAGGTCAACTGCTCAATTGCTTCTTGTTCGGAAACATGACGGTCAACGTCCTGTTTTACGCCGTCGCCAGCGTCCTGACCATTCGGATGAAAGATCATAGCAGCGTGGCGGCGGCTGTCGCCGCGCTGCTCAGCTTCGTCGCACTCGTGCTTTTCGGCGAGATCCTGCCCAAATCCATGGCCTATGCCAATTCAAGGTCTCTCAGTGTCGCCGCCGCCCTGCCGGCGTTCTTGTGTCTTAAAGTCTTTGCGCCTCTGGAATTCGTGTTCAAGGTTCTCATCTTGGAGCCGGTCATGCGGTTGCTCCTGGGGCCGGCCCGGCGTCCCACGGCCATCACCGTAGATGAATTCAAATCATTGATCGAGACCATCCGGGAGCAAGGCTTGATTAGCGCCGATGAGAATCGACTTCTGGCGGAGGTGATCGAGCTTGGCTTCCTGAAGGTTCGCAACGTCATGCGGCCCCGCGTGGATATGATCGCATGTGCGGTAACAGATTCGATCCGGGTTGCACGCCAGAAGATGCAGGAGCATCACCTGACAAAGCTGCCCGTTTACGTCGGCGAGATCGACAACATCGTCGGCCTCGTCCATCTTCGACAGATCCTGCTCAAAGGCGATGTGTCGTTGGATAGGATCGTTCAGAAGGTCAATTTTGTGCCGGAGCAGAAGACGGTCGAATCCCTTCTGGAATTCTTCCGTAGGAGTCGAACAGACACGGCCGTTGTCGTGGATGAATATGGCGGTATCGCCGGCTCCGTTTGCCTGGAGGATATCGCCGAAGAGTTGCTCGGCCAGATCGAACCGACTCGTCAGGTCGAGCCGGTCCAGCAGACAGGACCTTTCGAATATCGCTTGGCGGGCAACCTGGCCGTTCACGACTGGGCCGAGGTGTTCGGCATCGATCTGGCCCAAACACGCCAGGTGACCATCGGCGGGCTGGTCACGGCCCTGCTCGGCAAGATCCCCAAGACGGGCGATACGGCGCATTTGAAAAATCTGAAGTTCACGGTGGAAACTGTACAAAAACGCCGAATCGAAACGCTCGTATTGACCCTTGAACCGTTCCAAAACAATGAATGATAGCATGTTCATAGTATTGGCCGTTGCGTGTCTTGTCGTGCTGGGGGGTCTGTTCTCCGGCTCCGAAACCGGTTTGTACCAGCTCAGCCGGCTTCGCCTGCGGCTGGGCGTCGAAAAGAAGCGGCTGCCCTTCATCATCCTCGGCCGATGTCTACACGACAGTTCCGGCTTGCTGCTCTCGCTGCTGATTGGCAATAACCTCGTCAACTATCTGGCCACAAGCCTTGTCACCGGCATGTTTCTGGGCCAGGTCGAACATGAACATAGGGCCGAGTTTCTCGCCACTTTGGTGATGGTTCCCGTACTATTCGTCTTCTCCGAACTGATTCCCAAGAACCTGTTTCTCTACCGCGCCGATGTGCTGATGCCCTACCTCTCAGCGGTGCTGTACGCGTTTTACAGACCTTTGAAGTGGTGCGGAATCGTGCCCCTGTTCAAACTTGCATCGAGCCTCTTCGCCCGGCTGGCGGGCCTGACCGCTTCCTCGGGAACGGTTATGACCTCCACCCAAAGACACAAGGTCCAGGCCATCCTGAAGGATACGCATGAAGAGGGTATTCTCAGTCCCGTACAAAGTGATATCGTCAAACGCCTGGTGAGCATTTCGCACGTCCACATCGGATCTGTTATGATACCCTTGAGCAACGTCCAAATGATTCCCGTCGATTCTGACCGTTCAGCTTTGCTGAACAAATTGAGCAAGTGCGCCTTTACCCGCTTGCTCGTTACGGGGGCTGAACGCGGCAATATCCTTGGCTTTGTAAACATCTACGAAACATTGGGTTCATCAAAGGAGTTCTCCGATCTGCACGATTTTACCCAGCCGGTCCGAGAGCTTGACGCGCAGACGACCGTGACGGACGCCATCCATTTTATGCAGACCGAAAAGCAGAGGATCGTCCTGGTGACCAGAGCGGGGCGCCTCGGGCGGGGAAGACCGGTCGGGATCGTGACCATGAAGGATCTGGTCGAGGAGCTTCTCGGTGAGCTGGCTGAATGGTAGAATGCCTCCGAGTATGGATCACAATTGAATAGCAAAATGTCAGCGAAAACGATTACTGTCATCGTCTTTGTTCTCCTTGTCGTCCTGTCGCTCGCGGTCTTGGCCAATAGTATGACCAAGCCGGTCGGCCGGGACGAACAGATGTACTGCACCGGAGCTGTCTGCCTGGCCCAGGGCAACATGATCTACAGGGATTTCTCATACGCGGCCCAGATGCCCTACCACCCACTGCTCTGCGCCGCCCTGTTCAAACTGTTCGGCACGACGCACTACCTGCTTGTGGGCAGGCTGCTCTCATGCGCGTGTGACATTCTGGTGATGGTGTGCATTGTCGGCGTTTACCGGCACATCTTCAAGCCATTCACTATCACCGGCGTATTGCTGGGCCTGGCGGCGGTTGCTTTGTATGTATTCAATCCGCTGGTTGATTATGCCAACGGCTATGCCTGGAACCACGATGTTGTCGTCCTATGCGTCGTGCTGTCTTTATGGCTGTTTGTTTCGGCGGACTTTCAGAAGAGACCCCAACATTGGCGCATCGCGGGCATCGGTGCCCTGCTCACATTCGCCACCTGCATGAGGATCACCACCATCCTACCGGAGCTGTTATTCTTCGCAATGGTGCTGAGCCTGCCGGCCAAGTCGACAAAGCAGAGACTCAAGACCGCCCTGCCGTTTCTGGCTGCCTCGGCCGTCGTGTTGATCTGGCCTGTTTGGGTCATCGCCCAGGCCCCGCAAGCGTTCTTCCTGAACCTCGTTAAGATACCGATGCTCTACGGCCAATGGCTGCACGAAATCGGGATGGTTCATGACAAATTCGCCCTGACCTTCGCGTGCCTGACAACACCCGGCTATTTGGTTCTTGTGGCGTTGACGATTTACCTGTACTTGGCCGTTCTGTGTCTTTGCCGCAGACTGAAGATAGCCAATGCCAGAAATCTGCTCCTTGCCGCCCTGCTGCCGGCAGTCTTCTTCGTGGTCGCTCTGATTCCGCCGACGATGTGGAGACAGTATCTCGGGGTCCCGGTTCCGTTCTTAGTGATTAGCCTCGCGTTGCCGTTGTCGTACCTGCGAGGGCTCCGCGATAAAGCCAACGTCAGCACGCACTTCAAAATAGCAGCGGCCCTGATGTCTGTCTGCACACTGATAGCCGTCTTCCAGTATCCACATGTGCTGTACCGAGTACCGATAGCCCTTGTGCCGGAAAGGTGGGTGCCGATCGAGCTGCACAAGGTCTCGGAAGATATCGCCGCCAAGACAAAGGAACCCAAACGAATACTCACCTTAGCCCCCCTGCTCGCTCTCGAAGGCGGCTGCGACATCTATACGGAGCTGTCTGCCGGCGATATCATCTACCGAATCGCCGATTCTCTCTCACCCGACGAGCAGCGGATCACAAGCACGGCGGGCCCTCAGAGGATGGCAGAGGTCGCGCGACAGTTGCCCCCGTCGGCCATCATAGTCGGAGCCGAGCCGACCTATTTCTCGTATCTCGAACAACCTCTCGAATCACTCGCCGAATCCACCTGGCGCAAGGAAGTCTATAAGAACGATCTCTATGATAACGACCTTAGGATTTACTTCAGGCCCTAATCCTTGTTATGAAAAGAGTTTTGCAAAATTGAAGTTAGGCATATATTATTTTCAGAAAATCTTCCTTCACGATTTTCTGAAAATAATTGGGCATTAATCATAACATACTTTCGAGTAGAACGTTACGCCTCGTGTTTTAGAAAGAAAAAATCAGAAGAGGAGATTTTTTCTTTCCAAAAGTATGCCTAACTTCAATTTTTCAAAAGTTCAGTTATCATATAAATGTGAATCGAAACGCAGTCGTTCAGGTCGAAGACAGAATGAGAAGATGACATGAGCAGAAGAAAGATCGTCACGCAAATTGGCTCTTTGCCGTATGATGACGTTGACCTCGCTGTGGAGTACAGTCTGAGGCATGACATACCGTTTCTGCCGGAACTGCCCAAGCTGGGTGACGCGATGCTGGACTACATCAAGAAGCCCGGCAGCTTGAGCTGCCTCGAAACGTTCAAGAAGAAGGTCGAAGGCCGCGAGACGGTGAAAGTGCAATGTGTCGGCCCGGGCACACTGATCCTCAGCGGATATGACCAGGATGAGGCCGTCAGCAGGGCCTGTCAGCACATCGATGCGGTGCTCGACGGCCTGAGCGCCGGCAACATCATTCTCTTTTTGGATGAGCCGGCCTTGGGGCACGCCGGCTTCGACTACAAGCAGATGTGGGCCCCGCTTTTCGCGAGTTTTGACGTTACGCCGGGCGTCCACGTCTGCGGCAACATGAACTGGGACGAATTGTTCGATTCCGACCTTGAGATTATCAGTTTCGACGCCTCGCAGTATGATATCACCAGGTACCCCCGCTACAGGAACGGCAAGAGGATCGCCTGGGGGATAGAAACACGAGGGGACGTCAAAGACTTTCAGGACGGCGATCTGCTCACCCTCCCGTGCGGCATGGGACCGAAGGTTTACAGCACGGATGACTGCAGGAGTTGCCTGGACAACTTGTTGGAGATCTCGAATGACTTCAGGTCCCGCAACACGGCGCACCTGGACGCCCACGAACAACAAACATCGCTGTGAACGGAAGACGACCGTGAAGAACCCCTTTGGGGAGAGTCTGGTCCGGCCGATTCGGAGAACAGCCGGCGTGGCCATGCGGTGGGTCGTGCTGCTCGCGCTCTGTCTTACCTGCCCGGCTTGGGCCGAGCCCTTGACGCTGCCGCTCGCGCAGCGCCCGGAGTGGCTGCAACGGGATGGGATTGTCATGGCAGGCAGTTGGGAGCCCCTGCTGTTCCGCGTTCGGCGCGATGGAAGTGACGGCTACACGCCGACGGCCGAACAACGCGCCGCCTACGCGAGGGAGCACAGTCCCGAGATGATCGCCGAACTGAAGGCCCTGGGTGTCAACTTTATCATGATGCACTGCTACAAAGGCGCCGGGCTTGAGGCCGAGTGCCGGAGCATGGCCGATGCGGTCAAGTTCGCGGCGCTTTGCCGGGACTCGGGCCTGCGCGTGGGTGTCTACAACTACAGCGGGGCCTTTATGTGGGAGTTGTTGTTCAAAGAGACACCTCAGGCTAAAGACTGGGTCCTGCTCGATAAAGACGGCAATCCTTTGACATATGGTTCGGCGACGTATCGCTACCGCTGGAACCGCAACCACCCGGACGCCCAGGCGTTCTACCGACAGCTCGTTCGATTTGCCGTCGAGGACATCAAAGTGGACTTGCTGCATTTCGACAACTACGGGTATGGCCCGGGTCGGGATGCGAATTCCGTCCAGCGGTTCCGAGACTATCTCGGCAATACCTTTACGACCAGACAGTTGAAGAAAATGGGCGTGGAGGATCCGGATGCTGTGCAGCCCCCCATGACGGGGCCGGCGGAGAGTATGTTGCGCCGGGCATGGCTGGAGTTCTGCTGCCGGTCGCTCGCCGATTCCTATCACGACATGAGCCGGTATGCCCGTTCGCTCCGCGAGGACATCCTGATCGAGTGCAATCCCGGCGGTCCGGGGAGCCGGATTCGCCCCCCCGTCGACCACGGCCGCCTTCTTCAGGGCGGTGAGGCCTTCTGGGACGAAGGCAGCGCGCCCGGCTACGACAACGGGCAACTGCGGTCGCGCATCCGCACGTACAAAGTCGCCCGGCGGATGGACAACATCGCGTTTGCCTACGCTACCCGGCCCCTTGAGATGGCCGAGTCCATGGCCTTCAACCGCGATTGCCTCGGATGCATCTGCTGGTTCGAATATGGCAAGATTGTCGCCAGACCCGGCTCGAATGAGCCTATGGCCAGAACCCTTACCCCATTTATTCGTTTCTTTCACGAGCGCCGCGACCTGCTGCGTGGGGCCAACGTAGTGGCCGACGTTGCGATACTTCGTAGCTTCCCATCCCAGGTATTCGCAAACTCGGATTGCGCCCGGCTCACATATCAGACCGAACAAGCCCTGATCGAAAACCGGATCTGCTTCCAGATCATCTACGATCACCACCTCGAAGATCTAACTCGTTATCGCACACTGATTCTTGCGGGGTGTGTGGCGCTCTCCGATCAGCAGATAAAGCTCATCAGGCGATACGTTGAATCCGGCGGCCGGCTCTGTATCGTCGGC
>Ga0209427_10005818_pt1 | contig 14125 bp, 10 predicted proteins | sample DeeMarSWOR136_30_FD_187465 | JGI IMG/M metagenome (GOLD analysis project Ga0209427, IMG submission 187465) | Marine sediment microbial communities from White Oak River estuary, North Carolina - WOR-1-36_30 (SPAdes) (version 2) | ecosystem: Environmental > Aquatic > Marine > Intertidal zone >... | reverse complement strand
GCTGGCGCAGGTCCCGCAGCCCTTGCACAATGCCTGATTGATCTGGGCTGCCCTGAAACCTGGAGCGACCTCTACGAGAGCCGGTGCATGGAACTCACAGATCTCCACACATCGCCCACAACCCCTACAGAGTGACTGGTTCACGATACAGATGGTCGGCTCAATGGCCACCGTCTCATGCGAAACGATTGCCACGGCCTTCGCGGCTGCCGCCGCTCCCTGGGCGATGGAGTCTGCAATATCTTTCGGGCCGCTCACACAGCCCGCAAGGAACACACCCTCTGTGGTGGTCTCAACGGGACCGAGTTTGGAGTGACGTTCCAGAAAGAAACCGTCAGCACCGCGTGGAACCTTGAGAATATCCTGTAACCTGGCGGTGCTTCCCTCGTTGGGAACCATGCCCGCCGCCAGGACAACACAATCCACGTCTATTTCCAGGATGCGGTCCAGGGCCAGCTCCTGTATCTCTACTCGCTCCACCCGATTGCCGCTTCCTGACACGATGGGCAACCTCTCGGGAGTATACCGGATAAATCGTACACCCAACTCTCTGGCCCGGCGGTAGTGTTCTTCTGCCTTTGCCCCCACGGTACGCATATCCCGATGAAGAACCAGCACATTCACACCGCTTTCGCGCAAGCGCACAGCCTGTTTAATGGTGGTGGGACAACAGAAGCGGGAACAGCCCGGATTTGTATCCGGATCACGAGAACCGACACACTGGATAAAAACCACCGCCTCTGGTGTCTTACCATCTATGTGAATGGTGTCCTTGCTCTGGTGCAGGATACCCTCTAGCTGTTGGTTGGTAATCACATTATCGTATCGTCCATAGCCGAATTCGCCGCGGGGCTCATAGATGGCAGCCCCGGTGGCTAAAATAATCGATCCCACCCTGAAGTTGCCGTTGGTCGTGGAAACATCAAAGTTACCCACAAAGCCGGTGATCGAGTTTACTTCCGTAGAGGCCATTGCCTCGACACGGCTGGATTTGATCCTTTCGACCATCGTCCGGGCAAGCTCGAACGCCGAGAGATTGGCGGGATATACCCTGGTCAGGTTATTGAGCATACCCCCGAGGCGGCCCAGCTTCTCGATGAGAAACACCTTCACTCCCTGGGCCTCGAGATTCAACGCGGCACTCATGCCGGACACACCGCCGCCGATGACGAGCACACTCTGATGAACAGGAATCGTCTGTTTGACGAGAGGTTCCAGGTTTCGCGCCCTGGCCACCCCCATTTTTATTAAATCCTTTGCTTTCTCCGTTGCGATCTCGGGGATGTTCGTATGCACCCAGGAACACTGGTCGCGGACATTTACCATCTCGAAGAGATACGGATTGAGACCGATCTGATCGCAGCTCTCGCGGAAGATCGGTTCATGGGTTCGCGGCGTGCAGGCGGCTGCTACCACGCGATTAAGCTTGTGCTCGACGATTTTTTCCTGGACCAGCCGCTGACCCTCATCAGCGCACAGGAAAAGATTGTTCTCGACATAGACCACGTTCTGGATCTTCTCCGCATACGCTTTCAGTGAGTCAATGTCCAAAACACCGGCGATATTGATACCACAGTGACAGAGAAACACTCCCACTCGCGGAGGTCCCGAGATATCGAGTTCCTGCTTCTCCTGTGGTTCTTCTGTTACCGGGATTTTCTTAACGTGCTTTCCCGCTTCAGCGGCGGCCCCCGAAGCCTGAGCCACCGAATCAGATATGTCGTTCACCCCGGCGGCACAGCCGCAGATATAGATACCCTCCCGTGCGGTATGCAGTGGTGAACCGTATTTGTTTTCAACCTCGAAAAAGCCGTTCTCATCGAGATCGATCCCAAGGATGCGGGCCAATTCCCTGTTCGAGGTCGCGGCCACCGCACCAGTAGAGAGAACCACCATATCAGTTCGCACCCTGTCTATCTCTCCCCTTTCACCGTCTTCAACAACGATGATCAGGTCTTTCGTTTCTGGATCTTCCAACACCTTGGAAGGCCGGCCTCGCACATATGTGAGCTCCGGCATATCGAGTGAACGCTGGTAGAACTCTTCGAATCCTTTTCCGGCAGCACGTACGTCTATATAGAAGACCATTAGCTCTTCGATATCGCGTTCATGCTGCTTCACCAGCAGACAGTCTTTTATGGCGTTCATGCAACAGAACCGAGAACAGTATTGACAACCTGCCTCTCTCCCCTCACCGCGGGAACCGACACATTGGATGAAGGCTATCTTCCTAGGAACCTCGTGATCGGACGGCCTGATGATATGGCCGGATGTCGGGCCAGTGGCATTCAGTACTCGCTCCAGCTCCATATTGGTCAGAACGTTGTCATAAAGCCTATAGCCGTAGCTGGGTATCGCCGAGGCATCGTAGACGTCGAATCCCGTGGCCACAACAACCGCACCGACATCGAGCCTGAGCTCCTCGCCGGGATCGTCGAAATCGATAGCGTTCCGATCGCAGCTGTCGTAGCAATTGGTGCAGACAAGGAAATCATCATTCAGGCAGTGTTCCCGATCAATGATGTGAGTATTCGGCACCGCTTGGGCAAAAGGAGAGTAGATTGCCTTTCGGGCTCCCATTCCAACTTCAAACTCATTGGGCACGATCACCGGGCAGTCATCGACACACTGACCGCAGCCGGTGCACAACTCTTCACTGACGTAGCGAGGGTTCTTTCTGACCGTTGCCCGGAAATGCCCGGGCCAGCCGTCGAGACGGATGAGCTCCGAGTTGGTGAGTACCTCTATGTTCGGATGCCGACCGGCATCCATCATTCGAGGACCCAGGATTCATATGGAGCAATCCATGGTGGGAAACGTCTTATCAAGCTGGGCCATTCGGCCGCCGAGAGACGGCGATTGTTCGACCAGGTAGACTTGTACCTGTGACGAAGCGAGATCGAGCGCCGCTTGAATACCCGCGATACCCCCACCTAAAACTAAAACCCCATTTGCCTTGACTGCTTTTGGGGTCACAACGCATCCCTCCAGATGCAGGTCCTGGCAATACCACGTATTTTAAGCCTCTACTCCAGCCTTCTTGTTTAACTGTGAACCGTACTCGTATCCCTTGTCGAAGGCCTTGAGGTTCAACTCTTCGGTGCCCGCCGGAACCGAGGTCTTGACTGCCTCTCGCAACGCTTCCACGGGAATCAGGCCGGTTACCGCTCCAAAGAATCCCAGCATGACAATGTTGAGAACAATCTTGCGCCCCAACTCCTCTGCAAAGCGGGTGGCGGGGACGCCGAATGCTTTTCCCTTCGGTCCAGAACTCGTGGGTTTGACCATATCTTTCTCATACACGAGAATGCCGTCCTCGGTCATGGTATCCTTGTACTTCATATAACCGTCATTGGACATGGCCATCATGATCTGCGGTGAGGTGACATAGGGATACAATACCCTGGCATCGGATACGACTACCTGGGCGCTGCAGGCGCTGCCGCGTGCCTCGGGCCCGAAACTTTGAGTCAGTGTCGCATGCTGATCATTGAAAATGGATGCGGCCTTGCCGATGATGTAACCGCAGAGAATAACCCCTTGGCCACCCAAACCGGTGATTCTTATTTCAGTCGTTGCCATTGCCGCCTCCATACGGTTTGTACTTGTCTCCAAACATCTTCTTGTGGCATTCGTTCAGGTTATCGAGGTATGTCGGCCTCTCGATATCGACGAACTTGCCGACTGTAATCTTCGATTGGTAATCGATGCTGACTGCTCCCAGATCGGCGCCGTGACGAATCTCGCTGTTGTCATGGTAGAACTTCATCAGGTTGAGACCGGTGCCGAGTTTGTTGAGCCTGGCATAGAGGGTGGAACAGGGGGAGATGACCTCGACGAACGAGAAACCTTTCTTGGTGATCGCTTCCTTGAATGCCGTGGTCATGCGGCGGACGTGCAGGGCCGTCCAGCGGGCCACATATGTCGCGCCGGATGAAGCTGCCAGCCACGGGACGTTGAATGGAGGCTCATAATTACCGTACGGTGTGGTTTTGGATTTGGCTGTAATGGGTGTCGTCGGCCCCACCTGGCCACCAGTCATGGCATAAATGAAATTGTTGACGCAGATGACCGTTATATCGACATTGCGCCGTGCCGTATGGATCAAATGGTTGCCGCCGATAGAAATCAGATCTCCATCCCCGGAGAAGACGATAACCTTCATATCTGGCCGAGCGATATGGAGGCCGAGGGCGAACGGAATCGGCCGACCGTGAGTGGTGTGAAACGAATCGAGCTTCAGGTATCCAGCCACCCGGCCGGTACATCCGATCCCCGAGACCAAGGCTACCTTGTTCAGGTCGATCTCGAGTTGTTCGAGAGCCTCTGCGAGCGCCCTCACCGTCGTTCCCAGTCCACAGGTCGAACACCAGATGTGCGGAATGCGATCCATACGAAGGAGATGTTCAATTGGATGTTCGTCTCTTGCTTGATTCTTTGTTTCTACGCTCATTTCACAGCTTCCTTTATTGTGTTGTAAATATTATCTGGATTATGCACCGTCCCTCCTGCGTGCCCGACAAGGTACGTTTCACATTGTCCGGCAGCACAACGGTTCATCTCCAGGTATACCTGCCCGTAGTTCATTTCCACCATGACGAGCGCCTTCACCTGTCTGGCCAGCTCCCGAATCCTCTTTTCGGGGAATGGCCAGACCGTGACCATCTTTATCTGGCCAACCTTGATACCTTCGGCTCTGGCATTGGTAATGGCCGGCTGGACTACCCGGGAGGTGATACCGTACGCAATGACCACCACCTCAGCACCTTCAACACCCTCTTCTTCGAGCCAGATAATCTCATCGACATGAACTCGCACCTTCTCTACCAGGCGGCGGACGTTTTCCTCCTGGGCTTCGGCGTTTATAATGGGATACCCCCGGTAATCATGAGTAAGGCCAGTAACATGGAATTTGTGCCCCTCACCGACCGGCAACATGGGAGGAATGAGGTCATCGGTCTCTTCGAACGGCCATGCCTCGCCCGGCTTCTTATCCGTGTACCGGCGTTCGGCCAGATCGATCTCTTCAGCGGATGGTATGACTACCCTTTCGGTCATGTGCCCCACACACTCATCGGTCATGATGAGAACCGGCATGCGGTACTTCTCTGAAAGGTTGAATGCGTGTATGGCAAGCTCGAACGATTCCTGCGGCGAATCGGGGGCCAGGGCGATTACCTCATAATCGCCATGCGAACCCCAGCGCGCCTGCATCATGTCTGCCTGCCCGGGAAGGGTCGGGAGACCCGTCGAGGGACCACCCCGTTGGACATTTACGAGCACGCAGGGTGTCTCCAGCATGATCCCCAATCCGAAGTTTTCCATCATCAGCGAGAATCCCGGGCCGCTCGTGCACGTCATCGATTTCGTGCCTCCCCATGAGGCACCAAGTACCGCTGCCATGCTTGCCAGCTCGTCCTCCATTTGAACGAAAATCCCACCGATCAACGGAAACCGCCGGGAGACCCTCTCTGCGATTTCGGTGGAGGGTGTGATCGGATAACCCGCAAAAAACTTGCATCCGGCAGCAATGGCTCCCTCAGCGGTGGCATAATTTCCGTCGAGATAATGCGAACCTGTCAGAACGTTACCGGAGTCTGCTTTCAATTGCTCACCTCTTCTTCCTCTGTCTCGATTCGCACACAGTAAATGGCGAAATCCGGGCATATCACTTCGCATAAGTCACAGTTCACGCATTCCTCGGGTTTGACGACCTCCGGAGGGTGGTAGCCCTTGGAATTAAAGTCATCCGAAAGCCTGAGAACACCCTTGGGGCAGTACTCCACACAAAAACCGCACCCCTTGCAGCGCTCCCTGATAATATGAAGCTCACCCCTGGGAATCTTGAGCTTGTCGATGTCGAGTGGTGTTCTCCAGAATGGCATACAAGGCCTCCAATTTCAGACCGCGCACACGAGCGAATAATCCATCATAGACTATAGAAAGAATCGACTGCCGTTACAGTTCTGGAAAAGATTAAATACCAGTGACCAATCAAGAAAGAAATGGGATCGTTTATCCAACGTTTTGGAAGTCATATACCAAAAGGGCGAGATTCAACTCCAGTTGATGATCGATGCCCCAGTGAATAAGATGCAATTTCCGTTAAGCATAACTTTAAGATATTTCGTAAAAAATGTCCAGCGTGAAATCATAGAACGGCTTGGATGCTATAAAAAATAGTCCATATCTAACACCTGGTCAGCAATTTTCGTAATAATCACGGGTTATCCTTGTTTGGAAGAGACCACCTTTCTCTATTGTCAGCCGTTTATAAAGTCTGTATGGTTCTATACGAGACTGATATTTCGGTAGAAAATATGAGGTAGGAATCCAGATACCATGGCCTTCAGATACAGCATACGCTTTAGCGGTGCCAACGGACAGGGACTGCTCCAGGCAGCAAGAATTCTAGCGGAAGCTGCGGCTATATACGACGATAAAAACGCCGCCGAAAGCTGCTCCTACGGTCCGGAAGCAAGAGGAAGCGCAGCCCGAGCCGAAATCATCATTTCCGATGAAGACATAGACTACCCAAAAGTTGATGCGGTTGATTTCCTCATAGCGCTGACCCAGGAAGCATACGACAAGTACATCGGAGATCTGAATCCAACGAGTATTGTCGTGACGGACAACCGAATCAACACCGGTAACGAAACCGAAAGGAGAAAGCTCTTTTCCGTACCATTCGCTGAAATCGCCGAAAAAGAGTGCGAACGACCGACTATGGTAAATATCGTGGCCCTCGGATTTTTCGCAGGAGTGAGTGAGATTATCAGCGAATCATCCATTCGCCAGGCGATTCTCTCACGTGCTCCAAAAACATCCGAGGCTATTTATATCAAGGCTTACGAGGCCGGTTTCCAAGCGGCCGTTCAGCAGCGAGGCAAATAGAAAAACAGAGGAGATGAGCCTTCACGGACCACTGCCGACTCTTCATCAAAACAGCCGCCAGCGAGGCACTCGCACACGCCAATCAGCGGTTTGCTGCTCCTCATACGAATAAAGGAATTATCGCATGAAAGATCCGTTGACCCGATTGACCGAAAAAACAGCTGCCTTGGGGAATTACAATCGAAAGTATCTTCACATCATTTCCAGAAATATCGAGAAATTGACTACCGCGTTAGAGCAGCAGGGTAAGCTCGACAGGATGCACCTGTGGAGTTATTCGTTGGAGATTCCTGGCGAAATGGATACCGCTCTGGAATTAGCCTCGAGCAGGGAAGAAGCACTCGATTTCCTCAGCTGTTACTATGCCTTGCAGTTCCTGCACATGAACCTGCGGATGACCGATATCACCAAGTTGGAACTGGCCACCAGCCCCCAGCGCCCACAAACAGGCAAAAAGCTCATGCTCGAGGTGGGCCGCATGTTTCGCTACCTGACGAAATGCTACATGCAACGTTTGCTTGATGTCTTTATCGAAAAGAAAGATGTTCCTGAATTCGTCATGATGGGAGTCGGTACCAGATCCGACCAGGACGACATCGACTTGGGTATCGTCCACCGGGGACCGGGAGACCCCGAGATCCTCAATCACACCATCGCCCATTTGGCCACACAGATGTTTAAAACGGCGACACAACTTCACTTTCACCTCTCCGAACATGTCGGAAGCAGCAGCCTGACTGCTACCATAGAGGAGTATGAGGAAATCCTCGATCACGATAACTACGATTTTGTCATCGTCACCGAGATGCTCGGAGCTGCAACCATTCTCGGAAGCCACTCCCTTTACAAGGAGTTCACGGCGAGAGTAACGGACCGTTTCTACTACGATTCGAAAACGAAAGTGAATCGCTTTCATGAGGGTTACCTCAGAGGTATGCTCGGTGAAATCCGAGCGCTTCTCACACGCCCCAAGCCGTCGGGAACGATCAATCCCAAGGAGGATGCACTCCGTCCCATCAAAGGCCTCATATCAGCTCTCAAGCTCGTATACGGTATAAAAAAGGTCAACGCCTGGAACATTATAGACGAACTCAAAGAGAAGAATCCACAGCGGCTGCAACAGTATGACGATCTTGAGAAATCCCTGAGCTTCTGCGAGATGTTCCGGTATCTCTACCAGATGATGGTCGCTCAGGACGAAGATATTGTCCTATACGATCCAAGCATTGAGGCAATGGTAGCAAAAATAGCCGAGATGATCGGATTTGAGAACAGGAGAGTCGTTTCCGCAAAGGAATTCATGCTCGTGCTCTACTATGAATTTCTCGAGAAAAGCATCAAAGCTATCGACGTATTGACCGACGATCTGAAAAAGCACCTGCGTGAGGTGAGTGCATATAAACCGATTTTCTCGGGAGACATACACAAGAAACCGGGATATGAAGGAAATCTGGCAGTTGATTTCATCAGGGCATCAGCATTCTCCGGTGGCATTACATACTGGGACGATTTTCTCGAGGAGTTAGGTCATGAAGACAACGTCTTCTACAACGAATTTGTCCAAAGCTTTCACGAATTGCCCGAAAGCTCGCGCAATAAAGTCGCCCAGGAGTATGTGACGGGGACAAAATACAACGCGCCATCTGTCTTGAGATTTCTCGTTATCCTGGGTAAAAAAGCAGAGAGCGAAAGAGAAAAGACTGTATTCAACCTCATCAGTAAGCTATTCATCGACGAATTGGGGCAACTGCTCAGCCCCTCGGCCTCGCTGACCCGTCTATCGTATGCTTACGCGGAAACTCTCAACAGCTTTCTGGCCCTCCTCGAATGGGAACCACTGGCTCAGTTCATGTCGCTTGCTCAACGGGAACCAGCCATTCCTGAGCTCATCCCCCTCCACGCTCAACTCCTCGCGCTTATCAATGTCCATTACCAGAGCAGCCACTTTTTCAAACGACACTTCTATCCCATCCTTGATAAATACCCCGTCTTCATTAAAAACCTTCATAACAACGAGAAGCTCAAGGAAATCACGAACGGATTCTACGGTGACCTCACATCCCTGGGATCTCTTGATGAACGCCTCGAGCGGCTCGGCGACTATTACGACATGGAATTCGTCCGGATCAGTCTCATGGTCATGGCCGGCGTCAGCTGCGAGCAGACAGATGCAGAGTTCATAGAATTTTGCGAAAATTATACCCAAACTTTATTCGAGTCCTGCACCCAAGACGTACATCTATCATTGGGCTACGCCATGCCCTTCCACGACCGCTTCGCCCTGTATGCGGCAGGTGGTCTGGCGCGGGAACAGGGTTTTGATGATGACTATGACATGATTGTCATTCTTGATTCCACCGATGCCGAGGAGATCGACTACTGCAATAAGATCGTTGCTAGGATGAACTCTCACATACTCAAGCGCGGGATTCTTCCTCACCATCGATTCGCTTGCCACTTCGACAGCTATGTCGTCAGCCTGGATCAGCTGGCCGATCACCTGAGCAGCGAAAGCGAAAATATCTTCGTTGAACAATCCCAGATCCTCGGCTCACGAATGCTGGTTGGAAGTAGTAAACTGGAAGATAAGCTTCAGCAAGAGATCATCGGCCCATACATTTTTAACCGGGATCGGGAATATATCGAGTACATGAAAAGGGAGATGAAATCCCGCCATAATCAAGAGGACGAAAGTCATCAGAACAACATCAAGGAATGTCGGGGCGGGCTCCGCGACATTGAGATGCTTCTGCTGATATATAAAGCGAAAAACAAAGTGCGCGATCCATTTACCAGGAAGTTTCTCAGACGTCTCATCGAAACTGACTCCGAACACAGCGAGCAATTCACACACCTCGAGAAGCACTTGAACTTCTTGAAGAATCTTCGCGACCTATACCGCTTGAAGGTCGCTGCGAGCGATAACATCGAACAGGAGCACCTTCCTCCGGTAGCTGTCAGTATGGGATACGGTGCAAGTGTGGAAGCAGCCATCCAGCTGTACAGCGATTTCCTGGAGCGAACCAGTCAAGCAGCGGATCTCATAGAAGGTTTAATTGCCGGGATAGGAACTTGATTCTGGGAGTAGCTACCGTTTCACCACGTCAAATACTCGATCGAGCTTGACCTTGTGCATGTGAAGACCGACCTCTTCAGTTCCCATTCCCTGGGCAATCCCGAGCAGCTGGAAGTAGTAGACGATTGGCACATCAAATGTCTTGCCGAGTTTTCTCCCCAGTACGATTTGCCCCAGATCAAACTCGTCGAAACAGGTCGGGCAGATGAGGCCCATGCAGTCTGCATCGTGACTCTTCACCGCGTCGAGTATATCCCCGAGCATATGTTCGGGAATCGAATCGGTGATGCAGGCGCGGCCGCAGCACAGGAGGGTCATCTCGTGGTGGATCGGTTCCGCTCCGATCGCCCTGAGCAGCGTCTCGAGAATCGTAGGATGATCAGGGTCATCAACCCGCATTACACGGGAGGGTTTCAAGAGGTGACACCCATAGTGAACGGCTACTTTCAATCCTTCGAGAGGTCGGGTCACTGTCTCTTCAACCCGGTCAATGCCAAAATCATCGCGGAGAACCGTTACCGCGTGCCGGACATCAATAGAGCCTTTGTATTCTCTGTTGATTCTCTTTAAACGACGGTTGATTTCTTTCCGGAGGGTTTCGTCTTCTTTTAAAGCCAAGTTGACCTCGGAAAGGGTAGCGGTGCAACCGGAGCAGGTGGTGACGATATCATACCCCAGATCCTCGGCCAGAGATATATTACGGGCGGCAATCGTATACCATTCCATCTTGTCGCGAGCCTGAAAGTAGATTGGATCGGGACAGCATGTGAAGCCATCGACATCAATGAGTTCCATCCCCACCCGAGCAAGGCTCTGACGAACCGCAGCCTCAAACCACGGATACTTGGTTGCCATCATACATCCAAAAAACGGGATGTACTTCATTTCAATCACCCGCAAGTAATTTCTTCAGATCATCAACCGGGTAGCCCTTGATGGGGGGCAGCCCGAACTCCTGGCGGCGCCTTTCCATGAGCGTGGTCATCTTGGTGGTGATTCCCGACACCAGAACGGCATCGGAAACATTCCGGACGAGATCGGGTGCCTTTCCTTCCTTGATGCATATATTCTTGAGAGCGATGATAACATCGACCGGTCTGACATCCTGAGGGCAGCGTTCCGAACATGTATAGCAGTTTGTGCAGTTCCAGATTTCAGAGTCAGGTGATATGAGCTCATCCGCGAACCCAAGGAGCGCTTTGAGAAGAATCAGCCGAGGATTGAAGCCCGTGGAGTAGTTGGAGGCCGGACAGTCACCAACACAGGCTCCGCATTGGTAACAGTAGTTGTGCCTGAACCCTTCAGCGATGGCATTCAATTTCTCTCGAAATTCGAAAGCCACCTGGTGCTTTTCCCCTGGTTGTGACTTCATACGGTCTTCCAACAGTCGGTATTAACGCTTGCATCTGATAATCGATATACAATCGGTGACATCGCTGAAAGAAACGACACCCAAATTACCGACGTACACCTGTTATTAAACCAATATTTACCCGGTAAAGTCAACGGATTTCAATAGCATGCAGGTTTCAGCGGAGTATCGTGCACATTGACAAACGGTCATTCACAGTATAGGCTGCAGGAAACATGGAGATTGAATTGATTATTAAGCTCCTCATGAGCAACAATCTCATCCTTTTTATTTCGAGCGGGCTCTACCAAGATCTTCAATGCAAAAAGGAGGTTCGCGAATGCGATTAAAAACAATAGTAGGAATAGGGGTACTTCTGGTACTGATTTCCTGCCAACCAGAACAGAAACCCGAGGTTTCACCGACAGTGGAATATCTGACCTCTGACACGACAGCGACCCGTCCCTATTTCGACGCCGTGCGCGTGGGGCACATGCTCTACCTGTCAGGACAGATCGGAATCGTTCCAGACACGAAAACACTCGTCCCCGGGGGAATTAAAGTGGAGACAAGGCAGGTAATGGAGAACATCAAGAGAATACTTGAAATGTACGGCTCATCACTGGACAAGGTGGTCAAGTGCACCGTGATGCTCGCTGACATCCGCGATTACGCTGACATGAATACTGTATACGTTACCTATTTCCCCGAACACCTACCGGCACGAAGCACGTTTGGGGCGAGCGGCCTCGCCTTCGGGGCACGCGTGGAGATAGAGTGTTGGGCGATAGTTGAATGAAGCAGCATATCTTTTTGATTCCATCAATTGCAGGAGGTTTCGCCGTATGACGGCTGCAAGCAATCGTAAAGGAGGGCTGTGAGATGGATCGGAGAAAATTCATAACCGCTCTGATCGGGGGGTCGGCTCTCTCGGTCTATGCATTGAACAGGTTAAACGCCGCAGTCTATCAGAGTATTGTCACACTGAATCAAAAATATATGAAAGACAATGCACCTGACGGGATCTACTGGAATGCTCTCGGTGACCACTTCATCTTCCAGGACGGTCTCATCATGATGAATAACGGGACGGTGGGACCGATGCCCGATCCCGTATTCAATACCCTGATAAAATATTTCAAGGTGCAGGCGACCAATCCGTATGACTGCTACAGTTTTTTCCCCACAAAGAAAGAGGAAGTTCGAGTAAAACTGGCAAAATTCATCAATGCCGACCCGGACGAAGTGGCAATCAACAGGAATACAACGGAGGGGATGAGTTTGGTCGCCAATGGACTGGATCTGAAAGAAGGGGACGAGGTTCTCATCTCCTCTCACGAGCATCCCGCCGGTATTCATCCCTGGAAACTGAAAGAGAAGAGATACGGTATCAAAGTAAAAGAAGTCCCGCTCGGTGCTCCTCCAAAAAGTGTGGATGAAATCGTGAATGCATTCAAAAATGCTATTTCTCCACGAACGAAAGTCATCAGTATCAGCCACACCGTCTATCTCACCGGTCTCATATCTCCCGTCAAGGAATTGAGCGAACTCGCACATGAACATGACATATTTCTCCTCGCTGACAGCGCACACGGCATCGGCATGTTGGATCTGGATGTGAAAAAACTGGGAATCGATGTCCTGGCATCCAGTCCGTACAAGTGGCTTGGAGCCCCGACCGGTTGCGGCCTGTTGTACGTGAGAAAAGAAGTCCAAGACAGAATATGGCCTTCGATCGCATCCTCAGGATGGGATACGCACAAGAATGCCCGGCGCTTCGAAACCCTCGGCCAGAGAGCGGACCCCCTCATCCTGGCACTGGGCGAAGCTATCGACTTTCAGAACGTCATCGGCAAAAGACGTATTGAAAGGAGAGTCAAAACACTGGCCGGCTATTTGAAGAAGGAATTAAAATCAATTCCAAAGGTCAGACTGCACACCTCGACAGACCTGTATCTGAGTGGAGGGCTCACCGCTTTCTCGATCGAAGGGGTAAGTCCCAATCAGATTGTCAATTACCTGAGAGAGAAGTATAACATTGTGATACGAACAATAGGGCGTGAGAGAGACAATACACACGGTGTCAGGGTATCGACCCATGTTTATATATCATTCAAGCACGTTGATATGCTCCTGGAAGGTGTGAACTATCTTGCCCGGCACGGAGCATAGAGGAGAATGGCGGACTATTGAAAGATAGTCTGAGTTGTTATCGACGTGTATCGCTCAAGAGGAAGTGCTCAGAGAACCTTTTGGACGCGTTTGATTATCCAGTCGATTTCCTTCTCCGTGATCACGAGCGGAGGGGCGAACCGTATGGTCTGACCGTGCGTATCCTTGGCGAGTACACCCAGTTCCATGAGCCTCTCGGCGTACTCCCGTGCGGTTCCAGCTGATTTCTTCAGCTCGATGGCATTCAGGAGTCCCTTGCCACGTATCTCGGCCACTTTGTCCGTGGCTATCTCGTGTAACTTTTTCCTGAAAAGCTTTCCCAGCCTGTCGGCCCGCTCGTCGAGCTTCTCCTCGATGAGAACATCAAGCGAGGCCCTGCCCACAACGCATGCGAGAGGATTGCCTCCGAAGGTGCTCCCGTGGGTTCCTGGGGTTATCACCGACATGATCTCCTCTGACGAGACCACCGCGGATACCGGCACCACACCGCCACCGAGCGCCTTCCCCAGTGTGATCATATCGGGCTTCGCATCCTCGTGCATCCAGGCGAACATCTTCCCGGTCCGGCACAAGCCGGTCTGGATCTCGTCGAGGATGAGGAGGATGCCGTGATCGGAGCATATCTCACGCAC